>Ga0233431_1000031_pt1 | contig 353959 bp, 355 predicted proteins | sample SI_118_April2016_FD_179867 | JGI IMG/M metagenome (GOLD analysis project Ga0233431, IMG submission 179867) | Seawater microbial communities from Saanich Inlet, British Columbia, Canada - SI_118_April2016_200_MG | ecosystem: Environmental > Aquatic > Marine > Inlet | place: Canada: British... | reverse complement strand
ACCTTCGGCAGGCGTCTCACCCTCTCCTTCAGCGGGTGCTTCACCTTCACCTTCGGCAGGCGTCTCACCCTCTCCTTCAGCGGGTGCTTCACCTTCACCTTCGGCAGGCGTCTCACCCTCTCCTTCAACGGGTGCTTCACCTTCACCTTCGGCAGGCGTCTCACCCTCTCCTTCAACGGGTGCTTCACCTTCACCTTCGGTGGCGCCCGGAGCCTCATACGCCCAGATTTCCACATTCGAACCAGCGCTCACGACAGTTCCCGCCGCAGGGATTTGAGCGAATACCAAGTCCGTCAGCTCAGGAACGCTATTCTCGACATAGTCTACTTCTACAACGAGGCCAAGTGCCTCAAGTACAGCCTCAGCGCCAGCCGCGCTAAATCCGGAAATATCGGGAAGGGTGACGTCTTCGGAAGATTCGCCCTCACCTTCTTCGCCGGAATCCGGTGCTTCATATACCCAGATTTGCACGTTCGAGCCAATATTCGCAAGGTCTTCCGCCGGAGGATTTTGGGTCAAGACAAAATCCGTCAGTTCGGGAACGCTGTTCTCGACATAGTTCACTCCCACGGAGAAGTCAAGGGCTTGAAGAATAGCCCTTGCTGCGGCCCGCGTAAGGTCAACGACATCCGGAACAGCAATCTCTTCGACACTCTCGCCCTCGGTGGCGCCAGGAATCTCATATACCCAAAGCGTCACGGTCGAACCGGAGTTCACGACATCACCCGCCGCAGGATTCTGGTTCAAAACCAAGCCGGCCAGGTCGGGATCGGTATTTTCGAGAGGAATTATCTCAACGGCAAGCCCGTCTTCTCCAAGAAGAGCTTCTGCCGCATCACGGGGAAGTCCGGAAATATTACGAACCTCAATGTTCGGCAGCTCGGGGTCAGGACCAGCGGACAGCGTAATCGCAATAAGCGAATTCTCAGTCACTTCGGTTCCCGCCGGAGGGCTTATTGAAACGACATAGCCTTCGGGGACATCGGGAGAAAACACGCTGGTTACGAAGTAAGGCTGAAGGCCGACAGCAATCAGCTCATCTTCCGCCTCTATTCCATCGAATCCAACGACATCCGGGACGAGGACGCCCGAAAAGTCGCCATCCGAATCTCCGAAGAAAACCGAGCAGGTAGTTATCCCTCCGGCGAAATCGAAGAATTGGACATTCACGGCGAAAACGGCCGATGGGTTAACGATAGTAAACCCAATGTCCACGATACCATCATCTTCATCGCTAGAGAAAACACAGTTTTCCAGAAGTCCCGCCACGGCTACTCCCGTGGAGACTATGGCGAAGAACCTGTTGGCATCACTGTCACTAATGCCCTTTACATGCTGAGCATGTTCTCCAAATCCAAGAACAACACTCTCCGCGCCCATTTGAATCTGCGCGAGCGCACCCGTTGCGGGAGCATCTGGTGTGAAAAGCAGGCTCGTCGGAAGCGTAAAGGGAATTTCTTCCTCCGACAAATCCAAAAGCCCACCATTAAAGAGGTCGGCTACGGCCGCGCCGTTGACATCGTCATCGTCAACAACAACATTAATCGAGGTTATGGGGATTGGTTCCGGGTTACAGCCCTGTAGCGCCAAAAAGACGACGCCGAGCAGCAGATAGCTGGCACAGTACATGGTGGTTTTCATCGTTTTCATGATCAAACTCCTTAGAGACATTAGTCTCATGTCAGTACTTCAAAAACTCAGTTTCCTTACACAAGCACACCCTTAACAGAAAAGAGCATACTTAACATTCTACCTTATTCTCCTGGATTTTTTCTTGGGATGCTTCATAGCAGACTTTTTCTTTTCTCTCCTTTCTTTCTTCTCTCTGGCCTTGTTTTCTTGAGCCTTTGCTCGACTCTCATCCGTTTTCGTGGCTCCACTCATGACTACATCCTTTCCCTTATTTTTCTTTCATTCCAACATTCCAACAAGCCAGACAAACATTGCCCAGCTGTTCTTCAAGGGTTAGCGAATCCCTGCTCCTAAAAACTCTTTCTCAAAAGCGTTTAGGAGCAGGGGGATTACAAAACGGCGCAATCCCAAACTCGCTCTAGACAGAAGTAACCTCAACTATCGTCCAGTCACTTCCTTTCTCTGTTAAACTTTTCCTGAAGGCGACTCTTTTTAGAAAGCTTCACCTTCCACATATAGAGACGATACGAGACTCTAATTCTGGCAAACCTTCCAAGAATCGACTCACGCACTCGACCAAGCCAAGAAAGACACGCACACGTTATCCAGATTCCCAATCTCAAAACCATTCGCATCAGGAACCCTCCTTTCTTGCTTCATCTTGCAACCTCTCTGCCCTGTTATAAAACCAAAAGGCAATCGAGACAAGAGGGGAAACAAGGATCCCAAGCAGAGACATGATCACGATGATAAAATTCGGACAAAGTGTTTTTTCATCTTCAATGTTTTTAGAGGGAGTGTTCATGACTACCTTCCTTTCTCTTCTTAGGGGTGCCCCTAAAGGTTAAATCTTCTGACAGCCTTAAAAATCTCACAGACCTTATCAAAGACCATCTTCAAACCCATAAGGATGCACAGAACAAACACAAGAAGGACTATCAGAAACGAGCTCTCAAAAATTTCCATGGCCCTAGTTCCTTCCTCTGTATATTTCCCTGGTCGTTTTTTCCCGATCCTTGTTCCACGACGTTTTCTGATATGTGTAGTAGGCCCACAATCCAAGATAGAAAAGGCCCACGGCGACACACGTACCAACGACAATACACAAGGCGATCATGGGGTTACTCATGGCAAATCTCCTTAGTTAGCCTGGTCTTCTGACCCGGCAGCTTTTGGTTTTGGGGTGGCTCCAGAGGTATTATACCGACGCCATCCAAGTATCAACACAAACGCGATCACAGAGACAGGAATAGCCAAAGTAAAAACAATAAGCATCCCGCCTCCGGCCAAAATAACCAACCATTCATAGATGTTCTGCAGCATAGCATTCATGGCTCTTCTCCTTCTCCCATACTTGCCCGATGTTGTCTATCTCGAGCATTCTGAGCGGCTTTCTTCTGATATGTATAGTAGGCCCACATCAGAAGAAAAGTCCCACATACCAGGACGCACAATCCAACAAGGACAAGAATAGCCAGTAGAAAGGTAGCAAGGATCCAGTTCATGGTCATTCTCCTTCAATCAATTTCGCTAAAGCGAAAGTTATCTGGGGTTTCTCACAGCGAGGCTGGGAATATAGAAAATAATCCCCAACAAAAACGCAACCACAATAATCAACGCATCGATCGCATAGTTCCTCATAGCTTATTCTCCTTTCTCCCCTTATTCAGACGCAGCTTTCGACTCACTCGTTTCATTGTCATGCTGACGCCTCAAGTCCCAACCAACTAAAAGGCAGAGAAGAAACTCAATAAACACAATAACGCCGATAATCTCTACAGTCGTCATAGACTCAAGCATGGCTATTCTCCTTCCTTCTTTGTATCTTCCCCGGGCCCAGTTTCCGGCTCATCCGGGTTTTCATTCGAGTTGTCAACCAGCCCTCCAACAGAAAGCAAGAGGATAAGTATCGCCAACACTATGGCAACGGCAACTCCAACAAAGTCACCAGTCGACCAAGACATGAGGTATTCAATAAACTTTTCCACAACATTCTCCTTTCAGGAGTCAATTTCCTAGTGTCGATTATCCAAAAATCCCCTAACTAAAAGCTTGAGGACTGCAACTAATATAATGGTACCAGAAACGACGAACACAATCATCTCAAAAAGTCGCAGAAAGTCGTTCATGATTTTCTCCTCTTCCAAAACTCAGTATTCACACACATGCACGCACGCACCTGTATATAATAGGTATTTCAGGGTATTTCACTTGAAACACGCACGAAAACTATATAGAAAAAGCGAGCAAAACCCACTTGTTGACTTATATTTTGCTTCCAAAATATCTCATAAGTTCATTTTTTTAAACTCACGAGTCTTCAAAATAATTCAATTCAGCTAAAAACTCCAAAGGAGTTTAGTGAAGAATCACTTGAAGGTTGTCATTATGTAGAGATAACAAGCTATACACCCTTTATAAAGATTTCCCCAGTGGAAATATAGGTAAAATACAGGTCATTTGCCAGAAAATAAGAGAATTTTATCAAGATACATCTTCTGATAATTTTAACTTTTTTTCCCTTACCAACATGGGCGAAAAATAAAAACTTATCCACAAACCAAAATCTTTATAAAACCAAGATGCTCTATAAAAATATAAATTCTAGGGATTTAAATCCAACTTAGATTATTAAAATGGAAAGCGATTCGAATAAATCTGTAATTAAGACAGGAACAACAATTCTAGGTATTGTATGTAAAGACGGAGTTGTAATGGCAGCAGACAATAGAGCGACGGCAGGACCCTACATTATGGCAAAAAACGAAAAGAAAGTTTTCCCAATAAACGACAATATAATGATGGCCGGATGTGGATTTGCAGCAGAAATACAAAAAGCACCAAAACTAATAGCTGCTGAGTTAAAGCTAAAAGAACTACGTTCAAAAACAAAGCCATCGGTTAAACAGGCAGCCGGACTACTTTCAAACATAAAACTCTCAGGACAAACAGCATTTTTACTAGGCGGATTTAACGAGGACGGAACAACCGAACTCTACACAAGTGATCCAATAGGACATATAATGAAAGTAGAAGATTACAATGCAAATTTCGGCTCAGGAATGCCTTTTGTTTTAGGACTTTTAGAAAGACAATATAAGAAGGGGTTAAGTGTAGAAGAGGGAGTCGAGTTAGCAAAAGAAGCGCTAAAGTCATCTACCTCAAGAGATTCAGCTTCAGGAAACGGAATGGATGTTTACACAATAACAAAAGACGGATTCAAAAAAGTGGTGGAGGATATAATAGAACCTGAATATAAGGCAAGATAATTTTAAAATGAACATTTTAACAAACATAAAAGACAGACTTCATGTAAGCATAACAGATGCCAATTTTGAAGGAGCAAATATAGCAATTTATACAGATGATGAGAAATTTTTCAAAAATGGAGAGTCAAAGATAAAAGAGATAGTTGCAGACATAAAAAAGAGAATAGAGCTAAGAGCCGACCAAAAGATATTAATGGACAAAGAGGAGACAGAAAAAGAAATCAAAAAAATTGTTCCAGAAGAGGCAGAAATTACAGAAATCATATTTGACCCACATAGAAGTATAGTGGTAATTGAAGCAAAAAGACCAGGAATGGTTATAGGTAAGGGTGGTTCAATTTTAGAAGACATAAGAAAAGCAACTCTTTGGACACCTCAAATACAAAGAAGTTCAGCAATAAAAAGTAAAATTACAGAGAAAATTAGAAGCGTATTATATGCAAATAATAACTACAGAAGAAAATTTTTACACGAGATAGGAAAAAAGGTCTACAAAGAATGGAACCCAGATAAAAAAGACGTTTGGGTAAGACTAGGTTTTTTAGGAGGAGGTAGGCAGGTTGGTAGAAGTTGCTTATTACTTCAAACTTCAAATTCAAAAATCTTACTAGATTGTGGAATAGATGTAGCTTCAGACGGATCAGACAAATTCCCGTATCTAAGCGTACCAGAATTTAATGTTTCAGAATTAGACGCAGTTATAATTAGTCACGCACACCTAGATCATAGCGGACTTCTTCCATACCTATATAAGATGGGATATAAGGGCCCGGTATATATGACAGCACCAACAAGGGACATCTCTGCACTTTTAGCACTAGACTTTATTGGAGTAGCATATAAACAAGCCGCAGCACCACTATTCTCTTCAACAGACGTATCAGAAATGGTAAAGCATTCAATATGTCTAAATTATGGCGAAGTTACTGACATTACGTCTGACGTAAGAATAACACTATACAACGCAGGGCACGTGCTAGGCTCATCACAAATTCATATGAATATAGGAAACGGACTTCACAATTTCGTTTACACAGGAGACACAAAATACGGACGAACACGTTTATTAGATCCAGCAGTGAACAGATTCCCAAGAATTGAAACGCTTCAAATTGAATCAACCTATGGGTCAAAAACAGATATACTTCCTTCAAGAAGAGAAACCGAAGATAAATTCTTAAAAAGAGTTAAAGAAACAATAGAAAACGATGGAAAAGTCCTACTTCCAGAATTAGGATTAGGTCACGCACAAGAAACAGTTCTAAGAGTAGAAGAGGCAATGAGAACAGGAGAAATTCCAAAGGTTCCAATGTATATTGACGGTATGATTTGGGATATTAACGCAATTCACACAACCTATCCAGATTTTTTAAGTAGCAATGTTCGTTCACTAATTTTCCAAGACAAAAACCCTTTCATCTCAGACATTTTCTCAAGAGTAGGTTCCCCCATGGAAAGAAAGAAGGTTATTGAAGGCGGACCATGTATAGTTATTGCAACTTCCGGTATGCTTCAGGGTGGTGCATCGGTAGAATATTTCAAGAATTTTGCAGAAAACAAAAACAACCTTATGATACTATCATGTTATCAGGGACCAGGCTCATTGGGTCGTCAGCTCCAAGAGGGCGCAACCTCGGTAATGGTAGAGGAAGATGGAACAAATAAAAAGATAAACGTAAAAATGGGAGTAGAGCTAATAAATGGACTTTCACCACACTCAGGACGTAATGAATTAGCAGCCTACATAAACAATATGAACCCAAAACCAAAAAGAATAATAGTAAATCACGGAGAGGTAAGCAAGTCTCTAGACTTCGCATCATCAATTTACAAGAAAAACAGAATTGAAACAACCGTTCCAAGGAATTTGGAAGTTGTTAGGTTGAAGTAATCACAATTTTCTCATTCTCTCAACATTTTCCTCATGCTCTTTTCTTTGTTTTTCCAAATACCATTTTGGTTTTAGATTTCCGTTTTCTCTAAAAATTTTTTCAGATTCGGGCAATCCATCTTGAAATGCTCCAGGAAGAAATCCCATAATTCTTTTATAAAATATATTATTACCGAGTTTTTCGTGTAATTTTTCATAGTAATTTAAAACTTCTTCATCACTTAGTTCTAGCATACATTGAGGCACCGGAATTGCCTGAGCGTCTTCAATTCCATCTGGCCAGATTATTGAAGCAGCCTCAAGGGCACTTTTAGCTTCAATAACTCTATGCAGATGCATATATCCACAAGACGTTCCAGCAAAAGGGTGGTCGACATAATATCTTCCCATAAATTAAAAATTAATATTTAGGTTTATTAAAATTATGGCGATTAGTTGCCATTACCATAAAAGAGTTTTTAAGAAAAATAAAAAATAAAAATAACTCTCCTCAAGAGTAAATTTCTTTACTCTTTCTTTACATTAGCTGCTTTTGGACCTCTATCTCCTTCCTCAACATCGAACGTAACTTCATCATTTTCATTTAAAGTAACATTTTCTCCGAGAGCAGATTTGTGTACGAATACTTCTTTTCCGTCTTCAGCTATTATAAATCCGAATCCTTTCGATTCATTAAAATATTTTATTTTTCCTTTCATTTTTTTACCTCCTTGTGCTTATAATCATTAAGCGGAGCCAACCTTATTTTCTTTTGCTTTTGATTTTTTATCTTCATTTTTTTTGCCACCATCCTCAGCCTTAGGAGCAGTATTAGCCTTAGCCTCTTCCTTATTAAGTTCTTCAACCGAAGCCTCTTTTTCTTTAACTTCTACTTTATCATCCACACCATCTTTATCTTTGTCCACTATTTTATTATCTTTGCTCTCATCCTTAGTATCGTCCTTCTTCATAGGGGTAGCTTTCTTCTTAACATTCGAATCACCTAAAGCACTCCTCTTAACTTCCCGAGCTTGTTTGTCTTTGAATTTTTTTGTAAGTTCATATAATTCAACTTTCACAACACCATCTTTTTTCACAGCTTTAACTTTAATCTTATGAAGCGGTTTCTTTATCCCACGAGCCCAAAGAGCTTCATTAACAAATTTATCTAATTTAATTTTATTCAAATCTCTATTTTCAACTTTCATATGTCTAGCCAAAAATTCCTTAACAGTCTTAATCGCTTTTGGAGTCTTCTTATAAATTGCAACAGAACGACATTTTTCCCTTAAAGGAATTGTGTATTCTCTCTCAATTTTTTCCGTTTTAGTTTTTTTCTTAGCAGCCATTTTATTTTTATCCAAAGTGAGATTTTCTTATCTTTCGAGGTTTAATATGTAATTTAGTTCTTCTCCAGTGTCTTCGATTAGCAGTCATTACGCTAGGATGGATTCTTTTTCCCATTCCATATTTCTTTAAAACTGCCCAGACAGGAGCCCACTTAGTCTGATTTCCTTTCTTCGCTAATCTTATTTTTTTCTGAGTATTTTTAATTCCCATCTTACTTAATCGCCTCCAAAAATTCTTTACCGCTAGCAGTCAATTGCCTTCCAGGCTTTTTGGCACGAACACCTTTAACATCAGGAGCAATTTCTGTAAACCCAGCCTTATCAGACTGCTGTAATATGGTTCTAATTATTTTACCACTAGCTCTTCTAAATTCTTCAGGTCTATATCCTCTATTCTTTTTACTTCCATATTTTGTTCTAAGTCGACTAACACCAACAATTTTTTTCTTATAAATTTGTCTTAGAATGCTTGCCGCTCTTTTATGCCAGAAATCAACATCATCAATCGGACGAGCTTTAGACGCACCCGACTTAGCAAACACAATCCATTCCGGAGCAACAAACTCAGGAACACACTTCAAAGCTTCAGCTAATTTAAGATTATATTCTTGTGAGTTTAGTTCATATACTGTGTTCATTTTCTTATGCACGACACGCTTTTCAGCGTTAGATTAGTCAAGGACCATTTATCGTATAATTCTAGACAATTTTGAGTTTATAAATCAATCGGTAACAATAATTATGACAAAATTAATCCAATTCCACCAATCGATAAAGGGTTATGCCACCATCTCCGCAAGAGGATACGATCTCAACCCTAACTCCATCTTTTTCAAATTCCGGAGGAAGTATTCCAGTATCGGCAATGCCTTTATATCCTTTTCTAGACATAGAATGAAGCAATTCGTACACATTATATGTTCTAGCCAAAACATTATCGCGAAACTTTAACTTTGGACTCCTTTTTTTTAAGGCTCTTCCGCACAAAATATCTCTCATAACTTCTTTGTCTCTCTTTATATTTTTCTCATGAAGTTCTTTGCTATTCATTCTAATCTCAATCATAAGAATTTTGAGAAATTATAGTTTTTAAAAATATGTTTAATAATTGATAATCTCCACGCAACAAAACAATAAAAAGTGTAGAGAAAGGGTAAATCCGAAGACAAACCCAAACAACATCCGAAGACATTGCCTCTCTACAAATAAACTACATATTAAGACTATTTAAAGTTTTTGATAATAAAAAACCTACATTCCCCACTCAGATTTTTCTTTTCTTTTTATTTCTGCAATCTCCTGCAATATCTTGATCTCAGAAGGACTAAGCAAATCCTTATTTTTCTTAAACTCTCTAAATTGTGATTCACCCAAATCAGAATATAAAAATTTCTTAGATGCAAGTCTCCTCTCAAAATTAACTCCAGGTATAGAGGTGGCAACCTCCATTCCATCAGTTGCCGAAGTTACAGATTTTTGTTCAGACTGAATATTCTTTATTTTTCCAACCTTTTCTCCAGCTTCATCAACCAAGTTTAACCCCGTAACCATATTTCCACCCATAACACGAACTCCAAAAATTGCAGGGCTAGTATTGCGAAATACATGCTGATGCAAAATTTCTAACTTAGTAATTGTAGCAAGCCCCATCATTCTTTTCTTCTCAATCTCCGCCTGCTTCTTTTTTCGCCAGTCAACCAAATCATCAATTAGTTTATACACAACTCCATTGCTAATAGTTTTAATTTTTCCTTTAATCTCTTTTGCCTCATCATCTAACTCAACATTAAATCCAACAATAACTGAATCAATTTCATTTATATCAACATTAGCCTTTGCACTTGCAATATCATTTTTATTAATCTCACCAATCCCAGCTTTTACAACGGATATATTCTGCTCAGAAAGCAAAACCAAAAGCGCTTCAAGGCTACCCAAAGAATCAGCTTTCGCAATTATTCCCTGTTTCTCTGTTTTTATTGACTCTCCAATTTCTTTTTTGAATCTCTTTTTTATTTCATCCAAGTTTCCCTTTAATATCTCAAACGGCATTCCGGGCAAAATATCACTTTTATCAACTAATTGCATTTTTAATCCAGTGGAGGCAGTAGCACTATTCACTGGCTTAAACTTTGCACAAAGCGGCTGAATTTCTTCCAATATTCTGATTTTCGTAACAATGGGGTCACCTTCAATATTCGCAATTACTATCTCATCTTTAGTCGTAAGCGTACCATCATATAAAATTGCTTCAGCAAAATTAAGAGAATTATCTTTTTTAATCTCTAGAACAACACCCTTAGCATCCTTTCCTAGCGAAAGTCCGTTCTTCAAATACTTCTCACTCAATCCACAGAGCATCATAATAAGTTCAGATATTCCCTCTCCGCTCTCTGCGCTACACGGAACCATTGCAATTTTTTTAGAGAAATCTTCAACTTCGTAATAAAGATCAGCATCAAACCCATGAGAATGCAAAGCACCAGCAAGTGTCATATATCTTTCATCAAAAACCTGCTTCACGTGCGGTTGCTGAGCTTCAATAGAATCTTTTATATTCATATCAGGAGATTTTCTCCACCCAGAAATATTATCAATCTTATTTAGCGCAATAATAAACGGAGTTTTGTTTTTCTTCAAAATACTAATTACTTCAGCCGTCTGAGGTTTTATTCCTTCATTAATATCAATTACAAGAACAGCTAAGTCGGCAAGTGAACCGCCTCTTTTTCGAAGATTGGTAAATGCCGCATGTCCAGGTGTATCAATTAAAAGAAAACCGGGTATACTTAAGTCAATTCCGGACTTCTCAATTAGTGGACACGCACACTTAAGCTGGCCAATAGGATAAAGAGTGAAAGAAATCTTTTGCGTAATTCCACCAGCCTCCGCCTCCTGAACACAGCTACTTCTAAGTTTATCAAGTATTGATGTCTTTCCATGGTCTACATGCCCGCAAACCGTTACAATTGGTTGTCTTGTTGCCATAAAAAAAATACAAAAAGTAGGTATAAAAAACTATGGAAAAAAGTATCGAAATTAATTCCTATTCCCCAGGCGCAAAAACCCTACCATCAGAATCAACCATCTGCAACAACTTACCCTCATTAACAGCCTCTTTAATAATTCCCCTTATTTCAGTTGCATATAAATCTAAAGGATCTATTCTACCGAGAGCCTCTGCGATAGTTGTTTCGGGCTTAATTCTACATTCCCTAGTATATTTAAAAAATCCAATTACAGCTTCAGAAGTTGGAGAACGTTCTTCATTAAATCTTACATAATGACTCATGAATTTGTTCAACAATCTGTCTTTATAAAAATTATAGCACTATATCATATATTACCACAAACTCTTTTGTTGTTTATTTCCCAGTACCAACACTTATTTAAATAATATTTCCATAAATATTTTATGCCACATCAATGCGTTAAATGTTCTCGAATTATAACTGTAGGAAGTAAGGAAATTATAGCAGGATGTAATGACTGTGGTGGAAGATTTTTCTTTTACATAAAGGATGAGCAACTAAAACAGCTTAAAGATGCACCAATAGTTGAAATCCCAGAAGAAGAAAAAGACAAGGTGGAAAAAGACATAAGAGAGATGGCCGGAATAAAAGACGAAAATGCGCCAGTAATTCTTGACATAGAATCAGTAAGAGTGACCGGACCCGGAAAATTCGAAATAGATGTAGTAAATTTATTCAAAAAGGATATGCCAGTAATCTATAAACTAGAAGAAGGAAAATACATAATTGATATTGCTTCCACATTCCAAAAAAGTCTAAAAGACCATAAGCGAGAAGACATAATTTAATTTGAGCTTTGATGAATTTTATCTAGGAAGATTTAGTTTAGTAAATTTTTATTTTACCCCTAATGCTTCAGAGTAGGAGGATGTCAGGAGACCCGCCCCCTATTAACAAGGGAGAATAAGTCAAAATCATCTAAAATATAACTATTAATTATTTGTAAAATTACTCTAAAATCTTTCTTCTTCTGCTTTTTCAAAATCAACCGCAATATCTTCACTTGACATTCTTTTAACGCTTCCCATGTTATCCTCATCGTCAAAATCATCTATAATATCACCAACTTCTTCGGCCGGCTCTTTCTCTGCAAATCGATCTTTTTTAGTGTCATTATCATTACTCAAATTAAAATAAGATTCTTCCCTAGAACCCTTCGAGGCAGTTTTCTTTTTACTTTTTGCAGAAGCAGTTTTGCTTTTAGCTTTTTTCACCGAAGCTTTTTTTTTACTTTTAATTACAACCTTAGGCGCGACTTTTTTTTTATTCGTTTTTGTGGCGGCAACCTTAGCAGTAACTTTATTTTTAGGCCCTTCCGCTTCTTTACTCTTTTCTTCAGCAAGCTCAATAACTTCTTTTTCATGGGTTCCATCATCCTTTCCTTTCCATAAAACATTTTTTCTATGCCCAACGACCAAGAGATAAATAAGGGTAGATAAAAGAATAGCTGAAATATTTACCAAAAGTGGAAAAATATCAAAAAGACGTTTTAGCATAACAACCTGATACAGTTCTTCAAACACAACGTACGCTATTCCAACGATAAGAGGCCAAATAATTATTCTAACCCTTCGCCCTTTACCTTGTATAGAATAAAACAGTAGGAACAATTGAAAGAAAAAGAAGATAAAAAACTCGTAGGCTATTAAGGCTTTTTCGCCAAATTTAAAAAATAAAACAGAGTTGAATTTAAAAGATATAACGAAAATTATAACAGCTAAAACAATAGTAATTACTAATGAAATACCACTCTTCTTTTCAAAATAACTTACACTCATGAAAATATACAAATAATTAATTTTATAAGATTATATGTACAAGAATATATATGGTTTTTATTGACACGCACTGCCACATAGACTATTTTAACGAAAAAAAGATAAAAGAAGTAGTAGCAAATGCAAAAAAAGCTCGGGTTAAAATAATGTTAAATTCGGGCTCACATGTAGAGTCAATAGAAAAAACATTAAATTTGGCAAAAAAATATCCAGAAATTAAAGCTGTTTTGGGAATTTTTCCAATAGATTCGATAAAACTTTCAAAAAAAGAACTAGAAAAAGAAATAAACACGATAAGAAAAAACAAAAACAAAATTTTAGCTGTAGGTGAGGTTGGAATTGACCTAAAAGAGTCAGACAACCTAGAAGCGCAAAAAAAGACATTCCAAAAATTTATTGATTTAGCAATAGAGTTAGACAAACCAATAGTTATTCATTCACGAAAGGCAGAGGCTGAGTGCATAGAGCTTTTAGAAAAATCAGGTTACAAGAAAGTAGTAATGCATTGTTTTTGCGGAAAAAGGAAGTTAATAGAAAGAATTGTAGAAAATGGATGGCACCTGAGCATACCAACAAGTGTTAATAATTCACAGCAGTTTCAAGACATGGTAAGAGCTGTTCCAATCGAACAATTATTTTGTGAAACAGATTCGCCATTTTTACATCCTCTAAAAGAGCGAGACAATGAACCAGCAAATGTTATTTACTCCTATAAAAAAATTGCAGAGATAAAGAAGCTAAAGCTCAAAGAAGTTGAAAAAAAAATAGAAGAAAATTTCAATAGATTATTTAACCCCCACTAAATTTAAAAACGCCCCAAACTTACAGATTCCATGGCATTTAATCCATTCAAGAAAAAAGATGATTTCGTAGATTTATCAGCTCATTTCAAAAAACAGCAAGATTTGGCAAAAAAAAGAGAAGAAGAATCAATAGCAGAAGCAGGGGATTTGAAAAAAAACTTTTATCCGGGAATAGGTTTTAACAAATCAGCAGAAACAACACAAACAGAAAGTGCGCCAGAAGCAGAGGAGCCAGCCGCTCCAGTATTCGGAATTTTTAATCAAGATAATAACACACAATCCGAGCCAGCACATTCCGAGAACAATTTTGTTGGAACCTCTCAAGATAATGCAAGTGAAAAAAGAAGAAAATTAGCAAAAAGATTAATCGATATGACAACAAAAATGGAAGACCTAACAAATCAAATTTACAGCCTACAGCAGCGAATAGAGGTTCTAGAAAGAAAATCGGGCGTAGGTATGTAGACCATAAGTTATATAACATAAAATAATTCTAACTTTTTATGATAACCCCAGAAATTAAAAAACAATTAACAAAAGAAAACTATGAAATAGTTGGCGAACATAGTGCCGTAAAAATTTGCAGATGGACAAAAAAATCCTTAAGAGACGAAGGCGTCTGCTACAAGGAGAAATTCTATGGAATAAAGTCTCACCTATGTTGCCAAATGACACCAGCCCTTTTTAATTGCCAAAATAAATGCATCCACTGTTGGAGAGATTTAAAATACACATGCGCAGAGGAAGTTCAAAATCCAGAAAATCCCAAAGAAATTATTGATGGAATGATTAAGGCACAACAAAAACTTTTAACCGGATTCAAAATAGACAAAAACTCAAAGAAAAAACAACTAAGCAAAGCAAACCAGAAAAAATACAAAGAGGCTCAAGAGCCAATGCAATTCGCTATTTCACTAACAGGCGAACCAACATTATACCCACTAATTGGAGATTTAATCGAAGAATTAAACAAAAGAAAAAAGACATCATTTCTCGTAACCAACGGACTCTATCCAGAAAAACTCCAAGAATTAAAAGATAAAAACCAACTACCCACACAGCTCTACATTTCAGTAAACACATCGAACAAAGAGGATTACAATAAATTTCATAGAAGCTCAAAAAACGACGCATGGGAGAAACTCCTAGAATCATTGAAGGTCATGGCAACATTGAAGTCCAGAACAGTATTCAGAATGAATCTCGTGAGAAACACAAATATGAATGAAGAACATCTAGAAGAATACGCAAAGCTAATCAAACTAGCAAAGCCAAAATTCGTAGAAATAAAAGGGTATATGGCAGTAGGTCACGCAAGAGAAAGACTCGACTACGATATGATGCCAACCTACGAAGAGATGTTAAAATTCACAGAAAAATTAGCAAAGTTAGTAGACTTAAAATTATTAGACAGCCATGAAACATCAAGGGCGTTTGTGTTAGGTAATGATAAAGAAGGGTTAAAGATTAAAGAGTAGAAAGGGCTACTCCGGTCACTTCAAAAGTTTCTAAAAAACTTTTATCTTTAAAACGATCTCCATGCACCTTCTCAACCTCCTCAGAAAACCTACCTTCCACATAGCCAATTTCCCTATCAAGACTAGTGTTTCCAATATCATGGGCAATATCCCACGTATTATTTTTCACATTACTAGGTTTCATCATTGTACGATAAGTAACTTCAGGGGAATCATCTTCTTGTTTAGAGGCAACAGTCACAGAATGTTCTGGAAATCGATATCCTTTTATAAGCTTACATGTAACCATAAAAAAAACACCAAATATATCTTTAAAAGTATTTATGAAGAGTAATAGTTATATTGAAGAAAAAATTAAAAATTACAAATCTATAACGCCATCTTCCGAAGGTTTTTGTGATAGCATAATCTTCGCAAGTGGAGTCATAAGTCAATAACTCCATCTTTCGTCAATGCCGCAAACCTGACACCAACAGGCAAATTAATCAAAGCACTAACAAGAGCCATATGCTCCTTACCATCTCCAGAAGCCAATGATAAAGCAACTTCCATCCCATCAAATTTCTTTTTCAATTTTACAGACAGGTCTCCCTTCAACTCTTTAAGCTTCTGATTTAAATCAACCTGAACAAACTCAAAAGGCTTATCGTGCGTAAAAGTTTTAGCGAAATCATCACCAATCAAAATAACTTTATCCCATTCGCCATATTGCATAAGTCCAGAAACCTGAGCCCACGTACCCTTTCCCGATGATAATAATGCGACTAGTTCCATAGACAATTATATCAGATTTTCTTTTTAAGGATTTGTGTAGTAAAGCTATTCTTTGGGGAAGTAAAGTGCGAACTCGGGGGGATAATTTTCTTCACCTAATAGCTCTTTATTTACGCCAATTTCTTCTAATTTGCTTGCTAGAAAAGGTGTAGATTCAAGAATTCTTTCTAGGTCTTTTTGAGATATTTTTGGAATTCCGTTTTGATTTGGGGGGTCGGAATATACTGGGAGACCTAAATATATTCCTAGAAAATCTCCTCCGTCATTTAAGTATCTGGCTGCGTGTAATTTCGCTTTTCTTGCATCACCTATTAATTTTCCGGCCTTTTTAACATCAAAATAATCACCAGTTAACTTTGCAACAATACCATAAATACCGATAACATTTCTGCATTCTTCTGGGGTATTGGTATCATCTCTTTCTTCCATACAAACAAAACACTCACCATACTTTAAAAGAATTATTGCAACAAACTATAATCTTTCCCCCAAAAACTTTATAAACCAAAATTACCCACAACTAATAGTCTATAACTACATCGTCGAACTCCAACTTTCTGGAAACAGACGCCTTATGTAGAATCACCTTACAGGTAAAGACAAAACAACAAAATGGCAGAAATACGAGAAGAACTAAAAAAAGCTCTAATTGAACTACGAAAAAATAAAGAAAGAAAGTTTAACGAAACTCTAGACCTAATAGTAAATCTACAAAAGTTCGACGTTAAAAGAAATTCTATAAATATTTTTACAAAACTTCCATTTAGCGTTAAAGAGAAAAAAATATGCGGATTCTTAGAAGAAAAAAACTCAGCAGTTGATGTAGTAACACCAGAACAATTCAAAAAATATGCAACTAATAAATTAGAAGTAAAAAAATTGGTATCAAAATACGACTTTTTTATTGCTCAAGCAAGCGTAATGCCAAAAGTAGCAACAACTTTCGGTAGAGCACTAGGTCCAACCGGAAAAATGCCATCACCACAATTAGGAATACTTATGGATGTTAATGATAAAACAGTAAAAGAGTTGAAAGAAAAAATTAATTCTAGTGTTAAAATTAGAACAAAAGAAGCAAGCGTTAAAATGGCAATTGGAAAGAAAGACATGAAAGATGAAGATTTAATAGAAAATATTATGACAGTCTATAAAACTTTAATAAAAGAATTACCAAGAGATAAAGAAAATATAAAGAATGTAGAAATAAAATTCACCATGACTAAACCAATTAAAATACAGATAAGATAAAATGACAGAAAAAAGGCAAAACCCAATACCTGAAGTTAAATTAAAGATAGTAAAAGAGCTAGCAGATCTAATTAATTCAAAAAAGACAGTTCTTGTTGCTTCAATTGAAGGACTTCCTGCAGCAAAGTTCCAAGAGATTAGTAAAAAAATAAGAGGAAAGGTGGTTGTAAAAGTTCCAAGAAGAAATTTATTAAATAGAGCAATTGATGATTCAAAAATTAAAGATAAAGATGCACTAAAAAAACAATATAAGGCAAATACGGCATTCTTATTTTCAGATGACGAAGCATATGACTTAGCCGCAAGTTTATTGCAAAATAAAAGTCCAGCAAAAGCTAAAGCTGGGCAGATTGCACCCATGGACATTGAAGTTCAGGCAGGTATGACCGAATTAGTTCCAGGTCCAGCAATTTCAGAATTAGGAGCAGTTGGACTAAAAACAAAAGTTACAGACGGCAAATTAGAAATTATGGCCACAAAAGTTATTGTTAAAGAAGGAGATGAGATTAAGCAAAACGCAGCAGACATAATGTCGAAACTTAATATTTTACCTTTTTCAATAGGATATATCCCAGTTAGTGCATTTGAAACAGATACAGAAAATGCATATCTAGAAATTAATATTAATACAGAGGAAGCAGTAACAGCACTTACAGATGCTTACGCAAGAGCGCTTCCATTCGCTCTAGAAATTGGTTATGTTACAGGCGAAACAGCAAAATTAATGATTGCAAAAGCAGGAGCTCATGAAGCTAAGCTAATAAGAACAATAAATGGGGAGCCAGAACCCGAGGCAGCACCAGAAGCAGCACCCGAAGATGGCAAAGAGGAAGGTAAAACAGAAGATAATCCAAAAGAAGACACAAAGGAGGAAAAAGCACCTGCAGCAGCAGGCCTTGGTGCTCTTTTCGGATAGGAAATTAAAATGGAATACGTATATGCAGCATTATTGCTTCACAAACTAGGAAAAGAAGTTAGTGAAGACACAGTAAAGAGTGTTGTTGCAGCAACTGGCGAAACAGTGGACGACTCGAAAGTGAAGTCATTGGTAGCCTCTCTTAAGGACGTAGATATTGCAAACGAACTAGCAAACGCTAGCGCAGTTTCAGTAGCAGCTCCAGCCGCAGCAGGCGCATCAGCTCCAGCAGCAGGCGAAGCTAAAGCAGAAGAAAAGCCTAAGGAAGAGAAAAAGGAAGCAGCAGCAGAAGGCCTTAGCGCACTCTTCGGATAGGATTATATTAAATTTTATTAATATCCGGAGAAGCTCTTTTTCTTAGTTGGGCTGTTTGGTTGATATTTTATTTATTTTTACCCCTAGCATATGACCCCTGGTATATCAATACAGGGTAATGTCCGAAGACCAATGCAGGAGGCCTTGACAAAGGTTCTCGTGCCCAGGTGGGTAACGCCAGGAGGTGTTTACTATTTATGGCAAACCTTTAGCTCTTTCTAGCAGAGACTAGAAAGAATAATATATATTAAAGAGCAGATTATTTTATAAAGAAAATATTCATAATTTTTTCATGAGCGATAAAGCTAAAATAGCAATTGTGGGTTTTGGAAACATTGGAAAAGCGGTTCTAAATTCGGTTAATCAAAACAATGAACTACATGGAGACATGGAACCAGTAGGAATTATCACAAGAGATCCTGCAAGAACTTGTAGTCAATTACCAGACAACTCAGGAGTGTCTTCTAATCAAATTTATACTTTAAAAGATGAAAAAGCCTGGACAGATTTAGATGCAGACGTAGCAATTCTTTGTGGAGGTTCAAAAGAAGATTTGCCACATCAAGGTCCAATATTTGCTAGAAATTTTAATACTGTTGATAGCTTTGATACACATAAAGATATAGCAGGATATTTTGCAACAATGAGTGGAATTGCAAGAGCGGAGGGAACTCTTTCTCTGGTCTCTGGGGGATGGGATCCTGGAACTTTCTCATTAGAAAGAGTTCTTGGAAATGCATTTATTCCAGGTTCAAACCCAAGAGGATTTTATGGCTTAGACGATGAAGGTGGATTAAGTATGGGGCATGGTGACGCAATAAGAAAAGTAAAAGGAGTTGCAGACGCAAGACAATATACTCATGCAATTCACGAATCAATGGAAGATCTTGAATCCGATGGAAAGCTTGAGCTTGCTCCGGGACAAATGCATTGGAGAGAATGTGTTGTGGTTTTAGAAAACGACACTCCCGAAGAAAGAGAAAGAGTTTCTGGTGAAATTCAAAGTATGCCAAAATATTTTAACGAATATAGAACTGAAGTAGAATTCACCACCCAAGAGAATTTGGACGCAAACTATAGCGAAATGCATCACGATGGAGCTGTAATTACTTCTGGAAATACAGCAGATGGAAATCGTGGTTCAATAGAGTACAGAAATACCTGGCCAAGTAATCCAGACGGAACAGCTGGAATACTAACCGCTTGTGCAAGAGCAGTACATAAAATGAGTAAGGACGGACAAACGGGAGCGATTACAATGCTTGATGTTCCTGCATCAAAATATAGCCCACATTCAAGACAAGAGTTGTTAAAGAAATTCATGTAATTATTTACCACTAATTTTATAACTACTATAATTTTTCATTAACCCATGGCATGGAGTTTACACGAGGACGATAATTTTTTAGAACCACTTGAATTTTCTAGTGGAAAATCTCAAGAGGGAGTAGTGGACGAGGTTTTAGCTGAAGTAAAAAACGGTCACAAGGTAATATTTATTCACGGAGTTTGCGGAACCGGAAAATCAGCAATAGCACTAAATATAGCAAGAGAATTAGGAAAAACCTCAATAGTCGTTCCCGGAAAGAATCTCCAGATGCAGTATAAAGATGATTATGAGGGAAAAAAGTATGTTATGAAAAAAGAAGTTCTAAAATTAGCCGGAAAAGAGATTAAAGAAAAACTAAAAATTCACGTAATGACCGGACGAAATAATCATAAGTGCAAATTCTTAGAAGATAACAAACTCGCAATACCAAAAGTAACACGAGAAGTTCCAACAACCCTTTCCGACGCATTTATGAAACATATAGAAAAAATCGAGGAAAAATCTCAAAATATTCAAGAAAAGCTAACCAAAGACAAATCAGCAGATAACTGGGATTTGCCATGTAAAATTGAGATAAAAGAAAAAAATATGCTGAGAATAAGAGAATATCTAAAGCAAAATCAACACGTAGATGAAAATAAATTTAACAACATAAAGGACATAAAAAGGTTACCAATAGCAGCCGTCTGTCCATACTGGTCTCCCGTAATTCCAGAAAAATACGAAATAAACACGCCAACATTTAAAGGAGCAAGAAAAAGAAAATACGAAGGACTAGGAGGAGAAAAATATATTTTCTACCAAAGAAAAAAGGGTTGTCCATTCTATGAACAATTCAATTCCTATGTAGACGCAGATGTAATAGTATTTAACTCACTAAAATACAAGTTAGAAACAGCCCTTAATAGAAAACCAAAAACAGAAGTAGAAATAATAGACGAATGTGATGAATTTTTAGATAGTCTAACAAATCAGAGAGTCATAAATATAGATAGGTTACTAAACTCCCTAAATTATGTTTTCTCTTCAGAACCTTTTGCCCTAAAAATAAAAAAAGAGATGACAGATATAATTCTTCACATGAGAAACGACAAAAGCGTAGAAGATGCGATAGCTACAAACGAGATAATACCTCTAAAAAAATCCGGACTATACGACCTTCTAAAACTAGCTATAAAAAACCCAGATTTTTTCGCAACAATTGACGACGAAAACTATCTTTTTGACTTTGAAGAAACCTCCAGAATGTTTCAAGATTTTTTAGACGAGACCTTTGTGACATTCGAAAAATTCGGAAACTCACTTAAAGCAAGCCTGGTAACAACAAATCTAGAGAAGAAATTTAAAGAACTATTAAACAAAAATAAGATATTCATACTAATGAGCGGAACGCTACACGCAGAAATTATACTAAAAAATATCTTTGGAATAGAGGATTTCATAACAATAAAAGCAGAAACAAGAAACCAGGGACAGATAGAATTACAAAAAACAGGACTAGAAATGGATTGTAAATATTCCAACTTCTCTAACAATAAGCATTCACGAGAGGATTATCTAAAAGCTCTAGATAAATCTATAGAACTAGCAAAAAAACCCTGCCTTGTCCACGTAAATGCCTTCAGGGACCTTCCAAGTTCAAGTGAGATAGCCGAATTTAGATTAAATAACATAAAGAGCAGAGAGGAGTTAGAAGAAGAACAAAAGAAGGATAAGACGGGAGAATTAGTAAAAGAATTCAAATCAAAGAAGACAAACATCCTTTTCTCAACACGTTCAAAGCGAGGAATAGATTTCCCAGGAGACGAATGCAATTCAATAGTTTTCACAAAATACCCAAACCCAAACGTTCAGGACCCATTCTGGAAAATACTTTCAAAAACACGTCCAACATACTATTGGGATTTCTATAAAGATAAAGCCGTCCGAGAACTCTGGCAGAGGGTATACAGGGGAGTAAGATTCAACAGAGATCATGTATATGTTTTAAGTCCAGACATAAGAGTTATTGAGGCGTTTAAAGGTTAGTTTTACTGACGAGTTCGACCGTCTTTTACCGCTCTTACAGCCTCTTCTCGAACCATTCTTAAAAATTCTGCCGAAGTATTCTCAGTTTCTTCAGAGAGATTATTTCCAAAAACTTCAATTTCTCCAAAGGGGAAGAGGGTTTTTCCTTCGAGTTTTAAACATTTGGCCCTACCGTTCACAGGATTCATACATACTAAAGAATAGTGCCTAGTTCTTCCTCCAAGTTTTCCATGAAGTACATGTGCCCCAGTAATATCCTCATCCTTAGTTAGAATCAATTGATTAAACCATCCATATTTTCCTTGGTATACTTCTTCCATAAAAAATAAACCAAACATCCCTTTTTAAAATTAATTATTCTTTTTTAGACTCTTTTTTATCGCCTTTTTTCTTTCGAGCATCTTTATCATTCTTAAGCCCTTTAACAAAATTATCTATAAATTTCTTATTCTCTTCGGTATTTTTCACATCTGTAATAATATGAAATTTAACTCCATTAGACTCTTGTTTTTTCGTCTTAAAAAAATCACCCATTCTATCATTAATCTTTTCACCCAGAAGAATTCTTCCCTTTGAAACATCAGCTATTTTTTTAGCTTGACCAAGAAGTGTGCCCATGCTCATAAATTTTAAAGTTTTTTCTTGTTTAGCAACAATAGTACCATAGTTTAATGAAATACCAACATTAACTTTGGCTTTATACAATTTATTATGTTTAACCAATATCTCTTTAGCTTTTTGAGCAATCCTAATAGCAATTTTCTCATTCTTAAATGTCTTAGTTTTTATCGGAGCAACAATAAAAATAATGGTCTCTTTGTTTTCATACGTAACTGCTTTTAATTCATCCGCAAAATCAGTAATTTCTTGTAAAGATTCTTTTATTCTAGAGTCAATTAAATCCAAGTCGTCAACATCTTTAAGTTTCAGGCAAACAATATCAGCATTTTGTTTAGACCCTTTTATCGAAAGACAAAGTTCAGCCGGATTTTTTGAGGTTACAAGCGTAGAAGAAATATCTTCTTTTTTGGCCTTTTTGCTTCTTCCCTTAGTAATATACCCAAAGAAAGTCTTTTGATAACCTTTCTTAAATATTGTAACAACCATAAATCCTAAGATAGCAATAACAAAAATCCAGATAACAGAAAGTCTTAACGCAGAAAGAATTCCAGCATTGGCACCCTCAACTCCAACAACTTTTCCAGTCAAAAGTACCCCAGCAGAACTAATACTCTCATCATCATCAAAAATTTCAATATCATATGTTCCATCTGGAGCGGTTAAAACATACTTTTTATCTTCACCAATATCAAGACTCACATTTTTTTCAATTGTTGTATTACCAATTTTAATAGGTATAAGTTTAGAATAGTAAGTATTTCCAATGTTTGTAACAATAACGGTTTTATTCACAAGCTCAATCTTTGCACGAGCTTTCTCTAGTATATCAAAAGTAGTTGAGACAGAAAATTCACCAGCTTCAGCAGTAATTTCCCAAATCAATGGTGCTTCGTTGTTAGCAATTGAAAGTTCAAAAAATTCATCAGTAGAGATATCAGTTTGCTCCACTATTTCCTCTTCAGAATTTCTAATAGTAATTGTAGAACTAGATGCAATACTTTCACCACTTTGGTCATGCAAAACTGTTTTTACCATCAAATTAGTACCAGGCTCAACAGAAGTCTCCTCTAAAACTATTTCAAGATTTGTCGGAACTTGGGCCACACTTATAGTATAATCAACAAATCCAGTGTTAGTTGTAACGTCAGCACTATCCTTTTGATATGCCTCAATATGAACCAAATATTTACCTGCCTTAAGAGTTTCACTAATAGAAAAATTAGCAAAAAAGTAACCATTCTTCACCGTCTCCAAGATGGTAGTTTTCTCTGTTTCGTTTCCATCATCTAGCACAATTTTCAAAAATCCACTAAAAGGTTCTCCGGTTCCTTTTATTGCATCGCCTTCAATAACAATATAATCCCCAGGAATAAACGCTCTATCATTATCTTTCACCGAGACAGTCACGGTATTAATTATCTCAAACTCAGGACTAAGTATAAAAGCTTCACCAAGAACAGTCTTTATTTTACATGCACCAGTCTTTCTTTCACCTTCAAATAACAGAGGAATATTAGGACTTACCCCGGTTTCATCTCCTGCCTGAAGAGAAATATATTCCTTATATATTTCCGTTTCCCCGCCATTACATAGTAAATTTATGCTCAAAAAATCACTAGTATCGACAGCTGCAGCAATCTTAATTGGGAAGTTTATAACATCTCCAATATTATACAGGTCATTCGGTTCCTCATTAATTATAATTTCAGCAGACACAGCTGACGTTAAAAAAATAGCACAAAGAAACAAAATTGCCATTACCCTCATTTTCATAAAAGAAAATAGTAATTATTGTTTATAAATATTTGGTGAGTTTTATTATTTATAAAAAAAGAACAGGGTGCCATTATGGCACCCAATTTATCCCTCCACCCAGGGTCGAACTGGGAATCTCTCGGGTTCTGCAACCTTTTTGATGTTTGACTTTTAGGGCTTCATAGTTATCCGAATCCGGAATCTCCACCTTAGTATTCTACAGCCAAGCGCTCTAAGCCATTGAGCCATGGAGGGTTATTCATAAATCACACAGAAATCAAACTTCTGCACAAGTTATATTTTGATTAGAGAATTAGCGCTTTTAAACTTTCCTCATACCCACTCCTCCAAAAACCTATAGGTTGGCCTATCCTCAGTCCCAGCAATAGAAATTTTTCCTTCGGGCAAAGACTCAAGGTAGTCTCTAATGAAATCTACTGGAATGTGTGCACCATACGTACTTCTTATAATTCCATCACGAATTCTTGTCGCAGAAACATATTTATCCAGATAACCATCAGTTAATGCAGCGAGCATCTCTTTGATATTTTCCTTATCTTCATTATTTAAATCTCTGAATTCGCGTGGCATTTTTTACCCTATATCCATTCCTTTATCAACCTATATACTTGACCGTTCTTCCTAGGTCCAGGTTTCCTATCAACATTTTCTTCAGGCAAAGAATCAAGATATTCTCGAATATGATTAGACGGAATACTTCTTCCACGAATACGTCTTACAACCGTATCACTAACCCTAGTAGGAGAGACGTACTTTTCAGGATCATCCTCAGCCAAGAGACTAAGAGCATCCTGAATGTCTTCTATATGTTCCCTGTCTAATCCATTAAATTCAGGCGACATAAAACATTAAACAAAATAACTCTTTATAAAAAAATCTATCCCCCAGCATATAAATGTGGGAGGACACCAGGAGGTGCACTAAACAACAACCCCCAAAACCCTTTTAACCCCACAAAAACTACTATTCAAATGAAATACATATTTATTTTAGGACGAAACATAGACTTATCAATAGCGGAGCTAAAAGCATATTTCAGCAAAGAAAATAACCCAATTTCAATAAAAAAACTAGTAAAAAACTCTGCATTAGTAGAATTGAAGAACCCAATAGAAACAGGAGTTATAGAAAAACTAGGTGGAACAATAGGCATAGCCGAAGTTTTAGAGTCAGAAAATATAACAAAAAACCTAGAAAAACACGAGCTTTATCTTGGAGAATCAAACAAGTTAAACTATTGCATTTGGGATTTCACAGGGAATGAAGAAATAAATGAAATAGAGGACTACCTAAAGCAAAGATTTAGAAAAGAAAAGTTAAAAGCAACCAGAAAAAGATTCCCAGCAGTAATAACACTCCAAGACGAAACAAAAGTTCCAAATATATCATCATCACTTATAGAAGAGGAATATGTCGTATTTCAAGAGGACAAATCCACACATTTTGCAAGAGTAATCCAAAAATGTAATTACGAAGAAATAGAATATAGAGACATGAATAAACCAGTAAGACGTGAAGAATTATCAATATCCCCAAGAATATCAAAAATTCTAATAAATCTTTCAGAAGTAAAAGAAGGCGAAACTCTCGTAGACCCTTTCTGTGGAATCGGAGTTATACTTTCAGAAGCACTTCTCCAAAATATAAACGTAATAGGTATAGACAGAGACGCAGGTGCAATAAAAGGCGCAAAAGAAAACATGAATTGGTTCAAATTCAACAAAAACTTTTACACCCTAAAAAACAATGATTCAACAAAGGTAGAAATTTCAAAAGCAGAGGCAATTGCAACCGAGCCAGATTTAGGAGAAATACTAAAGAAAATACCAACCGAGAATCAGGCAAGAGAAACACTAAAGAGGTTTGAAAAACTAATGATAAATACAATAAACAACCTAAAAGGCAACATTTCTGGAAAAATAGTGTTTACATCCCCATACATAAGAACAATAAAGAAAAGAGTTGGATGCAATATAGAAAGAATTCAAAAAGAGACTGACTATAAGCTAGTAGATAAATTCCCAATTGAAGAATTTAAGCACAATCAGGTAGTGGGCAGGCAGATTTTCGTCCTATACCCTCCCAAATAACGATAAAACCACCGAAATCCTTAAATATAAAATCTCGTTTTTCTTAAACATGAAAAGAGTACTACTAATAGCATTATTAACATTAGTAATTTTGCCACAAGTTTTAGCAATTAACGTCACAGTTGAAAGCTCTAGTAACAATCCACTAATAGTTTCAGGATTTAATACCCCCGTAGAGTTTGATTTAACAATAACAAACAATGGGCCGACAGATACATTCAGACTATACAACGTATTAGGCTTTACAATGACTCCAACCGAAGAATTCGAGATAAAAGAGGAGCAATCAAAGGGAATAACACTAATGATAAGCCCAAGAGAAAATTTCGACCCAAGAGGAAATTACGTATTTAACTATTATATAAAGTCAACATCCGGAGAAGAAACTCAAGACGGATTAAAAATAAAAATAATTGATTTTCAAGATGTTTTTGAAATTGGATCAAGCGAATTAGTACCAGAAAACAACGAAATAAAAGTCTATTTAAGAAACAGAGAAAATTTTAGGGTTCAAGCCTTAAATGTAAAGATGTCTTCACCTTTTTTTGATTTTGAAGAAACATTGGACATGGAACCAAATCAAACAACAGAATTCACAGTAAAATTAAACGAAGAAGATTTTAAGGAGTTAGTGGCAGGATTCTACACGCTAAGAGCAGAATTGAGCGCAAGTGGAGAAGAGGCATCAATTGAAGGGGTTATAAAATTTCCAGAAAAAGGAGACCTTACAACCACCAGAACAAGAAGGGGAATCTTTATTCGAACAACAACAATAAAAAACGTAAACGATGGAAACACAATTATTTCAACAGAGTCAGAGATATCAAAGAATATAATTTCTAAATTTTTCACAAGTTTCTCCCCAACTCCAGATAATAAAGAGGGAACTTTCTTTCCAAAATACACCTGGAATACAGAAGTAAAGCCAAACGAGACAGAAGAAATCAAGGCAACAACAAACTGGCTATATCCAATACTAATTATTATTTTAGTAATTCTAGCAATAAAGCTTCTAAATAAATATGCTGGAAAAGACGTTGTTGTAAGAAAGCGTGTATCATTCGTAAAGACAAAGGGTGGAGAGTTCGCAGTTAAAATAAAAATTTATCTTCATGCTAAAAAATACGTAGAGAGAGTAAGCGCCATAGATAGATTGCCAAAATTCTTAAGCATTCATCCAAGATTTGGAAGCGAAGAGCCAATAAGAGTAGATGAACAGAACAAAAGAGTCGAGTGGGGATTCGAAAAACTAGAGGCAGGAGAAACACGAGTATTAACATACGTATCATTCTCTAAATTAGGCGTAATGGGAAGATTCATACTTCCGAGAACAACAGTTATTTACGAGAAAGAAGGCGTAGTAAAAGAATCAAAGTCAAACAAAACTTTCTTCGTTGCAGAACATAAAAAGGGCGAGAAAGAAGAGTAGGTCACTCAAAAACAACCCTAGCATCAACAACATACGCTCGACCACCATTAATCATTAACGGATTAATATCTAACTCCTTTATTCCGGGGAATTTCTCAGCCAACTTACAAAATTTCATAATTTCTTTTTTCAGAAGAATTTTATCTTCCGAATCACTCCTTCTACCAATTGAGGTCTCTTTAATCATTTTATCAGCATCATCCGAATCAAACGGACAAACCCTAAACGAAAAATCCTTTTTTTCTTCAACCCCACTTCCTCCAACGCCATATACAACGACATGTCCAAACTCAGGAGTCTTTTTTATTCCAAGTAAAAACTCTTTTCCAGACAGCTGTCTCTGAAAAAAGACCTCCTCGGCACCTTTAATTTTCATAAGTCTATCAAGGGCTTTAGTCGCATCTTCGGTAGATGAAATACCCAAAATTACCCCACCTATATTTTTTTTATGAACAATTTTCTTACCAGATGCTTTCGCAGCAAATTTACCATTGAAATCATTCTTTTCAAATTGAGACTTATTTTTAATAAAAAATCCCTCAGCTATAGAAAAACCCTCTTTCTCCAAGAACTTCTCCGCCTCTTTTTCTGTTAGAACTTTCATAAAAATAAAACAAAATCTATTTATATATAACTTTCTAATTTTTAAGATGAAAGAGCGTGATCTAGAAAAATTTTTCAAACCAAACTCAATTGCCATCATTGGAGCTTCAGAGAACAAAGAGAAGGTAGGAGGACTTCTTTTCGAGAGAGTAAAAAAATCAAAGTCATTAGCAATTCCAATAAATCCCGGTCACGAGAAAATAAACAATATAAAATGTTATTCTTCGGTAGAAAATTATCCAAATAAAATAGATTTAGCCGTAATTGCCACACCAAGTCCAACAGTTAATAAAATATTAGAGTCTTGTGCAAGAAAAAGAATAAAAAACGTAATTGTTATTTCTGCCGGATTTTCAGAGATAAAAAAGAACAAATTGCAAAAAGAATTGTTAAAAACTGCAAAAAAATATAAAATAAATCTTCTAGGTCCAAATTGTTTTGGAATTCATAATCCATTCCTAAATCTAAATCTAACTTTCGCAAACACTGCAGCAAAAAAGGGAAATACGGCCTTCATTAGTCAGAGCGGAGCGCTTTGGAGTTATGTTTCAGATTTAAATCTAAAGTTTTCAGGTTTTGTAAGCCTAGGTAATATGGCAGACCTAGACTTTAATGACTGGTTAAATTATTTCATAAAAGACAAAAAGACAAAAAAAATAGTTCTGTATATTGAAAAGTTAAAAGATGGAAGAAAATTTATCGAGACTTGCAAAAAAACAAAAAAACAAATAGTCGTAATAAAGGCCGGACAAACAAAAAAGGGAAAAGAAGCAACTATAAGCCACACAGCAAGCATAGCAACAGATTATAAAATATACGAGGGGGCATTTATCCAGGCAGAAGTAAAGCAATCAAACTCTTTAGCAAGGGCATTAAATTTAACATCGCAAAAAATTCCATTAAGCAAACATGAATCAATCATAATTACAAATGCTGGTGGAGCAGGAGCACTACTCGTAGACAGATTGGTAAAACAAAAACATAAGATAAGTTCACCAATAGATATACTAGGAACAGCTAAGGCAAATGATTACAAAAGGGAAATAAAAAAACTAGAAAATAAAAACTACAAAGGAAACGTAATTGTTATCTTAACTCCTCAGGCAATGTCAGAACCCGAGAGGACAGCACAGGTAATAATAGAATCAAAACTTAAAAAAAATATCACAGCACTTTTCTTAGGGGATAAATCAATAAAACGAGCAAAAAAACTTTTACTAAAAAATAAAATAAAAGTTATTACGAAAATCTAAAAAACAAATATTAAAACTATTCAGTTAATTTTAATTTTTCTCCCATATTAATTAAGGGCGAAGAAATAAAAATTGTCAGTTCGTTCAGAGATAACCAATCAAAACCCTTAAATAAAGAAAATCCTTTAATATTTTAGGAGGTAAAAAGAGATGGTAAAGAAAAAAAACATGAGTTCTTGCAAAGGACCAGGTATTGCAGGACATCTATTTGCTCTAGCGGGTATATATGTTCTAACATGGGGTCTAATCGGATCATCAAGCCTTGGGGCTGTTCTTAAAGATCCTATTTTCTGGGGATTATTTTTATTAGGAATGTCTGCTTGTAGTATGTCTGCAGCACATAAAGAAAGTTGCAAAGCATAAGCAAATTTAATTTAATTTTTATTTTGATTATTAGTATCCACACCCAACATTTTTAACCACCAGTTTCCACTATTTTTCATGCAAAATCAAGAAAAAGTCTGGGATAATATAGCGGAAGAGTGGCACGAATTTAAAAAAATTCCAGCACAAACCGTAATTAGTTTTCTAAAAAAACAGAAAGGAAAAATGCTAGACCTAGGCTCAGGCTCAGGAAGAAATCTAGTAAAAAATTCCAAAATAGAATACCATTTATTAGATTTTTCTAAAAAAATGCTAGACCTAGCAGAAAAAAAAGCAAGAGAAGAAAAAATAAATATTATTACAAAAAAAGCAAATCTCTACAAAATTCCATATGAGGACAATTTCTTCGATGGCGCAATTTCTATTTCTGCTCTTCATTGTGTAAAGGGTGAAGAAAAAAGAATTAAGTCAATTGAAGAACTCCATAGAGTTTTAAAACCAAAATCAAAGATGTTAATTGGTGTCTGGAACGCAAGGTCAAAAAGATTCAAAGACAAGGCAAAAGAAAAAATAGTCGGCTGGCAAGACAAGGGAAAAAGATACTATTATCTATACTATAAAGAAGAAATTAAAGAACAATTAGAAAATGCAGGCTTCAAAATTATTGACGACGTGAGTTCTGAGATGATGATTAATCTTATAATAGAGAAAATCTAATACTTCAACTTATACTTATTCTTATACCACAATACAACAACAAATTCTATCGCAAGAAGTAATGCAAATTCACAAAGAACGCTTGAAAACTGAATTTGAAGCGAAGGAAGAAATAATAAAAATATGAACGTAGACAAGGTGAAGGTAAAAACCCCCAGCATTCCTAAATGCAACAACCTTCTTTCATGTTTTCCTCTTTTTTTAGATGCCACAAAATAAAATATAACAAGCGCGATAGACAAGTAAATTAAATAATATAATCCAAAAAATCTGCCAAGTAATCCGACAGGTGGGTACTGAATAAAAACAAGTGAACAAACAGCAGACTTGCTAAGATAACTAGACATTGCAAACATTAGGGTAAAAAATAGCACAGGAGAATATATTAAAATATGCCAATAAAATCTTAATTTTTTTCTAGACATAATTAAAGCATAAGATATAGCTAAAGCCGGAAGAACCGCAGTAACAATCATAGCAAATTTAGTAAATATATTAAGACCAGTTGTACAAATTAAAAATTCATTAAGTTGATATAGTCCCAGTAAAAAAGAGATTAAGGCAAGAATTCTATTAAGTTTATCTTTAGGATTTTGAAATAAAAAGAACAAAGCCAATAAAAATTCTATAACAAACGTAGACAACGAAACATACGGAGCGAAACACATAATAGTAAAAACTTTTTTTAGTATTTAACTCTTTCTTAAAAATACTCTCTTACTTTAAACTCTAACTAAAAAATAAACAATTCCTCAATTGTTGACTTTAAAGCCTTGGCAACATCATGAGCCAACTGTAACGAAGGATTATATTTACCTTTTTCTAAAAATACAATAGTCTCTCTTCTAACTCCAACTTTTTTTGCAAGGTCCTCCTGAGTGAGGTCATGCCTAGCTCTTAATTCTTTTATACGAGTTTTCATTTTTTATATTATAATTGTAATCTAGTCAAAAAATAAGCCGCAATCCCAAGAGTGAACACAACTAATCCAGCAGCAATTAACATTCGAAATATTCTCTTCTTTATTCTTCTTTCTTCTTTGGTTAAAGACCTCACTCTGCCTTCTTTTTTAGCTTTTGCCTCTATTCCAGCACCAACACCAACACCAATCGCAACACCAGCACCAACGCCAATGGCAGGATTTCCAAGAGCTATTCCAATACCAACTCCAACCACAATTCCAATAGCAATTCCTTGCCCCACGTAATATCCTTCCGGGTATATTCGTTTCTTCATTTTAATCAACTCTTTTTATAATAATATCACAGTATATATAAAGATATTTATAAAATCTTTATCCAAAATTCTCCGGCAAATATCTTTTCTTATGAATTTTTAAACTCTTAAAAATCATATAATCATCAATTGAAAAGAGTGAACGAATTTTTCTTATAATATCAATCCCCCCAAGACCTTCAGTTATAATAACTAATTGAGAGGACCCAACAGTTTTTATGACTTCAATAATATTTTTATTATTTGCCGAGTAAAGTAAAAAATCAGCAATCTCTTTTGCCCCATAGCTAGAAAACCTCAGAAATATAATCTTCCTTTCTATATCTAACTCTTCATTATTCAAAACAGCTGTATATCCCTTAATTATATATTTTTTTTCTAAACCTTTTTTAGCATTCATAACACTTTTTACATTAATTTTCAATTTATTAGAAATCTCAGTTATCTTTTTTGTTGGATTCTTAACTAATTCCAAAAGCAACATCTTTTCATTTTTAGATAACGTACGAACCATTCTATCACTAAAAAGAATATTTGGACGAACGTCTTTCAATGGTCTAAGATATTTTTTTGAATATTTATATTTAGTAATAATTGGCAAAATAAAAGCAGTCTTAAGCCTTTTATCAAATTTATGAACAATATCAATATGTATTTTATCAAAAGAAGCCAAGTTCTTCGTAGAAAATTCAACCAATAAATCAACCCCCTCCTTTGATTCCTCAATTCCTATAACCTCATCAATATTTTTTAATTCAGAAATAATCTCAGCACGAACAGAAGAATCCGTTTTAATATAATTAAACCCAATAAGCGTATTAACATAGCCAAGTTTTACTGCATCAACCATTAATGCATCCCCCATTATCAATTTTTTATTCTTACTTGAGTTTAATAAATACGATGCAGACTGCTGACTTGAACCAATATTTTTTCCAAGCTCTTTGGTAGTAATTCTTGAGTTTCTAGTATACTCAAATAGTAGTTTTTTTGTTTTTTCATTCATTTTCTATTTATTTTGTAGAACAAACCCTTTCATATATAAAACTTTCCATTTTAACAAAAAAACTAATAGATTTATTTAATATATTTGTAGTGCTTATAAAATGGTAAAAAATGGAAGAGAAACTAAAAATAGGAATGCTGTCATTCTACTACCCACACCTAGGCGGAAGTGGAATAATCACCGCAAGGCTGGCCTCGCATCTATCTAGAGAAGGCCATGATGTTCATATGATTGGATATCCTGGTGATGTTAACCCGGCACATATGAGAGCTTCGGGAGTTAGTTTGCACAATACTCACAGAATAGAATACCCATGCCTGAAAAATGAACCATTTACAATGACACTGGCGTCAGAAGCGGTCAATGTTGACAAGAGAGTTGATTTAGATGTTATTCATGCAAATTACGCCATACCTCATGCAGTATCTGCATATCTCGCAAGAGAGCAAAGAAGAATGTCTGGAAAGCTTTTACCATATGTAGTTACTGGACATGGTAGCGATATTCATACAAATGGAAAGAAAGATTCAGTTAACCCAATACTTGATTTAAGCTTAAATAGCGCAGATGCCGTGACCTTTGTATCTGAAGATTTAAGAAGGATTGCAACAGAACAATTAGGATATCAGGGAGAAGGAAAAGTTATACCCAATTTTGTTGATCAAGATGTCTTTTCCCCCGGAGAAAGTAAGCTAAGAAGACAATTAGGAATTTCAGATGATTCTTTTGTCGTGGGACATGTTTCTAATTTTGCTCCAATAAAAAACACATATGCTTTTGAAAGATTGGCAAAGCATTTAAGAGATAATGGAAAGTTAGAAGGCATACATTTTATAATGGCGGGAGATGGAAAACAGAAGTCATCACTAGAAGAATATTTAGTAAAACAAGGAGTTTCAGAAAATTTTCATTTTTTAGGAGAACTTCCAGCAAGCGAAATACCAGATGTTTATAATGCTTCAGATTGTGTAGCATTGCCATCAAGACACGAGGGTAATCCATTAACTTTGCTTGAAAGTATGGCTTGCGCAGTTCCAGTTATCGGATCTAGGGTGGGCGGAATTGAAGAGACGATTTCTGGTGGTGGTGGATTTTTATTTGAAAGTTTTAGTACTCAAGAATTTGCGGATATAGTTATGAATTTAAAAAATAACCCAGAGGTAGCAAAAAAAGCAGGCGAGGATGGATTAAGAAAAGTAAAATTAAAATATTCTCCAAGTGTTATCCTAAATCGATATTTAGATACCTTCGAGCAGGTTATAAGAAATGCAAGATCCAATAATTAGTGTAGTTGTTCCAGTTTATAATGTCGAAAAACATTTGCCAGCTACGGTCGAAAGCTTAAAAAGGCAAACTCTTGGTAAAAATTTATGGGAAGCTGTTTTTGTTGATGATTGCTCAGCCGATAAAAGCATGAGCATATTAAAAAAGTTAACTGAAGACCAAAAAAATATGAGGATTATCACCATGCCTAGAAACAGTGGTGTCTCAAGTGCCAGGAACAGAGGAATTTCTGAAGCTCAGGCGGAATATATTGCCCAATTAGACGGAGACGACATGTATGAGCCACCAGCCCTAGAGGTTGTAGCCAAAAACATAGCAGAGAACCCAGATTCAGGATATTTTTATTCCTCACATAAAAGAGTTGATAAAGAAAATAAGGAAATAAGAGCCATAAGTGCTAGGCCATTCGATGCAGAAAAATTATTACATTATAATTTTATTTCTCCAGTAAAAGTTTTTTCAAGAACGGTCGATTCAGCAATCGGGGGATTCCGGGATACTTACGCAGAAGATTGGGACCACCCCTTAAGGGCATTAGATGTTTTAGAGCCAGGACAATTCACGAGAATAAAGGATTCACTATATAGATATGTTATGAGAAATGGTAGTTGTATTCATGCTACAACAGAAAGTGATAAAAGAGCTATGGTTTGTAAATTTTTAAAACCACAAATAGAAAAAAGGATGGGAGGTCCAGTTGAAGTATTTTGGAGCCATAACCATACTTTCGAGGACGGTAACAGCTTCAATTATTATGATTGGAGCAGGGGAGTAAATAATGACTAAACTTCTTGCAATTCCAAATGATCCCACTGGGGCATATGAAAGAAGCAATAAAGATGATTTTTTAAGCGAATTTAACCCAAGAGATTCTAATAAAAACAGATATTTTGATGAGGTAAGATTTCTTAATTGGAAAGATGAAAAAGACGAGGAATATTCTGGCATTAGATCTCACTCATTTTTAGATGATAAAAAAGGAGCACAGGATTTAATAAAAAAAATGTCTTCAGGCAATATACCTTTTAGTAGCCCCTTGTTCAAGGATATTTTTGCTAGAGAAAAAGATAGGATTTTAGAAATATCAAAAGGATTTAATCCAGACATAATTCGTGCATTCAATAGTCATTTCGCTGCCGAGCTTGGATACATGGTCGCAAAAGAACTTGATGTGCCATTAGTTGTTTCTGCACACGATCCTTCGAGACTAACAGATGCTGTAAAATATGCCGATAGTTTAGTTTGTATTTCTGACGATTTGGCTACACGTGCAGTAGGTAGGCATGGCGTTAATCCAGAAAAAATTAGTGTTATTCCAGACGGAATTGATACAGAAAGGTTATTTTATCCAAGAAATACGGAGGAATATTCTTCAGTTGTAGGAGAAGATTTATTAGATTTTTTATCCGTTTTAAGTGTTGGAAGGGTTGTTCCAAGTAAAAATATTGAAACCTTACTCAAGGCTCTTGCTAAAGTTAAGGGGGAAGTTCCAGGAATTAAGCATGTGCATCTAGGCAATGGATCCCCAGAAGCAATGGGTAGAATTGAAGAACTTAAAGATTCTTTAGGGCTCGGTGAAACGAGTTATTTTATGGGAGGCATACAAAAAGACGAACTGCCACATTACTATTCTTGGGCGGACGTATATGCTCTTCCAACTTTATGGGAAGGGTTAGGAAGAGCACAAATAGAAGCATTATCTTGTGGTACTCCGGTAGTTACAACCGACGATACACCAATGAACACTATCGTTAGAGACGGCTTTAATGGATTTGTAGTTGATCCAAAAGATCCACATATGCTAGCAAATAGAATAGCTAAGCTATTAGGCAACGAAAAATTAAGAAAACAAATGGGTGGAGATAGGGCAAGAAAATCAGTAAAAAAATATGATATAGGTAGGGTTATGGAAATGAATTGTGAAAATTATGATAAAGTTTTAGAGAAATAATCCTTTATTTATCAAGCGCCCTATCGCATATTCTAGAAATATCCTCATAGGCCTCTGTTCTACGTTTCATCCTTGCTGTATACAATCCTAATGAAGTACTGGCGTCTAATCCCAATTCCTGCTCAGCCTCTAAGTGTGCCGAATCCGATTCAGATACTTGTTGCCTATCCATAATGTCCATAAAAATTTATAATTTTTTAATTTAAAAATCTTTGTATAATAATCATTCTTCCTTCTTCCCTTTCCCACTAACCTTTATCATATCCATAAAACTCTTCTTCTCAAATAAAACAATCTTTTTATCAACAATATCATAATGAACCTTAAGCATTCCAAGCATTGAAAGAAAAACCGTTCCAACCAGATAATCCTTACCTTCAAGGTGTTGCATCGAATAAAGAAGTTTAGTGATCTTGCCACCAATTTTTTCTTCAACCATTCTTTCTTCAATTATTTTCTCAACATCATTAAAGTCAAGTTCATAATTAAGTGCAATTTTTTTAGGCTCAGCCTCACCAAACATTTCAACTGGCATCTTTTTCACACCATTCTCAATAGAAAACGAATACATCTTATTCTCCGACGGAATAAAGTAATCAAAATGTTGCTTATCTTGCGAAACCTTAGAATTTTCTCTGTCAACAACAAAAAATGCACTACACGGAATAGCATCACTATTCTCACGCATAAAATTAACAAATTCTTCGCCTGCCATTAGTTTCTCTAAATAAAATTGAAAGTTCATATTAATGCACAGATGTAGTACTTTATAAGAATTTGGATAAAGTGAAATTTCGGAAACTTTTGGAATTCAGTATAGATGAGAAGATTTAGCTTTGTTAAAGATTCACGATCATCTCAGGTTGGGCGACCTTTCTTCAGCGAATCTCCTTGACTCACCTATAAAAGAAAATCAATATGCATATCATCACGGCAAACATCAAATGGGTTCCCACTTTCTTCCGATTCTTCTCTTGCAAGAGTTCTTCTAGTAGATTTAGCTTCAAATAGACCCAAAACTTGCGCATCACCCAGATTAGGACTCCACAAACCACCCGGCATAGAAGAATCACCAGTATATGCCCGTCGACCAAAAGACATTGTAAGTATATGCCCACTTGCAGGCTCAATTTTTAATCCTCCTTCGTAAGTCTCAATAACCGCCGAAGCATTATGCGCCTCAATAATCGCCAAAGCATCATCATAATCAAATACTTTCCCAGAGTTTCTTCCCTCAGAAGAATCGGTCAGAATAGCCTTCCCGTCATGTTCTGCAATATATCTATGGGAACCATCATCAGTAGCAACTCTATATTTCCTTTTCTTAGCAAACATGAATAAATAAAATAAACACACTATTTAAAAATTATCCCCTAGCATATCAATGCAGGAGGATGTCAAAAGACCCCTAGCATATCAATGCAGGAGGATGTCAAAAGACCCCTAGCATATCAATGCAGGAGGATGTCAAAAGACCCCTAGTATGTCAATGCAGGAGGACACTTGGAAGTGTAAGCACAAAGCTTTTTTATCACCTAAAAACTCGTTCAATAGACATGTCGTCAAAACAATCAACATAGGACTTCTCACCATCTCGCGAAAGTTCTGCTGCAAGAGATTTTCTAGCAAATGTTGCACCAAGTTTAGTAATAAAAGGCCTGGCACGCTCATCCTTCCTGCTCCATGTATCATATTCGGTGTGCACTTCCCCACTTGAGATCCTAATTATATGTCTTTCTTTAGCTGGCTCAGTTCTTAGTTTTTCTTTTCCACCATACTCTTCAATAATTACTTTTGCTTCAGTAGAACTAAAAAACGGATCCCCTTCTTTTTCATCACGTGGAGTAGATAAAGAAATTCCGCCATCAGGACATTTCACCAGATATCTAAGAGAATAAAGGGTATCAACAACTCTATATTTTTTATCACGACCAAACATAAATAAAAAAAATCAGAACACTATTTAAAAATTATTGTCCTAAAATAGGCACACAAACCTATTTCTTTTCTAAAATCTCTTTTTTCAATTTCTCAACAAAAGAATTTAAATTCATCTCAGAAATTTCTTTTACTCCCCTCTCTCGAACTGCAAGTTTTTTCGCAGATTGCTCATTTTTTCCAAGTGCCAACATATAATATGCCTTATCGGCGTATCCATTCCGTATTTTTTTACTAATACTTTCATCAGAAAAGTCTGTTTCAACTCTTATTCCTTCAAGTAGTAATTTTTCTTTAACCTCGTTTGCATATGAGATTATTTCCTCATTCATAGTTAATATTTTAACCTGAACCGGACTAAGCCAAAGTGGAAGTGAACCTTGAGTTTTTTCGAGCAAATACGCCATAACTCTTTCAGTTGCACCCGCAGCCGACCTATGAATAATAATTGGCTTTTTCTCCTTGCCGTTTTTGTCCAAATACGTAAGCCCAAATTTATCTGGAAGCGCAAAATCAATCTGAACAGTTAAAAGAGTATCTTCTTTTCCATAAACATCTTTATATTGCAAATCTAACTTCGGACCATAAAACGCAGCTTCACCTTTCGCTTCTTTATATTTTATCTTCAAATTATCTAAAATCTTTTTCATTGATTTTTCTGTAGAAGCCCAAGCTTTCGGGCTATCTATAAATTTACCCTCTTTATTTTTTGGATCCCACTTTGAAAACCTATACCAGATGTCGTCAATCCCAAGGTTTTTCATCATAAAGTTAACCAGCTCTATTACTTTTCCAAACTCTTCCTCAACTTGTTCAGGAGTACAAATTAAATGTGCATCAGCTAAATTAAACTGCCTAACTCTTGTTAGACCTCTCAACTCTCCAGATTTTTCATTCCTAAACAGCGTAGCTATTTCTGCATATTTTTTTGGTAAATCTTTATAGGACCTAGGCTTTCTTTTATATAACACAAACTGAAACGGACAAGTCATTGGACGAAGCGCAAACTCCTCTCCATGAACATCTAAAGTAAACATATCATCTTTAAAATGATACCAGTGCCCAGATATTTTATACAAATCACTTTTAGCCATTATTGGAGTTGACGTATATTCGTAACCTCGTTTTAGTTCTTCAGTAACAATAAAGTTTTCAAGCTCTCTTTGTATAGCCGCACCCTTTGGAGTTAAAAGCGGCAAGCCCTGTCCAATAACTTCATTCACTATATATAAATCTAATTCTTTTCCCAGTTCTACATTACTTTTTTTATCATCCTCCCCCCGAATTGATTGCATTTTTATTTTACTCATAATTTTCCATAACTTCTCTCGCTCCTTATCACTTAAGTCCTCAGCTTCATCACCTTTCACAACCCCACCCTTTATCTCACGACTAAGTTCCGAAAGCGGATGCCCCTTAACCTTCAGTTCAAAGCTCTTATAGTATCCAAACGGAGCACTAACAACACTAAAATCCTTTTTTAGCTTCTTTCCAGCCTCATTCAAAACCTCAACCGCAACCTCAGGTTTTCCTAAATCTTTAGACAAATGCGCATACGGATAAAGAACCACATTTTTCGCCCCAACAGAAGAGGCAACATCTTTAACATTTTTAACTAATTCGCCAACAGAACCCTTAGAGTCACCGCTTTCAACCGCAATCATTACAACCAGACATTCTTTAGAAGAGCCTTCCAGCTCCTGCTTAGGAGCAATTTCATCAACTTTTTTCAACGCTTTTTTCAACCCCTTAAACTTAATATAATCACAGTGCAAATTCAGTGTTTTCATAAGACTACATATTAAAGCTAATTTATAAAATTACCCCCAATGCATCAGTGGGAGGCCTTCGCAAAGGTACTAGTGCCCCGGTGGGTAACACCAGAAGGTGATAAAAGTAAACCTTATAAACACATACCCAGAAGAACTTTAATGGGAGAAGCAATGACAATTGAAGCCAAAAAGAAATCAGATATAGTTTTACCAAATACAACACTTTGCGCAATAGTTAGAGATGAAAAAATGAATCCAGCGGGAGGAGTAGAGCGATGGCTTGATTCTACACTTCCATACGTCGAAGAGGCAGTGGTTGTAGATACAGGTTCAGTTGATGGAACAAGAGAAATTTTAAAAGAAATGCAATCAAAATATCAACATCTAAGAGTTTATGATCATAAATGGAAAGGTTTTGCAGATGCAAGAAATAGATCACTTGAAGAGGCAAGAACAAAAAGAGTTTTAATTTTAGACGCAGATGAAATAATCGCAGACGAGGACAAATCTATTTCTGGAGCATTTAGAACACTTAATCTACTTGCCAGGAATACAACAAACTATCATATAACATCCGAGCACATAGGTTTTCCAGGCGAAGGGTATAGATCTTCCACGACAAGCACTTTAAGATTTTTAAGCGAGCCAGATAAATTATCTTATGGGGGAATCGTATTCGAAGATTTAAAAAATATAGGATATATTGATTTAACATCTTCTATAATAAAGAATGGCGTAAGAATAAGGCACTTTCTTCCAAGAAAAGAATTAAGTAGAAAGAAAAGTAAATTTTGGTATGGGCCTTTTCACCTAGTAGAAAGGGGAGAAGCTGAATTTACAGACAGGCATCCAATAGAGTTCGCAAATAGAGATGGCTGGAAAGAATACAATCCAAGAAGAGATGAGTTTAGTTAAAATGGGAAAAGTAATCAGAGTTTCAACAGACAAATTAATACCAACCGAATCAGAACTTAGAGAAGTCTCACAGGGAGAATCTTTGCATAAATTAATCGAGGCTTATTCTAATGGGCTACATGACGAAATTCCAATAATACCCGTAAAAAGAAGCATAAATGATTGCGAAGAGGAGGAATTTTTCGTATTAGATGGAAACCATAGAGGAACTGTGGCAGATTTATTTTCCAAAGAAGTATATGTATATATTCCAGATGACGAATGGGACGGCATAAAAAGAAAAGAGTTTGAAGATTATCCTTTACACAAAACCAATGATAAATTACGTCGTGTTAATCATCTTATAGCAATGAGATGGGACGAAGTAGAGCATGACTCATTTTCTTCTCCAACTTCTTTCAAGGACATGAGAAATAGATACGACTTCCTAAAAGATATCAAATCCGCACAAGAATATTTTGGAATAGCCGCTTAGTTTTTTATAAAATTATAACAAACATTTAAATATACATGATGCATACATAATGTATGCAAAAACAAACAACAATAAGAGTAAGTAGCAAACTAATCAAAGCACTTTCTCAATTTAAAGTAGACAATAAGGATACATATGAAGACATTATTTGGGATTTTATTGAACCGCACTTAGAGTTATCAGATGAAGCCAAGAAGGATATAGTAAAATCTAAAGAGCAATACAAGAGGGGAGAGGTGTTTACTCTTGAAGAGATAAAAGAAGAGTTCGGGTTAAAGTAAAATGAGGGTAACTTTTTCTAGTTTATCTAAAAAAAATTTTTCAAAATTAAATCCAAGAATTCAGCAAAAAATTGTTGCAGATTTGAATAAATTTTCTCGTGGCGAAAGGGTTGATATGAAGAAAATAAAAAACTCTAAGAATGAGTTTAGAATTAGAGCAGGAAACTTTAGAATTCAATTTGAAAAACATGAGAACGAAATTCTAATCACAAAAATTGGTAAACGAGAGAACTTCTATGCAGTATTTCTATAATTACGATTTCCAAACATACTTATCAATCATTTTCTCAGCTTTTGCACGACGTTTCTGATGAGAAGCCAAAAACTCATTTATTCTTTCAATTAAAATACCCTTTATCTCTCCACTAAGAAGTTTTCCACTTTTATAATCATCATGAATTTTTTTCAACTTCTTATCATCTTCCTCTAAATACCTAAGCCACTGATACGCTACATCAACATCCGGATTTCCGCCAAGCTTCCTATGTTCCTCAAGTGTATCTTGCCCACCACTAAAAGCATATTTGTTAATCTTTTTCTTAACCTGCGCCGGGCTGTCGGTCATTAGTATTGCATGCTCATGATTTGTACTACTCATTTTCCCCTCTGGTCCACTAAGTGACGGCATAAATTTTGCATGAATAATAGCAGGCTTCTTGTATCCTAATTTTTCCACAACATCACGACTAATTCTAAAATGAACATCCTGGTCAATTCCAAGTGGAATTAAGCACATCTTATCTTCTTTTTTCAAAACGTTAGGCAAAAATGTAGGAACAGTTTGCATAGCGGTATAAAAAATACTTCCAATATTATTTGAGTCTGTAAATCCAAACGAAGCCTTAATTGTGGAAAACGTAATTTTCTTAGCAACCTTAATGGCCTCAGGGTACATAATTCCAGCATGCTTAGTATTAATTAAAAAATGCGTCTTTTTCGGATTAAAACCAAGTGCAATTATGTCAAGCATATTCTCTTTGGTCCATTTCTGTATTTCTTCATAACTCATGTCCTTATATAAAAACTTTTCATCATCAGTAAATTGAAACCATAATTCAACATCAAATTTATCTTGAAGCCATTTGACAAAACTCCAAACTCCTAAAACATGTCCCAAATGAATAGGTCCAGACGGGCCAATCCCGGTATACAAGAAAAACTTCTTACCTTTTTCATGCTCATCAAGCAATAATTTCAAATCCCTATGCGCAAAAAAAATACCACGACGAAGATAATGACTAGATCCAGAAGCAAGCTTTTCAATTCGCTTTAAGTCAGCAGGAACAAGTTTCTTAACTCCAAATTCATTAACAAGTTTATCATAATCAACATTTCCAGCAACTTCATACGGATTAACCACGACTTTTTTACTCATAATACACTTAAGAACACGATACTTTTAAACATTACTAGGGATAATTATTTTTATAATCCATCCCATATGGTATACGCTGAATCGTCCGGATCCTCCGGATTATCAGTCAATCGTGAACACCAGGAAATATCATTTATTCTATCAATTTCATTGCAAGTATATCCTCCCAATACAGGAGACACCCCAATGCTAAATGGCTTAACCATGCCTTCTGCTTCAATATTTAATCGATAAGTTATACCAGAATTTTTCGCAGGAAAAGATTCACCAGTTGCAGATACCAAATTACTAGGTAATGATGTTGGACTCAATTCATACGTTTTTGATAAAGCACCACCTTCAATCTTAACTAAGAGTGAGTCAATATCCTCATTTCCAACTTTTATAGAGAAATAAATATTTTCATAATCAGCATCATTACCCAGTTCATCCCCACCATAACACGTATAATCATTATTTAGCTTTACGACATCCTCACTAAATAAACTTGAACAAGATTCAGACTTATCCAAATCTCCCTGAATCATATTTTGAACAACCCCCCAGACAATAGCAACAAGCGCAATAGAAAGAGCAACCAATATAACTACAGTAACAACACCAGAAATACCCCTTTTATTTATCATTTTAAAATACTTCATGACCATAGCCAGTACAAGCATAATTTTTATCCCCGTCCGACGTACTTCCTAGTAATACGGGAATTAAAACAATATCTTTATCTTCACCTTCAGGAAAAGAATATTTATGAGCTTCTCCAGTATCAAGTCCCTCAAATCCTTCAAGAATTTCTGTTCCGCTACTTCCAGCACCATTAAGCTCAACCTTCATACTTGAAATAGGGATAGTTCCAGTATTCGAAATATGTAAAAATAAAGCTGAATCATAACTAGTACTAATGCTCACTTTATCACAAGCCATTTTAATGTTTTCACCATTTTTATCAATAACTTCACCGCTTATATTCCTAAACCATAGAAAAATAATAAGCGCAATAACTATAACCATCATAATTAAAAGAACCGTAGCAACAACAGGAGATATCGCCCTTTTATTTCCTCTTTCCATATTAGTATGTACTCATTTAAGTTTTTAAATGTTGTTGACACAGAGTATAGGTATTTATTTTTAGGTTAGAATTTACAAGTAAAATAGAGAAAAAAGCAATAGAGTTAATTTAATTAAATATTATCCACAATTAACGATCTCCCTAATTCTTACTTCCGAGCAATGTGCTTCAATTTCCCTATTCTTATCATTTTCAACCATCATTATAGGTGTTATGTCTATAGCATGTATCTCTTCGCCAATACCTTCAAACACTTGGTTATAAATAACACCATCTTCAAACACATCTTCCGCTCCATCATTATTAACATCACGCGGAACAATACCAGCACCATTTTCAACTTTAAAATAAACACGCGACGTACCTTCTAACTTACGCGAATAATCATTGTCTTCAATCAATTCCCCCAACATAAGTGTTGCAACAGCCCCTTCCTCACCAGAAGTATCACCATAAATACCATACCCGTATAAATCAAATTTCCCAGTATTCTTTAACTCAAACGATAAATTATATGTACCACTATCCTCAACACAATTTATATTCAAAACAGCTATAGAAGCTCCATCAGGACACTTCAACTCATCAATCGGAACATAAGAACGAAGAAAAAGAAACATAAACCCACCAATAGCCATAACAATCCCGATTAAAAGAACATAACTAATCATGCCACTAACTCCCAATTTATTTTTTACCATATTAATTCGTGACAATAAACTCCTCCCCATTAACTTCTTGAGAGATAACAAAATAAAAGTTCTCACCAGTTCTTACATCAAAAACATATTCTTGGCCATCGGCACTATTAGGAAATATTATCGTAACCTCATCTACATCGGTTATGGTGACAGCAAAGGTATCCATATCTCTCTCAGATATATCAAGACGGGAATCACCAACACCAACACTCCCAGTTGTAATATCAGTATAAGCAAAAGCCTCAATACTACAGCCTTCTTGAGTACATCCATTAGTACCTAGAGGCTTATCTTTAGCACAACAGCTACCGCCAGGAAGTGGAAGTATAGAGCTATCTCCAATAACAAACAGTATATTTTTTTCTTCTCCAGAGTATCCAGCATAACTAGTCGTAAAGTGTTCAATAAGATCATTAGGGTCTTCACCACTACTAACTCCATATTCCAAAACCTCTCCACTCTCAAAATTCAATTCATCTGCCGAATCATCAAGGCTAACCCCACCCCGTTTTTCAACAAGATTATTAATACTCGCAAATCCAACTATTATAGTAATTATAACTACAGCCGCCAACAAATAGAACTGCCCTCTTTTATCACTTCTCATAAACAAAATAGATAAAAGAACTTTATAAAATTAGCGTAGACCGATTGCCAGCTCAATAATCACACAAAAAGCGACCTCTACTTCTCCTCAGTTCTGCGACCCAGTAAGCACCTTAACACATGTTTAGGGCTGCTTGGATTCCTCCATCTGACCCGGTTCGCAAATGCAAGATCAAACTGGACAAAACCTCAACGTTGAAGTAAAGACTTCTTGAGTTTTTATCTCACCGACAACCTTACAGTCTGCCTAAAGTCCATTTGCTTTGCAGCGGAGGACTAACCCGCCGACCTGTCTACTAAATAATCATAAATCAGAGGTTTTTAAGGCTTGTTGTTTCACCGCTTTATCCAATTCGCTCTTCTAAGTAAGCCAACAGCAAGAACCAAAATAACTAAAGCCAATACAATATCAAAAATAATTAATAATCCATTATTCTTATTAATAAAATAAAATTTCGTTGGTTTCTTGGAAGGAAGAACTTCTTTTACCATAACAACAGGATAATCCTCTTCTATTTCAATATCAAGTTCCCCCTTAGAAGCTTTAAGGGGAGTTTTAACAACTGACGTACTACTTTCACTACTTGGTGTAATACGTGGCGTGCTAATCCTATCAAGTGGAATAATCCTAGTCACTGATGTAGCACTTCCACTAACTGGTACACTATCTTCAACATACAAATTTTCCCTAACAGAATCAACAACCACAAATCTATTATTAGCACCATTGGAATTAGTAATTTCCAAATTTTCCCCAGCAGAATCAAAGTTAAGTCTAATCAGTTCACGACTAATAAATGAAGTATCATCATCCTCAAAAAGATGTACAACTTTATCGTAAATATGTAAAGAGCTAGTATCTTTTACACTTTCACCAGAAAAGAATACTTCAAATTCAATATCATATACTCCACTCTCAACATCTGGAACTGTAAAAAGGAAAGTCTGAGTATCACTATCATCTTCACCATATTCTTCCAATTCGAATTCATCAGAAACAATATTCAGTCCCAATTCATCATTTCTAATTTCAATTCTTATATCTTGGTCATCTGTACCAATATTATCTACTCTAACCAGAAATTCAACAATATCGCCAACTTGAGGATCATTCGGAATAATTTTAATTTTATCAATTGAGAGGGCATCATCTAATCTCTCAATATTAATTTCAACAAACTCGCTTTGACATTCCTCATCTTCATTTTCAACATAAACATAAACCACAAAATCATTATCTTCAATATCTTCTGGAATTTCCAATTCAAAATCAAATGTTTCATCCTCTCTCTCTTCAATTTCCATATCAGAATCAGCATCTTCAACAGATTCATCATCATCTAAATCATATAAGTGCACTTCAACATCAAAATCCAAGTCCTCAAAAAAATCATTTGAAACTTTAACCTCAACATCAATAATGTCACCTATTTCAAAGTCATCCCCATCGTCTGGATCTTTTATCTCAACTTTTATCATATTACTAGGGTCAGAACACATTGGTGCATCACTAAATATTAAAGGCTCCTCAACATTATTCACAGTTATGCCAACACTCATACTATCTTGGAAACCATCAGTGTCTTCAACATAAAATTGAACATTATAATTTCCGCTTTGATCAAAACCAGGAGTCCATGAAAAAACTTTATTAATAAAAGTTGCACCTGGAGGTAATGCCCCACTACTATAAGTTAATGCTTGACCATTAGGATCTACTGCATTGACGCTAAATTCTATTGGCTCCCCCTCATTTTTTATCTGACCGACAACGTTATCAAAACTAGGAGCATTAATATTACATTCAATAACAACTAAGCTTGATTCATCGTTAAAATCACCATTTCCCCCATTAAGAAAAACCCCATTTTCAAAACAATTATATCCATTTACCTGAATTCTAAATTGATCTCCAGAAATAAATTCGAGTTGGTCTCTTGTATCAAAATAACCATTACCTTGTAATTGACTTGGAACTTCATTATCTACCACACCATTAAAAATATAACCATCATTTGCTCCACTCAAAACTTCAACAAAATATTCTTGTCCCGCATTAGCTTTAACGCCATCAATTAAAATTTTCCCCCTAATGTAATTTACCATAAGGTCATCTGTTGAACCTATTGGTGGAGGGGTTATTCCTAAGTTTGAAGTTCCTTTTGTCTGATTTACAAATTCCCATATACTTGCACCATTTGGAATTCTTTGCCATGTTTTGTCGTCGTTATCTCCATCCGATAATGTGTCTGTTGTGTCAATTACAACATCAGAATCATCTTTTAATGTTAATATTTCATCAGTATTTGTAATTGATAAAGAAAAAGTAGGCTCACTAATTACCAAATATCCTCCAGCGCCAATTGTTCCACTTAAAATAGTTTCAGAACTTCCAGAATCTATTATTTTCCATCCCGTTATATCAACAGAGAATGCATTTGGATTATATAATTCAATCCATTCATTATCAGTATCAGTTCCCAAGGGATTTGCCTCAAATTCATTTATTTTAATTGTTGGTGAAGAACTACCAGAAACAGTTACTTGTGTTGGTCCTAAAATATTTGCAGTAGGATTTAATCCAAAACCACTTTCTCCACTAAAAGTATGTATTCCTGGTTCATTGGGAACTTGTAGAGTATATACATAAGTTGTTGATGTTGCTCCACTTAAAACAGTCCAAAATATATGCGTAGGATTTGAAAGCTCATCTCCACCACCATTACTTAAAACATTCCATGAAGTTGAAGGATATAATTCATCAATAAGATAAAAGGTATCACCAGAATCAACCACAACATCTAAAGTAACTGTTAAAGTATCCCCAGAATTTAGATTTGTTGATGAAAAACTTCTTGTTACACTTGAAGCAAAAATTCCAGGCAAAATAAGTATCCCAAGCAATATAATTAACATTATTTTTTTCATTTTAGCACCCTTCTCCCAATTTCCATTTAGATATCGAATTCAATAAACCACTCATTTGAACATTTCCTTGCTTCCATTCATTGATAAAACTCAATAATTCAGGCATTTCAACACATCCATCACAATCAGTGTCTGCATCAGTATTACACGTCGGATCTTCACCATCAATAGTTACTTCAATATAGGGTTTATAGCTTTCATCTAGGTTGTTGTTTGAGAAAAATTGAACATATCTTCCAACCGTTGATTCTTGAGAACTAGTTAAAGCAAATGATAAAACACCATCTTGTTCATTAATCAAAGAGTTAATATCAAACTCAATTCTTTCTCCACCATTAATTGTTTGTGAATCAGTAATTGTCGAACTAAAACTTGGAGCATTATTCCAATTAATTGAATTTTCACTCCATGAATCACTTGAAACATAATGAAGTTCTGCTGTTACCCCTCCACCAATTGATATTTGTGGATCAATATTAAATGCAGCACCTGTTATAGTATTACTACTTAAGGGAGATAGGTCAAACTTCAAATAACTTCTATGTTTTCCATGATTTTCATCATTTCCAACTCTTAAATTAAAATTATTAAGATTCGTATTTGCCTCTGAGCCACTTGTTGTATAAGCGTCTGCACTAGGATAAATCTTTACTGTTGCGCCCATTATTGTGGGTATTAAGATAGCCATAATAATTATCAATATTATTTTTTTCATAGTCACCTCAACTATAATTCAATATTGCCTCCCGAATTTAATTTAAACCAATATCCATTTCCGGTTTCGAGTGCAAACTCATTATACCATTCACCATTATAACGGGTAGCAATGTTATACTTTCCACTAGTTGTTCTTTTTGCAACCTCAATAACATTTGCAGGCAAATTATCTAAATCACTAGCTGTAAAGTAGCTGGTTCCTACAAGGTTCATCCCACTATCTAAGTCAACATCTTGAGGCCCAGTGAGCGCTAGCCCATCAACGCTTAATGTAAACGGCGAACTTGTATCAATAAAATATCCCTTGTAAGGACTAATTGCAAGAGCATTGACAAGCGCTCCACCATTATATTTTTTAATAGAATTAATTTGAGGATTTGCACTAATTAAATTTACAACAGAATTGTCAGTCAAATCTATTGGAAATGAAACAAGATTCTGTCCTTGATTTAATGAAATGTCAAATGAACTCGATGTCTCAGAACTCATTAACCAAAGAATTGAATTTTTGAATAATTGCCTTGCATCGTCTGTCCAATAATCACTTTCATGTATTCCAAAAAATACAGAATTTGCATTAACTTGAGTTGGATCATTTCCTAGTTTTGTTAAAGTTGTTCCAGCTTCTGCAATTGCAATAACAGCATCATTTGGATTGTCTATTTTGGATACAATTACCTGAAGCCCATCAAATATATGGTTTTCTCCAAGATAAAATAAATCCGGAGAAGAACTTGTATAAATTTGAATATCATTACCTGATACCCCCTCTGTAATTGGATGACTAGAGTCTACAATAGTTGAATGAAGGGGAACTGATTGTTTAACTTTTGAAATAGGATCAACCCACCCCCAGTCTTCCATATTTTTTCCATTAACCATTAGAGCAGGAAATTCATTAATAGGAATTTCTTCAGAATTTAGAAAATCCTGATTATTTAATAAAATCATATTATAATTAGAAAAATCAGTAGTTGCAGCGTTTGAGCTTAAAATTACATCATATGTTAGCTCAAGTTCATCTATAACACTTGTAAAATCTGAATTAACACTAAAGGGATTAATAACTACGTAGGCAACATCTGTAGCTGAAACAAAACTAATTAAAAATAAAAGTGCAAATAGAAAGGTAATTATTTTTTTCATTTTTTATTTCCAATAAATTTAGTAAGTATAATTAATAGTACCGTAAAAATTATAATTGAAACACTTCCAATAATAATAAAATTTCTATTTTCCATAATTACTCCGCCTGTAATATTTGAATTTTTTCCTTCAACCTCTGTTACATCAACAACTAATCTTTGAGCCAAAGAAACACTTTCTTTAGTATTTTTATCTTTAAAATTAACTATTATTTCCCCTCCATGGTTTCCAGTTTCATCCATTGTAACAGTATAAAAAACTTCTTTTGTTTCAGCAGGATTTAAGCTAAATTCCGATTCAGTAATTATTGCCTTGTCTCTCCAGTATCCACTTGGACTAACACTTATGTCAACTGTATAATCATTATGATTGTTTACAATAACACTATTTTCAAATTCTATCGTTTCTCCTATTACAAGCTCCTCATATAAAACCATTTTAGGTTTATCAATAGAAGCCGTTAATGCAGAGCTTAAAGGAATCATTAAAAATATTAAAAACATCAAAGCCATATGTATCTTAATTAATCTCTTTTTCATTTTCTTTATTATTAACTTTTCAACTACATGCTATATAAGTATTATTGTCGTTGACAAAATACATTTTTGTAATTACTTTATTTTGGTGAATTCCTTTTCGTTATTTCTCACCAACAGCTTTTTTAATTATATCTTCGTTAAAATCTTCTTTATTAAGATTTTTTATATCACCTGATTTTGAAATATAAAAAAGGGTTAAAAAAACAAGGAATAAAATAATTGAAGATAACACCAAGGGGATAGGTATTTTATTTTCAAAATTACCTTTTTTATTTAAATTTTCATTTGAACTTAAATAAACAAGTTCTTGGCTATCTGCATCAACATTTTTTACATTTAAGTTCTCATTATTTATTTCATCTAAATTTAAAATAATTTCATCATCATTTTCATTACTATTATCATCACTATCTCTACTTTTATCATTAGAATTTGAGTTGTCATCCGTATCATCATCACCCATATCAACATCTCCAACAATAATATTAATCCCAAAACCTCCTCCAACATCTCCATCAATGGCAACAACAAAGTTTAAATTTAAAATTACAAGAAACATACAAACCATTACAAACATCTTCTTCCTCATTTTTATCATTATATCTAATGTGTTCAATATATTAAGTTAGTTATTCTTGACTATATAATAAAAAAGGGAAATAAAAAAAATAAAAAAATAAAAATCCCTTTATTTAAACAATTCTTCCTACAAACTGGAATTGACCATCTGTAAAACTTCCATCACATGGAGTAGGTACATCTAGCTCAAAGGTTATTGACATTTCAGAACCTTGAGTTAACAATGAACTTCCTTGTTGCCAGTTAATAATTCTACACATGTCTTCAATATCTCCTGAGTGACTTGGTAATGTAGTAAATTCGTCAGGGTTTGCAGCACAAATTGTATCTCCAAGTCCTGGGAAAGCATTGTTATTTGTTCCTGAGTTTAGAGAACCTTTTGTTGCATAGTATGCAAATTGGTCATATCTTATTCCATTTCCAACACCACAAATTGCTGTTGGGTCAGTTGGATCTGTGAAATAATCATCTGATGCAATATACATATCCATTACAACTCCTGAACCATCTTCTGCATCATTACCTAAGTAAACAGTATTAGATACCGCTACTGAGCCTTCTGAAACAGTTCCAAAGTCAATTGAACCGCCTGTTAAAGATAAGCTTAATGTTGGGTTGAAGTTTACTAAATCAGATTCTGTACTCATTACTGTTACAGGACCTGCTGTACAATCATTATCTGCATCATCTGTTACTTGTGTTGAGACTTCTAATTCAGAGTCCCATGAACTTTGAGCAATTAATGTACATACATATGAGTTCATTATAGTTCCATCATATCCTAAAGGATGTTCTACTAAGAATAATCCCTCTTCACCTTTTAGTGCAGGTTCATCCCATGCAAAAGCATCTCCAACATCTTGACAAGAGCCTACTGGAATACCACCAACTGTAAGTTGAACTTCATCAATATCATCTTCTCCATCTTCATCAACTACAACTAAGTAGTATTGAAGTGTTTCACCTGTGAAAACGTAGTTTTGTCTTGGAGCTACAGCATATCTATCATAATCTGGAGATATTAAACCATATTTTCCTCCAGCTTGCAAAGTTCCATAAATATCTGCAGTATTAATTGTCTGGTCATTTGGATACCAGCCTCTTGCAGTATGATCTATATAAATTTCTGGAATTTCACATTCTCCTCCAACATCGATAACAACACCTCCACCAATATCTGCTTCTTCAGCAAAAACCATTGGCAGTATACTAAAAGCCATCAGAAAAATTGTCATTATTGTTAATATTTTTTTCATATTTTATTTTTTACCTCCTTTCACCAATATAATATCCCCTACAAAGCAGGTTCGCTATAACGTCGTTATACGTATAACCATGAATAAATAAATTAAGAAAATCTTTTTTCCCCACTCTTTTCAACACTTCTTTTAACACCCTTTTTCTCACCATGTCAATTTTAGACAAGATTTCTTTAAAAGTATTATTGTCGTCGAGAAACTATTTTTTTGTTATTACTTGATGCCAATGAAAAGAGTCATCTACGATATTTGAACTTCTTTTTTAAGTAGCTTATAACAAAGAAATCCGAAACTAGTAAGTATTATACTTAAAATTATTAATGAACTATTTAGAGCATTTATTTTAATCCCCATAAGATTTAAATAAAAAATCATTAAAGGAACTACTGCTATTGAAAGTGCAAAACTTAAAGCGATTCTTTCAATCCAGTCAATTGCATCTTTTTTCTCTGAATCAAATTCTTTTGTTTTTGGGAAAAATATAAATGAGATTAAAAAACCTGGAATGAATAAAACATAGACAGAACCAAATACTATTCTAATAACTTCAAGGTAAGAAAGGGATGTAAATATCGATATAAATAATGAAACTAAGTTTAGACAAAAAATTCCACAGAATATTCCAAGTGTCCACAATAAAGGCTTATTCTCATACACTTTTTCCTTGATATTTTTTAGTTTTTTTTCATCTTCATCTTCTAAAATCAGAATTGAAAGTAATATTATTAAAATTCCAGCAATAATTGAAATAACTAAAGATAATGCTCCAAGTTCAAGTGTTTTGAACATTATTATAGAAAATCCGAGAATTCCAAGTATAAAAATAAGCAAATAGTCTTCACTATTTGTTTTTTCTTTCTTTTTTTCAAGATGTTCGGAGAATACATCAAATATACCAGCAATTATTACTCCTATCAGTAAGTAATTTATGTTAAGATATTGAGCCACACTCCCTATCCAGATTTGTTCAAGTAAAAGTAGAATCAGATATGTAACAAGTAAACTACCAAAAAGATAGTTAGTTAATTCTGCTAGTTTACCTTTTATTTCAAATTTCATTTTGTTCCTCCATTCAATGCTATAGATATGGGCTTATGCACAGTTGACTTTATCCAATCTATCGAAATATGCATTTTATTTGTTTCATCTTTATTCTCTGCTAGATGTGGTGCGTTTAATAAGAGACTCAATTTATCATCTTTAATAAAAACGTCTTCTATCCCAAAGCTCGTTTCTGCCAGTTTCCACCCATTACCCAAATCACTAACTGGCTTATATTCAACCAAAACATAATCCGCATTTTTTTCTAAATAAGTAACATCTTCTCTAAGTTCAGTATTTTCCCACCTAAACGGATTAAACCAGGAATATTCTGAAAACGAAAAGAACTCAGGTCCAGTAATTGTAATATCATTTTTCTTCGAGGTCAATTCATAAAAACCCTCTAAAGCAGGTAGTTCAATAATATAGTTTTTATTTATTCTATCTATTTCTAATTCAAATTTGTTTATTCTTAGGGTTTGGCCTGTTGCGGAATTATGTGCAGTTTTGGCCGTTAGAATAACTGGCTCTTCCGCTTTAAAATAAATTTTTGAAGTTTTTTCAGAATTATTAAAATATGCATCATTTTGTGTTGGGAAATAGGTTTGGTAAAGTATTATCTTATTTTGATTTAATTTTATATTTGTAATTAACATGTCTTCATTGTTTTCTAATTCTAATTTATAGACACCTTCCTCAAGATTAGAAACGCTAAGTTTCCCATGATCCGTGTCATCATTATTCTTGTCTACATTCTTATCATCTTCTCCATCATCTTTAATTGTCTCTGAGGCGATTAGTGTTTTGTTTAAATAATAGAGATTTATTTCGAGTTCATCTTTATTCTCGTACCAATTCAGATCTAATTTCTCAACTTCAACCACAAAATCTCCCTTAATATACACATAGAAAGTCGGAGAACCCCTAATGGAAGTTTTTATTTTAAAGTCAGACGGAACATAATTTTCAATTTTAAAGTCAGGCATTACTATTTCTTGATCTGTTGCCAGCTTTACGCCAGGAGTATTTGTTAAAAAATCATGAATAGTATAATCTTCAGAATTACTATTTAATTTGAACAACATTAAATCTCCATCTTGTTCATAAGGATACTTTTTTATTAATTCTTCAATTGTAGACCTATAGAGTACATTATATTTGTAGTGCCAGTCCTTTTGATCTTTAGCGCCAAGTAAAAATTTAGAATTTTCTGGAAAACCATCATAAAACTTTATCCTAATATCAATATTCTCTGAGCCCTTTTGTACTAGAGCATCAAAATAAACTAGATTATTTGTAAGATTACGATAGTCAATATTACCAAAAGTTCCTTTATCTGAAATTCTTTCTACTGGAGAAAGATAATTTTCATTTCCAGACCCGATGTCATAATTGTATTCAAAATCATGCGCGACTAAAAAATTTTGATAAAAAACATATTGTAAAAATATTAATGGTATGAGTATTATTAATATTTTCAGTATTAGATGTATTTGTGTTTTCATTTTAGCAAGTATATTTGTAAATTTTAGTTTGTAAATTTCCATTGTAAAGGTTAAAGCATGAATCCTCAAATTTATCCATTTCAATATTTTGATATTTCCCTATAAAAATATACAAAGGCTTTTCGTATACATCCAAAAACCTTTTTGTTTCTTCAATATCTGCAGTTATCCAAAAGTTTTCCCATTCAGGCTTAGTGTGTTTATTATAATCGAATAGTCCCGGGGCAATTACTTTTCTATTTGAATAGCCTTGGAGCCAGGTTGAATAGTATCCAGAGGTAGACATAACATAAGCGTTAGTTTCCACATAAGCTAGACTTTTAATTATATTTAGTTCTGTTTCAGCAACTAAAGGTTCGGATTTTTCAACATAAAGAAAGCTAGTAATTAAAAGAGAGGTTAAAAGAATTGCTATAAGTAATCCACCCATTTTTCTTTTTTGCAAAATTATTGAAAAACCAACAGAGGCCAAAATAACAAGAATTACATCTAAGTGTATGATAAATCGATTAAAGAAGAAAAACTGAAAGTAGACGATTGAAGCGTTAATAATTGCCCACATAAATAATATATCGAATTTTTTGTTTTTAGCCAAGTAGAATAATCCTATTAATGCAAAAGGTAAATACGCAAGAGTTAGAAGCTGATAGGTGAAAATATTTATGAATGTCCCAGGAGACTGACCCGTATTTACGAATCCTTCAATAACCCAAGGCAATACTGTTGTTAAGGAAACTCCAAATTTTCCAAGATAAGGAATTATTGCAAGTAAAAGAATCGCTATTCCTAAAAGAAAATTTATAATAAAAAGTTTTTTATTTTTTAGTAGACACATAAAGGTATATGCAAAATACGAAAGTCCAAAAATATAGAAAGTTGGACGATGAATCATGCCAACTAAAGCAGCAAAAATAACAAACCATGTGAGTTTGTCTTTTTTATGAAAATAAATTGCAAAGAGCATAAAAGCTAAACCAATAATATTTTTATAATACATCAATTCAAACGTTTTAAATTGAATTATCGAAAGAGAGTAAAGTAAAATAGAAAAAATAGCAGTTGTTTTATTGAAGTATTCTTTTGAAACAAGGTAAATTGAAAATGCCAATAAGAGATTAAAAATAATAAAAATTTCAATAAGAATAGCATTTGTTGTAAAAAGCAAAGATAGCGGTGTCATAAGATATAGAAATCCAGGTTCAACACTTGAAAGAATCCATAAATCCAGATTTTGCAATCCACTTTCAATAGCATACTTATAGATACCAACATCATACCCCAAGGGTACAGTGTTTTCGATATAGGGAATTATTCGATACGTCAAAGTAATCAAGAAAGCAATTATTAAAATAAAATAATGAATTACATTATCCTCAAGGATTTTATTTTTACTTAATATTCCCTTTTCCAGAATAAAGAATCCAAGAATTGCAAGTATTGCTGCAAATATTTCAAAATGTAGGGAGTATTTAGAATAGAAGTTTATACTAATAAAAAACACCAGTAGAACATATATCATTAAGAGTTGGTAAAAGCTATTTTCCAGGATTTGTTTCATTTTCATTTTATCATATTCCCATTTCGATTTGGCTTTTGTTTAATTAAGATTACAGAAAATACGGGCCCAAAAATAAATAACACCACCATTTGAATTGCCCTACCAAGTAATACAACAGAAAGTGACTGAGTGGGGGTTATGCCGATAGTTAAGGCCGAAAAAACCGTCACAGCTTCATTAATTCCAAGTCCAGCCGGAGTTATAGCAATTAATATCGCAAGTGAGCCAATAGATGCTAAAAATAAACAATTTATAAATTCAATTTCTATCCCAAAAACTTGAAATTGAAGATAAAGCATTAATGCCCCGAGTAGTAATTGAGAAATTGAAATAATAGAAACAATTAACACAGTTTTTTTATCATTTTTTATTAGGTTCCAGCCATTTACAACTTTGATAAATCTATTTAGAAAGTCATTTTTAGTAAAAGGAAATTTCGGAGAGAATATAACTATTAAAAATAAAGGGAAAAACATAGTGCAGAATATACCAAAAATTATCCAACTAAATACTCCAGTAGACCGATAAATAAGTAAAGAGCTAATTATTCCAATTAAACTTGCTATTAAAAAAGTTATCACATACATCCCTGCAAGCGATGCCAAAAAGTCCGTATAGGTGAAATTGTGTTTCTTTTTCAAATAAATAGCCCGCGTCGCCATTCCACCCTTGAATGGAGTTATTAGGTTATAGAATCCCGTAACAATTGAAAGAGCGAATGCTTCTTTTGTCCGGAGATAAACGCCAAGGGGAGTTAGTATAGACTTTGTAATTATTGAGATAAAAAAATAATTCACAAGTAAAAAGACAATTAAAATTAATAGTAAGATTGGATTTACAATTGTTAGTTGCTTAAAGTCATCAAGATGTTGGAATATGTAATAAACAAAGGCAAAAGCTATTGCAAGGAGGGTGGTTATTGAGAGTAGGGTTTTAGTTTTCATTTTGTGGTGATGAGCAGGATCCATTGAATTCGTAAATATCTATTTCATTAGAACTATATATTTTATTTAGGTAGGGATTTAGGAATATTTTGGAATTATAACCAATAAATGATCTATATTTCCACCAATCAACACTTTTATCATCAATTGTATCAAAATCTCTCAAAGAAATATCCCATTTTGGATCAATTATCAATATCCTATGGGGTTTTTCTAAAACAGAGATTTGCTTTTTAAGAGATTCACTTGGAGGAACAAGAAACTCCTCCGAAGAAGGCAAATTATTTAAATTTTCAATTTCAGCAGAAATAGAATTACAAACATTTTTTTCAAATTCAACCTTATTTGAAGAAAAATATATTTTTCTAACGCTTACTAAAGTGTCCTTATCTTCCCCCCAAAAATGATACCCACTAATTACAAAATAATTTGAAGAATAGTCTAATTTATTTGCAACAACATTAATCAAGGCTGGAGAAGAAGTGAAACTAGTAATTATAACATCTCCTTCTTGAAAAGGAATTTTAAATAAACTTTCAAGATAATCTGGAGTTGCGGTAATACGAAGGGGATCTGAAAAATTTACAGGAAAAAATGATATAATCAATAAAAATATGAGGAAAATAGTTATCTTATTATTAAGCTTTTTAGCAAGGTAAGTTAATATATGAGAAACTAAAAATATGGAATATAAAAAAAGATAGGGATAAAATCTATGAGGTAAAATAGATACCCCCATGCGAGGGAGAATAATAATTATTGAATAAAAAATTAACGAAAACCCCGCAATTGTTGTTAAATAGAGAGATTTTTTATCCGCATATCTTTTCATGTGTATAATTAATATAAAAATTATTGAAAATAAAAGCAATATGCCAAATATTTCTCCAAATACTTGGAAGAAACTTAAGGGATTTTCCAAGGGGAGATTAAACCCTTGGGGAGAGATTTCCTTTCCAGTATTAAAATAAAATTCAAAAAAGTTTAGGTAGCTATTGATAAAAGGGAGAAATAGCAAGATAGCAAAGATTATCAAAGATAGCACATCTTTCATTTTGTTCTTGCTAGAGAGGAAGTATACCACTATAAGAATAATTAATAAAAAAACAACAAGCTTTCCAGTTTTGTGGGTTATAAACAAAAAGAAAAAGGGGATAATTGAATAAAACAAATAGTGTCTTTTTTCATATACTATTGATAAAAATACTAAAAATAAAATCACTACCTGCATTAAAAAAGAAAAGATCTCAGGCCTAAAATTTTCTGCACTAAATAATAATAATGTTGAAAATAATCCAATAAATAATGCTACAATTTGACTTAGTTTGGAGAATTTTAATCTTCTTGCCATTATAAAAATAAATATCCCTGTCATAAATGCAACAAAATTTCCTAAGATTAAAACTAAAACAGTTGGAGAAAGATTTGTAACTAAGGCCATTAAAGAAGTTAATAATACTAATCCAAACTCCGAAGGTTTACCTAATTCTGATAAAAATAATAATTGTTCTATGTAAAACATTTCTCTTAAAGTGTCAAAAGAAAAGATATGCTGGTTAATTAAGAAGGATAAAGACTTAATAAAAAAGAGTATTATAATTAGGAATATCGCTCCAATTGCATAAAACTTAGATGCATCCTTATTTGGCATTCTCCCCCCCCATAATCATTTTTAATAATAAATCTTTATTTTCATTTGGATGAAGATATTTTAAAGCATATTTCTTAGAGTTTTTAGACATAAGATTTCTTTTTTTTATATTCTCTTGTAAGAGAATTATTTTTTGACATATACTCTTCACATCAGAAGGATCCACAATATAACCCGCCCCTTCTTTTTCTATTTTTTCAAAGGGAACTTCATTGGAAATTATTATTGGCAAGGAATAGAGTAACGCATCGCAAGTAGATAATGAAAAACCTTCAGGGGAACGAGGAATTAAAATAAATACATCCGACGAAGCATAAATCTTCTCAATCATCTTCCTAGAGTTAATTCTTCCCATAAGAAGTATGTTCTTTAGTTCTCTTTCTTTAATTGTATCTTTGATCGTGGTCTCTTGATTCCCATCTCCAACTATTGTAAACAAGATGTTTTTATTTTCTTTTACCGCATCCGCTATATCCATTATTCTGTCTATACCCTTTGACCGAGTTAATCTCCCTACAAATAGCACTTTTAGCTTTTTTGACGTTTGCTTATTTAAACTTTTTATCTCAGAAGTAAAATTATTAATTATGTATTTTCGAGAAAATTTTAAAGAATAATGTTCTTCGACCTTTTCTAATACGCTTGAAGATAATGCTGCAACTATTGTCGCATTTTTTAACGCATATTTTCCAAGTAAATTATTTATCCAATACAAATATTTTTTAAGTCCAGAATAAATTTGAATGGAAGTGTGTAAGAATACCACATTCTCTTTATCAAATTTTTTACAATAATATGAAGCTATTATTGAAGAGAAATAATAACGATCATTAATAATTATTGTATCCGCTTCTTTTACTTCATTTTTTAGGTTGACAAATAATTTAAATGGATTAAAAAGAGGCTGGGGGATTGAAAATTTATTATAAAAAAATGGTGAGGCACTAATCTCAATTAATTTAATTCCTCGGGGGATTTTATTTACGTACCCCTTTTCTTTACTGGTAATAACCGTAACCTCATTCCCCTTAGATTTTAAAAATTTACTTAAATTATATGCAAATATTTGTAGCCCCCCATATCTTGGAAGCCACCTATGCGCAACTATCAAAATTTTCTTTTTTTTCACCCTCACTTCCTCCCATTCCCCTCATAATCTTTCTTCTTCAAATTATAAAGCATATCCTCAATTAACATTCTATTTGTTTTTATGGAGTCGCCAATTATCCCCAATCCAAACAACAAAACCGAAGTAATAAGCAAAATTCCAGAAATCATCAAAGATTGAATATTCCCCCCACCAATATGAAAGAAATAATGAATAAACCATCTCAATAGCAAAACCATTCCAGGAAGAAAGAATACCGACGAGATATATGTAAATGTTTTAAGTGGCTCATAAAGGTAAAAAATTCTAACTAAATTTGTCCCTGATTTTCTCATGTGCTCAAAGATATTTTTAAACAATCTCGATTTTCTCGTTGGAGCATTTGTATCAATAGGAATAAACTCTATTCTCAAGTCCTTTTGAACTGCTTGCATAATTGTATCCAAAACATAGCTAAACTTTGTAACAACATTAATTCTCATCATTGCATCTCTTGAATATGCACGAAATCCTGAAACAGTATCAGGAACCCCACTTCCAAGAACTTTTCTAGTAAGAGTATTCCCAAACCACTGAAGGCTTCGTTTTAATAGTGAAAAATGTTTTACTTTCCAAGGTTCTCTATTCCCAATAACCAAATCCGCCTTATGTTCAACGACTGAAGCAACAAGAGCTGGAATATACTTAGAAGGGTATTGATTGTCTGCATCAGTATTAACAAATATATCTGCCCCAGAATCTAATGCCGCTTGCATACCATTCTTAAACGCAATTCCCAAGCCCTTATTCTTTTTATGTCTAATTATTCTTTTAACACCAAGTTTTTTCGCAACTTCAATTGTTTTATCTGTACTTCCATCATCAATAACTTGAACCACTATTTCATCAACACCCTTAATTTTTTTAGGTAATTCTTTAAGAACTAAAGGAAGAGTTGCCTCTTCATTGAAACAGGGTATATTTATTACAAGCTTGACCTTTTTCTTGGGATTAACCAATTCCATTTGCTTGTAACTAATTGATGGCATATTTTCCGTCTCCTTTTCCTGTTGTTTTTTTCCTCACATTCATTTGTCATTTTTACACCTCACAATTTGCTTTTTTATTACTCAGGCTCAGTCAAAACCGCTTATAAAACCTTCGATGTTTTTAATTTTAAAATGACAACACTACCACAATCTTTATAAAACTAAATAAGATGAATAAATCATGTTAAAAACAAAGATATTGGCAGGTATGATTACTCTTTCAATAATTATCGTTCTTATTTTTTCTGGGCCAGTAAATGCCTTCGGAATGAACATTATTACAGACAAATCAGATGTTGCACATGGAGATGATATTAAATTCACTGCTTCTATTGATATAGAATCAAACGAAAGGCTGGACATCGACTACCTAGAATTGGTAATTAATGGACCTACTGGCGAAACATGTAGATTTGATACAAATGGGAATACACTATCACTTTGCGATGGAATTAGCGAAATAAGATTAGTCTCAAACTCAGCAAGTTACGGTTACGGATACGGATATGGCTATGGTTATGGATACACGAATGGGGTTATTGTTTACGAAATAACTCTTAACACACAAAATTATACTATTGGAGATTATGAAACAGAATTAAAAATTAATATTGACGGAATTGTTAATTCAATAGTTGGACCTACTTTTAAAATAAGTAATCCAGAGAAAATAACAATAATAAAAAAATCCTCAGGCGGAAGTAATCATATTGAAGGTGCAAAATTTACAACAGAGCGTCTTACTTTTACTCCAAAAGATCCTCAAGCCGAGAACGAAAAACTTTCTGTTGTTCTAGGAAATTTGGATGAAAACAGCCTTTTAGAAGTAATCAATTTTCAGCTAATGACTTACGGAGTTGTTTGGGTATTAATTTTTATAAATATGATATTTCTTGAATTAATTGGAGTTGTTACGATAGCAAAGTTCGGATAATTTTTTTAATATATCGCCAAAAGCACGACCCCAAAATATTTTAAATGCACTCACTTAATAATTCTAGGAGTAATTAGGTCAAATGAAAAAACCAAGAGATAAAACAAAGGAGGAACTTGCCGCAGAAGGGTATGTAGATACAGACTCGTCTGACGTAAAAATAACAACAAACATAGAGTCAAAGAAAGAAATTCCACTAGCCCAGACAGCTAAAACGACAACAACGAAGGAAGTTTTAGAGAAAACACTACCAACAGAGTCCATTGTCTCAAAATCTATAAGAAAAGAAAGCACAAAGCCAGATAGAGATGAAATTGAAACAATTGAAAGTTCACCAACTAGAGCAAAGAGAAAATATACAAGAAAAACCAAAAAAAAGATGCCCCATCGTATCAGCGAGGGAGTACGCCCGAAGGCGCAAAGCAGAAAAAAATCAGTCAGAAAATCTACAAAAACAACAACAAAAGAAGAAAAATTCACTCCCCCAAAGATTTTACTTAAAAAAAATGGCTATGAACTAATAATTACCGAAAAACCACAAGCCGCACTCAAAATAGCATCTTCATTGGGAAAAACAACCGCAAGAAACCTAAACAAAGTCCCATATTATGAAGTAGACAGAAACGGGAAAAAGTTAATAGTCGCCTGTGCAGTGGGGCATCTCTTCACTCTTAAGCAAGAAGGAAAAGGAAGCAATTTTCCGGTATTTAATATTGGCTGGGTGCCTAATTATATGGCCCGTAGAAAAGACTTCACAAAAAAATACTATTCCACACTTCTTTCATTGGCAAAAAATGCAGGAGAATTAACAGTAGCAACAGATTTTGATATAGAAGGAGAAGTTATAGGAATGAACGTAGTGCGTTTTATATGTAACCAAAAAGATGCTAACAGAATGAAGTTCTCAACTCTAACAAAAGACGAGTTAAATAAGGCATATGACAATAAAGAGACAACGCTAAACTGGGGACAGGGAATTGCAGGTGAAACACGTCACTATTTAGATTGGTATTACGGAATAAATCTATCTCGTGCGCTAATGAGCGCAATAAAAACAACCGGAAAGTTCAAAGTTATGTCTATTGGACGAGTTCAAGGACCAGCACTAAAATTAATTGTAGACAAAGAAAAAGAGATACAAGCATTTGTTCCCGAAACCTACTGGCAAGTTTTTATCAAAGTAAAAAATAGTAAAAACAAACTAGAGCTAAAGTATATTAAAGATATATTCAAAAAAGAAGAACTAGATAAGTTTGAAAATCTTATAGGTCAATCTGCAGAAGCAAAAACAAAGAAAACACAGAGTATTCTACCCCCCAATCCACCTTTTAATTTAACCTCTCTACAAACCGAGAGCTATAAGTTTCACGGAATTAAACCAACCGCAACACTTAGAGCGGCACAATCACTATACTTAGCCGGATTAATTTCATATCCAAGAACTTCTTCAGAAAAACTACCAAAAGAAATTGAATACGAAAAAATACTAAAAAAAGTTGCAAAAAATTTCAAAGCAGAAAAACTAATAACAAAAACCACGCCAACCGAAGGTAAAAAAACAGATCCAGCTCATCCCTCAATTCATCCAACCGGGAATACAGCAATCTTATCAGGCGACGAAGAAAAAATATATAATCTAATTGCAAAACGTTTCATAGCACTTTTCTGTGACGATGCAGTAATAGACAAGAAACGAGTAACAGCGACGACAGAAGATAAATTAATTTTTGCAACTAATGGCTCCGGGATAAATAAAGCAGGATGGCTAGATATCTATCCACACAAACTTAAAGAGGTAGAAATACCAGACATGAACGGAGAAGTTGAAATAATAAACAAAAGGATTGAAGAAAAAGAGACAAAAGCTCCAAACAGATTCTCTCCAGCCTCAATACTTTCTCAACTAGAAAAAAAGAACCTAGGCACAAAAGCAACACGAGCAAATATACTTGAAACACTTTTTGACAGAGGGTATGTAACCGGAACTTCAATTAGAGCAACTCCCTTCGGTATTTCATTAATAGATACACTAGAAAAACACTCACCAATAATCATAGATGAAAAGCTAACAAGAGATTTTGAAAATGAGATGGAAAACATCGTAACAGCAAAATCAAACCTAAAAGAAAAAGAGGACAAGGTTATAGAAAAAGCTAAAAAAACAATAATAAAAATTTCAGACGAATTCGAAAAGAAAGAAAAACTAATAGGTCAAGAGCTAATAGTCGCACGAGACAAACAAATAGCAGAAGAAAGAGAGGAAAACACACTGAATGTATGTCCCGTATGCAAAGTCGGACAACTAAAAATAACTTACTCTCCAAAAACAAAGAAATTCTTTATTGCATGTAACGCATATCCGAAGTGTAAAACAACTTATTCACTTCCACCCTATGGAACAATAAAAAAACTCGAAGGTAAAACCTGCGAAAAATGCCAATTTCCACTTCTAATGTCCCTTCAAAAAGGAAAGAAACCCTGGATATTTTGCTTTAATAGAGAGTGTGAGACAAACGCATCTTGGGCGAAGAAAGAATAGGGGCCCAAGATTCACGATTTCATCGAGGTGTTTAAAGAAATCGTCGTTCAGTGTTTCGAGGAAGCTTCTTAAAGAAACCAACGGGTGTCTTTAATGGGCAAAGAAGCAAGAATAACAACTATTTCTAATAACATAAAACTATTAAAAGAAAAAATCCTATAATAAAGAATGCCAAGGCACATAGTTGCAATAACTGCTGAACAATTTGGAGAAGGCTTCATTGAAAGCAGCGTTAAAGGAGACAGAGAATATACAACAACCAGAGAAGACGCTAGATGTTATGGCAAACCAATGGCAACAATAATTGCATATAGAATAAGAAGGCAAACAGGAGACAACGCAAGAGTAGAATCAATGCCAAGAGAAAGCCATTTCTGGGATAGAATGCTTACTCACAGCTAAAAAGTAATTATTTAGATAAGCATATATTTTCAGATAATTTTAATTTGTTCTCCCTTACTAACTAGCGGGAGAAAAATAAAAATTACAAAACAACTTCAAAAGAACCAAGCTCTTTTTTCACTAACTCGAAAATCTTAGAATCAACAGAAACATTATTCTTTACATCTTTATTCTCAACAGCTTCGGTAACTTCAGCAACACTTGAAGGAGAAACTTTATCAGTTAACTTCACAACATTACTTCCTCTAATCAAAAAACTCTTTTTATCATAATTAAATAACTCAGCCATCTGCTTTTTACCATCCTTAGAATAACTCAACGTCATCTTATTTTTATCAGTTAATGCAAGGTCACATCTCTGAGAGTATTCAATCAAATCATTAATTAATAGAGAAGATTGTTTTCTAGCATCATTAGCTTTTTTCAAATTAGTTTTTCCTTTTAGTGAAACTTTCTTGGCATCAATAATTACTGAAAGCATCTTAGAATGCTGACTAGTAAATTTACCAGTTTTTACAAAGTCTTTTTCAAAAGCTTCAATAATTGCAGCCTGAGATTTTTTCCCAGTCATATTTTTCAAAAGCTTAAATGCATTATCATAAACTTCATCAATTGTTTTTTTCTGAGTCTTTTTTTCAATATCAGCCGCAAGTTTTTTTAATCTTTTAAGATAATCTTCACTTTGTTTTAAAAGATCATCTATTTCAGTACCTGATATTTCTTTTATTCTTTCATGCTCATAATCAGTCCAAATTTTAACAACTTTATCAATAAAAGTTATATATTTTTTTTCAATCATTCCAGTCTTTACAAATTCTTTAGTTAGCATAGGAACCATTTCTTTTTTAGCATTAGGGGGAGGATTTCCATTAAGCATTAAAACAGCTTGAGCTGGAGTAGTAACCCCCCAAAAAATATCATGAACAAAAATATCAAGTAACGCTCTTTTCGCACGAGTAATAGTTTTATCCCCAGCAGACATAAATAAATCGATAGCTTCAGGAGACGGTTTTAGTTTTCCCATTCGAAGTAAAGCTTTCCATGGCAAAAATGTTCCCCTGTCATACAACGGAACCCCATCACGAATAAAAGTAAACATAACCGGATGTGCATCCTTAACACTTTCCCAAAAGTCAGTAAGTAAATATGGCTGAACGTTCAAGGTATTTTTCTTAACTCCAGCAAGAGCTTCAGCTTCTCCAATATGCTTAAAAATAATAGTTCTAAGTCTTTCCTTTAATTCCAATCTCGGCATTTGCTTAACGTCTGTATCATTAATAATAACAAATATATCAACATCACTAGTTTCAGTAGCCTCTCCACGAACAAGACTTCCAGCAACAACATAACTAACAACATATTTCTCAAACTTTTGCAAAACAAGAGATTTATGAATCTCAGCAACACGAAGTCTACTCAAAAACCCGGTATCAAATATAGGATAACTCATTGCAATTGCTCCAGTCAAATCAAACTTAGAATCCATACAATTCTCCCAAACATCAACAGGGGTCTTAATCTGAAGCCAAATCTTCTCTTCAATTTTCATATCATCAACAGTTTTAATAATATCATCACTTATTTTTTTAATATTTTTAAATTCAGTCTCGGGAACAATCATATAAAGATGCATATATTTTTCAGTCTCTTTTGGAACTTCTTCTTCTTTAACAAAAATAGGAATAGACTGAGGAGGCAAAACACCAATAGCCTGTGTAAATTTATATTTTTTAACAATATAACTCTTTAGCTTCTCCAAGCTTTTCTTGGTTTTATCTATTTTACCTTGAGATTCGGGAGTAACTTGCGGAACGGCAGGATTAGTAGAATAATTATTAAGTTGCATTCCTGGGATTTCTGGGCCATCCAAGTCTTTCATAAGAAAAAAATGAAAGAATCGTTTATAAATGTTATCACTTGCGAAAAATCACATTTGTAGCCCAGATAATGTAGCCATTTCTTTAGTTACTATACGCATAAGATTTGGATGATCTATGGGCAGCTCTTCCCCAGCTCTTACTGTAACTTTTTGCCTTAATGATCTTTTAGGACCATATTCTAACCCCATTGGTATTACTGGTATAGGTATTTCACTATCTTTAGCTACCCGCTTTATGTAATCAACTATTTTTTCCGATGGCCTTCTCCCATTTGGCTTCCTGCTTCCCTCTGGATGAACTATCACAAGCTCATCGGACAACAAAAGAAATCCAATAGATTCAAATGATCTGTCATTAAAGTCATTCAAATCTTTTCTTGCCTGAGCTTTTAGCTTTTCATATCTTTCTCTTATTTGCCCTAATTCCATTTCATACCGAATTCCTTTAGGGTCATGCTTTTTTTCAAGAGATTCTATTTCTGCTTTTTTCTCCCCAGTTAAAATTCTTAATTCATCACACAGGTCAGAATCTCTTTTAATTGGAATTCCTCCACCATACTTAAAAATAGCAGGCAGTGAATTTTTCATAACATAATTTGAATATCGTCTTCCAGCCTTTCTATTAAAATGATTCTCAAGAGGTGCATCCCATGTATTTTGATGCTTTGCAAGAACTAAAGCTGGTCCTTTTTTTGGAATATGTTCAGCCCCTTCTAAGCTTATGTCATACTTTGCAAGCAAGCAAGCATTTACGAAAAAGTTTACCGTATTGTAAAAAGCATTATTTCTTTCCAATTTCATTACACTCGGCATGTAGATGTCTTTTTAATGATTGTGATGATATTTTATTACTCAATCGAACATTTTAAAAAGCGTATCCGTGTCCAATATTTATCACAGCGCGGTGGAGCAGTCTGGAGTGCTCGTCGGGCCCATAACCCGGAGGTCGTGAGGTTCAAATCCCACCCGCGCTATCAATTCTCCCAAAGCAACCTTTTGAGATATATAATCCTTATAAAAACGGTTATCAAACACTCTTTATGGTGAGAAAGAGACTGGCAGATACGGCAATAGAATGCGCTTTAACTAAATTCAAAAAGAAATATCCTATATCTTCAGATTCTATTAGAGTTCCTATGTATGATGGACTTACGGGGGACATTCCGGAAAAAAATATAGTTCATTTTAGTGGATATTGTTTTGAACTTTTAAGTCAGGCTATTTTTGGAAATAATCATCATAACGGTGGAATTTTTGAGTTGGAATATGGCGGAGCAACTTTTCAGCCGGATTTATTTAATTCTAGTGGAGACTTGGCAGAAACAAAATCATGTAATTGGCGTATGCAATTAAAATTAATAAGAAAGCAAATGGCAGGATATGCAACTTATGCAGTAAAAAATCCGGATAAAGAAGTTGATTTTTGTTTTCATTCTCACTCTATAGAAAAAATGAAAAAAAGAAGAATGAGTAGGGGAGAGTATGTTGAAGAATTTCCGAATTCAGTATGTTTTTCGATTAAGACTCCGCTTGTTATTCCAATGTGTTTTTATTTAAATAAATCATGTACGACAAAAAATGGACTAAAATTAAAACTTAATGAATATGACGCAGAATCAAGTGGAAAAAGAGGATATAGAACTAGCGGTACTCTTTCAATTTCTTCACTTTTTCTTCCAATGTTATTACATCAAACTGAAGAGACACTTGAAGCACTACATTTAAATCCAGATAATTTTAGTTTTGAAAAATATATCATTGAGGGAATAAAATTTAATAAAAAAGAAATACAACCATTTCCACTTTTAGAGATTAAGCAAAAAAGTAGATTGGACTGGGTTAATGATTCAAGAGCATCTTTAGAGCATATGATTGAAACTTCTGAAGTGTCTGAAGTTAAACTTCCAGGAGAAAAAACCGAAACACAGCTTTTAGACGAACAAGGAAAATTTTATGAAAAGCATGATGAGGACGAAGATCAGGTTTCTTTTGGAGAGGAAGCTTATGAAAGCAATAATAGTCCCGAAGAAAACGACGAAGTCCCTTTCTAAACCCTAACCTCTACACTATAAACATAAACTTTATCATACGGAATAACCCACTCCTTAGTTTCTTTTATCGTTGCCTTTTCCCAAATCTTTCTAAAAAGCCTAATTGAATTACCATGTGCAGAAATAGCAACATTAACCTTTTCTTTTTTTATGAATTTCTTTAAATTCTTACTAAAAACCTTAACCCTTTTTTCAACCATTTTAAAACTTTCACCATTTGGGGGAGGATTATTCCACCCTCTATGAATTATCTTGTATTCTTCTTCACCTAAAAACTTAGAAGCCTTTTTACGATTAGCTAAAGATAAACTTTCTAAAGCATCTCCTTCAAGTCTCAAGTTAACCGAACGATTCCCCATCCTCTCAATAAACTTTTTATGAGTTATTCCCTCAAGGTCTCCATAGCTTCTTTCAATCATTCTATTAGCAGTAATCAACTCTTCGCACTCCGGATGAAACTTTAAAACCTCTTTCATTGTATCCTTCGACCTCGAAAGCTGAGTCTGAAATGCAGCACCAATTTTTTTATTTTTCAACTTCTTCGCAACATCTTTAGCGTTCTTAACTCCACGTGGAGTAAGCTTCGCATCTTTCCACCCCGTAAAAACACCCTTCTCATTATACGTCGTCTTCCCGTGTCTAAATAAATAAATATAAAACTTCTTTTTCATACAATAATAAAAACAATTACAATTAATAAATGTACCCAAAAAACCCAATTAAAAACATTTAAATAACAAAAACCCCTAAAATCATTGAAAGGGGGTAATGATAATGGCAAAAAATTGGCTTGATTGGGTTGCAATAGTTCTAGTAATAATAGGTGCTATAAACATAGGACTTGCTGAATTAGGATACAACGTCCTTGACATGGTTATAGGATCAATCTCACAGCTCTCAATGGCAGTCAATATATTGATAGGACTTTCTGGTCTATACTTAATATATTACGTGGCTAAGAAATAAAGAATCTTTATTTCTCTGTGAACTCGGTATTGAAGACACCGAGCATAATCCGATGGATTATACCTTACTTTTTATTTTTTTATAGGGCACAATAAGTGCCAAGGTGGGTACGCCAATAAGCGTCACTCCCCTTCAAATTCTACCATTGTATATACTGGATAATTAACTAGTTTTTCTTTTCCCTTCAATTCTGGAAGGTCAATTATAAAAGAACATTCAGCAATTTTACCACCAACTTTTTCAACCAACTGACACGCCGCCTTCGCCGTTCCACCCGTAGCAATTAAATCATCAATAATTAAAACCACCTGCCCCTCTTTTATAGCATCCGTATGAATTTCTATTGTATCAACTCCATACTCTAACTGATAATCTTGAGAAATTACATTATATGGTAATTTACCCTTCTTCCGAATCGGAACAAAAGAACATCCAAGCTTTTCAGCAAGACTTCCGCCAACAATAAAGCCCCTACTTTCAATCCCACAAACAACATCAATTTTTTTGTTTCGATATCTTTCTCCTAAAACTTCCATAACCTTCTTCATGCCATCAGGATTTCCAAACAATGTAGTTATATCTCTAAACATTATTCCCTCTTTTGGAAAATTAGGAATAGTCCTAATCTGACTTTTAATAAAATCCAATCTATCATCTCTAGAAAAAGTTTTTATAACTTCTATTAGAAGTCTTTTAACCTTAGAAACATTTTTCTCAAAAGTTTCTAGAATAGCATCCCAGGTCACAGCTTCTTCATCTGTTTTCCAGCAATCATAATCCGTAGACATAGCAATCGCAACATACGGAATTCCAATTTCATTAGCCAAAACAACCTCTGGTGCGGTAGACATATTAATGACATCTGCACCAAAACTCTGAAACATTTTACTCTCAGCAATTGTTGAAAACCTCGGCCCCTCAATAGTTATAACCGTTCCATAATTTAGATGATTTATATCAAGCTCTCTACATTTTTCTACAACCCTTTCTCTTAATTCGCCATCAAACGGTTTCGCCATTGCAGTATGTTTCGGAGAATCCTTAAATTCTTCATAAAAAGTAGTCTTTCTATGTTTTGTAAAATCTATAAATTGATCTAAAATAACAAAATCTCCTCGTCCTATTTTCTCCCTAAGTGAACCAACAGCCGTTGTAGCAATGATATGAGTACAACCAATCTCTTTTAGTGCATAAATATTAGCCCTATTGTTTACATTAGTAGGTGTGATTTCATGTCTTTTACCGTGACGAGATAATATAGCAACATCTACTCCAGAAATTTTACCAGAACTAATAGCTGAAGATGGATTCCCAAAAGGAGTTTCAATATTCACTTCCTCAAAATCCTCTAATAGGCTAGGGTCATCTAAACCAGAACCGCCGATTATACCAATCTTCATAATAAACGACAACCAAATATCTTTAAAAGTATTTTTATCATTAAAACTTCATGTTAAAACCAAAACACGGAGAAATACGCAAGCCAACAAAAACACTATCAGGAATAGCCCCAGTAGCCGTGATGCTTCCACCAAGGGGCTGTAAGCACGGAGAATGCACCTACTGCCCAAACCTAGATGTACCACAATCCTACACTCCAAAGAGTCCAGTAGTTCTAAGAGCAAGAGAGGTAAAATATAACGCCTATAAGCAAGTCGTAGCAAGACTAAACGCATTCGAAGTAATGAATCATCCAACCGAAAAAATAGAGATAATAATTATGGGTGGAACTTTCACCGAATATCCTAAAAAATTCCAAGATAATTTTATTAAAGGAATTTATGATGGATTAAATGGTAAAATTTCTAAAACACTAAAACTTGCACAGAAAAAAAACGAAAAAGCACAGCACAGATGTATAGCACTATGTATAGAAACACGTCCAGATAGAGTAAAAGAAAACGACATTAAAAAAATGCGAGAATGGGGGGCAACAAGAGTTGAATTAGGAGTTCAGATAATAGATAACAAAATTTACAAGAAAGTAAAAAGAGGACACACAGTTCAAGATGTAATTGATGCAACAAAAAGACTAAAAGATGCAGGATTTAAAATTGGCTACCATATAATGCCCGGACTCCCAGATTCAAACCCCAAGCACGATATAGAACTCTTTAAAGAGCTTTTTAAAAACCAAGACTTTAAGCCAGACCAGCTAAAGATTTATCCATGTCAGGTAATACCAGGTTCAAAATTAGAAAAAGACTTTTACAAAAAAAAATACAAACCCTACACGAAAGAACAAATAGAAAAAATATTAACAGAAATGATAAAACTAGTTCCAAGATATTGCAGAGTTATGAGAGTTATGAGAGAGATCCCCCCAGAATTTTTAACGGCAGGAACAACACGAATAGACTTACGCCGTGAAATAGAACGCGAACTTAGAGAAAAAAACATCAAGCTAGAAGAAATTAGATACAGAGAGATAGGTTTCGCTCTTCAACAATCAAAAAATATAAACAAAAATCTTAAACTAAAAATAACGAAATACAGAGCCTCAGAGGGAGATGAATATTTCTTAGAGATAGTAAATAAAGACGATATTCTATTCGGACTTCTAAGACTAAGACTAACAGAAAAAAAAGCAATAATCAGAGAAATTCACATTTACGGTCAAGCTCTAAAACTCGGAATAAAAGGAATCTTAGGACAACATACCGGACTAGGAAAAAAATTAATAGCAGAAGCAGAAAAAATAGCAAAAACAAACAATCATAAAAAACTCAGAATAATTTCCGGAATCGGAGTACGAGAATATTATAAAAAATTAGGATATAAATTGAGTAATACTTATATGGTTAAGAAATTTAACTAGAAACATTTTTAAACTATAGAACACAATAGAGACATATAGAAAATGATAACCACAATACAAGTTGACACAAAATTAAAAAAACAATTAGAAAAACTTAAGTCCCATCGTAGAGAAACTTACAATGATGTTTTAGAAAGACTAATAAAAAATCAAAATCCAAATGCCGATATTGAGAGCCTTGAAGCAACAATAGAGGTCATGTCTGACCCAGAAACTATGAGAAATATTGCTGAAGCGGTAGAGAGAATAAATGCAGGAGTTCCAACAGTTTCTTGGGAAAGTATGAAAAAGGAGCTAGATCTAAATGTATGATATTCAATTTGAACAAAAAGCTTCAAAATCTTTCAATAAATTAGAGAGACAAGCTCAACTACAAATAGGTAAAAAGATAGAACAATTAAAAACCAATCCACATATAGGAAAACCACTAATAGGAAATCTTTCTGGATATTGGAAATTGAGAATAGGAAAATATAGAGCAATTTATCAAAGATACGAAGGCAAATTAATAATTATAGTTTTAGACATTGGACACAGAAAAAATATTTATTAATTCGACAAAAATTCATTAATCTAATTTACCTTTTTCTCTAACAAATTTTAATTTATGCTCTAATCTAGTTGCATAAGACCTAGCATCTGGAATTCTCTGAAATCTAGAAAAATCAGAAGAGGAAACACTTTTCATGGGAGGGCTCAATCCCTCTACTTCAAAAACAGCTTCACCTAAAGAATCAGAAAATTCACCAGCAAAATGACAAATATGACCATCAGAATCTAAATATAATCCCTCATTTATTTCATTCTCAGAAAAATCAAAATAATTTCTTCTTTGGTTCATAACTTTCCAACAAACAATTTGTTTTTAAATATAATTATACTAAACCTTAACAAACCCTCTCCCATCTATACCTAGTCTCCCAACGATAAGAAGTCCTAACACGTTCTCTTTCATCGCTATCATGAACATCTAAAACTTTATATCTAAAACGATGATGTTTATCTCTATCTGCATAAATATCTTTATAGACAAACTCTTCCACCTTACCAGCCATAACATACTTGCTAATTAGATATGAATGCTCCTCCCCATAATAATCCTCGAATATAAATCTCACCTGAAAATATCTCGGCTCATGCTCCTCATTCTCAATATACACAGTATACTTATCAATATCATTACCCAAAAGGCCCTCAACCCTTTCCGTAGAACTCCTAGAAGAATAATCCACATCCCTAGAATATTCCTCATAATAACTAGTATCATACGGCACTCTAACTCTATATGGAACCTTCATCTTATCACAACTACCCTCAGAATAATAAGAGCTCTTTAGATAGTCATAGCCTTTAGGATATTCATAATTTTTAGAATAATCATAGTCTTTAACATAATTAGGACTAGGCAAATTAACAACAGTTACCTCCCCCGTAGGTTTAGCAGAATACGAGCCAGGAATCATTAAAAAAACAACAAAAAGCAGAACAACAGCCATACATAAAAGAATAATGGCAATAATAGTAATAGCCCGCTCCTCTCTTTCTTCCATAAATAAAGCACAATTAGAAACTATTTAAGAATTATCGTAATAATATTATAATCAAATCTTAATCTTATTATCTTGCCAATCCCTTAAAATCAATCTTGCCGCACCATCCGTATCAACAACTCCACCCTTCTTCAAAACATTCCTTTCCACCCCAATTTTCTCAATCAATACTTCAGCACTATCTTTTTTATCTAATTTGTAAAATTTTCTAAACGCTTCGGGATAATCATTAAAAATAGAAAACACAATCATATCTGGTTCCTTAACCTTGTGCCAATCTCGTGCACCAACCTTCACATGAAGCGAGGTCTTTTTTACATCTCCCTGAGAATAGCTTCTATCTGGAATAACGCCCGGGCTATCTAATAATAAAATTCCTTTAGTTAAACTCAATTTCTGAATTCCTTTTGTAAAACCAGCCTGTGCACCTGTCGGAGCAGACGTCTTACCAACTAAAAGATTAATTATTGAACTCTTTCCAGCATTAGGATATCCAATAACCCCAACCTGAACTCTATCATACTTACTATTCTCATCCTTTTTCACCAATTTCGCCATATACTTAATCTTAGATCGAAGCTCTTTTCCACCATCTCGCTTTAAAGCAGAAACAAAAACATACGGACGAAGTTTCTTTAACAGAGGATTCTTTTTAGCCTTAGCAACATCAACCATATCCGATTTATTGAACACATAAAGAATCTTCTTACCCTTTTTTTTAATAATTTCCTCAATTGCCTCATTTCTCATCTCGTTAATATACCTTGCATCCAAAACCTGTAAAACAATATCCGAAGTCTCAACTATCTTTAGCAATAAAGCCGGAAACTTCTCCCTTTGCTTCCTTATTTTATCTACATGCCCCGTTCTACGGCATGAAAAGCTATATCTAACACGTACCATAAATCAGAGAAGAAATAGTAGTATATAAGGGTTAATATGCAGTTTTAATCTCTGCTGATTTTGACTTTTTCTCCCCCACTAATGAGGGCGAAAAATAAAAATTCACTCCACCGCCACTAACCTTAAATATCTTTCAACTTATTTCCCTAGATGGTAAAATTCGCACACTTAGCAGATGTACATTTAGGAGGTTGGAAGCAAGAGCCAATGCAGAAACTAAACTTCCAGTCATTCGTAAAAGCAATAGACAAAATTATAATTGAAAAACCAGATTTCGCACTATTCTCAGGTGATCTATTCGATTCAGCATATCCATCAATTGAAACCCTAAAAGAAACCTTCGCAGAATTCAAAAAACTAAAAGAAGCAAAAATACCAGTATTTCTAGTAGCAGGCTCACACGATTATTCAGTATCCGGAAAAACCTTTCTGGACGTTCTAGAAAAAGCAGGATTCTGCAAAAACATAGTAGATTTTAAAGAAAATGAAGACGAAATTATCCTAAATCCAACGATACTAAACGGAGTAGCAATATTCGGATATCCCGGGAAAAAATCAGGAATGGAAATAAATGACTTAAGAAGAGTAAAACTAAACGACGCACCAGGATTATTCAAAATATTCATGCTACATACAACAATAGATAAGGTAATCGGAACAATTCCAATGGACTCAATAAAAACAGAAGAACTACCAGAAGCAGACTACTATGCACTAGGGCACATTCATGTGGATTTTCAATACAAAAACTTCGTCTACCCAGGACCAGTATTTCCAAACAACTTTAAGGAACTTGAAGACCTAAACTGCGGAAGTTTTTACTTTGTGGATACAGAAAAAGGCGATCCACTAACAAAAGTCGAACTAAACATAAAAAAGGTTTTACCAATAACAATAGAAATTGAAGATGCAACCACAGCAACAGATCAAATAATTGAAGAAATAAAAAAATATGAGATAGAAGACAAGATAGTTTTACTAAGACTTCATGGAGAAATAGAAAAAGGACAGATTTCAGACATAAAACTAACAGAAATTGAAGAATTCATAAAAAGAACTGCATATTTTGCACTAAGAAATACCCACGACCTAAAAACAAAAGAAATAAAATTCCAAACAGAAATAAAATCAGACGACATAGAAAAAGACACAATAACAGGATATTCAGAGAATAATCCATCAGACTTCAACCACCTCATGCCAGAATTAATGAATAGCCTATCAATAGAAAAACAAGAGGACGAAAGAGTTGAAACTTTTAATAACAGATTAATGGAAGACATAAAAAAAGTTCTAAAATTTTAAAATGCAACTAAAAAGAATAAACCTAAAAAACATAAGAAGCTACGAAGAAGAAGAAGTAACTTTTAATTCAGGAGCAACTCTACTTTCAGGAGATATAGGCTCAGGTAAAACTTCTATCCTTTTAGCAATCGAATTCGCACTATTCGGACTTCAGCCAGGGCAAAAGGGCTCATCTTTACTAAAAAACGGAAAAGACACAGGAGAAGTATCAATGGAGCTAATTGTCGATGAAAACGAAATAAAAATTGAACGTTCACTAAAAAGAGGAAAAGCAATATCGCAAGAATATTGCGCAATAGAGGTAAACGGAGAAAAAGAAGAATTATCAGTAACAGAACTTAAAGACAAAATATTAACAATTCTAAACTATCCAAAAGAATTTTCAAAAAAACAAAATATTTTATACAAATTTACAGTTTACACACCCCAAGAAGAGATGAAACAAATAATACTTGAAGACTCAAAAACCAGGTTAAATACACTTAGGCATGTATTTGGAGTGGATAAATATAAGAAAATACTAGAAAATTCAAACACAGTCCTCCAAAAGATAAGAGAAGAAAAAAGATTCAAACAAGCACTCGTACTACATTTTGATAAAGATAAAGACTTATTACAATCAAAAAAAGAGAACATACTAAAAACAAGAGCAGAACTCGAAACAAAAAAACAAATACTAATTATAGAAACAAAAAATAGAGAGAAAATAGAAGAAGAAATAAAAGAATTCACAACAAAGATAGAAGAAAGAAAGAAATTCGAACAAGAAATAGAAAAAACAAAAATAATGATTACGACTAAGGATGATTCCCTAATTACAAATTCAAAAACAATAAAAAACATGAAAAGTGAAATTGAAGAATTTCTAATAAAACCATTTGATGAAACAAAAATAGATAATGCGGAAATAGAGATATTAAAGCTAAAAAAAGAAAAAGAGGAACTTTTAGAGAAAAATCTAGAGATTACCTCAAAAATAAACTCACTTAGTCTTAAAAATCAAGAGATAGAAAAGACAAAATCAGACATATCAAAGTTAGATATGTGCCCGACCTGCCTGCAGGATGTAGATTTAGTCTATAAGAGCAACATGGCAAATAAAATGCATCAAGATATATCGACAAACGTAAAAGAAATAGAAGTATTTATACCAGAAAAAAGAAAAATATCCGAAAGTCTAAATAAAATAACCTTTGATATTGAAGAAAAAACAAAATTAGTGCAATCGCTAAAAATAGAAAAAATACAACTCCAGACAATTACTGAAAAAAAGCAAAAAATACTAGAATTAGAAAAATTAAACGAAACACTACTTAAGGATATAGAAATACTAAACGCACACACAAAAACACTAACTGAATCATCTTTTGAACTTGGAAAATATAAAGGGCTTTTCGAAGAAAAAAATACTGAGCTAGAAACGGCAAGAAAAAAAGAAAGAGGAGCAGAAATAACAGTTGCCGAACTAAACAAAGAAATATTAATGACAGAAACTCAAATAGAAGAGTTAATGATAAAGATAGAAGAAAATGAAAGAATAAAGAACGAACTAACCCACCTAATCGGATTAGACGGCTGGATGGCAACAAAATTTATCCCCGTAATTCAGGAAATAGAAAGAAATGTTATGATAAACCTAAAAAATCAATTCTCAAAAACATTCTCAGACTGGTTTTCAATGCTAGTGTCAGAATCTTTTAACGTAAGACTCTCAGACGATTTCACTCCAATAATTGAACAACACGATTACGAATTAGATTACGCTTATTTGTCAGGGGGCGAAAGAACAGCTATAGCTTTAGCCTACCGCTTAGCACTAAATCAGGTAATAAATTCTATAATAAGCAAGATAAAAACAAAAGACCTAGTAATTCTAGACGAACCAACCGATGGTTTTAGTTCACAGCAACTAGACAAAATGAGGGAAGTCTTAGAGCAATTAGACGTAGCACAACTTTTAATAGTAAGTCACGAACAAAAAATGGAAGGTTTTGTAGAGAATGTTATTAGATTCAATAAGAACGACGGAATTTCAAGAAAGGAATAAAGGTTTTCTTGAAACAGAGATTTTACTTGTTAAACGATTTTTTATTTTTCTCCCCTAATTAATAAGGGAGAATAAGTCAAAAACAGGTAAAAGGAATGATTATCCCCCAGTTTCCCTACGGCTCCTTTCGAGATCCCCTTTCAAAGCTCCTTTCATAAAAACCTGATTTAAAAGTTCTTCGGCAACAAGAAGAGTATTTTCATCAACAGTACATTCAAGTCCATCAATACATTTGCCAGTTTCAACATCTAGTCCAAAATGATTTCTGCACTCTTCTAAAAGACCATCAGAATAACTCTTTAACAAATGCCTATCATTCTCACTAAGTCCGCATAAAGAAGCATATTGCTCTGCAACATTAAACATAGCCCTTTGAGAAACCGGCAATTTTTCACGTCTAAATCCATCTCCCAGATATCTTCGCTGAGCTGCTATTGACTGACTATACAATTCAACTAATCCTTTTACCATAACCCTAGATAAATCCTTCTTTTTTAAAGATTATTGTCCCAAAATTTCGCATAACTTCAAACAAAATTGAACTCTTCGAGCTTTTTATAAACCCCTTTTTCATGGTTAAATCATGACAGAATCAAAGAAGTTTATTTTGATGTCCATGTCGGACCCTAAAACAAAAAAAGTAGCAGAGGCACTACAAAACCCTACCTGCAAAAAAATTCTAGATCACTTAGCCGATGTTCCCGAAGCTAGCGAGGGAGACTTAGCAAAAGATCTAAACCTTGCACCGAACAAAGTCCACTACAATCTTAAAAACCTAATTCAAGCAGGACTAGTTAAAAAAACAAAAAACTTTTTCTGGTCGAAAAAGGGCAAAAAAATAATAATGTACAAAGCCGCAAATAAATCAATCATAATTTCACCAAAAAACTCAAATGTTCCAAAAAACATAAAATCTATTCTAACCCTAGCAATTCTTGGAGTTGCATTAATTGTTGCTATGATGACTCTAATAAATATACAAAATCCAGAACTAAACGAAGACCTGACAATAAAGCAATTCGCATCTTTAGCCGAATTAAACAAATTCATTGAAGAGAACCAGATATCAAACAGGGGTGGATTCTTTGAAGAAGCACTTGGTGGAGCCTTCAAAAGCACAATGGAAACCGCAAGTTTAGATTCAGCAGGTAGTTCGGATAGTCCAGGTTTCTCAGAAACAAATATCCAAGTAGCAGGTGTAGACGAAGCAGATACAATAAAAACAGATGGAAAATACATATACACTCTAACTGGGACAACTCTTACAATCACAGAAGCCTACCCAGCAGATGAAATGAAAATTCTAAGTGAAATAGATTTAGAGAGCCCCATAAACTTTTACATAAACGACAACACTTTAGTTATTTTTACAAATGAACGAGTAACATATGAAGAAATGGCCTGTTTGAGCCTAGATTGCCCAACACCAAATGTAAAAAACAGAGCAATGGCAACCGCTAATATATATGATATCTCAGATAAAGAAAACCCAGAACTAGAACACGAAATTTCAGTTTCAGGAAATCACGCAAACTCAAGAATGATTGGAGACTACGTTTATCTAATAGCAAACCAATATGCAAGAAAAGACTACCCAATGCCTCTAATTGAATACGATGGCGAACTAAAAGAAAAAAGAGCAGAAGACATATACTTTGCCCCAGGAGAAGATCATTCATTCCAATATACAAACATTCTAGCAATAAACATAAAAAACGGAGATCATTCAGATAAAACTGTTCTTACCGGAACTTCACATAACATATACGTATCAAAAAATAACATCTATCTAACCGCCTCACAATACCCAAGATACAATTGGGGAAGTGTTGAAAAAGTAGAGCAAGAAAAAGAAAAAACATCTATATCTAAAATATCAATAGATGAAGATAAAATAGAGTTCGTAGCAACCGGAGAAGTAAAAGGAACAATTCTAAATCAATTCTCAATGGATGAATACGAAGGAAATTTCAGAATCGCAACAACAATAGGCAAAGTATGGGACGAAAAAAGTCTATCTACAAATAATTTATACATACTAGATAAAAATCTAAAGCCCAGAAGTAACATAGAGGGACTTGCTCCAGGTGAAAAAATATATTCAGTAAGATTCATGGGAAAGAAAGCATATATTGTAACTTTCAAAAAAGTAGACCCATTATTTGTACTAGACCTCTCAAACGCGGATAAACCAAAAGTTCTAGGGAAGCTAAAAATACCAGGATATTCAGATTACCTACATCCACTAGATGAAAACCATATAATCGGAATAGGAAAAGATACAATAGAAGCCGATGAATCTCTAACTGCATCACGAGGAATAGATTTTGCTTGGTACCAGGGAGTTAAAATGGCTGTCTTTGACGTAACCGATCCAGAAAACCCAATAGAATTACACAAAATAATTATCGGAGATCGTGGAACAGATTCCCGAGCACTACACGACCACAAAGCCTTCCTTTTCGACAAAGAAAGAGAGCTATTAGTACTGCCAATAAATCTAGCTGAAATTTCAGAAGCACAAAAGGACAGAGAATACGACTCAAGAAGCCCAGCTTACGGAGAACACACATTCCAAGGTGCTTATGTATACAAACTTAACGTAGAAGATGGATTTGAATTAAAAGGAAGAATCACACACTACCAAGAAGATGAAGTAGAAGAGAAGTCAGGATACTACTGGCGTGGAAATTCTGACGTTACTCGTTCGTTATATATCGGAGATACTCTATACACATTCTCAAATACAATGCTAAAAGCAAATAACTTAGAAGATTTGGATGAAATAGCAAATGTAGATTTAAAGTTTAAGTATAGCTATCATGGAGAACCAGAATATTTTATTTAATCACTTCTTCCCTTTCTTAACAACCTTCTTAACTTTTTTCTTCCTACCCCTTCTATCCCTAGAAAATATCCCAACAAGCTTATCATCAACTTTAATCTGATAACTCGACGTACCTGCCTTAGTTCTCGCCGCACTCTTTCTCAAAATATCCTCAATCTGTTCCCTCAACGTAAAAAGATTCTTCTTCGCCCGCTTACTCAAAATCTTTTTTACACTCTCATCAATAGAAATTGTTATTTGTGACATCTTATTTTTTTATCCTTTTTTGCTCTTGTATTTTTTCAAGAATCCACCAAACAAAAACCAATAAAAGAATTAATATTCCAACCCTACTAAAAATAAGTATTATAATTCCTATTAATAGCAGTAATATCTTCAAACCAATCTTTTTATTTTCTCCTTTAAAAAGAGAAACTATCCATCCAATAAACGCTCCAACTAGAAAATAAACAATAGCTATCACCAGTACTCCAAGGATATTACCTATTATGCCAGAAGCTTCCATACCCATTTTTTCGATTAAAAAGCCCAATATAATTAATGGAAAAATAGCAACAGTGCTAATAAAAAACAATCCAACGGCAGCATTAATTTGAGTTTCGTTTTCACAATATGGCCCCTCTCCGCCAACAGAGACACCACAGTCTTCTGCAAGAAATAATAAAGGAACAACTATCAAAATCACCAAAATCATAGCAATAATTCCACCCTTCAACCACGTTTTCATTTTTTATTTACCATTTTTATCCTCTATTTTTGCACATAAACTTTACTCACCTTAAAACTCTTATATATTCCTTCCAAAATATCCGTTCCAGCATATCCCGCAAGTAACGAAAGCCTCGGATCAAAGTCAAAAATTATACCAATAAACACACCAATAATTATGGCTATAACAACCGTTATTGCATAATACCCCCAAAGAATCTTACGTCTAATAGATAACGCCTTAAGAAGTCCAACAACACCTCTAGTTAAACCACCTACCCCTCCTAAAAGTCCAGCAACTACAATTGGTTCCATATATCACCTTTACATACTAATAGCTTAGGAGCGTTATAAAGATTGCTATCCATCAACACACCCACCATCTTCATCAACAATCATATCTAATTCAGGACAACAATACTTATCTGAATTTACGGCAAAATGCCACTCATCAGGACAAGACACATTAAGTTCAATCATGGGTAATTCGGGATGTTCAATACCCCTCACACCACCTGAATAAATAAACTTCAAATGCTCAATATATTCAGAACTACCAGTCAAGGTATAACACTCATCATCATATGCATACATTATCGTACCATCACTATGTCCAAATCCAAAAACATGAAGCAATTCATGTATCTCAGTTCCATGATAACCGCATTTATCGGTAATTTTTATAACACTCACCTCTCCACCACCAATATTTAAATTTTCATCAATTATCGGACGCGCCTCGGCAACAATATTCAAATTATTCAATTTAGGAAAATCAATCTTTATCATGGCATTTTCATAATCATCAATTTCTATAAACCTAAATTCACCAACTTCTTCTTCAAATTCATTTAAAGCACTACGAATTCTCCCTACCTTCAAAGGATAATCAAATCCAGACATAGCAAAAGTAATATTTTCATTAGAAAAATGTAAATATTTAATAGCAATTTCATCAATTTCTGGAGCTTTTACATACACTAATTTCTTGGCATCAACTGCCTCAAGCACAACATCATCCAAAGTCCCTGCTTGAACCACATTACCCAGAACAGCCCCTTCGGCAACCTCATCTAAAGCGATATTATCATAATAATTAACAGAAAAAATCACCAAAGCCACGATTAAGGCACACGTCACACAAAAAGTCAATTTATCTTTTCTCTTTTTATTCATATAGATACAGCACTTATGCACTTATAAAATTAATTAACAGTTTAAATTCTCTTGGTTATAACAAAAACATGAAAAACCCTAGGAGGGCTTCAAACCATCAAAATAGTTAGCATGAAGCTTCTCCTGGGTAAAAGAGGTGATATAATAAATTCAGTAGTTTCAACTATTTAAATCTTTCGCACGTGTTACTCTTAAAAAATGACGCCCAGTCTTTTCAACAGAGTAGTGACGGGTTACTCCCAAATTAACACACAACTTTAAATAAAAAACCTCAATTTATTCAGAAACAAGCTCACATATCTCTTTTTCGAACCAATATATATCTAAAGTACCCGGAGCCAATTCCCTTAAGCTAGCGCCTGCCTCATATTTTCCGGCCTCCTCAAGAGCCCTAACAACATCCAAAGAATATGAAAGTCTCGACCCATCAGGGATATCAAGATATTCCCCTTGTTCCACAAGTCTCTCTTTCGTAAAAACAGTCGGAACAACCAGTCCCACAAGAGACCTTCTAATTTCTAAAGGAATATATTCACTAACACCAACTCCAGTTACTCTAACGTCCTCACGCTTTCCACTACGAAAAGTTCCAGGCTTACCAAATTGAAACGAATCTTCATCCGACACCCTAACATTTCCTGCCATAATATATAATCTCATTAATAAATATTTAAACATTGTTATACTAACAACTATATCGGAAATCTTACACTATCATCAACAAAACCATCCTTTTCTGAAACACAAACATAGCTACTAATACCCTTACAGCTCAGACCCTTTTTGAAAACATCTATCAAGTCTTTATGCTTTAGATGAATTTTATAATCCACTGGATTCACATGTCCACCAGATGATCTAGATGGCATATCATCTGGAGTAACACACCCCAACCTTAAATTCAACAATGGAATTTTCTTCTCTTTACAATATTTTTCAAAAAGCCCTTCTACTTTTATTTTAGCTCTTGCATAACTACCATCTGCAAATCTCAAGTTTGGAGAAAGCCCTGTTTCTCTTGTCAACTTCTCTCCACCCTTAAATAAATCCATATAAGGATAAACATTTATTGAACTCGCATTAATTATTCTTCCAACACCATACTTTCTTGACGCATTAATCAAATTTTTAGCTATCTGTACGTTTTTATCAGCCTCCTCTTCGTCTATAAACGGACTTGGATTAGCTGCCAAATGAATCATTGTATCTATATCTGTGAAATATGGTCCTAACGGATCCGTAAGAATATCTACTCCACCCTTTCTATCCAAACAAGTCAAGCTATATTTATCACCCAGCCCTTCAGTTATTAGTTTCCCTATTAACCCACTAGAACCAGTTATAAGTATGTTCATTTTACTAAAACATGGTCCTAAGCAGAATCGAACTGCTGTTAACTCGGTGTAAACGAGTTGTCTTAACCACTGGACTATAGGACCACGATATATTTTTTAATAATCCATCTTTTTTAAAGCTTATCATACATGAGATTAAAACATTTTATTAACCAAAAAACCCTCCTACCAACATGAAAATAACCTTCACCCATAAGAAAAAAGCAGTAACTCTTAAGGTAAAAAATTGCAATACTCTAGAAAGAATAATCGGACTAATGTTTACACGAAAAGAAAAGGCAAAAATTCTTCTTTTCGACTTTCATAAAAAAACAACATCTCCAATTCACTCACTTTTTGTCTTTTTCGACTTCATAGCAATCTGGCTAGACGAAAAAAACGAAATAGTTGCAATTCAAAAAGTTAAGCCGTGGAAAATTAAGATTAAGCAAGATAAACCCTTCACAAAACTAATAGAAATTCCAATTAGCAAAAAATACAAAGATATAATTAACAACAACCATTTCTTAGAGCAATAATACTTTTAAAAGAAATTCCATACAAAACTATATGGTAAAACACCCTCAAACGCCAAATCAAAGAAATGCGGCATTAAGAAAAGATCTTCTAAGGCAACTTGGCGGAGCAATACAAGAAGGTCAATTACTATCACTACCAAACAAAAAAACTGGACATTATTCTGGAGCACGAAGGTTAGAAGATGGCACTTTGACGATTAGCGTTTATGCTCCAGACGAATATTCTGAAGGAAAAACAAGGCAACTTCCAGAACAAATTACATTAAGAAATCAGGAAAAAGTTGATGTGAGATATGCAAGAATTGAAAAACCAAGAGTAATGACTCAGGCAGAACGTTTTGTATATGAAGAGGAAAAACGTCGTATACGTGAGTTAAAAAGTAAAAATTAACAAATCCACAAATACTACTCAATTTTATTAAGCAAGCTTTCCATCTCCTCGGTAATAAACGACGTTTGCTTTTTACCATTATAGGTTAAATGTAACTTCTTTTTCGCACGAGAAATTGCAACATAAAAAAGCCTCTTCTCTTCGTCCAACTTATCATAATCATCCATCTTTATCATCTCTAAAACCGGATGGTCTGACGCCTTACACGGGAAATTACCCTCATTGCACCCAACAACAAAGACCTTCTCAGCCTCAAGCCCTTTTATCGAATGAATAGTAGCCAGGATAATTTCATCCTCCTTTGCCTCAACAGGCTTTCTAACTTCATCAGTTTTCAAAACATGAGCAATGCCAACCCTACCAAAATAAGTAGAAATTTCATTCAAAATTCTATTAGTTCTAGCCAAAACAAAAATCTCTTTTCTTTCAACCTCAGATTCCAGAATTTTCTTCGCAACATAATCAATCTCTTCACTTAAACTTGAAAAATTCTTCAAATATATCTCGTTATCAGACTCAAAATTTGCCATAACATCAGGCAACTCCATCTCCTTTATCGAAGAATTCATCAACCCAACTATATGATTACTACTTCTATAATTCTTTTTCAAAATAATGGTTGCAGCATCCGCATATTTCTTACTAAAATTCTTAATATATTCTATATTACTTCCACGCCACCCAAAAATAGACTGCCTCGGGTCTCCAACGCAAAAAATATTCTTTGCCCCAAGTATATCAATTAACTTTATCTGAGACTCGTTAACATCCTGATACTCATCAACTAATACATAATCAAATTTAGGCATAAAACTAGGCTCCGCCTCAAAAAAATAACTCGCATCTAAAACCTGGTCAGTATAATCACGAAGCCCCTGCACCTTCATATATTCCTCCAAATACCTAGCAATTTTATACACCATCTTTGCCGCCCCGAAAGTCTTCAAGTCAGCATCTTTACTAAAGTCCTCAACCGCTTTTCCACGAACCTTATAATAATCAACAACACTAAAGCAATCATTCATAAAAACATACTGCAATTTATCCGCCGTCTTATTTATACGTTGATTAACCGAAAAATAATTATTTATTGCCGTCTGCATATCCAGACCAATATTATCCAAAGCACCAGACATAGCAAGAATCTTATCCCTATAATTTATCATCCTTATCTCTTTCCCATAAATTTTCATCGTGTGCTTTAATAAAATCTTCTCACAAAATGAATTAAAAGTCTCAACATAACACAGAACACCCAAATCCCTAAGTCTAGCTTGCATCTCTTCTTTTGCCTTACGAGTAAAAGTAATAGCCAGAACTTTCTCACGCGGAACACTTCGATATTTGCACAAAAACTCAACCCTCTTTGTTAAAACTGTGGTCTTTCCACTTCCAGCCCCAGCAATACAAAGAATTTTTTCAGAATCTGAAGTAATGGCCTTCTTTTGTTCATCATTATATCCATCTAAAAAATCACCCAAAGCATCAAAAAGAGACCGGTCAGCATCCGTAATTTCCTCCGATTCATACTCGTAATTATTTTTAACAGCATCTTTCTCAATCATTTTCGGATTAACAATCTCATTTCTACCTCGAATAGTTACAGTCAAAACCTTCACCATATGATTATACGAAGCAGCCGATTGCTCAATTAAACCCTTCAAAATCAAATTGTCAATCTTCTCCATAATAAGTGACTCTCGTAAGTCATCCAAACTCCCAAACATCTTATACTCATCCAGATTATTCTTAATTATTGATGCATTATTATATTTTCCAAAAAGAAAATCACACAACAACTTCTTCCCAACAGGAAACGGAATCTCAACTAGCGCTCGTAAAATCTTAATATGATCTGCCTCTTCAATATATTCCTCTTCCATGGTAAGAAATAAAAACTAAAAAGAGCTTATAAAATTAATGGGAACAAAGCACATGAAACCAAAAAACAAAGACACGCTCTATGCAATTCTAGCCTTAAGCGCATCTTTCCTACTTTTCCTAGCCGGAATCTTCATAAAATACCCAGACAAAATATTCTATTTCAGCGCAGCAATCATTTTATTTTTCGTAGGAGATTACTTCATAGCAAGACGGATTATGAAAAAAAAGTTAAAAGAAATGAGGAAATTAAACGATACAACAAAGTTTAAAAGTAAAAAACTTGTTTGAATAATATAAGCCTCTGTCGCATACCCCTCTGGGCACAAGAACCTGTGAGCAGGTAGTAGCACAATAGTGCTCTCGACTCTGTCGAACACGACTGAGGTTAAACATAAACAAGCCTCTGTCGCATAATGGTAGTGCACCGGCCTTGAGAGCCGGGCCCTTTGGGCTCCCAGGTTCGATTCCTGGCGGGGGCGTCCTTGAAATCAATGATTTCAATACATCCGAGGATGTCGTAGAGATTTTCAAATATTCTGATTTAGGTTCGATTGAGTTCTTTGACTTTTGATTAATTATTCGAAGAATACGAAAATTAAAGAACGAATATGGCGGGGGCGTAGCATGGTTTTATTACGTTTTGAAATTTGAAAAACCATTAAATTTAAACATCCAATTAATTAACCTTTTTTATAAAAAAACTATAAAAATTAATCATTTTTAACTAATTCTTCATGATAAATTACATGTAATAATAAATTTCTCAACTCTTTATCATTCCTTGTTTTTGACATCTTAGTTAATGACATATATTTTTCAAAAGCACCTTTCTTTAAAATTAATATGGGCAATTTAAATTTCATTAGAAGCCAGTTTATAATTAAACGAGTTGTTCTGCTATTCCCATCTGAAAATGGATGTATATGCTGAAACTCATTATGAATAAATCCTAATTCATCGATGGCATCTTCCCTAGATTTAATAGAATTAAATTTTTTACATAAATTAAGTAATAACGAATCCACTTCTTTTGGATGAGCCGTTTTAAAATCTGAATTTCCTGCTATTTTATTATGCGTCTTTTTGAATTCTCCAGCAGCTCTATGTAGTGAAAATAAACAAATTCTATTTAATTCTTTAATATGCGTAATTGTTAAATCTTCGTTTAAGTTCTCAAGGACATATGTGAAAGTCTCATTAAGATTTTTAACCATCTGAATATCCTTGGGTGGCTTATCTGGATAGATATCTTTTGTTAAAATTTCTACGGTTTCTCCAATAGTTATCGTTCCACCCTCTAATTGTGCAGAACCAGTCAAAAATTCAAAAAGCTTAAGTCCAAAAGGATTAATCTCCCTACGTCTTGTTTTTAAAATCAACTTTTTAATTTCTTCAAAAGATAAATACTTTTCATTAATTTTAATCTTCTGCTTATAGTAATTCTGTAAAAAAGTAAATATTTCATGATTCAACAATGTTCCTAATTTCGGACTTTTTTTATAAAGTAAAATAAATTGATTTTCTACCAAGAAATCTATTATTCTATTATTTCTCGCATTTGCCGAAAGTTGCTTTGGATTTATCTTTGGGCTCTTTTTTTCTAATATTTTTAAAATATTTTTAAAATTTTCGCTAAACCAAATATTTGGATTAACACTATTCTTTAACGACCACTTTATTATTTCAAATATTTCTTTAGTCTTTTTATTAGATATAGGAGCTAACACGCCATAATTAGATTTTTTTACCCACCCTGCTCTAACTAAAGAATCTATATGCATATAGACAGGAGTTTTAAATTCTAAATCTTTTGGTTTACAAGGAGATAATTCTATAATCTTTGCAAACACATCATATTTTGTTGGCATAAAATAATAAGTATTTTATAGTTTAAATAATTAACCTTTTTTATGATTTTATTGCAAAAATAGATAATTTTACCATATATTCTACTCTTTCAACTATTCCTAAATCCCCAACACCTTCTTCCACATAGGCTTTCTTTTAATCTGAACCGGCCTATTCCTTTCATCAACTATCTCATGATGAATTATCGGCTTTTCTTCTAACTTAGGAGCCTTATCTGCAAGCTCCTTGTGTGCAATAATTAAAGCGTCATCAACCGTAACACGACTATAACCCTGATTGACAAGCGAAAATCGCAAAGAATCCTCGGTATATCCCTTCAGCAGATTCTTCTTATAATATTCTACTATTTTTCTAATTCTTTCAGATTCTCTCATAAAAATATTTAGAATATACACTTTAAAAAATTAGTTGTGATAGATTATTTTTGAAACCACGACTTAAAAGTCGTGGACGTGTCTTTCAAAAAAATTCCCGAAGGGCGAGCGTCACTTAGTCTAAGGCGAGTGTTAAAGATTTGCTATTAGGAAATCTTCTTGACGTCTTTCTACCCAACTCTAATCCCATCAAAATCTCGATGAAACTTAACCGCCATATTAAGCCTAGCTTTTGACTCAGCATAAACAGTTACAAGCTTATCTCCTTTTTTCACCCTATCGCCCAAATGAACATACAAATAAACTCCAGCCGATTTATCCACCGGACATCCAGCGTGACGAGCTAAAGAATTAACCTTCTTATTATCAATAAACGTAATCTTACCGTTTTTTTTAGCTAAAATATTTTTTTCAAATTTACCAGTTACAAGCTCCATATCCTTACCACCCTGCGCCTTAATAATCTCCTTAAACTTAGCAAACGCCGCCCCAGAACTAAGAGCTCCAGAAGCCAAGTTAACACCCTCTCCCCTCTTCGCCTTTCCAGTCATTTCTAAAATTTCTCCAGCCAAATAAACAGACTTTTCAGTCAAATCCGCCGGACCACTCTCCTTAGGATTTAAAACCTTCAATACATCTATCATCTCTAACACCGGACCAATCCCGTTACCAATGGGCTCTTTCGCCTTAGTTAAGACAACGTGCATTTTTATTCCAAAACTTTCAGCTATAGAAATAAACTTCTTACGAAGCCTTCTAGCTTTCAATAGACTAACCTTAGCAGTTTTTCCATACGGAATGTCAATTAAAACATACTTACTACCAGCAGCAAGTTTCTTAGAAATTATTGAAGCCAAAAGTTGTGCCTCAGGATCCATTTTTAACTTCTTCTCAACTTTTATTATCTTTGCATCAGCTGGAACCATCCCAAGTCCACCACCCCAAACCAAACACCCACCAGTCTTATCAACTATTTTCTTTAAATCTTTCATATTAAAATCAACTTTCGCAATTGTTTCAACCGTGTCAGCAGTCCCAGCAGCCGACGTAATGGCCCTAGAAGACGTTTTAGGCATAGTTAAGCCAAGTGCAACACAAATAGCAACAACAACTGGCGTAGTCCTATTTCCAGGAATTCCACCAATAGAATGCTTGTCGGCAACCAATTTTTGACTAAACTTCAATCTCTCACCATTTTTTAAAATAGCCTCAATTAAAAACAGAGTCTCTTCTTTAGTCATACCTTTATTATACATAGCCGAAACAAACAAAGCTATCTCTGCCTCACTCAAGTCATTGCCAACAATATCCTCAATTATTTGATTAATCTCTTTAGAGCTCAAAGCAGAACCGGCAAGCTTTTTTTTAATCAAAAACAAGCTCCTAGAAACCTCAGCCAAATGAATCTCAATAAACTGACCATCTTTTAATCCCAACCTTTCAACCAAAGAAGAAGAAACTGCAACCTCACCATCTTTAATATATTTTTCAATAGTATTAACAACTGCAGACATTTCCTTATTATGATCTAAAACCGGACTAACTGAAATCCTATCCCCACTATGAACACCAATTTTCTCAGCAGTTTTTCTATAAAGAGTCACGGCAGGAATACCAGTAGACCACTCCATAATTTTTACTTTTAATCTCATCCTCTTTTTTATAAATTTTATTTTACAGATATAAACACATCCGAAGAGCCTTTATTTCTATAAATATCTAAAATTGTGAAAAGATAGGCCAATATTAACGGACCAATTAAAAGACCCAGAATTCCAAACATAAATACTCCACCAATCATACCAACAAGCACAACAGATGTATGAACATTAACTCTTTTAGAAACAATCAATGGTCTTAAAAAATTATCAATAGTGGATGCAATAAGACCAAAAATAAAAACACCAACGGCACTAAAAACACTACCAGTAACAAACAAATAAAAAGCAAGCGGTATCCAAACAACAGTAGTACCAACAATAGGTAAAACACCCGCAATTACTGCAAGAAGCGATAAAAGGGTTGCATTAGTAACTCCAAATAAAAATATTCCAAGGCTCACAATTCCACCCTGTAAAAGACCGGTAATTATCTGCCCATAAATAACCGAGTTAGTAATTCCTCGTGACTGTTCAAAAAGCTTATCTTCAACTTCTTTCGAAAAAGGCAATATGCTCTTCAAATATCTAAGCATAGCACTATTGTCCTTCAGAACAAAAAAGAATGTAACACAAACAACAAAAAAATGCAAAACGATAGTAGGTAAATTCAAAAGTAAATTAGAAAATGCTCCAATAGTAAACGTAGAAAGATTGTTAACAAAACTAGAAAGTGCCGAACCAATCTCAGAAGAAAACTGCTCAGATGCAAAAAAAGTGGGAAACGCTTCTTTTAATGGAGAGATTAAATCCATCGTCTGCAATTGAATGAAAATTTTAACAGATTGCTCAATAAAAATTGGAGTCAAATACCAGAACAAAGCAGTCGCAAGAACAGCCAAAACAAGGCATATAATAGATGCAACAACAAGTCTAGATTTAATATATTTATTAAGAAACCTAAATACCGGTAAAAAAATAAATGCTAACAAAATACCCATTACAACCGAAAGAAGTATTGGCTTTATAACAAGAAACGCCAAAATAACAACTATAGCAAAAATAACTGTAGTTGCGATTTTTTTAAAATATGGGTCGTTCATTTTTTATCACTTACAACAAGTAATGATTATTTATAAACCTTATTTAAACTTCTTATGAAATTGAAGTTAATCAAGAAAACTTAATAAACAATCAATCCCTCTTTACATTATGAAAATAAAGGGAGTGAGGGCATGTGAACTTAAAGACACAAGAGGAGATAAAACAATTCTAGTTTCAGTAAAAACTAATGTTGGGCTATTCTCTGCCAGTTCGCCAACCGGAAAATCAACCGGAAAACACGAAAAGCCAACATACAAAAAAAGTCTAGAAAAAGATATTGAAGCCTTATCAAAGCTTTCAGATTACTTTAAAGAAGAAATAGTAGAAAAATTTGATGACCTAAGAAGAATAGAAGACTTAGTTGACGGACATATAGGAGCAAACACAACTTTCGCACTAGAATCAGCAATACTTAAAGCACTAGCAAGTGAACAAAAAATTGAAATCTGGCAATTAATAAACAAAAACGCAAAAAAATTCCCAAGATTTCTAGGAAACGTAATAGGAGGCTCAAAACACTCAGAAGCAGATAAAAAACCAGACTTTCAAGAATTCTTAATTATACCAAAAACTAACTCACCAAAGGAATCCTACAACACGAATATAACGGCAAAAAAAGCAACCGGAAAAGTTTTGCCAAGAATAGACAAAAAATTCAAAAATAAAAAAAATGATGAAAACGCCTGGATGACTTCATTAAACGAAAGAGAAATCCTAACCTTACTTAGAAAAACCAAATTAGATCTAGGTCTCGACATAGCAGCATCAAGTTTTTATAAAAGAAAAAAATACAAATACCAAAATCCACCACTAACAAGAACAATAGAAGAACAATTAGATTATGTCTCAAATCTCATAAAAAACTACACATCATTAATATATCTTGAAGACCCATTTGACGAAGAGGATTTCGAAAGCTTTGCAAAACTACTAAAAAAACACAAAGACAGAATGATAGTTGGAGATGATTTAACGGTAACCAGCCTTAAGCGACTAAAAAAAGCAATAGAAAAAAAGAGCATAAATGCAATTATAATAAAACCAAACCAATGCGGAAAACTTACAGAACTAAAAGATGTAGTAGAATTAGCAAGAAAGAACAGCATTAAAATAATATTCTCACACAGAAGTGGGGAAACAAAGGAAACAATTCTGGCAGACCTAGCCTTTGGATTCGGAGCAGACTTCTTTAAATGTGGAATTGAGGGCGACGCACGAACAAAAAAACTAGAAAGATTGGTTGAAATTGAAAAAAGCTTGAAATAAAAAATATAAAAGAATTTTTTAATTATTCACCCCCTATTAACTGGGGAGAATAAGTCAAAATAAATTAGCTAAACCCGCCACCAGAATTAATAACTAACTTACAACCAGACCCAATAACCGCCTTTTGCCCAGTAGATGTAAAACGAATTTGAGAATTAATATTAACCGAACCAGTTCCACTAAAAATTATATCATTTGCTAGATTTGTCGAAGCATCAACATTACAATTTTCCGAACAATCAATGGCCCAATTACCCGAACCTCCATAAACACAACTATCACTTGAAGCTGAAACTATCGTAACATTAACCTGACTGGTTATATTTGAAATTGTCATATCGGCAGTTTTATTTACAAACACAAAAAAACTATTATTTATTCCAACTGCCCCACTCGCATTAACAAAAAATGTCTTTAATAAATTCCCCCCCACGCTTAACGTGGTTGTATTTGGATTGCTTGCATTTGTGTAAAATGGCGTTCCAGATATAGGAACTACAAGAGTACTCAATGTACTAGTTATATTCCACCAAACCTGCTCCTCATAAAAATCTGGACCAGGCCCACCAGTATCTTCTAGATATATTTTTAACTGCAACTTATCAGAATAGCATTCTGCCGGAAGAGTATCATTTCTATATCCACTTGCTGAAATATCTGCAAGAAGAAGCCAAGCCGAACTCGTATGATTCCAACAAGAAAGAGTCTGATCCCCTTCGTCATCACTCCTTGATTCCACCCGTGCATCACCAACAGCAATTGGAGCTGTATAATTTATATATATATTACACGAACCACCACTTTCTTCATCTGCAGATGTAGACCAATCCCCATCATACGCATTTGCAATATTCCCACAATCCCCACTAGCCTCCCCATTGTCTGTCGCATTATAAAAATATTCATCACTTCCATTAATATAGGCCAAACTTATATTGATTTCACCACAATCAGATTCGCTACACGAAGTATTTATTGTCACATTAAAAAAAGCATTTTGTGTAACATTAATATTTGTAAGTGGATAAATCAAGTCTAAGTTCATGTTTGCATTTCGCACTGTAACATTAAAATGATTGGTTATATTAGAAATTGTCATATCATTAGTCACATTAGCAATAGCAAAAAAACTAACATTTGAGTCAAGTATTCCACTAGCATTAACCCAAAATGTTTTCAAAAAACTATCACCAGAATCTAATGTTGTTGTATTCGAATTTGTTGTATTTGTGTAAAACGGAACTCCAGATGACGAAAGTAAAAGAGTTTCATACCCAGACGTTACATTCCACCAAACTTGCAACTCTTGAAAGTCAGGATCACCAGCCCCACTATCATCCAAAAATACATTAAATCGTAACTTTTCTCCATAAGGATAACATTCCGAATGGATTGTATTATTTTCCCTAATACTACCAACGTCAATATCCCAAGTCGAACTCCAATCCAAACTCGTATAATTCCAACAAGAAAGCTCTTGGGTTCCAGCAGTATCGCTTTTAGACTCTACTATCGCACTAACAGCACTAAATGGAACTGTATAGTTAATTAGAGTCGTACAAACCGCTGTATCTGATATACTTGCACTGGTTGACCAATTACCATCATATGCGGCTGCCTCATTTGTGCAATTTCCAGACGCTTCAAGTTGAAATATATTATAAAAATCTGCAACAGTTAAGTTTTTCCACATGAGACTAATATTGGTCTCCCCACAATCCTGCACACTACAAGAAGCATTGATAGTCACATTAAAAAAACTATTCTTCGTAGCATTTATATCCTCAGTTGGATAAATTATATCTAAAGCTATATTGGAACTTTGCAATTTATCATAAACCCTAACACCCGTAGAATTAAAATTATTAGATATATCCGTAGCATATGCTTCATATGTATAATTAGCAACGATTAAACCAGCAGTTAGGTTTTTACTTTGATTTATATAAAATTCCCAATATGTGGAATTGAATTTTACCAAGTTAGAAGCATACTGTTCATATATCTCCGCTTCTGACAAATCCCTATTCCAAATTCTCACTTCATCAATTAAACCATTAAAATAAGCACTATTATCATATGAGGTTTTTCCAATAGCCAAAAATTGAATTCCAGACATATTTGGATAAGTTGCACTAGTCGTATTTTCAAGAGCTCCATCCAAATATATTTTCATTTCCGAACCATCATAAACACCAAATACGTGATGCCACGAATTATCTGCTGCACTTGTTACACTAGTTACAACTGGGACAGCCTGACCAACAGCTTCAACATGTGCCATGGCCAATTTTCCTCCAGTAGTATAAAATAAAAAATTTGCAGATCTCCAGGCATCAGCATCTGAGAAAAATGCCCTTCTTTCAATAATTCTACCAGCACTAGCATTCGTTTTTATCCATGCCGAAAGAGTATACTCACTCAAATCAGGAAAACTATTTGCAGAAAAATTAATAGCATCATCTACTCCATCAAAATTATATGCCCCACCATATTTACCCGTGGTATAACTTATATCGCCAGCATCTCCTGATTGAACGCTTCCATTGTTTTTGAAATGACTTAAATCCACAACAATACTCCCATTAGAATTTGTATAACTCTCGCCAACCCCACTTCTGTTATCAAAATTCATCATTAAAACTAAACTATCGTCAAACATGCTATAATTAGTTCCATTCCAATTCCACACAATACTATCCAAATCAGCCTCAGTAACACTAATATTAACTATAAATGACTTATTCACGCCCTGTGTTGCATTTGGAACAGTTGGATTGGTAAAATTAATCAAAGGAAAAGCGCTAGCTGTTGCCGTGTATGTAATATTTATTACCATAGCATCGATTTCAGCATCACTTGGACTCACATGCGTTGATTCTCCAATATAACTTAAACCAAAATCTGCAGCATTCACAGCAGTTGCATTAAGTGTCGCCCCCCAGGTATCCGAAGCTCCGCCAAAATATTTCCACACAGAACCTGTACCATATACCGTTCCAAGAGATTTGTTATCACCAACTATTGAATTTTGAACTACAAGTTTTACACTAATATCATTACAATCATTACCACTCGAGCAACTTCTTTTTATTCCAGCAGAAACCCCATCAACAGTAGCTCCAGCTGGAATATCAAAACCATATGTTTTTGTAATTAATGTATCAGTTAATCCATTATCTGTTTCACAAACTGCAAAAGCCCCATCTTCATTCAAAGCACCATGTAAAAAAGTCCAACTTGAACAAGCACTATAAGTATCATCTTGAGTCACAACCGTTGGATTATAAAAAGTCACCGTAGGATCCAATCGACTAATATTCTCTCCAGTAAAAACAAGTTCTTTACCAGCCTCTTCTATCTCAACATTCTGCTCGTCTACCGCCTGATTAAAATCAATAGAAAGTCCCGACGCTGTATCTGTTAAAATATTATTCTTAAATTTGAAATTCTTAGGCATTTTATATTTTAATTCATCCAAAACAAATTCATCATTCTCAAAATTTTGCAAGAAATAAAAACTGCACCCCCTCTGCTCAACATCAAAAACCGCATCATTTTCAATATTATCAAAAAGTCTCTTCATAAAATTAACAAAACCAACATATTTCACATCATAATCCCACTCCAACCTCGTCCCATTTGCCCCAAAATTAAATTCAATAAAATTATCCCCAACCTCATAACTCAAAATCTCTGAACACGCTTTCCATTCTCCATCTTCATCTAAAGCATTTAAGGCCTGAGAGCCCTGCGTACACTGCTTAGAAGTATCACTTATCTGAATACAATTAGTTCGTGCATCAACCGGAAAACTTTCATTTGCATTAACACTATTCAAAACCATAACTAACAATAAAAAAAACAAAACTAAATTAAATATCTTTTTCATTTAAGTCACCTGTATAACCAAACTAGATCCATTGTAATATATCTCACCATTACAACTATCACCATAACACGTTCTAGAATTATTATTTAATGATACATTGTAAGCACCCATATCTAAATTTGCGACAGCCCCTGAATACGGAACATAATCCTGCGTAATACTCTTACTACCGACATATACATCGGTTCCAAAATATCCATATCTCCAAACATTGGTTCCAGAAATTCCCAAATCAAAAGTATTATTAAAAGTTCCATTAACCCCCGGGGACATGGATCCATTTATTTTCAAACTATCAACATTTAACGACGTAACATTATACACATAAAGAGTCTGGGCAAAAATACTACCCCCATCTATTGTTGTTCCCCCATTTAACCAAGTGCCCCCAAAATTAGCAATACCAGTAACATTCAAATTGGAAAAAATGGAATTCTTCCCCTGGAGAAATCTATTGTCAACAGTATCATTTAACTTTGTCTCATTAAAATTAAGAGTAGCTCCATCAAAACTAAGCCAATTATTTAAAACAGTCCAATTAAACAAACCCTTAAACCAACCTCCAGAAGTAATATTTCCTGTAGTATCGATTGTTGTAAGATTCAAAAAACTCGAATTAATATTTCCTATGGTTGGTTGGAATCTCCGTCTAGCGGCTCCATCAAAAGAAAGAGGCTCTGAATCAACCGCAACAGCCATATAATAATTAGCTCCATAATTCAAATTCAAAGTCGTATACTCTCCTAGCATAATATCATATCTTCCATTAGTAACATTGCTATTATACACCGTAGTAGAATTATAAATCATACTTCCACCAGATAATGAATCCCAAATTTCAACAGTCAAGTCACCACTAGTCAAGTCACCCCCACTAGAATTTTTAACATTACCCTGCAAAGCCATCATTTGCCCCGCCAAAACATGATTCATAAATAACAACACGCCCAAGGCTACTACTAAAACTAATACACCTTTCTTATTCACCATTTTATTGTATAAATAAGGATTTTTTAGTTTATAAAAGCTATGACAATATTCGGCAAAACACAAAATTTATATGCTAATAAATATAACAATTCTTATGAAAAATTCAACAAAAATAACGCTAATAATTTTAATTTTAATTGCAATTATATCTGGCATAATATTTTCAACAAAAATAAATTTAACTGGACAGACAATTCAAAAAAACCCAGACTATTACACTTATACAAAAGCTATATGCGACGAAAATAACATCTGTGAAGATTATACTGTTGAATGCGAAGGAAATACCAAACTATCACTATCTGCAACTGGATACATGATACAAAACCCAGAAAACTGGACAGACAAAAGAGAAGAAAAGGATTTATGTGAAAACTAACCCTTCTTAAATATAACAAAATTAAGCATTTTTACCTAAATATCCGCTTAACGTCAAATTCCCACTAGTCTTAGATATACAAACCTTATTATTTCCAGACGAATCCTTTATTATAAAACTATTAGCACAGCTCAAATCCGCTCCAGCATTCTCATATAAAGCTCCTCCAATGCACATCCCCCCACTTTCATTTATCCACGACCTAACAATCGCATTATCATTTATATTCAAAGCATTATTCCCCGACGCTGAACAGACAGCAGAATTTGAATCATTAAAAGAACCAGTAAGCCCGACATTCCCAGAACTATCAATTGTAGCAACAGTTGAACCAAGAGCATCCTTTAATAAAAATTTAGCACCAGCACTCAAGTTAGCACAAGCAGAATTCAAACAATATTCATCACCATTACATTCAGAATTATATGTGCAACCAGCAACATTATAACTCAAAGGTAACTCATCAATATCTTTTCCACTACACCCAACACATTCCGTACCATCAGTAATATTCATCGGATTATCACATATGTTATCAGTCACTGTTACTGTACAAGTGTCTGAATAATTATTTCCAGCAATACCACCCCAATAGTTACCTCCGATATTTGCTCCACCAATAATATTAGTTTCTTCGGTTAACGTTGTGTTGAAGTAGTTGTCTGCACCTGCAACAGTATTATAATTGTTAGTATTATTAAAGAAATTATTATATATCAGATTATTATCAGCACTAATGGCTTCAGCTTTAATACCAATTGTAACAGAATTTATAATCGTATTATTAAGAATAATATTATTATTACTTGCAGTAGATATTATAATTGCTCTATTGTTATTATTAAAATAACTATTTGAAATATTATTAAAATCTGCTGCGGCTAATTCTAAACCTTGATCATTACTTCCACTTGCATCTGTAATATTAAGATTATTAAATATATTGTTATTTGAATACAAAATACGAATATTTCGTGAATTACCACTAGAAAAATTACTATCAAAAACAAAAGAATTATCTGTATATTCAAAATATAATCCTGTTGCAAAATCATTAACAAAAGTATTATTAATCGTTACATTAGTCAACTCATTTCCACTAGAACCTACTACATGAATACCATTCCCTGTATTTACCCCATCAATAGTATATCCCTGCCCGTCAAAATACACGTCACTAGTATCAATCACCATGCACGTACTAGGATAATTAACTATCGTACTATTAACCAAAGTATAAGCACCCTTCCAAACAATATTACGACACCCCTGAGCTATATTCATTAAATCAATCGTTCTAGTCCCAGTATAGTTAGTATTCCCTGCAGAATCATTTACAGTAACATTATATGAATAATTTCCTACACCCAACCCAGTCCAATTAACAAACCTCGTAGAATCAGTAAGAGCAGTAGAATTAACCAAAATAGAATTGTTATACAAATTAAATGTAATCGTATCTTCGTTATCTTCAGTAACAGAAACATTCACATAAATCCAACTCCTATTTGCAAGAGAGTTCGTTATTTCGGTTATGACTCCATAATCAATTAGTGGGAAAGTTGTGTCTGCAACATTATAACTCAAAGGATGTTCATCAATATTAATTCCTTTACAGCCAATACACTCCAAACCAGAACTAACATTCATGGGATTATCACATATATAATCTGTTACAGTAACTGTACAAGTATCAGAATAGTTACTTCCACCAACACTACTCCAATAATTTCCACCACTATTAGTTCCACCTATTATGGATGTTGTCGCTGATAGTGAAGTATTATAATAATTGTCTGCATTAAGGGTGGTTGCGTGTGCCGTATTATTGAAGAAGTTATTATAAAAAATATTATCATCTGATGTACTAGCAGTAAGAATAGCTAATTCATTATTTATGAATGTTGAAGAATGTATTAAATTATTATCCGCACCTGCATTAATTAAAACAATACCAACATCATTTCCGTCAGATAATATATTAGTAATGTTAGAATTTGTTGTTGTTGCTATATATATTCCTGCATCACTTGCTCCAACATTTCCAGAAGAATTTGTATTATTAATAAGAATACTGTCTGTTATTTCAAGCTGTATTCCGTTATCAGCTTGTGTTCTAGTTATACTATCTAAAATTTTTGAATCATCAACATATGTAAAAGAAATACCATCAGCAAACTTATAAATATCAACATTTATTATGGTTACATTTGTAAGTTCATTCCCAATTGTTCCTACAACATTGATACCTATTGCGGTTGTTGCTGGACCATCAATAGTATACCCCTGCCCGTCAAAATACACGTCACTAGTATCAATCACCATGCACGTACTAGGATAATTAACTATCGTACTATTAACCAAAGTATAAGCACCCTTCCAAACAATATTACGACACCCCTGAGCTATATTCATTAAATCAATCGTTCTAGTCCCAGTATAGTTAGTATTCCCTGCAGAATCATTTACAGTAACATTATATGAATAATTTCCTACACCCAACCCAGTCCAATTAACAAACCTCGTAGAATCAGTAAGAGCAGTAGAATTAACCAAAATAGAATTGTTATACAAATTAAATGTAATCGTATCTTCGTTATCTTCAGTAACAGAAACATTCACATAAATCCAACTCCTATTTGCAAGAGAGTTCGTTATTTCGGTTATGACTCCATAATCAATTAGTGGGAAAGTTGTGTCTAATACTGTAATCGTTACATTAAACTGACTAGTAATATTACTAACGCTCATATCACTAGTGGTATTTGCAAACACAAAAAAACTCTTATTTGTTCCCGCTACCCCACTAGCATTTACCCAGAACGTTTTTAGTAAATTCTCTTCTGCATTCAATGTAGTTGTATTAGGATTTGTCACATTTGTATAAAACGGAGTTCCAGACGCAGGAACCAAAACAAAAAGGGGACTTGTTACATTCCACCATACCTGCTCCTCATATAAAAAAGTAGCATCAAAACCATCCTCTATATATACATTAAACATCAATTTAGAACCACTCATACAATCTGGATAAATTGTATTATTAAGAAAAAAAGAATCACCAGGCCCACTATCATCATAAAATATTTGCTCCCAACCTTCTCCTGAATAATTCCAACAACTAAAATTAGTTATATCTCCATTGTCTTCAGCATAATGTTTAGATTCCACTATCGCATTAATAACTCCAGAAGGCACGGTATAATTAATATAAATATTACATCCACCAGAAGTAGAAGCATAGGTTGCCCAGTTTTCATCATATGCACTCGCATTATCAATACACGTCCCAGAGGCTTCATCTTCAGTATTATCACTATAAAAATTATCTTCAAAATACGCCAAACTTATATTTACTTCGCCACAATCCCCCCCCGAACACGAAGTATTAACAGTCACATTAAAAAATTCATTCTGCGTCACATTAATATTTCCCGTAGGGTAAATTAAATCCAAATTTATACTGGGGGCAGCTTCCCCAATAGTAATAGTTCTTTCTTCTGTCAAATTAAAATTATTTGAACTATCCTCTGCAAACGTCTGATAAGTATAAGTTGCCAAATCTAAACCATCTGTTACATTTTTACTCTGATTAATATAAAGCTCCCAATGCGTGTCATTAAACTTAGCCAAATTAGACATATATTGCTGACTAATCTCATCTTCAGAAAGAGAACGACTCCATATTCTAACTTCGTCAATTGAGCCCGAAAAATTACTATACACATATCTATTATCACCACCTATCTCTAATTTATCATTATCTGGTGAAGTAAATGATGGGCTAGATAAGGCATTATTAGCCACATAAGCTGTATCTCTATAACTAACCACATCAGTGCCATTCCAAATTAAAACATAATGGTGCCATGCGTCATCTGTTAATAGCCCTGATGCAACAGCACTCCATGCCGAACCCGTTCCCATGTACCAATTTTGATCAGGGGTATATAAGCCATAGCCATTCATCGAGCCCCACCTACTGATAGGTATACCTAAAAGATTATCAGTTTTTATCCAAAGAGCAATTGTTAATCCGCTTGTGAAAGTTGATAAGCTACTACTATCAGCAATGTTAATAACATCATTAATACCATCAAAATCATATCCGCCATTATATTTTCCAGAGGACGAATATGTCGGACAAGCTGAACAAGTTCCATCATTTTCATCAGTGGAAGTATCATTAAATCTTGTATAGCTATCCATGTTCATCGCCAAAACCAAACTATCATCATACATAGTATAATTAGTTCCATTCCAATTCCATGTAACATTGGCAAGATTGGCTTCATCAATAGTAACATTAATCTCAACGGACGTATTTGAAGTTGAAGTCGCATTAGCTAAAGTAGGATTAGTAAAATTAATCAGAGGATAATCTTCATCTCCCACCGGCGCTGTGTAGTGCACATTTATCCACATAGCATATACTCTTATCTCTTCTTCGTTTCTATCATCCATTTGAACTTTAAGTGAATTACCAAAACCCGCATTTTCTACTTCTGCCTGTGTCCATGTTGTTCCCCATTTATTTTCTGCTCCGCCGAAAGTAATATCACTTCTTGTTCCCGGCGGCACCCCTGTTGCTTGACTTGATCCAACTTCACTACCAGCTTTTAACATTTTTGATGAAGCATATTTTGGATCTTCATTGTCTACTGCCCAAATATCATATTTAACCTCTATTCCATCTATTGTTGAACTTGCAGGTAATGAAAATCCAAATGCCTTACCTTGCAATAAATATGAAAAATCTCCAGTTCTACCACTTACAGTAGCATAATTAGCATCTGCCGTAACTATATTTCCTGGATTGGTCCAAGCAATATCTCCACTTCCTGCACTCGTTCCAGTTCCTGCTAGTGTAAATCCTGTCGTAGGATCCAATCTACTAATATTTTCTCCGCTAAAAACCAAATCGCCACCAACCTCTTCTATTTCAACATTCTGTTCCTCTACCGCCTGATTAAAATCAATGGAAAGTCCCGACGCTGTATCTGTTAAAACATTATCCTTAAACTCAAAATTCTTAGGCATCTTATATTTTAATTCATCCAAAACAAACTCATCATTCTCAAAATTTTGCAAGAAATAAAAATTACAACCCTGTCTCTCAACATCAAAAACTGCATCAGCCTCAACATTAACAAAAAGTCTCTTCATAAAATTTACAAAACCTATATACTTCACATCATAATCCCACTCCAACTTCATTTTCTCTGCCCCAAAATCAAACTCAATAAAATCATCTCCAACTTCATAACTTAAAACCTCACCACACTCTTTCCATTCTCCATCTTTATCTAAAGCATTTATTATTTCAGTCCCCTGAACGCACTTTTGATGTGTTCCATTCGATTGAATACAATTAGTCCGAGCATCTACCGGAAAACCTTCATCTGCACTAACACTACCCAAAAATACCACAACTAGAAAAACCAACAAAATAAAACTAAAAACTTTTTTCATTTTATCCCAACCTTATTACGACATTACCATCGTCATTTACTAAAATTCCAGCACCTGTCGAATCCGTAACATTAAATGTTCCATTTACATGTAGGCTTTGAGTCGGATTAGCTTCCATTATTCCCACACCACTAGAATTAACAGTCATTGTTAACAGAGTCCCAGCATAGAAATTATGATTTACTTGACTAAAATAATCCAAATCCCCAGCCGAAACACCAAGCCCATATTCGTTGCCCCATAAATCTATTTTATTTGGAGCCCCTCCAGAAGGATCAGCAAAATAATTTGAAAATATAAGTTTATATGGACTAGCATCCGTAGATGCATTCCCAATTAAAAGATTCCCTTGTACATGTAATTTTTCTTCAGGAGTAGAATTTCCAATACCAACATTACTTGCACTTCCAACACTATAATAAATATCACTTCCAACAGTTAACCACTGACTTGTGTTTTTAGTATCATAACTTGCATTATACGTCGAACCACTATATGTCATATTATATCCCCATTTTATATCTGAATATAAACCATTTGCACCCGTCTGATTCCATGAAGCATTATCTCCAGTGTTAGAAGCATATGTAGCATTATAAGTAGATAAATAACTTGCATTATAAGTTGACAAATATGTGGCATTATAAGTTGAACCTGAATATGTCATATTATATCCCCATTTAATATCTGCATATAAATCACCTGCTCGTGATTCATTCCATGTCGCATTATCTCCAGTAATAGCCGCATAAGTTGCATTATATGTTGATAAATAAGTTGCATTGTATGTCGAACCTGAGTATGTCATATTATACCCCCATTTTATATCTGAATATAAGTCCCCAGCTCGTGATTCATTCCATGTCGCATTATCACCACTAATTGCTGCATATGTTGCATTGTATGTCGAACCAGAATATGTCTGATTATACATCCATTTTTTAACACTCTCTCCACCAATTACAACATCGGTTCCAAAATATCCATATCTCCAAACATTAGTTCCAGAAATTCCCAAATCAAAAGTATTATTAAAAGTTCCATTTGTTCCAGGAGATATTGAACCATTAATTTGCAAACTATCAACATTTAAAGAAGTAACATTATACACATAAAGTGCTTGCGCAAAAACATTACCATTAGTTATTGTAGCACCCCCATCCTGCCAACTCCCACCAAAATTGACAATACCCGTAATATTCATTCCACTACTATCCGCTAGAAGAGTGGCAGAGCCCACTCTCAAAATACTACTAGCATTCAACTCAGAAAAAGTGGCACTATCTCCACTACCATAATACGCCGTATCTGCATAACTTTGATTCCATGAAGCATTATCTCCAGTAGTAGCATCATATGTCGCATTATATGTCGAACCAGAATATGTCTGATTATATCCCCATTTAGTATCTGAATAAAGTGATGTTGCATATGTCTGATTCCAACTTACATTATCAGCTCCACTCGCTGCATAGGTTGCATTATATGTTGAACCATCGTATGTCATATTATATCCCCATTTAATATCTGAATAAAGTGTATTTGCCCTAGACTCTTTCCACGTCGTATTATCTCCAGTAGTAGCATCATATGTCGCATTATATGTTGAACCATCGTATGTCATATTATATCCCCATTTAATATCTGAATATAAATCTCCAGCTCGTGATTCATTCCATGTCACATTATCACCACCAATTGCTGCATAGGTTGCATTATATGTAGAAGTCCAACTCGCATTATTATCCAAAATATCACTCTTATTTCCACTAATCATCGTAGATATTTCTGACTTAGTAAACATATCAGCTATTTTCAAAAACACCGCATCAATCCAAGAAGACTGACTTGTATTAACCGAATCCGTATAAGTGTTTGCAATAGTAGTCTCATTATATCCCCATTTAGTATCGGCATAAAGTGATGTTGCATATGTTTGATTCCAACTTGCATTATCTCCACCACTTCCAGCTGCATAAGTCGCATTATATGTTGAATTAAAACCCAACAAAAGTCCTTTACTAGATATCGTATCATTAAGCTTCGTTTCATTAAAACTAAGAATAGCTCCATCAAAACTAAACCAATTAGTTAAAACAGTCCAATTAAATAATCCCTTAAACCAACCACCAGTTGAAACATTGTTGCTTCCCATATCTAAATTACTATCAACCATAATACCACTAACCGAAACATTTTGAGCATAAAAAGCATAAGGAGAATTAACGAGTTTAGAAGCATTCTTTAAAGTTCCATCTAAATAATAACAAAGCCAATACTGACTACTATAATCCAAAGTTGTATTTACTAAATAACGAGAAACAACCCCCCTATTGTCCGTTGTTATCGTAGCGCTATCACTATAAACAACATTAGAACAATCTGAACTTGAAGAAATATTAAAAATAAAATCATATGTTCCCGCTTGAATACTTCCATTAGCATATGTAGTTTGAATATTCACATGCAAGTCATCAGAAACAGTTTCAGCGAGAACAAACGAAGTCAAAAAGATAAAAACCCCTACGACAACTATCGCTAACTTAATCCTCTTTTGATATACCATATTAATTCAAATAGAAAAAGAAAAAATACTATTTAAATCTTATTGCACCCGACGAGAATTTACCCCAATGTATTAACACGAAAGCACGCCCGAAGGCGATAAGATAATCCAAGATAACATCTAAAAAACTCAAGAAAAAACACTAAATTTTATATTCCATCTAACTCAGATTTAACCTTCTCAATCTTAGCCAATCTGTCACCAAGTTGATTTTCTTTTGTAGATAATCTAGAATTTTTTTCCTTTAATGAAGCCTCTTTTTCCAGCAAACTTGCAATTTTTTCCTGCAATTTTTTCTGAGACTCACGAGCTTTTTCAATAGAAATGGATGATGATGATATTTGACTATCTAACCTTTTCCTATCTCTTTTAATATTAACAATTTCCTGATTAATATCCAAAAGCGCCTCTTTAATCATACTCTTTTGAACCTTACCAGAACCTTTTTTTGAAACCTTTTTTTTAACCATCTTTTTTCTTTTAAATACTTACTAAACTAATAATGAATAAATCATTTATAAACATTTCTTTTTAATTTATTATGAGCCTTACTAATTCTTTCTTTTCCCTTAGATAAAGAGCTCTTTGTTATAATACCCTCATCATAAGCATATTTCAAAGTACTTAATTTATTTTTTAAATCTACGCCGATTGCCGACGATTTCAACGCTTTATTATAAACACCCTTATTAAACTTGGCCATATCTTTTTTGGATAAGTTCTTTTTCTCTAATTTAATTTTTTTCATCTCCTTCTTCTGCTTCCGATGTTCTCTTTTCATTTCATACAAAATTTTACTTTTTGCATCAGAAAATTCTTTTTGAACTTTTATTTTCTCCTCGGCAGTTTTAACTCGAGCAAGAGAAGCGACTTCCTCTTCTTTAATTTTATTAGTATAAAACCTAAGTTCCTCTTTATGCTTTCTCTCAATATCTCTAAAAAAAACCCTTCTTTCATACAATATATAAAAAACAATCCCCAAAATTAAAATTAAAATAACGATAACGATAACGATAAAAAGACTAGATCCACTATCAAATAAAGAATTTCTTTCTTTCACGACGTCAAAAGAATAACTCGAAACAACAACTCCGCTTTCAGATTCCACCTCAACTGCAAACACATATCCCTCTATTAAAAAAGACTCGTCCAAAATAATAGACTTGACATAAGAGTGTTTATCTTCAATAGAAAAACTCTCTAAATCACTATAAAGAATATTGCCTCGTAAATCATAAACATACGAAGACACCTTGGCATCCATAGCTGACTGTTTTAAATTATAAAGATTTATTTTAGGAAAAACCGTATCAAAACGACTAACTCCTTTGTCGGCAGAACTTACATCCAAAGTAACTGCAAAATCTAATTTTTCAGAACTAATTTCCAAAATAACAGGAATAACATCGCCATCCAAAACCACCGAACCAACATAAACTCCTTCATCCATACTCTCAAAAACAACATCAGTCATAAATTCTCCACCTCCAGAAGACGAAGATAAATCAAAAAAATCTCCATATGAATCCAATTGACATTCATCATCACACGAAACATCCAAAGAAACACTTTTTTCTTGACCAAGCACAATTGAGGATTTAACATACCCTGGATCAATACCAGAAGCAAGAATAAAATTAATACAAAAAACTAAAGTTAATAAAATTGCAAGTTTTTTTATCATATTACACCTCATAATTAATCTATTTTCCTTTTTTATAAAGTTTTGCTGAAATAACAACGACAACTAAAACTATAATTAAAACAATAACTAGAGCTCGCCATGGGAAAAATCTCTCATCTTTAACAAGAAATTGAGAACTAGCGGTAGCAATACCACCCGCATAAATAATTTCAGCGCCAACAATATAATCGCCAGGAGGCAAATTCCCAGTCTCAAAAGTATGCGGATAAGACTTTTCTCCATTTACTTTAATCGTCTCTGTCTGGGTTAAATAGGTTCTACCAGAGAAATCCTTAATTACATAATTCATTGCAACATCCACATCACTCTTTAGTCCCATCTGAACTAAAGAAATCTGGCCCGTAACCCTATCTCCAACAGAAATAACTCGCATAGCTTCACTCAAGTCAAGCATTATATCAAACAGACTTAATTCCGAATTTGTATTTAACACAATAGGAACATCCAAAGCCCCATCAGAACTTGTAAAAACAAACTTACCAGTATGGATTCCTGATTCTTCTGGCATTATAAAAAACTCTAAAATCTTTGTCTCACCAGATTTCAAAACAAAATCACCAGCATCAAAATTAATCATTTTTTCTAACGCAACAACACTCCAAGTTAAATTAAAATCACTATCTCCACTATTAATTAAACTCAATTTTGCCTTTGTTTGAATTCCAACCGTAGCCGGCAAGTTCAATGATTCCGGGACTGCAGAGAGATATGAGATTGTAGAAACAAGTTTTGTATCATTAGCTACAACTGTCGAAATTGCTCCACCACCTCCTCCACCGCCTCCACCAGGAGTTGCTACAGGGATTGCACTATCAACAACACAAGACGCCGAACATCCATCATTACTAACAAGATTTCCATCATCACATGCCTCACCAGATTCCAAAACACCATTACCACAAACTGGAACAGACACCTCAACCGACTCAGGAGAAAAAAAGAATGATTCAACCAAACCCCCATCAACAATTAAATTATCTGATCCTCCATAATTAACTGAAATAACATCCGCAGAAACAAAAGAAAAAAAAGCCACACCTACAAAAATAAAAACAAAAAACATCATAAATTTTTTATCCACCATCCTAACAAAAAGAACATCTTGCTATTTATATAATATTTGAAAAAGAATAATACTTCAAATATCAACCCAAACAAAAAGCTATTCTATCTTTATAGCCTTACCATTAACAATTGCATCTGCTATCTTTTTTCTTCCAGATTTTAAAATTCTAGACAAAGTTGATTGCGAAATATCCATTTTAATTCCAGCATCTTCCTGTGAAATTTCTTCTAAATCTACTAGCCTAATTGCCTCAAATTCAGACAAACTAAGACTAGATTCCTCTATTTCAACCAATTTCACTCCTGCAGGCTTAAAGTAAGAAGAGTTCGGTCTACCCCTAACTCTTCTCCTTTTACATGGTCTAGACATTTTGTCTTTTTTCAGAACCTCTCGAACATCTTCTAGGACCAATACAAGAATTTCTTCTAAAACCATTTTGACTAGACTCTGCATCTTTACAGTTTCCAGTCCCTCTTCCAGTTTTAGCTCCTTTTCCCTGAGGTCCTGTTCCATCTTTATTTGGCATTTTTTAACTCCTTGTCTATTTTTGGACAATATTTAATTATGAATATATACCCATTATACTATTTAAAGCTTTTGTTTTGCATAATAATTCATAATTAAATTATCAAACATGAAAAATCAGAAAACGCCCCCACCGAGATCCTCCGCAGAGGTTCTCGCACTTGCAAACAAGTGCCGAACCTTGGTTCGAATCTCTATAAAAATTCAAACACGCCCCCACCGAGATTCGAACTCGGGTCACCGCCTTGAAAGGGCGGCATACTTGGCCTCTGTACTATAGGGGCATAGAAATATTTACCGAAATACCTTTAAAAAGCTAACTAAACGAACTTTGCAAAATTCGAACTCAAGTCACCGCCTTGAAAGGGCGACACACTTGGCTCTCTGCCTCATCAGAGGTTCTCGTGCCCAGAATGGGTATACATAGCTATACGCAAGAATTTACCGAAATACCTTTAAAAAGCTAACTAAACGATTATGTTACCCTTTCTAAGTAACCACAAAACCAAAAGATTTATAAACTAGAACGCCTATATTATAACATATCACCTCTTTTACCCCAGAAGAAGTTTCTAACTAACTATTTTTTTGGTTTGAAACTCTTCTGAGGTTTTATATTACATAAAAGAACATAAGTCCTAAGCTAAATTATTGAAATTTAAGGCAGTTCTATTCATAATTTTACTTTAAAATTCTACATAAATCATATACAATTCTCACCATATATCCTTAAATACATATCCAAACTCAAAAAAACACAATGATTATTCAACTAGAAGTAGGACCAATGAAGAATCTTTCTTACATAATTTTTGACGAAGAAACAAAAGAAGGAGCAATAATAGACCCAGGTTTTGAAGCAGATAAAATACTAAAAACGGTTAAAGACCACAATCTAAAAATCAAATATATTCTATTAACCCACACTCACATTGACCACATAGCAGAACTTATAGCCGTGCAACAAAAACTAGACACACAAACCCTACTAAGCAAAGAAGAAATAGACAGTGAAGTGTACGGCTCACCAATAGACGAAAGCGATATCCTAAATATAGGAGAACAGGAGATACAAGTAATTGAAACCCCTGGTCATACCCTGGGAGGACTATCGTTTCTATACAACAATCAATATCTTTTTACAGGAGACACTCTTTTTTGCAAAGGAATAATCGGCAGATCTGATCTTTATGGAGGAAATGCAGACGAATTAAAAAGAAGTATAGCAAAATTAATGAAACTCCCAGAAGAAATATTCATCTGTCCCGGGCATAATTACGAAGGTAAAAAAAGCACAATAAAAAACGAAAAAGAATACCACACAAGTAACATTAAAAATAAGTTTCTAGAATTTTTATCAAAAGAATAATTAAGAAATCAGAAAAACAGCCTCATATTTATTTTTAATTTCAACAATTTTGATTTATTCGCCCCTATTAATAAGGGCGAATAAATCAAAATTTTGTCAGTTTTAATTAAAATACATATAATCTACTAAGAAAATATTTAAATACCAAAATTACCTATTTTTAACATGACGCAAACAACCGCAAGAATAAAACAAACAGGAAAACCTTTTGAAATATTAGTAGATATGGAGGAAGCCCTTGCTTTTAGAAAAGGAGAAACCGAGGCAGCAAACTTTTTAGAAGTAGATAAAATTTTTACTGACGCAAAAAAGGGAGACTTGGCTTCACACGACGAACTTGAAATTGCCTTTGGAACAGGAGATATTGATGAAATATCAAAAACAATAGTAAAAAAAGGAGAGATACTAATAAATCAAGAAAAAAGAGACGAAGAACAAGAAAAAAAAGTAAAGCAAGTTGTTGATTTTTTAACAACAAATGCAATTGATCCTAAAACAAAAAACCCAATTACTCCAGAAAGAATAAAAAGTGCAATACATGAAGCACACATTAACATAAAAAACGTTCCAATAGAAAATCAGATTCAAGAAATCATAGAAAAATTAGCACCCGTAATGCCAATAAAAATAGAAACAAAAAAAATAAAAATTACAATACCAGCAGTTTACACCGGAACTGCATACGGAATTATTAATCAGTACAAAGAAAAAGAGGATTGGTTAGATGATGGAAGTCTGGTGATTATAGTAAATATACCCTCAGGTATATTAATAGATTTCTACGATAAACTAAACTCCGCAACGCATGGCTCTGTTCTAACAGAGGACATAAAAGAAGAATGAGAGAAGAAGAGCAAGCATACAAATCATGTCATACAACGAGGTTACCCTGTGAACGCGGACAAGCTCCAGGCCAAACCGGAGAATGTCCAGGCTGTGAAAATTACAGACAAGAACCCGAAACATACGAAGCAAAAAGGACAAGCAGTAAAGGCAATTTAATGCATCAGCTTGCTGTTCTAGAAGCACTGGTCCCATCACAAACTTGTTAATTATTTCTACTCAATCCCATAACAAATGTCGTAACCTTTTAGTGTACATATATCTTTATATACAACATTATCCTAAACATCTTATCATACAAGAACCGGTAAGATTGTACCAATCAACGTACAACATATTGTATGTGGAACAAAAATGCTTGACTGTCCATACTGCTCAAATTTGACTTCAAAGGTAACCAACAAAAGAGGTTCACCTGAAGGAATAAGACGAAGAAGAGAATGTCTAAAGTGCAAAGAAAGATTCACAACCTATGAAAAAATAGACAAAGATGATCTTCAAGTAATTAAAAAAGACGGAACAAAACAGAAATTTTGTAGCACAAAACTAGGAGAGGGGATATACAGAGCCTTTGAAAAAAGAGATATTCCAAAAGAAAAAATAGACCAAATAATAAGTGAAATAGAAGAACAATTACGAAGAAAAGGCAAAAAAGAGATAAAAAGCGAAACAATAGGCGAATTAACAATAAAGAAAATCAAAAAACTTGATAATATTGCATATATTCGATTCGCTTCAGTCTACCGGGACTTTCAAAACCTAAATGACTTCAACAAGGAGATACGTGAAATAAAATGAAAAAAATCAGAAAAAGAGATGGAGATGTTGTACCCTTTCAAGAGGAAAAGGTAGAAGAAGCTATCTGGAAAGCAGTAAAGGCTGTAGGTGGAACAGACAAAACTAGACCAAAACATATTTCTGAACTAGTCACAAAAAGTATCTGGGAGAATAGGCATGAATCAGACATCCCCTCAGTAGATGAAATTCAAGATACAGTTGAAAAGGTGCTTATCGAAGAAGGGCACGCAAAAGTAGGGAAAGCCTATATTCTTTACAGAAAAAGCCACGATGAACTTAGAACAGTAAAAGGACTTTTTGACACAATTGAGGTAGTAGATGATTATATCGGACTTAACGACTGGATGATTAAAGAAAACTCAAATATGGGATTCTCTCTTCAAGGACTAAACAACTACATAGCAGATAAAATAATTAAAAACTACTGGATAAGGAGAATCTACCCTGAAGCAATAAGAACTGTGCACCAAAATGCAGATATGCATATTCACGACTTAGGAACACTTGGCGCATACTGTGTGGGCTGGGACCTAAAGGACTTACTAATAACCGGATTTAAAGGAGTTCCTGGAAAAGTAGCATCAAAACCACCAAAACACCTAAGAACAGCACTGGGTCAAATGGTAAATTTCTTTTACACCCTACAGGGAGAAACTGCAGGAGCACAAGCCTTCTCAAATTTCGACACACTATTAGCACCCTTCATAAAATATGATAACCTCTCATACAAAGAAGTAAAGCAATCTATGCAAGAATTCTTATTCAACCTAGCAGTCCCAACAAGAGTAGGATTTCAAACCCCATTCACAAATATAACAATGGACTTGGAAGTTCCTTCATTTATGAAAGATGAACCAGTAATAATAGGAGGAAAACCACAAAAAGAAACATATGGAGAATTCGAAAATGAAATAAAAATAATAAACAGGGCATTCGCAGAATCTATGCTAGAGGGAGACGCAGACGGAAGAGTTTTTACCTTCCCAATTCCTACCTACAATATAACTAAAGATTTCAATTGGGACAATCCAGAATATGACATAATTTGGGAAATGACAGCCAAATACGGAATACCCTATTTTTCAAACTTCATTAATTCTGATATGAACCCAGAGGACGCAAGAAGTATGTGTTGCCGTCTACGTCTAGATCAAAAAGAATTAAGAAAACGTGGTGGAGGACTCTTCGGATCAAATCCACTAACCGGTTCAATCGGAGTTGTTACACTTAACATGCCAAGAATAGGATTTACCACTCTAACAGAAGAAGAATTCTTAAAAAAAGTAGAAAAATTAATGGAACTGGCAAAAGAAAGCCTAGAAATAAAAAGAAAAGCAATAGAAAAATTCACAGAAGCAGGACTATACCCATATTCAAAATTTTATCTAAAAGTTGTTAAAAAACGATTTGACCAATACTGGAAAAACCATTTTGGAACAATCGGGCTACTCGGAATGAATGAAGCTATAATGAACTTCATGCCCGGAGAAGATATAACAACCCCAAAAGGAAAAGAGTTTGCAACAAAAACTCTAAACTTTATGAGGTCAAAATTAGAAGAATACCAAGAAGAAACAGGAAATATCTATAACTTAGAAGCAACACCCGGAGAAGGAACAACCCACAGATTCGCAAGAGAAGATAAAAAACGATTCGGAAGAATAATAGTTGCAAACGAAAAAGCCGTAAGAAATAATTCCGCAAAACCATATTACACAAATTCTACACAGCTTCCGGTGGGGCACACCGATGATATTTTTGAAGCACTAAACTTACAAGACTCACTCCAAACCATGTACACCGGAGGAACGGTACTTCACGGATTTATAGGAGAAAAACTCGAAAAAGAAGGAGCAAAAATACTAGTAAAAAGAATAGCCGAGAATTACCACTTACCATATTTTACACTAACTCCCACCTTTTCTATATGTCCAATACACGGTTATCTTGCAGGCGAACACATATACTGTCCAACTTGCGACAAAGAAGGAGAACATACAAGCGAAACAGAAAAAGCAAATAGATCTCAAGTAATAGTTGAAGCAATCCACGAAGAAGGACCAAAAAAAAATATACATGACACACATCACTCAGAATCAAATGGAGAAATGGAAAATAAAATGAAAAACCCAGAGCCACAAATACAATATCAAATTAATAATTCAAGTGAGAAAATCACAGAACCTTCAAAAGAAGAACACAAGAAAATTGAAGAAGAAGTGCAAATACTTGAACAAATAAAAGCTGAAGATAGCCCATAGGCTAAAAACAGCACAAACAAAATAAGGAGGATAAAAAAATGACAAAAACAAAATGCGAAGTGTTTTCAAGAGTTTGCGGATACCTAAGACCAATACAACAGTGGAACGAGGGAAAGCAAGCAGAATGGGACGATCGTTTAACATTTGACAAAAATGACACAAAAGCATGTTAAAGGCCTACAAAGAGTCACACTAATTGACTACCCCAAAAAAGTAGCCTGCACTATATTTTTATTTGGATGTAATTTTAAATGCGGGTTTTGCCACAATCCAGAATTAGTAATAGAAAATTCGGAAGACGATTATTCTGAAGAAAAAATTCTAGAATTTTTAAAAGAAAGAAAAAATAGCTTAGACGGAGTTTGCATAACCGGAGGCGAACCACTAATAAACCTCGAAGAAGAATTCTTAAAAAAAATTAAAGACATGGGCTTTGCAATTAAAATAGATACAAATGGGAGTTTTCCAGAAAAACTAAAAGAGCTAATAGATAAAAAACTAATCAATTATGTCGCAATGGACATAAAGGCATCTCCAGAAAATTATAAAAAAATAACAAACGCAAAAATAAATCTAGAAAATCTCGAAAAGTCGATAAAGATTATATCATCTCTTCCAGAATACGAATTCAGAACAACAATACTAACAAATATTCACGATAAAGAAGAAATAAAAAAAATAGCAGAATGGCTAGAAAACATAACACAAAAGATGCCAAAAAGATTCATTCTTCAAGGCTTCAAAAATCAAGGAAAGTTCATTGACCAAAGCTACAAAAAAGAAAAAGACACACCAGAAAGTTACCTCAAAGAACTAAAAGACGAAATAGAAAATTGTTTTGAGGAAGTTAAAATAAGGGTTTGATTACTAGAATATAGATTACAATAATTCTTTTAAAGAGTATATTTATAATAAAATACATGGGAGAAAAAGACATCTATCATTTAAGCGGCATGGTATTCTCTTCAGGAGGTATCCCAAGTTATAGTGATGGAATAGTTGCCGCAGAATCTTTAGAAGTTGCAAAAGAAAAATACAGAGAAACTCACTCAAAAGAAGAAAATCAAGTAACAAATATATCATCTAGAAAATTAAAAGCCCATGCTGAAAACTTACCACTAGGAATAAGATTGGAAATATTAGCAGAAATAATACCTCTAATTGAATAAGAGTTTAAGCCCTAATCTCTTGCATAAGATTTGCCCTACTTTTACGAACCCTATTCAAACGATCTCTCCTAAGATATTCTTTATGCGCAAATCTTTCAGGCTTACCTTGTCTATTAAAGTGTATCAGAGTCCTTACAGCCTCTCTATCATTACTCTTAAGGACGTCTTGCCACGATTCCAAAACCCCTCTAGCCTCCAAGCAATCAACAGAACAAGGAGTAAAAGTCGGAACCCTATAATCAAAAATTTCTGAATATGCACCAGTTTCTTTTATTTGTCCATATAATTCTTCATCAAACCTAGAAGCAAAACCATTTTTATCATTTTTTCTACCCTCTCCCCTTTTTAAATTTCCAGTCCTTAGCTCTCTCACATACTCTTCAGTACAACAATCGGGATACCCTAAAAATTGACCATTAACCTTATGAGCATCTACAGAAAGAACCCTTAATTCCGATTCTCTCATATTTGGATTTGCATTATATCTTTTTTCTAAATCTTCACAATCAGTCAGATACTTATCTAAATCTTCTTTTCCAGCAACAATAAAAGCAGGATACTCGCTACTTCTACCAGAATTTGCTTTGCAAGAAAGACCGGCTTCACTAACAATATCTCGAAAATTTTCCCAATTTCCGCATGTAATTGCCCCCCTCTTTACACCCTCTGTTACCAAAAGCAACTCCGACCTAAAAAGTGGATGTAGGCTATTCCATTCCTTACTTTTATACAAATCTTTCATAAAAACCCCAGAAATTCATCATATTTAAAACCTTCTATTTTGTAACCACTCAAACATAGTTAATAATATTAAAGATTCTCAGGCTCCAATACACCAGGCCCAATACCCGCCTCTATTAATTCCTTCTCTCCCCGAAACTGTTCACTTTGCATTCTAAATCTCAAAGAAAGACACTTTTCATATAAACTTTTTAGAACCTTATCTCCAGAACTTTCTACAGTTTCTACTGCACCAGGAAGAAGAGAAAAACGAGGAACAAATCTCTCACCAGAATTAGAATCTCTTTTATTAAAATAACTAGCAATATCACGATTCACTGGTAACCGCCCAGCTTCAAAAAGCCTTCTTGCTCTTTACTCTAAAAGATTGTCAGCTAAATCATATTTTCCAGCAATAGTATCAATACCCTCATAACCCATATAATGCCATGACATCTCCACTTTAAAAGAATTTAGATAATAAATCCCCAAAAAACAAAATATTTAAACCCAAACACCCTGAAACAAATATGAAATTTCCATTCAAATACGACGAAAAAACATACGATCTAGAGGTTAAGATCTCTGGATCATTAGTTAGAATTCTATAACTACAGTTACAGCCATAAAAAATATGACGTTTGGCCATCTTCAAGATCAAGTACATTAACAGATCCCATATACGAATTAGAAAAAGAACTAAGCCGAGAATGGAAACATAAAGACAAAAACACCTTTGCAAGAGTACAATATATTAACGGCATTTTAATATTCTATGACGTAAATCAAGCAACGGTAGACGAGTACCATCTAACTCAAGAAGATTTAGCTAAAAAATTTAAAGAAAAAACAGAAAAGAAAAAGCTACTTCAATAGCTGTCTAGCTCCTTCCTCTGTCATGCCAGAAAACCCTTTCTCATTCATTCTACATGCAAAAGTTCCACCGCTATTTTGACGCGCAACTGGACTAGTTTCCCATGGTTTTAGATCACGACCTCCACGATTAGGCATCAAATTCTCCTCAATAAGAGAAACTGGAGATGGATTCATCACATTCGGTCTAGGTTGATCGACCATCATTAAATGGCCACCACTAACATCCTGAGGGTGTGTTGCTCCACCCCACTCATCTCCCGGCTTACCCCCACATCCAGCAGTAGGATCTAATCTAAAAGGACTATCATATAAACCCGCTTGAAGCATATGATCAATAGGCCTACCCATCTCATCCAAATCCGCAGAAATATATCTACCTGGACTTGTAAAATCTTCATACGGTTCGGGCTGAGGCACTGGTGGAAGAAACCCCCTATTACTAAAATCCATTGACAAAATAAACTTTTCAAAGTTTATATATTTTTTTATATTAAAATTTTTCACGTCAAAACCCCACCTTCGAGAAAACATTTAAATAGCATTCAGCCCTATTAATAAAAAAGAGAAAATGAAAAAACTACTAATTAGTATCATGCTCCTAGGAATAGTCCTATCTTCAACTTTTATAATAGCAGAAACAAATATCACAGAAGAAGTTTCAAGTGTTTTAGAAGATGTCTCTGAAGACCCAGTTACGCAAAATGCCAAGGGATACGTTGAAGACTTTGTAAGACAAAAAGGAATAAACGCAGATGAAATAAATAGCGTTAACCAACTAGATTTAAACAACCTCCCAAAAGATGTAAGTATAGAAAACGTGGATGATACAAATCTTGCTATCTACCAAATAGCCTATGAAGACTTCGCAAAAGAACTTTTTGTGGTAACGTATTCGACCGACGAACTAGTTTCATACAAAAACCTAATTTTCAAACAAGATGAAAGACAACTATTACATTTTGGAATTAACTCACTAAAAAAGGACGCATTTTTAGAAACAGCTTCAGGAATATCAAGTGACATAAACCAAGGATATGCAATGATGAGAGAAGGAAGTATAACCGGACTTTCAACCAGTTTAAACGTAGAAAAAACAAATACTGAACGATTAGAAATTATAATATACATAAACGAAAAACCATTTTATTTTAGAAATATGATAGATACAACAAAAACAGGAAAACACACTGCATACAGCCTTCAATCATCAGGAGTTGTGACCTTCTTACCAGGAGATACAATATCAGTATACGCAAGTGGAGCAAATGGTGCAACAATAAAAAACATACTAACAACACTAGAAATAACAACACTCGGATAAATGAAAATCAAACTAAACAATAAAAACAAACAATATCTAACAGTGCTAGCAGTAGCCATTGTTTTGATTTTGGCATTTTTCTTTATTCAAACACAACTATCAGGTAAAATAATTTCAGATTTGGACTTAACATATCAAGAAAACGCAGCACTGAAAGGTACTCTAACCCTAACAACAAAAGCGGGAGAACTTATTCCAGCAGAAGCTATGCTAAAAATAAAAACTCAAGAGAACAACTATGAATTTCCATTACAAGACGTAATAGATGAAGAAAAACTAACAGGAAATTACTATATTGAAGGCGAAGAAATTTCTGGAACCGGTTCTGGATTTGGATTATATGGAGGAGAAGGTGAATCTCCAGATATAACCTTCACATTAGTTGTAACAGACACACAAACTGATGATAAAAAGAGTAAGGATAAAAAGAAAGATAAAAAGAAAGATAAAAAGACCACTACCGAAACACCCGAGGAAGAAGAAACTGAAACTCCAAGTGAATCAGAAGAAGAAACTTCAACAAATTCTACAACCGAAACACCCGAAGATGCCCCAGTCTCTCAAGATGTGAGTACACCCGAAAGTGAAACAGAAGAAGAGACACCAGCTGAAGAAGAAGCTGAAGAAGCGGTTGAAGGAGTGACTGAGGAAGTAGCTGAAGAAGAAGTTGAAGAAGCAGTTGAGGAAGTTGTTGAAGAGGTGCCTGAAGAAGCAGAGGAAGTGGTTGAAGAAGTTGAAGAAGCAGTTGAATCAACTCCAATAACCGGAATGGCCATAACACAAAGTTCTGAAACAGACCTAGTTACAAAAATAAAAGGTGGCATTGCATCACTTTTAGGAATAACGGGACAAGTTTCATACACATGGGAAGGTCAAGAGGAAATAATAGGAACAATAAATGAAGACGAATCCTACACAATTGAAATCCCAGAAGGAAAAACAATAAGCATAAAAGCAAATAGCGTAAAAGATGGAACAAAAATCTTAGAAGATAATGAAATAACACTAACTAAAAGTGGAACCACCCTAACAATAACTACCGGATATAGAAATGAAGCAGACAGAGGATTTGGAGAAAGCTACCTAAGAGAAGTAGAAAAAGATTTTGAAATAAACTTTACAAAACTAAACATACTTTCAGAAAAAGGAACAATAGAAATAACCCTAAAATACGAAAACACAACAATAATAGAAACATCAAAAACTATAGATGAAACAATACTAGAAGAAATTGCTTCAGAAATACTTCCACTTTCAAATATAACCGAAGAAACATTAATTATAAGGCTAAATGCTTTAAAAGAAGTATTAGGAGAAAATGAAATAGAAACAACAGAAACAACAGTAAATAATAAACTAGTAGTAAAACACAAAATAGGAAAATACTGGACAACCTTTTCTTATGACACAAGTAATTCAAATATAGAAGAGTGGAAACAATTAGACAAAAGACGATTTGTCGAGGACTTAATTAATAAATTAGAGTAACATTTAAATACCTTAAAAAATTAATATTAGAAAGAGGATGAAAAATTACACGCATAAAAAAAAGAGATCAAATAAAGTAGTTATATCACTTATCGTTGTTGTTTTAATTTTAGTGGGGATAATTGCTTGGGCACTTATAGCAAAACCAGCAATAAATAACTATACACTACAAAAACAATACGAAGCAAGAGACATAGTACTTCAAACTATACTCATGCAAGTAGAGCAAGAAGGATATGTACAAATACAAAACGCTAATGGAGAAACAATTACTCTGGCAAGAGTCGTACTCGAAGAACCCACAATATAGCTCTATAATCTCCACCATCTTATAATAATTTTATCTTTTCTCTTTAGTGGCCAGAGGAAATAAATTAAATTTTTTACTTACATCAGAAGAATATTTATAAACCATTTTCCCTAGTTTAACATAAGAGAATGGTACAAAAAAAACACTTTTACTTAATCGTTAGTATCCTCTCTCTAGTGCTATCAATAGTTACAATTTCTGCTATAACTGGAAATAGCTCAAACGTACTTTTTTCGGAAAATAGTGCAGGATTCTTTGCAAGTAGCATAAACACCACGACCTCATCAAGCTACTCATCAAGAACTTCTGGAACAACTTTTTTAGTTGGTATGTATTTATTTGATGACGGGTTTGGAAGATTTGGAATCTTAAAAAACACTAGTTCTTATTGTGGAAACGGACTAACCGAACCAACCGAAGAATGTGACGATGGAACCTCAAACGGAGTAGCATGCAGCGCGGCATGTGGAACAACCTGTACTTACTGCAGTTTAAGTTGTACAATCGCAATTATAACTGGAGATACATGTACAGGCGGAGGTGAAGGTGGCGGAGGTGGCAACAGCTGTTCCAATCAATGCGTATTCAACACCACAAACGATATCTGTAAAAACAGTACCACCCTAGAAATGCTAGACTGCGGAGATTTTGACTCAGACAGCTGTCTTGAATGGGGAAATTCTACACTAAAAAAATGTTATGGTTCGTGCGAAGATGGAAAATGCTTAGGATGTGAAGAGTGGGGAGAATGTATTAATATAACAAATGCAAACTCTGTTATACTTGGAGGAATATTTTTGGGAGATTCTCACAAAGAAAGAAAATGTGTCGATCCATATAATAAAAACAAATACATAATAGAAACAGCTTCTTGTACAGACTATGATGCAATAGGAACAAGAGCAGTAGAAATATGTAACGAAGAATATGTGGAACTCTTTAAACCAGCAACAAACGAAGTAGTCGGAAAAATAAAACAAAAAGAATTTCTAGGAATGTCAAAATTAAAAAGAGTTGATATAAATTTCGAATTATCAAGTTATTCAAGATATTGCGACTATTGTTTTGATAAAACAAAAAACTATGACGAAACAGGTACAGACTGTGGAGGACCATCCTGTCCTAAATGCTTAGATCCAAAAAAATACATCGATTGGGCACTTTATGCAACAATATTATTATGGCTTAACCTCATACTACTTTTGATACTAATAAGCATCATACGTAAAGAAAAAATAAAAAACACAACGAAACTCATTCTTGAATATGCAAAATTAAATTCGCCAAGCGCAACAGAATTAGAAGAAAAAATACTACTATTTTTAAGAACACATCTAAGGCTACCCTTCAGGAAATCAAGCTCAAAAAGAATAAACATGCTATCACAAAATACACCTCCAATAATGCACAGCCTACAAAGAGTTGTACCAAAAGAACAACTTAAAAAAAGCTGGTTACAAAAATCATTAGAAAGAATAAAGAAAAGAAAAAGAAAAGGATTTTTAGGAAACGAAACAGAGATAAACCAAGCACGAAAAGGTTTAGATAAAGATTCTATGTAATAAATATAGCATTAATTATCAACCACCCAATATACTAGCCATTACCGTCTACGTCTAGCCCTACCACCAACCGGGGGAACTATTTTTCTAATAATAAACTTACTACCAACACTTTCTGAAATCATTGCTACGATTTCTACCTTACCAGCAGCAGCACGAAAAACTCCCTCATCAACAGGAATACGAGAAGCAACAGAAAAACTATTAATTATTAAATTAATTTCATTTTCACTTAAAGTCATTCTAGTATTTTTTACACGCCCCTCTCTAACAATAATTTCTGTATCAGCACCATTGCAATCAATTTGCCTAACAACAGGAGGACTAATCAAAGAATTAAGTTTTCCTAAATCTATGTATTGGGATGTAGGTCTTGGCTTTATATATTTTAACCTATGAGAAAACTCTGGTTCATTTATAACCAACCCACCAGAAACAGAGGGACTCGCATCAACTCTTCTAGAGGGAGCCTTAAGTGAAAAAGATTTTTTTCTGGTAATCTTTTTAACAACCTTGCCCACTCCAGAGCCAATTTTTCCAAGTCTAGACTTTTTTAAAGATGATACCTTTAAATTTCGCTCCCTTTTTTCTCGAGACAAATTAGACATAGCGCTTTTCACCTCTTTTTTTACCTCAGCTTTTGTTAAAGGTCCCTTCTTTCGCTCAGCCAATACTATAGAATCAGACACCTTAACGACATCAGTAATATTGATAAACTCTTCAACTAAACACTTTGTAAACTCTAATAAAAAAAATTCCTTAAAACTACCATCAAAATCCTCCTGCATTTTATGCCCTCACAGCAGACGACTGTCCAGTAGCCTGTGCACCCTGAACCGCTCCCTTTTGAGGCACAGAACTATTAACCACTTGCCCAGAACTTGCAGTCTGTACCGGTACCTGTTGTGTAGTTGAAGATGCTGGTACCCCTGTTGCCATAGGATTAACAGCAGCAGGAACAGGCTGAGGAGACTGAGATTGAATTTGACGAGGAGAGGTTGTAGAAGACGGAACGGGAGCAAGAGTATCCATACTAGGTGCATACATAGGCTCAGGAGTTTGACTCTCCATTATACTTTTAGATATTTGAGCATTTTGATCAAACAGTTCATCTATTCTATCACTCATTCTAGAAATTTCTTCACTATTTCCAGGACCAAATTCTTTCTTAGCTAACGCTCTAGCCGAAGCAGAAAACAAATCAAGAAGTCCAGATATCTGAGTAGTAAGCTTATCAATCTTTTGGGACTGAAGCACCATAACCTTTTGTAAATCAGTAAAATTTTTTGCAAGATTTTTACTTACACCCGAAGAGGTCTTAGCCTTAGAAGACTTAGATTTAATAGATTTCTTTTTAGCGGTCACACTCTTTTTTGCCATAATAGTAGGTGGGGAGACTTGTTTATAAAAGTTTTGTGTAAAGAAAAAGCCAGTTCCACAAAAACCTTAAATACTCTAATTTCTTATTTATATTATGAGAAAAAGAAAGGTGATGATAGGTGCAATAATTGTAGCCCTATGTTTAATAGCTATAATTATTATATACTATATTATCTTAGCAGTTAAAGCTCCTCCACCATTGGTGCTTGAATCTTCTACTGGTAGCTGTACTGATCTAGGGTGCCCATCTGACACACTTTATGTAGGAAGTATTAATTCAGATAAATATTATTCATGTGATTGTGGCTACGCGAATCAGATAAATTCAGAAAACATAAACTGTTTTGACTCACATAGCGAAGCAGACAGTCAAGGTTATATTCAAATTCCTTGTTAGATAAATAACTCTATATATTTAAAAATGAACCCCGATTATGCTAACCAAATAGATTCAAGATATATACCTGGAGCAAGAATGCAATAAATTTCTCAGAACTTACATATGGAGCAAAAGTTGCAGTTTCTAAGGCAAGAAGAGCGCAAAGAGAGCATCCACAAAAAAGCTATAGGACAACTAATTTAGATAGACATTTAGACTAAGAAAATTCCTAAAAAAATTAAGCACTCTTTCTCTTACGAATAAAATATATCACTCCTGCTATAACTCCAATTAAAACTACCGCAATTACCCCAAAGGCCCAATTCTTTTTATCACCAGAAACTATCTCTTTAATCTTATCAACAACCTTATTTGCAACATCTCCTATACTATCTCCATCATCTTCATCAGGAACTTCATTAGATGCACTCTCGTTATTTTCAGCCGTATTATTACTAGGTGTAGCAGCCATAGCTCCCCCACCTCCTCCACCACTATCACTACTAGCTGGAGTATCAGCCGCAGGAGTAACCACCGTATAGGCCGAAAAGCCCATTGAAACTGGAACCTTGCAGACAGTATTAGAACTTCCCCCATCAGAACAAGACACATAGTCATCAACATCTTGTCCACTAGCCCCAATATCATTCGTCCAACTAAAAGTATTACTAGCACTATATGCAATAGGAATCGTTATTTCAATATAATCAGTCGCACCCCCTAAGTGAAGATTATTAATCAAACTATTCCACTTCTTTAAACTTGAATTCATACCCATCAAATTAGAAACCTCATTACAAATAAACGCATCAGTTAAATCAATTCCAGTCGGACTAAGTATATTCATACCAAAGAAACCAATAGACATATCACCACAATGTATTGTCATATTCATATTTTTAGTAACCGAAGTATTTGTCTTTATTCCAACATCATACCAAGTTCCACCAAAACTTTCACTAAAATTATAACCAGTTTTATTTAATGCGGGTATATCGATCGTATAGCCCGCAGGTAAATCAACCTTAAAAATAAAAGACTTTTCACCGCTAGTTGCTTTAGTGGTAAAATTGGAACACGCAGAAATTCCACAATTACTCGAAGGATCACAAACTCTTATTTTATAATAATAAACTGTATTATTAGTCAACGAATATCCTAAAGTATCTGAAAATAAATCAACAGAGTGAAACGGCTTATAATTAGAATTAGCTTGATAGGCATCAACACCAAGGTCATCCAAACTTAAATTCAAGGTCATACAAGTCGAATCATTCCTATAAAAATCTAAGCTCAAATTAGAAGGTTCACTGGTATCAACTCTAACAAAAGCAGAATCATACAACTTTTCAATATCACTAAAGACTACAACCGGGGCAACAACATCATTCGAATCAACGACAAAATTAAATGCAGCACCAGAAGCACAATCTGGAATAAATGAACAAAAGGGATCATCACAATCAACAAGTCCATTTTCATCATCATCTACGCCATTTTTACATTCCTCAAAAACATTAAACCCAAACTTCTGAAAATTCTTACACTTAGAATCTTTTGCCATAGATGGATCAGAACAATCAACAAAACCAAAATCAATTGTACCCTGAGTATAATATCCCAAACCGACCGAATCAGAAGGAATAAGTCTAGAGTTACCATCGCCAGCACTAGACATAAAAATTCTCATATTTGCAGATTTATTATAGTCTGAAAAACCTTCCAAGTCTTGTTTTGAAACAGCAACCATAACTCCGCCAATATCACCACAACTAAGCTTTTTACTAGTAGAAATCAATGCATTTGTCGGAACCCAAGAACCACTCAAACATCTCTTAAGTTGCTTAGTTTCAACAACACCATTGGTGGTATTTCTTGAAACATAACTAATTAAAAAATCAAACCCAGTTAAATTTGTACCCGAAGCTGGAACCGCAACACATTCACCACTTTCAACCCCATTAGTATCTAAATACCAATGAAACTCAGTCGTAGCATTACCAGTTCCCGGAATTTTTACCGCAAAAGGATTTTCTGGATTTCCAATACCATAGCCATTACACATCATCGAAGAAGTCATATTATAAACTCCAGCTCCAAAATCAAAACCAGAATCTGTGACTCTCATTCCCATTCCCATAATATCAACAACTCCAGAGACCCCAGCTTCCGCAGCACCCATAATATTATCTGGATCAAATGCTAAATCAATTATATCTCCTTCCATCTCACCAAAATGTTCAAACTCTGCCTTATCCATACACCAACCAGAGGGCTCATTCTCAGAAACGTTATTATTTGAATAGCTATCGTTCTTATATGTGCAAGTTACATTTTTCAAATTACAATCAGTATAATTACCATCATACTGCCAACATCCCGTTTTTCCAGTAACTCCAGAAGTTCCAAACATCATAAAAGTTTCTGGCTGACAAGTAGCACTAGCATCTCTCCATTCACAAAGTCCATTCAAGCCAGCAGTAGTACATTCGGATTCATCAAGCGTATAATTAAAACAAGCTATCTCACACCAACCACCGGCATTAGAATATATATCACTATTCCATGTACAATTTATATTGGCCGTACAAGGAGCTTCATTCAAATTATAACATGTAGCAAAAGGAGCATAATCACAATAACCCGCATTGGGATTGGCAATACACCACGTATCAGCTGGATTATCTTGACACCAGGTATCATTTTGCCACTTACAATTAGGACCTAAATTACAGGCAGTCTCATTATTATTACCCCAACAATTTGCATTATCCACTTTAGTCATATTCATTTCACACCAAGAATTACTCCCCATTGAACTAGTTTCATTCGTACATCCGGAAGTTAAGCCACAAGTTGTTAAATCGTTATCAAACTTCCAACAATTTGCACCAGGCATATCACACCAGCCAGTAGGATTCCATGTATCATTTATCCAAGTACAATTTAAAGCCCCAAAAGCAAGGGTTCCATTACAACCAACCGCAGTAGTTTCGGCAAAACAATCACCACCAAAAGAACTTCCACCACAAAAATTATCAAAACCACAATCTGGATCTGAACAATCAACTAAAGTATCTGCATCGTTATCTATCATATCAAAACAAATCTCCCCCGTAAACCCAGAAGGACTACAGAGCCCAAAGGTAGTATCCCAAGAACACGAAATTGAACTATTCTGACAAGCATCTACATTAAAACAAGAAAAACAATCAGTAGAACAAATCTTTTTAGTCTTAGGCACACAATAATTATTATCTCCTTCACTTACCCAATTACACCCCGAGCCATTATTAGCCATACTTCCGGTGCATGCAGTTTCAGGATCATTTACAAAATCACATCCTCCACAATCTACATTACAATCCTTAGCCCCACTATCGGACATTTCCGAAGGATAATCACAAAAACCCTTGCTATTAAAAGCACTAGAACTATTAGTCCACTTACAGTATCCCAACGCAGAAGCCCCACACGCAAGCTCTGCATCAGACACACTAGACCATGCAGTACCATTATTCTGAAATTCACAAGCCCAACAAGAAGTATCACAATTCACCTTATTATTCGTACCCGTGCCCTGACTAACATCAAACATTCCGGTCATTTCACACCAAGAATCTTGTTTCAAAATATTACTATCAACATAAAACTCCGTATTCCAAGTTCCACCGGCAGAAGTACAAGAAAACTGACTATTAATGGTTTCAAAATCCTTGTCCTCATCAGTTCCAAAAACAGCTTTTTCATTAAAAGAACAATTTGTAATAGGATAAGTCGTATTTTGCCATTTACATGGCATCATATAATTATTTGCAAGCTGTAAGCAAAGAGTATAATTATTTTTAGACGTAGGATCTTCGCAATACTGAACTGGTGGAGCAGATTTTTTTTCAGAAGAAGCACCAGATTCACAATATGCTCCAGCGGCAGCAGAGCTATTTGTCCACTTACAGTTTGGCAAAGGACCATAATTACAAGCAGTTTTAACCTGGATATCAAGACAAGCTAAATTAGCAGAATTATTCGCATTAGAATAAGTATCCTGTGGACCATATGAGTTACGACCCTCGCAAAAACCAATTTGTTTATTATAACAAATATTATTTGCACTATCATTACTAACCCCAAATTCTCCAGAGCCAGAAATACAATACGCACACCCAGTTATATTATTACAAATAGCTGGCTGATTGTCTGCAAACCAACAATGAGCATCCCCTCCAAACATAAAACCTCCAGAACCTCCACCTATTCCTCCACCAGATGGCATCTCGCAACCACCACTAGAATTATACCACCCACCACTATCAAAACACGAATCAGAATCATTAAAGAAAGAAAAACCTCCACCACCAATATCTTCGCAAGAGTCAGTTTCGGTAAGATTCCATCCACAAGGCATATATAAATTTTGTTCAACAAAAGTACAATTGGCCTCGGTGGTTATTTCTGAACAAGACTTAGTATAGCACCAACCCCCAAAATCATCATAAACACAATTACCCTGGAAAGCGGCTTCACAAGCAGTCTGATTGTTATCATAACTCCAACACCCAACCTGCTCACAACATCCTATATCCAAGACAGTAGCTAAAGAGTTTTTACTCTGTGCATCAGTTAAGGTCTTTATATTGCACCATGGATTTTGATTCATATCGTTCGCAGACCATGAACACGTTGCAGAATTAGCACCACTCGTACATGTATTTTTATCACCATCATACTGCCAACACCCTTCGGTAACTCCACCCCAAGTATCATTACCACTCGTCCAATCATTAAAACATCCACCAACGATACCTGTTCCGTTTGGTAAATAAATTGTCATAAATGGATCCCAAGTACAATTCAAAGAATCACTAGAACTTAAACAACTTGTTTCATCACCATCATGTTGCCAACATTGATTCGGAAAACAGCAAAAAGCAGAATAAGAAGGATCACAAAAAGGATCATACAAATCTGTATTACCCATAGTAACATCTACCGGATCATTAGTAGCCCAAAGACAACCAGCAGCATTACAACTAGTTTTTGTTCCACCATTAAGAGAATTTTCTTCCCAACAATTAGAAAAATCAGCAGAAATAAAAACGCAGCCGACGATAACAAATAAGAAAAATCCAAAGATAAAGAATATCTTTTTCGCCACCATCTTTATTTTATCCCACAAGTATATACCTATATTTAAATCCTTTGCTAATTCCCTTTTAACAAAAATTTTCCAAAAACCATCAACATTTTTTAATCAAACCATCCCAACTTCTCATTCCGAGGCAACTTCTTAATCGCACATTCACACTTGCACGCATCACTCCTACTTTCACATTCTTTAACTCGAAGCAATTTCCTAAACCCTTTCTTACGGACATATTTACTCCCCTTTCCTTCGGCATGCACCTTCATTCGAGAATCCACATCATTCGTAACACCAGTATAATACGAACCATCCTTACACTGTAAAATATAAACACACCATTTTTTAATCATCTTATTTATTCAACCCTCTCCACAAGAGATTGCTCACTTTCAACACGAACATCTTCTGAAGCACTATCATAAACAACTTTAGCAGTTCCAAGTGCAAGAAGAGATAATAATCCGATACCCGCAACAAATCGAGTTAAACTTCCAAGTCGAGAAGCATAAACAGGTATCTCTATTATCTCTCGTACATCGCAAGGTCTACCTACATCAGACTTGGTATAACCTTCCGGAGGATGATAGGAAATTTTTCTATCAATTCTTACAAGCCTTTTCTTAGTCCAATATCCCATAAAATAATACCTCTACAACATTTAAATATTTAATTATAAAAAAATTCACTCTTCCGCTATCTGTTCTCTCCAAAGTGCAGCATACAACCCCTTCTTGCCTAAAAGCTCTTTATGATTTCCAATCTCAACAATTTTTCCTTTCTCCATTACATAAATCTTATCCACATGTGAAACAGTGGAAAGCCTATGAGCGATTGTAACAGAAATCATGTCTGGCCTATTTTTTGAAACTCCCTTAATCGTTTTTGTTATCTCTTTTTCTGTTAAACTATCTAGTGCAGATGTAGCTTCATCAAATATCATTAAATCGGGATTTCTAATTAATGCTCTAGCAATCGCCAAACGCTGACGCTCTCCCCCAGAAAGCTTTATTCCACCTTCGCCAATCTTCGTATCTAACCCCTTGCCGCCACGTTCAACTAAGTGATACGCCTGCGCCATCTTTAAACTCTCAACGCATTCTTTATTAGTAGCATCTGGATTAACAAAAATTAAATTTTCCTTAATTGTCCCAGCAAATAACTGTGTATCCTGCGAAACAAGTCCAACCCTTTTTCTCAAATTTCCATAATCAATATTTTTTAAAGAAACATCATTAAACAAAATATCACCAGACGCAGGCTTATAGAGCCCGAGAAGAAGTTTAATAATAGTAGTCTTTCCGCTTCCACTGGGTCCGACAAACGCAATTTTTTCTCCACGCGAAACACCTAAATTTATTTTTGACACCGCATCAATATCTCCTGCCGAATACCTAAAACTCATATCCTTAAACGATATGGAATTAATTGATTTTATCAAAGTTATTTTATCAGCTTTTTTCTCGGGCTTAATTTTTAAAATTTCCTCTAATTGTTCAGTGGATGCTTTAGCTTCTTGATAACTTGAAACAACTTCACCAATAGCATTTAATGGAGCAAATAAGAACAAAGAATAAAAGAACAGAGTTAGAAATTCCCCGATTGTAACCTGTCCCACATAAAGTAAATACAACATTAAAAACAATAGACAAGCACGAACAAAGTTAACAATAGTTCCCTGAATAAAACTTAAAACCCGTATATATTTTATCTTCTTAAGTTCAAGCTTACGAATTTTATCATTAACATCATTTAAACGTAAAATTTCCTGATTTTCAAGTCCAAGACTTTTAACCAATTCCACATTTCTTATGGTTTCGGTTGTGGCCCCAGACAACTCTGCAGATTCACGAACAATCTCTTTTTGGCTAATTCCAATTTTACGACCAAGTAGAAGAACTATTATAACCATAAACGGGACAGAAAGTAAAAAAGTCAGGGCAATAGCCCAATGAACAATAAATGCATAGATTAACACAAAAATCATTCCGACTACCGAAAGAAAAACAATGTTGATTAAATTATTAATATTTTTTTCCGTATCAGTTCTTGCCTTAAGCATTTTCTGTAAAATTTCACCAGACCTTCTATCTTCAAAAACCCCAAAGGGCAAAGAGAAGGTATGCTTAACACTCTCCGAGTACATATCCGTTCCAACATTTTGCGTTATGGAATTAACAAAATAATCCTGAAAATTCTTAGCCGTTCTAGAAACAAAAGCAACTCCAACAAACCCTAGAAGAAGTAACGCTACCCCAGAAAGAAATTCCTTAGCAGTATATTCTGAAAAATTAGTAGCATATTTATCGATTATAATTCTCATAATTTGCGGATCAAGTAATGAAAAAATTTGATTAATTGCAGCGAGCAGTAGAGCAAGAGCTAAAAGTTTCTTATACTTTTTTACATAATTCCAAACAAATGCCATTTTATTTATACTCCTTAAATCTTTATAAGTTAATTGAAAAATCCAAATTTTAACTTTTTATTTCCCAAATTTCTTAAATAAAATTATCGTCAAAAAAAGAAAAAACACTCCAGTCAAAAAATAATACAAAAAATTAGCTTCCGGCTCTGGAAAGAAAAAAAGAACACCGGCTCCTGCAAAAAAAGATATAACCCACAGATATTTCATAAACATTTTATTTCTCAGGAATAATTATCCATGCAATCAAATATGCCAACAAACCAGCACCCATTGAAAACAGAGCAATAAAAACCCATAATAATCTAATCAATGTGGGGTCTGTCTCGACATATTCTGCAATACCTCCACACACTCCACCAATCATTCGTTCTTTCTTACTTCTATAAAGTTTTTTTTCTTGCTTCTTTGCCATAAATACCAAAAAGAAAACAGCTTCTTAAACTTAACTACTACCTCAGTTCAAAACATTTTTATACTCCATTTTACTTAAATAATAGATGGATAAAAAGAAAACAAAAAAGAAGAGACCTGATATTGACATTAAAGTCAGAAATATTGATAAAATGATCAAGGCCGATAAAAAGAAGGTATGCGCCAGTAGTGGCTGTGGTAATTGTGGCGGTTTTTGGATTTTTGGTTCAGCACTTGCAATGATACTTTCTTTCGACAGAAGCTTGTCAATTCTTTGGGCAATCTTCCACGGAATACTTAGTTGGTTCTATGTTGCATACAGAGCAATGCAAATTTGGGGATGGATGTAAGAGTAAAACAGCCCTACCATTTAGATAATTTTATAACACCTAATCAAACGAAAAAGCATCTGTTGGAAAAAGTGAAGTTTGTCCCATATTTTTTCTCACTTCAATACGTTCACCGTTTTTAACAACTTGAAATCTTCCAGTTCCAGCATCTTCATACACCCTTGATTGACACATAGCTAAAGCAGGACAATGATCTTGACAAAAGAGATAGTCCTTAGTTCTACATCCCTCAGAACCCGCAATCCAAACAGCAGAATCCACGAATGCTGAATCTAAATTATGTTTTTTACATATTGCATGATACGCAGCCTCAAGCTCTCTTCCTAATACTTCGTTTCTTGAAATTTCTTCATCGTTTGGTATTACTGCACCAACATTTATGGGAAGCATTGATTTCCATACATCAATTTTTAACAATGCATTTTCCGGATCAACAGGTTGAGCAATATTTCTATCAATTAAATACATTAAATATAAATTTGCAATCCCATTACCAAAGCCTCGAAACTCTCTAATATTATCTCTTGCCTGACTAGCTGTAAATCCAGTTACTGCTTTTCTTGGATCCCCCTGCCGCTTTTCCACTAAATGCTCTGCGTTAAACATATAATGTTCCCACGGTGGCGCCTCATTTGGACCAGAATATGCATAATTAAATACATCTTGCATAACCCTTTCTACATCTGACACACCATGCTCAATTACCTGTTCTGGATCAAAAAACCATCTATCATGCACCCATGCAATTTTTGCATTTCTTATAATTTGAGCCGATTTCGTTCGTCTCTCAAAAAAAGCTTCGGTAAATAAATATAAGGATGCCGTTTTAGAATCTTTTGTCTCTCTCACTTCAGGTTCATGCTCCAACTCCTGAGGAAGATTAAACTGTGGCAAATACCGCTTGAACCCTCCTTGAAAAATCCCCTCTCTTTTTATAGCAGCATCATGAATACGTAAAACTAATTCTTCAAGTCTATTAAAGTCTGTAGTAAAACCCAAATCCGCCATAACATTTGCAAAAAACAGAAACACTATAAAAGCATTATTGCAATAAACAATTTGACTTATTTACTAATTTTCCATTTATCTTTATTAACAAGAGACACAATTAAAAATAATATTCCAACCCCAATAAATACCGGCTTTATTGTTTCAGGGCTATTCAATACCAATCCCAAAACGATAAACATCATTCCCACAACTAGCAACCCAAAATAATTTGGCTCTCTTTTGTTTTTCTTCATAACATCAAAAGCAAAACCCTTTATATAAAACCTACGCCCACATCAGTAGAAATGCGGACCTTTATTAAATTTAATCATTAATCTTATCTTGAGTTCCAAAAAGATTTTTCTTGCCTGATATGGCCGATTCTACAATAAAATTTACTCTTTTAATTCTTGTTTCTTCACGTTTTCCACGCAAAATCCACCTGTAATGCATCTTTTTAATTGAGGGAGTAAAACTCTCAAAATTATCTTTAGCCTTGGGATTCTTATCTAAAGCTTTTTTTAATTCTTCAGGCATGGTGGGGTTCTTGGGTATTCCTGCATCATGAGTTGGCTTTCGTAAACCCTCTTCATAAAATTTTAGTCCAGCAGGAGTCATTCTACCCTGTTTAACCAATTCCCCTCCATAACGAATAGTATTATCACTCCATTTACTATTTTTATTTCTCTTTGAAAAATTTCTTATATATCTTTCTTCATCTAACCTATTAATAGTAGTATCAATCCACCCAAAACAAATCGCCTCCTCCATCAATTCCCTATGGGAAGGAGACTCCTTTCCAGTATGTTTTTTGTGAATAATAATAGAAACCTTACTTTCTTTATCGTGATTTTTTATCAACCATTTCCTAAAATCCTCTTTATTAAATGCTAATATTTCTTTCATGTAAGTAATGACTCTCAAAGATATATAAATTTTAGGTAACCATACCAAAAGATTCTACGCCCACGCCGAATGGGAGACACTTTGGACCAATATAGAGGGACTCTAATTTATTCTGCATATTTATTATGGTCTTATTTTATTGACACTGGCAGACTTTTTAAGTATTGTCGAGATTGGAATGATGGGTTAGTCTTAGGTATTTCGATAGGGAGTTAAAAAATTAGCAAAAAACTATCCTAACAATATATTTTACTTTGCCATCACATATATAAGATAAAAATTAATTATTCATACTTTGGCTTAATATTTAAAAATTTAGATATTTCTTCAACATGATATTTACTATATAATTTTGATATAGATGCTTTATCTGTGCCAATTCCTTTTGCAACATAAATACCATGCAAAATAGGTCCAAGCTTAGTTCTTTTTCCAGCCAATTCTAGATATATTTTATACCCCGGCTTATTAATATTAATTTGAAGTGTCTCTGTGCTTGAAGAAGCCGCAACTAAAGATACTTCTTTTAATTTACTAAATTTTTTATTATTCAAAAAAAGATCAGTCCCTGTTTTTTTTAATAATATAGGTCTCATGTAAATTTTGTTAAAAAGCATATAAAATATAAGTCCAAGCACAAGAACAAAAGCCGTAAAACCCACTCTAGCATTAAAAGAAAGAACTTCTGCATCTCCAACTCCAGAAAGTATCATTATGGGGAAAAATATTGGGATTATGATAAATAACCACTTATAGAATAATGGAACCGAATATATTTTTAATTCATCCCCTTTTTTAACAACCTGCATACTACTAAATAGTAATTGATTTTTTAAAAGTATTTATTTTTAAAATCCAATTCTACCAACCATAGAACCCACTCTCACGCAGAGGTGTCAGGATATGTGGGATTTCTATAGATGAATAAATTAAATAAATTTTTTGGAAATATTTATAAATATGTTTTTGTTTTAATATTCATGAGTAAGAAAAAAGGTGTGATGTTTTTATGTTTCTTGTCAATAATTATTTTAGTTTCTGGAGGGGTTCTTGCATGGTCTTGGCCTTGGAGTTCTGTTGGAAATGTTGTTAATGAAGATTCTTGCATTGATAGTGATGGAGGAAAAGATTATTATGAACGTGGGGAAATATCTGATTCTAATGGAGATATTGTCTTTGGGGACGGATGTATTGAAGGTGATGGTTTTAATGATGGATGGTTAAGAGAAACATACTGCGATGAAAGTGGACCTCATTTTTTTGATTATGAGTGCAAAGGTGGCTGTGAAGATGGTGCCTGTATTGAAGATGATTCAGGATCTGATTCTTCTTGTACAGATAGTGATAATGATTTAGATTTTTACTCTAAAAATTATGTTAGTATTACTGCTAATGATGAAAAGTTTGAAGTTTTTGATTCTTGTATGGATGTTGTAGATAGAGAAAATTGTGATACTGTTTCTTGTGAATCATTCGTTGTGAATAGTTGTTCTGACGAAAATTGTTTTGTGAAAGAAGCAGCTTGTGATATTTCTGGTCTTGGCTTAAGATATATCCCTTCTTATTGCAAAGGTGGCTGTGAAGATGGTGCCTGTATTGAAGATGATTCAGGATCTGATTCTTCTTGTACAGATAGTGATAATGATTTAGATTTTTACTCTAAAAATTATGTTAGTATTACTGCTAATGATGAAAAGTTTGAAGTTTTTGATTCTTGTATGGATGTTGTAGATAGAGAAAATTGTGATACTGTTTCTTGTGAATCATTCGTTGTGAATAGTTGTTCTGACGAAAATTGTTTTGTGAAAGAAGCAGCTTGTGATATTTCTGGTCTTGGCTTAAGATATATCCCTTCTTATTGCAAAGGTGGCTGTGAAGATGGTGCCTGTATTGAAGATGATTCAGGATCTGATTCTTCTTGTACAGATTTGGGATATAGAAAAGCTGGTTATTATTGTTCTGAAGAAGGGTTTGTCTTGCAAAAAAATGTAGACATTTCTTGTGAAAATAATTTTGAATGTACTAGCAATATTTGTCTTTCTGGAGAATGCGTAAGCGAAGGTTTAATTAAAAAAGTTCTTAATTGGTTTAAGAATTTATTTGCATAATTAATATTTAACTTTTTAATTTTGAATTTTGAATAAAATAAAATTTTAGAGAGAATTGTGAAAATTAATACTCTAATTGAATCTTAATAAAATGTGCAACGCCCAGTCAAATATGTTTTACTTCCACGCCGAGTATTTAAAAAAGATAAGACTTTATTTATTATATGACACATGTATATATACCTCTATTAAGAGCACCTTTTGCGGACTCTTTTCGACCACCCATCCGACGACAAGCCTCACTCTACACCCGCAAAAAGCGGACGTCAGATTTTAGCCATTTTCTCGAGTTTTTCGCACACCCACTTTCGCTGGGTGCACGGTCCAAAAGGACTATATTTTTTAGTCAATTCTCTCTTAGAAACAATAATTAACCACCTATTTTTATATTTACAATTTAGATTCTTTATCTTCTTCTTAAATTGATCCTTTTTTCTAAAAAGTGTGCCAGTCTCAATTTCAATTGCAAAAAGTTTATTTCCAACTCTAAAAGTCAAATCAGCATCTCTGGTATCATGCTCAACTATTCTTTCAATTTCAAAATAACTCTCAAGTAGTTGACGTGTGGACCATACAAGAAATACATGGGCGACTGAGTGATTTAGAGTTGGTCTAATCAAAACAGTAATTATCTTTTTTTGAAAAACACAATATTCATTTACTTGCTTATACCCTTCCTCTAAAAGAATTTCAATCTCTTTTTCAGTTAAATTACTCTTATCAAAAACTTTATTTTCATCCATTTCTAATTCATATTTTAAGCTATTCTTTTTTTGAGTATCTGACTTTTTTAGCTCTTCTATTTTTAATTCTAGATCTTCAACTTCTTCTTTAGCAACTGCCTTCCTGTTAATTATTTCCTCTAGTTCCTCTTTATGCTTAGTTTTAATAAGAACATTCTTCGCCTCATTGATTTTGGATATTAGTCCGCTATGTGCCCCAAAAGAACTTATTTTTTTAACTTCATTTAATCTTAACTTCAACTCCTCATAACTAAAAGAATTTAGATTTTCTTTTAAGAATTCATTAACATACTTCCGTTCTCCTTCTATCTTATTGAGCCTTTCTTCCCTTTCTTTATTTTTTTTACTTATATTACGATATGTCGCATAACAAACATAACTTATGAAAATTCCTAGAAGAAAGAATAAAGTTAGATGAATAAAGTAATTATTAATAATTGCATAAAAATCATTAATAAGATTTTCTTTTAATATAGTCAACTGTGTTTTTATAAATTCAGAAATAATTATTAACCCAACTCCTCCAACTAAAAATAGTCCAATGGTCTCATCGCCTTCAATCCCATCAGGCATTAAATGCCCCCTGTTTTAACATCCCTATTTTTAATCCCATTTGAGCTACAAGTTCCAATATTTCTTTAGACTGAGCTTTCATATGCTCATTTTCCTCTCTTAAAAATTCGACTTCTCGTTCAGACTTTGTTAATCTTTTTTCAATTTCAGTTTTAGTGACATCAACCAATAAATCATCTTCAGTGATAGTGTCTTTCATGCCTAATAATTCAGAATAATAATGAATCTTATCTGACTTTTTCCATCCAAATCTATATTTTAGGGCAGATTCAGACTTGTATCTGGGTAACCAATAACAGCATGAACAATGTCTGAAGTCATACATCGAGAGTCTAGAATATAGTTCTCCTGCTTCACTCATGCCTGTTCCTAAAACTTTTACTGCTAATTTTTTAAGATATCTATTGACAACTGTTGGACTTATCGCAAATAGTTGATCTTCTGGCAATAAGTTATTTTCTTCTACATAAGCCTTAAGCATTTTAGAGCAAATCATTAATTTTATCCTTCTTCCAAAAGTTTTACTTATTTCTTCTCTTATTTGTAATTCTGTATAATCTTTAAATAAATCTCCAACTCTGACATTGATCAATTCCGTTGGAGATCTTATGCCAGTATCATACAAAAACATAATTAAAACTTTATATTTGTGCCCAGCTCTATCATATAATTTCTTAACTTGATCTTCTGTTAAATAAACCCATTTAGGCTTATTCGCCTTAGTATCTAAATCTAAAGTGATATCTCTAACATCTATTCCCTTTTTTCTAGAAATTTTTTGATACCAATGCCAGAATGCTTTGAATATTTTAACATAGGTATGAGTTCCGATGAAATTTTGCCCATCTTGTCTTTTAATAATTCCCTTATCCATTTCTGAAAAGAATTGAAATAGCTGTTCCTCTGTAATATCGGCTATACAGCCCAAATTAAAGCTCGTCTTAAACTTTTTTGAGAAAAATATAAGTTTGTCCCTTAAAGTATTTAATCGGTTATATCCCCTAGAACCTTTAGTGCTAACCGAAGATATATTTACACCAATTTCCATATCATTAAGATATTGCAATATTATTTTTGAGTTTTCTTCACTTATGTTTGGAATTCCATCATTTACCAATTCTTTCCACCTTAGGTATCTTTCTTTATGTTTGTATGGATCTATTTTCATTTTGGACTCTAAGACCTTATTCTATATAAATGATATGTATCTATTCGATACATCTTCTAAAAAGAGTCTCTAAAATTGGTCCAAAATGTACTACGCCCACGCCGGGAATTGAACCCGGGTTACCTGCGCGACAGGCAAGTGTCATAGCCATTAGACCACGTAGGCGCGATATAGAAATACTCACTCTTTTTCATTTTTAAAACTTACTATGTAAGTTTTAACATAACATAAATAGCAAATACACTAACTTTTTAAATGGGTTAATGTTAATTTTTTTATGTGGGTGTGCCGGAGTGGTCAAACGGGCTGGACTTAAGATCCAGTGGACTTGTTCCTACGAGGGTTCGAATCCTTTCACCCACATTACTTTTAAATTCTAACAAATCTCATAACAATCAAGCCCTTCCTCACGAAAACCTTTAAAAACTCATTTTTCCCTGACTTGTTATGACAATTACTGATAAAATAAAAGACGTTATCGAAAAAGGCGAAGAGGTAATAGAAGACGTTGTTGAAAAGGTAGAAGAAACAGCCGAAGACCTAGTTGAAAAAGTAGAAGAAGCTATCGGAATAAAAGACGAAGAGGAAGAAAAGCCTAAAAAACTTAAAGGAAAAGCTCTTGAAAAAGCGGCAGAAGCTGAATCACTAAAAACCGAAAAAACACTCGAAGAAAGAAAAAAAGCTCTTTTAGAAAAAGTTGAAAAACTTAAGGGAAAAGTAGACGACTCAAAGACCACAGAAGAACTAAAAGAACAAGTTAAAATCAAAAAAAGAACAGATATGCTTATCCCTCTAGAGGAATACGTAAAAGCTGGAATCTACTTGGGTACAAAAGTTGTAACACCAGACATAAAACCATTCGTTTACAGAAGAAGGGCAGACGGACTTGCAATTTTTAACACAGATTTAATTGATGAAAAACTTAAAGAAGCAACAGAATACATGGCAACCTTCAATGCCGAAGATATTGTATTAGTATGCAAAAGACAATCTGGATGGAAAGCAGCAAAAATGTTTTCTAAACTAACCGGAATAAGAACCTTTACAAAAAAATACCCAGCAGGAATACTAACAAATACAGATCTTGAAGACTTTTTCGAAAACGAATTAACAATAGTTACAGACTCATGGTTAGACAAAAACGCACTAAAAGATACTAAAGACGTAAAAAAGAAAGTATTAATGGTTTCAGACACAAATAACTTTTCAAAAAAAGCAGATAAAGTAATAATTGGAAATAATAAATCAGAAAAATCTCTAGGTGTAATATTCTACATCCTAGCAAGAGAGTTCTGCAAAGCAAAGAAAATAGATGCTAAAATCCCAGACCTAGAATGGTGGACTGGCGAATTGGATGAATAACTACCTAACCCCTTCCAAAACAAAAATAATTCTATCAATAATCGGCTGAATCAAATACAAATCCCTCTCGTTAAAACCCCTATTATCAAATTTATCAGTCAAACTAAGTATCCCAATAACTTCTTTATTTATGACTATTGGACATATGATAAAATTATCAGACGTGTAGGTTCTATTGTCTTTCTTTTCATACATCCCAACTTTTTTCATAAAAATAGACTTTTTCTCTTCGATAGCCATTCCTGCCATCCCCTCACCACTCTTAACTCTAGTACTTTCTTGCACTCCACGAGATAAACCAACCGAAGCAATAACAAGAAATTCATCATTTTCTCTAATCATCAAAGAACATTTTCCTATCTCAAAAAATTCAGAAATAGCTTCAACAATTTTTTTTAATCTTTCCTGAGAGCTCTCATTTGAAGACACAATTCTCCAAAGAACTGAAGCTACAAAATTGTTCACTCTCTGTTCAGAAATGTCCTCAATGTCAAATTCTCCCATAGCAAAATACATAATAAATATATTAATAAATATAACGAATTATTAAGATAGATAAATAATCCCAATAATACTTATAAACAAAACACTTCAAACTAACTAATGCCCAACTCTCAATACGACTACACTTTAACATTAAGCACAGAAGAAGAATATTCAAACGTTACAAGAATCATGGGGGGCAACGATGAGTTTATTCCAATTGAAAAAATTTTTAAAGATCCTAAAAGATATGAAACATTACAAGTAGCATTCGTTTGTATGCACAGCCCAAGAACAGGAACAGAGTCAGCATTATCAACATTTGGGACACTCAAAGAAGTCAAACGAACAGCAAAAAAATCGATAAGAAGAGAATTAGAAAGAAGCCTAAACTAACAAAACATACACTTTTTTTCCGACGACAAAATTTTATAGATATTAGCTTATCGTCGATAAACATTTCCAAAACCTCACTTCAATCAACCAAAAACCCGTCGATATCAAAAACTACACAGAAACATTTATAAACACTTTTTTTCATCAAATCTTATAACTAAGATGAGTGCCTTATGTCAATTCATAATAAACGAAGTTAAGGTATGATGTACGTAGAAGCAGTCATACAGTTGTAGTTTTTTTTAATCAATAATAATGATTATGTAGCCAATAGTTAGGAGATCGTGTGAAGTAATTTGTTAATCTTATACAAGACAAATTGCGCAAGAAATTATTTTATAATAGTATTTTGTTAAAATCCAGTTGATCCTGCTGGCGGCTGCGGCTCTCTGGTTTGCACTTAGACATGCAAGTTTTTTCACTTAGAAATAGGTGGAAGGCGAACTGCTCAGTAACACGTAGCTAACCTACCCTTAAGTCAAGGATACCCTCTGGGAAACTGAGACTAATACTTGATAGGAGATATGCCCTGGAAAGACTTATCTCTGAAACTCGCGCTTAAGGATGGGGCTGCGGCGGATTAGGTTGTTGGCGGGGTAATAGCCCACCAAGCCAAAGATCCGTAAGGGCTCTTAGCGGAGAGGCCCTGAGAGGAAATCTGAGACACTATTTCCAGCCCCACGGGGTGCAGCAGTTAGGAATATTTTGCAATGCGCGTAAGCGTGACAAATTGAGCCAGAGTGATTTTCAAATTTGAAAATCTTTTATGAAATGTAAAAAGTTTCACGAATAAGGACTGGGTAAGACTAGTGCCAGCCGCCGCGGTAATACTAGCGGTCCAAGTCGCAGCCATTTTTATTGGGTCTAAAACATCCGTAGCTTGTTTGATAAGTTTCTTGTGAAATTTCGTATCTCAAATACGAAGCGTGCAAGAAATACTGTCAAGCTAGAGACTGGAAGACGTGAGAAGTACGTTCTAAGTAATGGTAAAATATGTTAATCTAGAACGGACTCACAACAGCGAAGGCATCTCACGAGGACAGTTCTGACAGTAAGGGATGAAGGCTAGGGGCGCAAAACGGATTAGATACCCGTGTAGTCCTAGCAGTAAACTCTGCACACTAAACATTAGTACCTCTTCGAGAGGTATTAGTGCTGAAGGGAAGCCGAAGAGTGTGCTACCTGGGAAGTATAGTCGCAAGGCCGAAACTTAAAGGAATTGGCGGGGAGACACTACAACGGGTGACGCGTGCGGTTTAATTAGACTTTACACCGTGAATCTCACCAGGAGCGACAGCAGAATGAAGGTCAGCCTGAAGGGCTTACCTGACACGCTGAGAGGAGCTGCATGGCCGACGTCAGCCTGTGCCGTGAGGTGACCTGTTAAATCAGGTAACAGGCAAGACCCACATCTATATTTACTAAGTGTACAATATAGAGATTGCCTTGGTAACGAGGATGAAAGTGTGGGCTACGTTAGGTGAGTACAGCCCGAATCCCCTGGGCAACACGCGCGCGTCAACGGCAGATACAACGAGATGCGACTCCGAAAGGAGAAGCTAATCTCTTAAAGTCTGTCTCAGTCCAGATCGAGGTTTGTAACCCAGCCTCGTGACGCTGGAATCCGTAGTAATCGTTTGTCATCAACGAACGGTGAATACGTCACTGTCTCTTGCACACACTGCCCGTCAAACCAACCGAGTTTAGTTATGGTAAAATTTTTCGAAAGAGAACCTTGGCTAGACAAGGTAGGTTAAGTCGTCACAAGGTATCTGTAGGGGAACCTGCAGATGGATCACCTCCTATATTTATATTATAACGATGATCAAGTGTTTGTTAAAATTTAATGTTTCATTCGTGTTTTACGCGAATGAATGAGAGAATCTATTCTCTCTTTCTACGTACTCATCTTTTGTTACGCCCGAGGTCTAACAGGCCTCAAAGGGGCCCATAGTCCAATGGCTTAGAATACTTCCCTTGCACGGAAGAGATCCGGGTTCGATTCCCGGTGGGTCCATGAATTACTGATTGCAAAGCAATCAATTAATTTTGTCCGGACATCGGACAAAATTCAACAAGATTGTTGGATTCGATTGAGTCTTTTGACTTTCAACCAATGCGCAAAGCGCCAGAAAGTCGGAAGACGAATACGGTGGGTCCATAAAACAAAAGTACAACTTAGTTATAATTCACACATCACACTCAACCACTTCGGTGGATGAAACCGATATCTTCGGATATCTGGGTTCGGGAGATGCTTCTCGGATCTATTTGAGAACGCTAGGTTTACCCCTAGTTTAATGTTCAATGAAATAAGCAGTAGAAGAAAACGAAAGTTTATATTATAAACAAGAAATTTTCCACTAGAATAGAAAAAAACTATACTACTATTATATACTATTAGACGGATGGCTTGGTTTTAGTTATTTTAAAGACGTGGCAAGCTGCGATAAGCTCGGGCGAGGTGCATGCAACCTTCGAACCCGAGATCTCTTAAATCACCCAGAGATGGGGAATTACGCTGGGAATTGAAACATCTTAGTACCAGCAGGAAAAGAAAACAAATAGTGATACCCTTACTAGCAGAGAGCGAAAAGGGCACAGGGCAAGCTGAATCTCCCGACGAAAGTTGGGTAGAGATGTGGTGAAGATAAATGTCTAAGTCGTTGATTCGAAGTCCACTGGAATGTGGCACACCAGAGGGTGATAGTCCCGTAGAATAAAACGATATGATGTTCTTTAAAAGAGTAGGGCTTCTTGGATTAGAGGTCTGAATATGGCAGGATTAACTGCTAACCCTAAATAAAACTAAAGTCCGATAGTGAACTAGTACCGCGAGGGAAAGCTGAAAAGTACTCTTAATCGAGGGTTAAAAGACTTGAAATCTAATAGTTACAGTTTGCTACGATTCCTAATTATGGGGTTGTAGCGTACGTTTCGAAAAACGGGCCAGGGAGTTTTTTTACGTGGCAAGGCTAATCAATTACATTGAGTAACCGAAGCGAAAGCAAGTGTGAAAGCGCGATAGTCACGTGACTAAGACCTGAAGCCGGATGATCTATTCATGGGCAAGCTGAAGTCTTCCGAAAGGAGGATGGAGGGCTGAACCGTTGTTGTATACATGCACTCGAATGACCTGTGAATAGGGGTGAAAAGCCTATCTAATTCGGCAATGGCTGGTTCCTGCTGAAATATGCCTACGTATAGTCTCATCTAGTTTGTTAGCGGTGTAAAGTACGGATAAAATTCGCAGGGGCAAATGCTTACGGAGTTTTTTCCAACTCAGAAACTGTTAACTGCTTAAGATGGGAAAAAGGGTCAGTATGTAAGATACTGTTCCGAGACCAAAACAATGGAGACTGGAGTTAAGGTCCCAAAATTTATGCTAAGTGTAACAAAGGGTATCTTGAACCTGAGACACCAGGGATGTAAGCCCAGAAGCAGCTATCATTTAAAGAAAGCGTAACAGCTCACCTATTGAGGTTCAGGGTCCCGAAAATGGACGGGGCTAAAGCATAATACCGATACTCCAGAGGCACTCTAAAATTGAGTGTTCTGGTAAGCAGGCGTACCTTCTGCGCAGAATTCTTTTCGAGAGAAAGGTTGGAGCGGGAGGTAATGAGAATCCTGGTAATAGTAGGAAGTGATTTTCTTGAGAATAGAAAAGATCGAAAGAGTAAGGTTTCCTTGGAAATATATGTTAGCCAAGGGTTAGTCAGAACCTAAGTCGTATCTTAACTGAGTACGACGATGGATGGCAGGTTAATATTCCTGCACTGATTTGATTTTATATAGTATTTTTTGCTTCCGGATAAATGGGCATTCGACAGAGTGTTTTACTAAAGAAGTTCGTCGAGGGTAATCCATAGACGCGAACGAATTTAATGAACCAATACCGTTGAGTCCAGGAGCCAGTGAAAAGATGATACTCTTAATTAAATTATCTGTACCCACAACCGACACTGGTGCTCTAGCTGAGAAGGCTAAGATCTGAAGGGTAAAACCAATTGAGGGAATTCGGCAAGTTAGTCCTGTAGCTTCGGCTGAAGGGATGTCTATTTTTGTGTGCTTCAGAAATGTGTGTGCATTAATAGATCACAGTAACAAGGATGGCCCGACTGTTTACCAAAAACGTAGCCATGTGCTAATCCGAAAGGACGTGTATACATGGTGAGACCTGCCCAGTGGTGGTGTCTAAAACTCCTTTTCAAGGGAGCTAAGGTCCATCAAACGGCGGGGGTAACTATGACCCTCTTAAGGTAACGTAATACCTTGTCGTCTGAATGGCGACTTGCATGAATGGTTTAACGAGGTTGTCACTGTCCCCAATTGGAGCCCTCTGAAAATATTTTCTGGTGCAAAGACCAGAGACACCTAGTGGGAAGCGAAGACCTTGTGGAACTTTACTGCAACTTGTAGTTGTAGATTTAAACGAAATGCACAGTATAGGTAGGAGCGTCGAAGTCGTCATTTTGGTGGCGATGGAGCATCAATGTAATACTACCCATTTGGTTTAAATTTGCTCGACTCTTTATGAGGACAGCTGCAGGCGGGCAGTTTGACTGGGGCGGTGCCCTGTCGAAAAGATATCGATAGGACCCAAAGACAAACTCACCTAGCTTGGAAATCTAGGGTTGAGTGCGAGGGCAAAAGTTTGTCTAACTGTATTTCGAAAAGCAAGAAATGCAGATACGAAAGTAGGGCCTAGTGAACCCACGTGCATTTTTAATAGATGCCGTGTCTGATAGAAAAGTTACCCCAAGGATAATAAGCTTGTCGCTCCCGATAGTCCATATTGACGGGGCGGTTTGGTATTTCGCTGTCGGCTCTCCCTATCCTGCGCGTGCAGAAGCGTGCAAGGGTGTCGGAGTTCACGCATTAAAAGGGATCGTTAGCTGGGTTAAGAACGTCGCGAGACAGTTTGTATGATATCTACTAGGTGAGTTATTGTTTGAGTGGAACAAGTTTCTAGTACGAGAGGAACGGAACTTGGGTGCCTCTAGTGAGCAGTTGTCAAATGGCAGGCTGCATAGCCACGCACTGTATAGATAAGAGCTGAATGCATCTAAGCTCGAAGCTAGCCGCAATACGAAACAATTAAGGCCGTGGAAAAAGACCACGTTGATAGAGTTCTTGTGTAAGTTTGAAGGTTCGCCGACAAATTCAGCATAGAACTACTAATAGCCTCATTGTATAGTTTTTTATTACTAGTACAATAAACAAAAAATTTCACGTTTTCTTCTACTGCTTATTTCTTTGTATGTTTTTCTAAAACAAACTTAAAACCCCTCTTCTTCCTCAGGTAATTTCTGTGCAAAGTGTTTTTTAAGATATTCTCTTTCAAAACAGTCAAATGATATCTTTGTCCTCCTTAAATTACAACCACGTTCATTTAATATGCCATCTGCCATATATACAACCGGTCCCCAATTTTCCTTTCTTATAAACATATGTCCAGCTCGATCCATATTTCTTTTATCCACATACCCCAGATAAAGAAAATCTTTACCAGTACTTTCTTCTGTATAAACTTCTCCATCTATCAATCGACCATTAGAACCCTCTGTCATAAAAAAACATACTAAAAATCTCTTTTTAATTTTAATTATTAATCAACATAACCTTCTAAAACATTTATAAAACACTAACCCCTTTCACCAACATGGCAAAGGGTGTGAATAAAAAACTATTCAAGAATGCGATAATAAGCTTTATACTTCTATCAATAATAGTTATAGGAGTAAGCTACTATTTCGTATATAAAGACGCACTTATCGGACCAGTTTTCATCTTACTTGGGCTTATTAACCTAGCTTTTTTAAAATTCTACAAAATAAAAATAGCTTCAGTATACCCCGACATGCTTTTTGGATTCATAGATAATGGAGTTTTAGTAATAATGGCTGTCCTAGGTGGCTCAATTGCAGGAGTTGCCGGAGCAATAATTGGAGGAGCCGCAGGAAACACAATTACAGACGGACTAGGTGGACTCTTCGAGGGTCACGCAGCAGAAAGACTGAGAGGACAAAAAATACTTGAAGAAAGAACAGCCCTCTCTTCAACACTCGGAAAAATGGCAGGATGTCTATTCGGAGCAGGAATAGGATTAATATTAGTTTGGGCGATTAGTCTTGTTTGGGCTGGAATATAAATATTCCAAAAAAATTATTTCTACTTCTTCCACAATCCGTGCATATTGCAATACTCTCTAGCTGACACAACGTTAAAACAAAATTCAGCCTCAGGCTTATCTCCAGGAGAAAGAAACACCTTTGCATACTCTCCATTTTCACCAGTAGCCTCAATCCATTCAATATAATGTCCTTCTTCCATCGGATGCTCAACGCTTCCAACTTTTACAACCTTTCCTTCAATAATAGGTAAGTGCTTTTCCCCCTTCTCGGGATCCTCAGTATTTTCTTTTTGTTCATTCATAGGTTTCCCACAACAAACTAAAGAATCAGCTCCTTCGTGTAATACTTCTATAATATTTCCGCACACTTCACATTTCCAAATTTGTTTTTTAGATGTCATTTCCCCATAAAATCCTCAGGCTCAAAATACATATACTCATGAGCACAACTCGGACACATCTTAGGTGGCTCAGTTCCAGTATGAATATGCCCACACTTAGAACACTTCCATCTTATTTCAGAATCTCTCTTATACACCTTTCCACTCTTAACTAATTCCAAAAGTTTCTCATATCTTTTTTCATGCTCTTTCTCAACCTTCGCAATCGCACTAAATTTAGCAAACGCTTTCATATTACCCTCTTCTTTTGCAATTTCAGCAAATTCCGGATACATATGCTCAGTTTCATAATGCTCTCCCTCAATAGCAGCCTTCAAATTTTCCTCAGTTTTCCCGATTCCACCAAGAAGTTTAAACTCATCCTTAGCATGCTGCATCTCATTTATTGCAGTCTCTTCAAAAATCTTAGCTATATACAAATAACCCTCTTTATTAGCAACCTTAGCAAAATAATCATACTTATTACGAGCCTGAGACTCTCCAGCAAAAGCCGCCTTTAAATTCTCCTCAGTTTTCGTCCCCTTAACTTCTTCCATAGAAATAAATCACAAAAAGCCTTTATATATTTTTTGTATCAATTTTGAAACCACTATCATTAAATAGCTCTTGTCCGATAAGTCAAATTAAACGTTCGTTTTTGGGGGCAGGGGGGCTTGGAAAGGAGTATTTTTATATCTTAATTACTTAAAAAATATATGGTAAAAGAGAATTTAATAAATCAATTTAATATCAAAAGGGAAAAACTTTTAATATTATTAAGTTCAAACACGCATCCATTCCCAGAATTAAATAAATTTCTTGAAAACCCAAATGTCTTTCTTAAAAACAGACAAGTAAAAAATTTACTAAAAGAAATTAAAAATAAGTTTAAAAATATGGAAGAAATACCTAAAATTGGTCGGAGTTTATATAGGCAATATGAAATAGATGGCAAAAGAGATTCTTACGAAAATCCCTACAATAAAAGAAGAGAAAACTTATCAATTTGTGTTTTTTATTATTTGCTAGGCCATAAAGAATACTTAAATATTATTGAAGAATATCTTAGCGCAATTTGTGATGAGCACACTTGGGTAATGCCCTTTCATAAAGGGAGGGTTATAGATTTATATTCAGCTGATACGGCTTTTACATTGTCAGAAATTATTTTTATTCTAAAAAACAAAATAAATCCTGAAATTTATAATAAAGTTTATGAATCGATTAATAAAAAAATATTCATTCCATATTTAGATAAAACTATCAAACACAAATGGTATAAAAACAAAGATAATTGGAATTCTGTATGTAATAGTGAGATTGCCTGTGCATTTTTGCTAATTGAAAAAAATAATATAAGAAAAACTAATGCAATAAAAAAAGCATTAGAAAGTTTAAAAGTTTACATAAAAGAATCATTTAATGAAGATGGAAGTACAGAGGAGGGGATTCTCTATTGGAATTATGGGATTAGTATGTTTGTTATCTTTTCAGAAATGCTTAGAGCTTCAACAGAAAATAAAATTGATTTATTAAATATAAACAAAATGAAAAATATAGCTAAATTTCCTTCAAAAATCCAACTTAGTCTAAATGTATTCGCAACATTCTCTGATATTTCTGAAACTGGAAGAATATTTCATCCAGGAATTATAGAAAGACTATCAAAAAGAACAAATGAAAAATTCTTACTAAGTTTAATTACTAATACTTCAAAATTAGATTGGTTTGGAATTTCAAATTTATTAAGATATATTTTATGGTGGAGTGGAAAAACAACTGAAAAAATAAAAATAGATGATTCTATCTTGCCAAATGTAGGAATTACAAAATTAACAAAAAATGAAATAAGAATTATTACTAAAACAGGAAATAATGGAGAAAGTCATAACCATAATGACGTAGGGAGCTTTATTCTTAATGTTTCTGGAGAAAATTTTATTACAGACCCTGGTGCAGGATTATATAGTAAAGGATATCATGATTATCATAATTCTAAAAGATATGAAAATATTTTTACAAATTCTTATGGACATAGTGTCCCAAGAATTGATAATAAGCTTCAATCAGCAGGAAAAGAATTTTCTGGTAAAATATTATCAATAAAAAAAGAAAATAACTCAAAGTCAGTAAATATGGAAATGTCAAATGCATATAATATACCCAAAGTAAAAAGACTTATTCGAAAAATATTAGTAAATGATGGTAATGTAATATTAGAAGATGAATATTTATTTTCAGGTAATTCTCTTAAAATTGAAGAAGCGTTTATCACTTGGCTTGATGTCGTTGTAAAAAACAATATAGCAATCATTTCTGGAGAGAATAATAAAATTGCACTTATGATTAAAGAACCAATTAATACCAAAATTAATCTTGAAAAACTAGAAAAAGAAAGCAAGGAAAACAAAAAATTAAAAATATTAAAAAGAATCAGCTTTGCTATTCCAGAAACTAAGAGCAATAAAGTTCATATAAAAGTTGAGATAAAGCTAATGAATTAAACAAGCGTTAAAGGGTTACTCGTCCCCCTTATTAGAATTAACTACCCCCCTTTTTTTATTTTTGGATTTATTAGGCAAAACCAAATAACAAACAACCAACTACTAAACTTTTAAATAACATCTAAGCATTCTTCAATTATAAAATGGGTGATAAAAAAATAAGTTTAGTAACTGGGGCTTCCTCCGGACTAGGCCGAGAAATTGCAAAACTTCTCTGCGAAAAAGGGCACACAACTTATGTTGTCGCAAGAAGAAAAGAAAAACTAATAGAGCTACAAAAAGAGTGCAAAAATGATTCCGGAAAAATAAAAATAATCTCAGGAGATTTATCAAATTCTAATTTTAGAAAAACAATAATTGACCAGATAATAAAGGAAAATAAAAAAATAGACTACCTCATAAATAATGCAGGATTTGGACGTTCAACAAAATTTGAAAAACAGAGCGCAAAAGAAATGCAAAACATGTTTGAAGTAAACATCATAGCATATATGCATCTAACCAAATTAGCCCTAAAGCACATGAAAAAAGAAGGCTCAGGAAGACTAATACATGTTGGTTCGGTTGTAGCTTTCACCCCTTTGCCATATTTCACAACATACAACGCAACAAAGTCAGCAGTTTATGCATTCAATAGATCCCTAAGGTACGAACTTAAGGGAACTAATATTTCCTCAACAGTTGTTCTTCCAGCACGAATGAAAACAGGATTTGCAAAAGCAGCATACGATTGCTACCAAGAACACGGAAGAGAATTCTGCGCAGAAAAATTCAACAAAATCGCAGGGAGCCCCATAAGAGTAGCTAAAGTAATCGTAAGAAATCTAGACAAAAGAAAAGAGGTAATCCTTCCTACATTTAAATCATTCATCTGGTACTCAACAAGATATACCGGATTTATAGTAGACTTCATTATGAAAAACTTTTTAGGACCGAAAGAAAAGAAAAACATAAACAAAATTAAATTAAAAACAAAAAAGGGGGTAAAAATAAAATGAAAAAAGTAACAATATACACCTCGCCAACCTGCCAACACTGCATAAATGCAAAAGAATTTTTTAAAGAAAACAAGGTAGAATACGAAGAAAAATCAATAGAAGATGAGGCAAATGCAAAAGAGGCAGTAGAAAAATCCGGTCAACAAGCAGTACCTATAATAGATATAGAAGGTAAGATAATCATAGGTTTCGACGAAGACGCTGTTTCTAAAGAATTGGGATTGTAGAAAACCTCATCATTTATGAAGACCAAACAATAAAATTTTGAATTTTCCCCATACTAGTAAGAACAAATAATCAAAAATATTTTTTTAATTAACACAGTACATAGGGAAAAAATATTTTTTATTTCTTAATATTTTAGAAATTCTATCCCTACTGCCACTTAGAGAAACATCGTCTTCAGTAAAAGACGTAGCCGTCTCTAACAAATCCAAAATTTCCACATTTCTAATTTCACAGATATCAAAAATCATACTTATTTCCAAATTACTTAAAGGACCACATCCCATTAATGCCCCCACAACATCATCATATTCTGGACATCCCAAATCAATTTGACGAGATTCAGCTCCATCCAAAGCATCCTCAAACCTTCTTTTATTATAAGAATCCCAACCCATCCCCTCACTATCTCCATAAACTTTTCCTGAAAGTTCAAACCCATAAGCCTTATAAGAACTTTTTAGAAGACCCTCTTCATCATATTCATCTAAAAACTCTTCATCATCATCTACAGGTAAATCACAATCCCTACTAGGCTCTCCAACCTGTTTCCACTCATCTCCAGGCCAATAAGAATCGTTAGACCCATCCCCATAATTACTCCAATCCTTTTCTTCGTTCATAAAAACAAAACCAAAAACACATTCTTAAACATTATTACACTAAAAACTAATATTTTTCACCCTTCTTTTTAAAAAGCTTCCATCCTTCAAATTTACACTAAAAACTAATATTTTTCACCCTTCTTTTTAAAAAGCTTCCATCCTTCAAATAATACTAATCCCGAAAAAGCAAAAGGCAAGACAACTAACCAATTATTCAAACTCATAGGAACAACTCCAAAATACCCTCCAACAAAACTATAAATCAATCCCAAGTGTAAAACAAACGACAGAAGAACCGCATAATTCAAATACTTATTGCTAAACACTCCAGTCTTAAAGAGAGATATCTCACTTCGACAAACATAAACAAACAAAAGCTCAAAGACAATTGAAGTCGTAAGAACCATGGTTCTAATTAACTCTACAGGTAAATTCATACTCATCCCAATTAAATAAACAGCTAAAGATACAATAAGCGCCAAACTTCCAGCAACAATAATAAACTTCCAAATATCGGACAAAACACTTTTCTCATCCCTTGGTGCGCTCTTCATAACATTCTCTTGTTTCTCAAAAACTAAAGCTAAGGCAGGAAAAGAATCAGTAACTAAATTTATCCAAAGAATCTGCAACGGCAAAAGAGGCAACGGCATTCTAAACAAAAGAGCGAACATTACAAGAAAAACCTCAGAAAAATTAACCGCTAAAAGATATTTTACAAACTTTTTTATGTTGTCATATGTCTTTCGCCCTTCCCTAACTCCAGCAACAATTGATGCAAAATTATCATCAACTAAAACTATATCACTAACATCACGAGAAACATCCGTCCCACGAATCCCCATAGCAACTCCAACATCCGCAGCTTTAAGAGCCAAAGAGTCGTTAACCCCATCTCCCGTAATTGCAACAACCTCCCCCTTTTTTTGCAAAATTTTTGTTATCCTCAGCTTCTGATTCGGACTAACCCTAGCAAAAATAGCAACATTATCTATAACTTTCTCTAACTCTGAATCACTCATTTTCTCCAAATCATCATGAGTTAAAACCTTGCCGACTATTCCAACCTCTTTAGCAATAGCAACAGCGGTCTCTTTAGAATCCCCCGTAATCATTTTTACCTTTATCTGTGCATCATAACACTCTCTTATAGCATCCTTAACTTCCTCTCTAGGCGAATCAATCATACCACTAAATCCAAGAAAAACCAAATCCGACTCATCAAAATCTTTTTTCCTTATCTCTTTATACGCAAAAGCCAAAACCCTAAGAGCTTTTTTGGACATATCTTCAGAAATTTTCAATAATTCAGCTCTACGCTTTTCCGTTAATTCCACTATTTCTCCACTAATCAACTCTCTTGAAGATGCTCCAATTATAACCTCGCTCGCACCCTTTGAATACATTGTCTTAAAAACGGGCCCTCTTCTTATAACTGACATCATTTTTCTTTCCGAATCAAAATCAAACTTTTTGAACCTAGGCTCTTTTTGAGTTAAAACTTTTTTATCATACCCTAAATCTAAAGACGAAGACAAAAGCGCTTTCTCAGTAGGATCTCCAATAATACCATAATCTTCATCCAAAGAACTATATTTTGCATCATTACAAAGAATTGACGTCTTCACCAACATAGAAAAATTCTTATCTTTCTTTAAATCAATTTTTTTACCACCAACAAAAATATCCTTACCCTCTTTTTCATAAAAAGAGTTCGCAGAATAATACTCCGTAACTCCCATCTTTTCTTCAGTTATTGTACCAGTCTTATCTGAACAAATAACCGTAACACTTCCTAGGCTCTCAACCGCCGGAAGACGCCTAACGATAACATTTGATTTACTCATAGCAAACGAAGAAATGGCAAAACCAATTACAAGAACCGCCGGAAGTCCTTCGGGTATAGCACTAACGGCTAAAGCAACTCCAGTCATAAACATCTCCAAGGAATCAAACTTTTCAAAAACGCCCAATAGAACAACCAATATAACAATACCTAAAATAATAAAACCAACTTGCTTAGAAAATACATCCATTCTCTTTTGAATAGGAGTAATTTGAACATCAATTTCACTCAAATTAGTAGCTATATCTCCAAACACCGTATTCATTCCAGTTTTTACAACAATTGCCTTACCGCTTCCACGAACAACCTCAGTTCCAGCATACAGCATATTATCTCTATCTGCAAGCGGCACCTTTTTCGAAATAACTTTAGAAGCTTTTCCAGCAGGTGAAGCCTCTCCAGTTAAAACTGCCTCATTAGCCTGTAAATTTTCTGAATCAATTATTCTTAAATCCGCATTAATCTTATCTCCAGCAGACAAAACAATAATATCACCAACAACCAAATCTTCAGACAATATCTCCAGAACCTCTCCATCTCGAATAACCTTCGACTTTAGAACAAGGAGATTCTTCAACTTTTCAATAGCCTTCTCTGCTTTATACGTCTGAAAAAACCCAATTCCAGCATTCAGAACAACAATACAAAGAATAACCACACCATCAATAACATGACCTATAAAAAAAGAAAGCGCAGAAGCAATAATCAAAAGATAAATAAGAAAATTCTTAAACTGACTCAAAAGAACCCTAACAGCATGAAACTTATGAACTTTAGTAATTTTATTTTTACCATGTTTTTTAAGTCTAGTTTTAGCCAATTTAGAACTAAGCCCCTTCGCAGAACTTTTAAGGTCCTTTAAGACATCTTCACCCTCTTTTTGATAATACTCCATCATGAAATAAAAGTAAACTGGATTTATTAAGGTAATGGGGGAGCTATAACCCACCAACCATGAGAGTGTTAAGAAGTCGGGACTTGAACTTGGCTGTTAATCGAGGGACTTATTAGTGAGTTGTTAAGTAAGCATAACCCATAATCTTCAGTTAAATTTAAAAGTTACATTCCTTATTAACCTAGATGGAAAAAGATAAGATTGCGAAAGAATTTAAAAGAAAATTTACTACAAAAAATAAAGGGAAATCGATAGAGTTAAGAAAAAGTTTAACACCTAAAGAAACAAATATGGATGCTGAAGATGTAAAGAGTAGAGAAGATTTTATATTATTTTTGAAGAAATTATATGCAGACTTTTCTCATTGGATAGACAGTAGCAAATCAGATAATCCTCTAATGTTTGATAATTCTAGATGGGCTAATAAATTTACGGGAGATTTTTTAGAATCAATGTCTGCTTGGATTGAAGATTCTAATTATGGCGAAGGGAAAAAAACATTAAATTGGAGAGAGATTGCAGAAATTTTTGATGCTTCTAGAATTTATGAGTAAGAGAGTGTTAAGTTGCATGGCTTTTTAGAAAAGTTACCGACCATAACCCTTAAAAACTCCCAATTACACCTAAAATTAAGCTTGAGCAGTTAACTCATCGGAAACTTAGCGTTAAATCGCAAAGAAATAACAAATATGATTTCTAGTTTTTGAGGAAGGTCCGCCCACCTCTAAACTCACGTTTAGACCTAACTTGTTAGGAGGTATCCAGGAAATCTGGATTGCTGTGAGGTAAAGCACTGCTACAGAAACGACACAGTCTGTCAATAGCCATGAACCCACGGGGGAAGCTACAATTTGACAGGATTTGATGAAACGAGCATCTTGCCTGGTGCAAGGTTTTAAACCGCTTAGTCGAATGTTAACACGTTCGGTTTGAGGTTAGCCCTCAACGAACGACAGAAGGTGGCCTATGCTCAAGCTTTTATATTTACAAAGGTATAAATTCCACCGGAGGAAAAAATCCCGGAAAATTAGCTCTCAACATAACAAGAATTGCTATAGGAATAACTGAAAACAAAAATATCACTAACAGAGATAAAACATACTTCATCCAAGACCTTAATTCTTTTTTGCCCTTCAATCCAATGCTTAACATCGGAAGAGTTATCATAAGCCCATAAACAAATATTACCAAGGGTGTCATAAAAATAAAACCAATAGGATTTGAAAATATTGCAAAAATCACGCCTTCCGAGAATAAACCAAACGAACCCGCAATAAAAAACACTTCTGTATAAGAATACTTATATCTATTCAATAGAAAATACCACGCAAAATAAAATCCAGTGAAAGCAAATATATTAAACATCCAAAACTGGCCAACTCTCTCTAAATACAACATAAAATTAAACCCTTCTGATAAATGATTAAACAACGCCGCAAATATCTCTTCAAATAAAACGACCCCATATCCCAGAATTAAAAACTTGCCCAACCTATTCATTTCCCAACCCACAAGTTTCTTTTTTATTTTTTCACGATAAATCCAAACTGGCAATCCAACAATAATAATAAAAAAATAATATAGGATCTGATAACTAAATTCAATGGCAAAAATATAAAATATCCAAAATATAAAACTAACCACCAACCAAATCAACATCGACTTTTTAAAAAAATCCATAATCAAATATAGGTATAACTCAATATAAATCTTTCCCAAAACTACTTCCCAGGAAACTTCTTCGGAAACTTAAACTTCTCCATTGGACGTTCATCATAAATATCAACAAAAGCCGCATCTTTCATTGACTTTATCTCAACTCTTTTACCACTTTTTTTATCATCTCCATGAAACTCATACGCAACCTCTTTTACATGCCCTATGTGAGAAGTCACTCTAGTAAGAAATACACCTAAGTCTATTTTATCTTTTGAAAGTGCCATAAAACCCTCCAAAGTACTATAATCATTAGACTTCAGAGAATATAATCTTTTCCGTATTAGACAATATATTCAATTACCCATAAAATTTCACAGTAGGACTAATTGCAAAAATCACGAAAGCTGCTAAAAACCATCCCCAATGAATACTATGTACTAAATCCATTGCTGCCGGCCAAACTGTTATCACAAACAAGACAAAGGCCGCAGTTGATAGTTTCACTAAAGCTATATCGTGCGTTTTCAACTTTTTCATTTTCTTATCGAAATTCATTTTATCACCTCCTTTTCACTTTATATTATTACTAAATCCCAGCCCCTTCAACGTCCCACTAACTTTAACCACTTCTATTTTTTTATCATAAACACAAAAACTAGCTCGAACCTTATCAAGCGCCTCTCGATTAATTGAAATTACACTAAAATCTTTATCTCCCTTAATGAAATTTAGACTAACCTCGCTCATTCCCAAAACTCCTAAAAACTCCAATATAGAATCTGGAATATTTTTTTTCAAATTTTTACCCTTAACGTGCAAATATCTTTTCTTCTCACGAGCTGACGGACGAAGTGGTTTCATATAATAACTAGAAAAAAAGACTTTATAATAATTACCCAAACTACTCTTCAATCCCACACCAAACTTCCATTATAGAATCTTCACTATCTGGAATAAATCTCTCATCATAAAATTCAAACCAAAATCCATTTTCCTTTAATCCTTTTTCTTTCATATACTCACTAATTTCAGCATAAAATGAATTCAAATCTTTCAAAACTCCTTTATATTCAAAAACTGCATATTTATTTGCAGGAATTTTTTCACACTTCATTCCTTCAGGAACGTCCTCGCACTCAGAAACCTCAACGGCAGCCAAACTTCTAAAGCTACACTCATCCTGACTAATAGTAAAACACGGACCAAAAAATTCTTTTTCATTAACTCGATTTTTTATTTCAGAAGCCTTAGGCATAAACCTCTGCCACAAAGCAGGATAAGGATTATTCTTAATACATTCCTGAACATTTGAAATTAATTCAATTCCAACTACCTTAAACTCTCCTTTTTCTTGAATTTTGTGTTCCATAAAAAAACAATAAAAAACTTAGTTATAAACGTTTCTTACTACCATAAAAAAGTAAACAAAAAATACTTTTATAAACTAATAAACTCTTTTACTATCAAAAGAGGGAAGAAAAACATAAATGGAAATCTGTACAATTGGTGGATATGAAGAAGTAGGTAAAAATATGACTGCCGTAAAAATAGGCGAAGATGTAATTCTTTTTGATGGTGGAATATTCCTACCAGCCGTAATTGAGCTTCAAGAAGAGAGCGGGCAAAGATATAACGAACAAAAAATGCGAGAAGTTGGAGCACTTCCAAACGACTTAGTTTTAGATAAATTGGGGTGGAAAGATAAAGTTAGAGCAATAGTAATCGGTCACGCACATCTAGATCATGTTGGAGGAATTCCATATCTAGCAAAAAGATACCCAAAAGCAAATATTTTGGCAACGCCATTCACAATGGAAGTATTAAAATCAATAATTGCAGACGAAAAACTAGTAATGCGAAATAAAATGATATATGTAAAAGAAAATTCAATAAATTTCGTTAAAGGAAAAAAAGAAAAAATAAAAATAGAATTTATTCACACAACCCACTCAACGCTACAGTGCGCCTTTATAGCTCTACACTCAAAAGAGGGAATATTTTTCTACGCACTAGATTTTAAATTTGACAACTATCCCGGGATAGGCGCTCCTCCAAATTACAGAAGATTTAGACAGCTGGGAGAAAAGGGAATAAAAGCTCTAGTGGTAGATGCACTATACTCTGGAACAGATAAAAAGACAGCTTCAGAAAGAGTAGCAAGTCACATGCTAGAAGATTCTTTTTCAACCGTACGAAACAAAAATGGGGCATTCTTTGTTACAACTTTTTCTTCGCACATTGCAAGATTGGACAAAATAGTAGCATTTGCACAAAAAACAAACAGAAAAATAATATTTCTCGGAAGAAGTCTAAATAAATACGTAAACTGTGCAGAAAAAGTAGGATTAGCACCGTTCAAAAACAAAATAGAAATGAAAAAATACAGAGGACAGGTTAACTCATTCCTAAAAGACTTAGAAAAAAACAGAGGAAAATATTTAGTGGTTTGCACCGGACATCAAGCTGAACCTGGTTCTATACTAGATAGAATAACCCAAGGAGACACTCCATTTAAATTTAGAAAAGGGGATAATCTTATTTTCTCATCAAGCGTAATTCCAGCTCCAGTAAATATTACAGCAAGAGAAAGAATGGACAAGAGACTAAGACGTCAAGGAGTAAGACTTCAAACAGACGTTCACGTATCGGGACATGCTGGAGCAGAAGACTTAAGGGATTTAATAGAAATGCTAAAACCAAAACATATAATACCTGCACACGGTTCATTAGATCAAGAAACGCCACTAATAAAGGTAGCTTCAGAATTCGGATATAAATTAGGAACAACTTCCCACCTTTCATCCAACGGAAAGCTCTTAAAAATATAATGGTAAATAATTTAATAGTTCAAGGAATAAAAATGGCAACAGAAAGAGGCGCATCATTAGAGGATACCATGATGTCCTTTTATAACGCAGGATACTCCAAAGAAGAAATTGAACAAGCAGCAAGAGCATATCAAATGGGAGGTAGCTACAATCCTCAAGCCCAGCAAGCTCAACCTCAACAATTCCAACAACAATCCCCAGCCGTAGCAAATACTCCTATTCAGCCTCAACAAGCTCAGCCAGGACAGCCCGGACAAATGCCACCCGCTCAACCAGGACAAGCTCAACCTATTCAACCCGTAGCAACTACTCCTGTAGCACAAAATCCTGCTCAGTCACAACAAATGCCTACTCAACCCCAACCCGCAATGCCAATTCCAACTCAACAACAAAAAGCAACTCAACCAGGACAGCCCGGACAAATGCCACCCGCTCAACCAGCAGCAACTACTTCTGTAGCACAAAATCCTGCTCAGTCACAACAAACTCAGTCTGCTCAACCAGCAGCAACTACTTCTGTAGCACAAAATCCTGCTCAGCCAGTAGCAAATACCCAAAAAACTTCAAACTACGCACAACAAAACAAAAAATCAAAAGCAAAAACCGGAATTATAATTTTAGCCGTAGTACTCCTATTACTAGTTGTAGGGTTAATAGCAATAGTTTTCTTAAAAGATTCTATAATTGATTTTTTCAATAGAAGTATTTCATGATAGAGCAAATATATACGCCAGAAAAAGATTCTTTTCTCATGAAAAACGTATTAAAAGAAAAATTACCAAAATTATTAAAAAATACACCAAACCTAAAATTTTTAGAGATAGGTTCAGGCTCGGGAGTTCAGCTAGAAACAGCATTAAAACTAGGAGTCAAAAGAAAGAATATCTTTGCATGCGACATAAATAGAGAAGCTACAAGACATTGTAAAAAATTAGGATTTAACTGTGTAAATTCAAATTTATTTCAAAAAATAAAAAATAAATACGACATAATAATATTCAATCCTCCATATCTACCCGAAAACGAAAACGAACCAGAAGATTCAAAATTAGCAACCACCGGAGGGAAAAATGGAGGAGAACTAATAAATAAATTTCTAAAAAGAGCAAAACAACATCTAACAAAAAATGGAAGAATATTTCTATTAACATCATCTCTAACAAAAAAAATAGACTGGCAAAACTACAAAAAAAGAAAAATATCCAACGTTAAAATATTCTTTGAAGAATTATATATGTGGGAATTAACACAATAACCTAAACTCTTTCCACCTGATAAAAAATTCCGGTAGGAATCTTCTCAGCCACATTATAATCAAACTCATCTGCCTTATTCCATGCATCCCTAAAACTAGTCTTTTTATGGCCCTCTTTTTCTAAGCTATAACATTTGTCTTTGTATGTGGCCGTCTGAGGATGGAAAACTAAGCACGGCTGTAAGATCTCAATAAAACTAAAACCCTTATGCCTCATTGCTTCACCAAGAACCCACTCAACCTGTTTAACATCTGAATATACTCTTGCAACAAAAGTAGCACCAGCAGCAAGCATAATTTTCAACGGATTAATAGGATAAACGCTAACTCCTCTTGGAGTAGTCTTGTCCACATATCCAAGCTCACTAACCGGAGTTGGCTGACCAACCGTCAAAGCAAAAACCTGATTATTATGAACAATATAATTGTAATCAATATCATAACGAGCCGCATGAATCAGATGTTCCATTCCTTCAGCATAGGCATCCCCATCTCCACTAACTCCAAGAACAGTTAATTCTGGTTTTGCTTTTTTTATCCCCAAGCACGTCGGAAGAACTCTACCATGCAAACTATTTATTCCATTCAATTTTAGATAATCATACATTTTTGCATGGCAACCAATTCCAGTAACTAACGCAAAATCCTCTCTAGCTTTTTTTGAATTAACTATAGCATTTTTCACACCAGCTAAAATCATAAAATTAGGACACCCCGGACACCATGTCGGTTTAATTTTTGTAGTCATATCCTTAATTTCCATTATTTCAACTTTCCCTCCAATTCTTTTTTTAACTCATCACACAGAAACGGACGACCATCAAATCTTAAAATTTTTCTATCTTCCTCAATAATTATACCAGTTTTCTCCGCAATCAAATCTCCAAGCTGCCCCCTAGAACTATTCTCAACCAAAATTAAATTTTCACCAAATTCACGAGCAAGTTCAACCGGAAAGGGTTCAATATATTTTATCTGAATAAACTTAACATCCAAACCCTCTATCGCATCAATTATGGCCCCACGAGTGGACCCCCAAGAAACAACAACATTTTTACTTTTTTTATTTCCAAGAACTTCATATTTAGAAAAATTAAAACTCTCTTTTTCTATCTCCAAGCCAATCGCCCTTCGTTCCAAAACATTCTCTTCAATAATCTCAGGGTCTTCTGTAGCACTTCCCTCAGAATCTTTCTCATAACTATTATATCTCTTAAGTTTACGCGTTTTCTTTATTTTCTCGATCTTAGGCCAAGAATCAATTGTGTAAAAACTCTCACCTAAATGCTTATCCGAAAGAACTATCGAAGGTATACCAAACTTTTGAGAAAAATAAATCGCTTGATTAGTCAATTCATACGCTTGAGTTGGGCTTCCAGGAGCAAAAACAACACGATTAAACTCCCCGTGCCCTGAATGTCTAGCCATATTCAAATCACCCTGGGATGTATAAGTAGCAACGCCAGTTCCAGGACCAGGACGCATAGATAAAAATATAGTAACTGGAACTTCCGCCACACCCGCAAGACTAATAGACTCAGTCATTAAATCAAACCCACCACCACTAGTTCCACACATTGCAATTTCTCCAGTCATTGCTGAACCAATAGTCGCATTAATAACACTAATTTCATTTTCTAACTCCATTGTAAAATAGTCATTATCCCTCTCTTTCTGTGCTAATTGGGTCAAAACAGAAGTAGACGGAGTCATTGGATACGCATAATACATATCAATTCCAGAATTTATGGCACCCTCACTTATCCCTTCGTTACCATCAACAAAAAGACCTCCATTTTTTTTACTTTTAACAATTTTTATATTGAAATCAGCTTTTTCATATCCCTCTCTAGCCTCCTTGATGTTCTCCCCAAACCTTCTCTCTAAAATTCTCAATTCATCCTCCAAAAGAGATATTGGTAAATTAAGAACCTTAAAAACCTGTCCAGCAAAATACATATTTTGATAATCTCCATCAAGTAAAATACCGTCTTTTTTCAAATCTCCCTCATGAATTTTTGCAGTAGCCTCATCAATTGAAACAACAACATCCATTTTGGAATCATTACTATGAACCGGAGAATCAGAAAAAGTCAAAACATTAAAATTATGCCCACCTCTAATTAAAGACTGATAATCACGAGAATAATATACAAAATATCCCAATTTAACAAGAGCCTCACCTAAAACATTCGTCAAAATATTCGGTCCCTGTCCAGCTTCTCCTCCAAACAAAATATTGTACCTCATAAAAGAAAACAGACATAGATTATTATAAAGTTATTGGTAAATAAACAAGAATAAATCTATTCATCAACAGGGGGAACATCGGGCATATCGTTCTCCAAAGGAGCATTTCGTTTTCTTATTAAAACAAAAGACAAAACAATTAAAATTATAAGTACAACAACGCCACCTAAAACATATTTCCAAAAAATATTGTAATAAACTTTCACATCATCCATAAGGCCACCTACACTCTCAATAGTAACATCCCCATCAGAAACTCTCAAAGAATCAAAATGCCCATCATATGTAATCAGAACATTACCCTCAACAACCTGTCCAACTCTAAAAGAAAAATTATTAGGCATTTTATTAGAAGGAACATAAATGCTTTTTATTCCACTCTCAACAAGCCCTTCGCAAGCTTCCCCTCCAAAACTAACCGTTTGAACCATCTCTATAACCTCAACTGACAAAACGTATCCTTCTGGCATACTTAATTGGCCACCGGAAGAACACAAATTCTCTCCAACGCCACCTTCCACTTCTGTACAATCATCCACCCAAGCCTCTTTCTGCTCAACATCTAATATAGTTCCTTTAATTCTACAGCTAGAACCAGGACCAACCCCCGCAAAAACCAAATTAGAAAATAAAATTATTCCCAATATTAATAACGCATATCTACCACCCTTCATACTAAATCGCAAGTAAACTTAATATATAAAACGTTCCCTACGGAATTATTTCTGGCCCAAAATACTTTTCAAACTCAAAATCCTCTTTTTTTATCAGACCTATCTCGATAAGTCCCCTTATATCATCTATTTTTTCTCTAACCAAATCAATTAAATGTTTTATCGTATCACAAATTAAATCTTGCCCCTTTTCAGGCCAAAGTTCTGCATGATTTGAATAAAGACATCTTCCTCCGCAAACCTTTTTATAACTACACTCATCACACTTGCCACCACACTCCACCTCCTTAATCCCCCCCAGCTCCGACTCCAAGTCCCCACAATAAAAATCTTTAACGCTATTCATAATCGGACACGCTGAAAGCTTTCCAGAAGTTGTAATAGTGAAGTTAGAATGCCCCGAACCACACGGAAGTTTGCCATCACACCCATTAACCAATGAATCATACACTCCCAAAAACGGATAAATTTTTATCACCCTGCCCTCCTTCATCTCATCAACCCACCATTCGACCAGCTTGCCCAGCGAATAATTATAATCATTAACAAACTTTCTAAATTCATCCTCATTAAAATCACTCTTATAAAATCCAGCATCCAACTGAAAATGCACCGAATCAAATATCTCTAAATTAAAAATATGCTCAACCTGATTAATAATATCTGGAAATTCCTTAGATATAGTCATTCGAGCAACAATCTCCCCATCAAAACCCATTTCACGAACTTTTTTTACATTGCTAACAACATCATCATACCTTCCTTCACCACGATTAAAATCAGTAACCTTTCGTCCCCCATCAATTGAAACCAAAATCTTTGAAAGCTTCATTAAATATTTCTCAGGCAGATTATGCAAAAGGATTCCATTAGTTTGTAAACAAAATCGTGCAGAGACCTCATCCATAATTCTCATCATTCTCTCTATCTTAATTAACGGCTCTCCTCCATAAAAAATAAGCGTAGGATCATCATCTTTAGACAAAAACTTTTTTATTTTATCAATACTAACCTCAGAATCACACGGACTATCACTATCATAATCCCATTTTTCACCAAGTCCGTTATCAAACTCCGTCATAGACTTTCCATAACAATACTTACATTGCAAATTGCATTTCTCAGTTAAAATAATGTGCCAGTGCATAGAAAATTAATAAGTAAGCAATTTATAAATATTTTTCTAAAATACTTATAAATTAGTATACAAAACTACTCCTTCAATCTACAATTTTCAAAATATAAATCCTCATCTCTATGCGCACCTCTATTAACATTAGCATAAAACCTATCTTCAGTTTTTAATCTACATCCAATCTCTTCCTCTACTCCATTTAATGGTAAAAATATCTTGGACCTTTATCCAAATGCCTTCCAACTATTTGCACCGTTGCATAAAAATTACTCCCCTGAACCATACTCACAGACTCGACCCTAACAAGACTTCTCCAAAGCCTTCTTTCTTCATCTGGCAAATCTTCTCTTCCCTTAAGCAAAGGAATTTCTCCAACTGCCACCCTAAAACTCTCCCATCATATTGGGTAAATTCCCACCATCACTAACCATATTCCCACCCTTATTCGGCTTTGATGCAATTACATCATCAATTCTTAAAATCATCATAGCAACTTCAGAAGCTGAATTAATAGCCTGAGACTTTATCTTATACGGCTCAATGATTTTCGCCGCCAAAACATTCTCAACCTTATCATTAAAAAGATTTATTCCAAAATTACTCTCTCCTCTTTCATGAGACGCTTTTAATTCAGTTAAAATATCAATCGGATCAAGTCCAGCATTCTCTGCCAAAGTAGATGGAATAAATTCTAACGCACTAGCAAACTTAAATACAGCCAACTGCTCACGACCACTAAAAGATTTTGCAAAATCACGAAGACGACTAGAAAGTTCCATCTCAACCGCACCTCCACCCGCAACAACCAACCCCGACTTTAAAACCGAACTAACATCTCCAAGCCCATCCATAAACGCACGCTCAATTTCATCAATAACATGTATACTTCCACCATGAATCAAAATACTAACCGCTTTAGGATTTTTACATCCACAAACATAAGTCATTTTTTCCTCGCCATAAAACTTTTCTTCAACACTACTAGCCTCTCCCAAAAGAGATAAATCAAGCTCATTCAAATTACTAACAATTTTAGCACCTGTAGCTTTAGATAATTTCTCCAAATCAGACCGAGAAACACGACGACAAGCATAAATATTTTCTTTGGCCAAAAGATACTGCGCAAAATCATCCACCCCTTTCTGACACAACAAGACATTTGCACCACTCATTTTGATTTTCTCAATCATTTCCTTAATTACTCGCTCTTCCTCCTCAATAAAACCACCAAGTTGACTAGGTGAAGTAATAGAAATTTTTGCATCCAACTCCGGATTTCTTACCTCTATAGGAAAATTTACCAATGCAATTCTTGCACTATCAACTTTTGTTGGCATATCTAGACTCAATCTACTCTTAGAAAAAACAATTCCATTAACAAGCTCTGTATCCTTAACTCCTTCACTTTGAACCTTCTCTAGTTTTATATCATTCAAATCTATCTCACCACCATTCTCAATCTGACGAACCGCAGAAACAATTATTTTAGAAAACTTCTCTTTCGAACCCTCAGCCCCCTTGCCAGTCATCGCAGTCATTGCAATTTGCTCTAAAATATCAATATCCTCTGAAGTAACTCTTAAAGAAATCTCTTTCAAAATTTCTTGAGCTCTCTCAGCCGCTAGCCTATACCCCTTAGTTATAACAGTTGGGTGAATTTTCTGCTCAAGTAGTTTCTCAGCATTTTCCAAGAACCTTCCAGCAAGCATAACAGCAGTAGTAGTACCATCTCCAACCTCACTTTCCTGAGTCTTAGCAATCTCAACCATCATCTTAGCAGCAGGGTGCTCAATCTGCATCTCAGATAAAATAGTCACCCCATCGTTTGTAACAATAATCTCCCCAGTTGGACTTACAAGCATCTTATCCATACCCTTTGGACCAAGTGTGGTCTTAACAACCTCAGCAACCATTCGTGCAGCAAGTATGTTATTACTCTGGGCATCTTTTCCTAAAAGTCGTTGCACATCCTCCGGCATTAAATTAGTATTCTTCTCCATGGAAGGAAAAACCACAAAATATTATTTAAGCTTTATAGTGATGAAATGATAGAAATCCAACACCCACGGGCGTACTCCCGTATTGATATACTGGGGCAAACCTTTTAACCACTTTTAACCTAACCAAAACATGCACGAACTACTTCAAATAACAGCCGCAATAATACTTGTAAGCCTAGTCTCCCTAATCGGAATAGTCTTTCTTCTAACAAAAAAGAAACTAGGAAGAATTTTAACATTCATTGTAGCATTTGCAGCAGGAACAATGCTAGCAACCGCCTTTTTTCACCTAATCCCCGAAAGCTTTGAAGAAATTAACACTCTCTGGCCCGTACTTGCCGGAATAATCTTATTCTTCATAATAGAATCCGTAATCCACTGGCATCACTCTCACGAACTACACTGCAAAGACTGCATCAACCCAATGGCATACCTAAATATAATTGGAGACGGAATCCACAACCTTTTAGATGGAATAATAATTGCAGCGAGCTTCTTAATAGACCCAAAAACCGGAATAATTGTGACCGCATCAATACTTATGCACGAAATCCCTCAGGAAATAGGAGACTTCGCAATTCTACTTCATAGCGGAATCTCAAAAAGAAAAGCACTGCTACTAAATCTAGCATCAGCACTAGTCGCAGTAATTGGAGGAGTTTTAGGATATTTCTTCTTCACAAACCTAGAATTCACACTCCCTTACATAGTCGGAATAGCAGCAGGTGGATTCATCTACATTGCAGGAGTAGATATTTTTCCGACACTCCATAAAGAAAAAAATAGAATAAAAAGAGTAATCCAAACAATAGCATTAATTATCGGAATACTTGCAATATGGTTACTAACCAGCATGCACTTTTAAGCACAATAATTCTTAAAAACAAATACCACCTCAAATAAACATGCTAGACAAAGAAATGACTCTCAAAGAAATTGAATTCGAATTAAACAAGCACAGCGACTTCTTAAAAATAGATATGTTAGTAAGATTCACAGATGACATTCTACCAAACGAGCTAAAAATTGAAATGTACAAAAAATTAATGGAGCTCTACAAAAACAACAATATGCCATTCGAAGCAGCGAAAACATCAAAAAACATCGCAATGCTAGCAGATTCTTACAAAGACAAAGAAAAATACTACATCGCCGAAGCAGAACTCTACATTATGTCCGGACATCTTGAAAAAGTAAATACCGCAATGAAAGACGCAATGTCAAACGCCAATGCAACCGAAAGAGAAAACATCATCTACACAATCAAAGAATTCTATAAAATTCAAGCAAATACCTACGAAAACGAACTAAAGAGACGAAAGGCTTCAGAAATATACGAAAAAGTCCTAGAAATGAGCCTCTTGCCCTCCGAAAGACAAAAAATAAAAGATAAATTACTAGAATTATACGATAAATTGGGCAAAACGCAAGAGTACTTTAGGTTGAAAAATAGCTAAAAACAAACACTTAAAAACCAAGCATAACTAGATTTATTGTTAGAAAAATACCGAATTGGTAAATTATTTCACATTCACAATCAACAGAGAAAGTCATAATCACTGAACATTAAGTTCAAAACTAAGAAGTATTTTTCTAGAGGTTCTTTAAAGAACCAATAAATTAAATTAAGGAGAAAACAAATATGGCAAAAATAAGTCCAGTATCAATAAAATATATGATACACGCTAACTTAAACGCTCAGGGTGCACTAGAAAAACCCGACGTAATCGGAGCTCTATTTGGTCAAACAGAAGGACTTCTAGGTAACGAACTCGAAATGAGAGAATTACAAAAAGAAGGAAAAATAGGAAGAATTGAAGTTGAACTAGAAAGAAAAGATAAAATTACTATCGGTTCAATCAAAATACCTACCGCACTTGACCAATCTGAAACAACTCTTATTGCAGCAGCTATTGAAACTATCGAAAGAGTAGGACCATGTGATGCAGAAATTGAAGTTGAAAGAATCGAAGATGTTAGAGGCTCAAAAAGAGACTACATCATTGAAAGAGCAAAAAAATTAATGCAAGGAATCCAAGGTTCAACTGACTCAAGAGAAATCTCAAACGAGATTAAAGACGCTGCAAAAATAGCAAACATCTCTGAATACGGAGACGAAAAGCTACCATGCGGAGACCTATCAGGTAAAGAAATAATTGTAGTTGAAGGTAGAGCAGATGTTGTGAATTTACTAAGAAATGGTGTTAACAATGTTATTGGAATGAATGGAACAAAGCTTCCAGAAGCAATTAAGACAATTTCAAAAGACAAAGAACTAACACTATTTGTTGATGGCGACAGAGGAGGAATCCTAATCGCACAAAACGTAGTAGATAACGCAAAAGTTGCATACATTACATCGGCACCAGACGGAAAAGAAGTTGAAGAGTTAACAGGAAAAGAAATCTTACAAAACTTACGAAAGAAAGTTACAGCAGAAGAATTTCTTAAGGGTAAAAACTCTAAAAAAAGTTTTAAGAAATCGGAGGAAACGTCTAAACCATTAGAACTTTCCAATGAAGATACGAACGGCCTAAAAGCTCTTTCTAAAAAAATAGAAGGAACAAATAAAGCTGTTCTCTTAAATGGTCAACTAGTCGAGCTTAAGTCTGTATCAAGTAAAGCCCTAACAGGCGAATTGAAAAGAACACGTAACGCTCCAGCAGTTCTAGTAATTGACGGAAACGTTACAAAGACTCTTCTTGAAACCGCAGAAAAGAAAGGCGTTCAAGTAATAGTTGCAAAGAACTTTTCAGCAACAGATACAACAATTAAACTACTTAGTTTGTAGTTACAAATTTTTATTTTAAACTATTGGTGGCCCTTCGGGGCTACCTTTTTTTATTTTTTATTTTAATCTTTTTCTAATTCTCACATCCATCTTCTAACTCTTTTTTTATAATTTAAATATTTTTTACCAAATTTCTTTTCCATATTTTTTTCCTCAATTACAATCACAAACCTATCAGTTAAAATAAGAAAAATTACCGGAATAACAAACGACGAAATTGTCCCAAGCATAATTGAAATTCCAATAAATGTAAAAACCATTCCTAAATAAGTTGGATTCCGAGTAAATTTAAAGAGTCCATCAGTTACAAATTTTGAAGGCATAACATTGGGATCAATAGTAGTTTTTTCTCTTCTAAATCTATTTGCAACCCAAACCCAATTCCAATAAAGTCCAAGTAATATTAATGGTATCCCAAGATAAATATATGGCGAGAAAATTACTTTTTTTATAGGGAAAAAATAATGTAAAACAATCTGAAAAATAACAAATAACCCCATCATATCTGGAATAGTTGTTTTTTTCATTTTACTTTTCTCTCCCCCTCAACCCAAAATGTATAAACAACACCCCAAGAATAGACCCAATCATATTACTAACCAAATCTAACGAAGTATTAACATATCCCCCAACCCCCGACTCCGGCATTATTACCGTAGCAACAAACTCTGCCACTTCATTCAACGCCCCAAAGCCCATTCCAACCATTACTAAAAGAAAATAAACAACCTTCCAATTAGTTTTCTCAGTCAAATACGGCAATAGTAAATAATAACCAACTAAAGTTGTTATGAAAAATCCATATATGTGAACCAACTGATCGAACTTCAATATTGACATCTCACCAGACATGATAAACGGATAAATCATCTGCTTATATAAAACATGATCACCAATCATAAGTCCGCCCCCAAGCATATGCAAAAGTCCCCAAATACTCAATCCCCATAAAATAAAATTATTAAATTTAGATTTTCTTATCGTTGCAGCTATCAGAATAAAAAAAACAACAATTACTCCTATATATAATAAAAATTCCCAATTATTCTGCTGAAAATAAAACCACGAAAAACCAATTAGATACGCCAAATTAAACAATACTAATATCCATTCACTCTTTTTCAAATTCATAAAAAACAAAAGTAAACATATTTTATAAATCTAATTATATCGAGAACCTCAGTTCTCTCGCGATTTTCACCGAGGTGCTTAAAAAAATCGCCCTTCAGTGATTCGGGGAAGATTCATTAAAGAAACCGAGGGGTTTCTTTGATTATGATCCTACCAAGATTTGAACTCGGGACCTCTGGCTCTCTTAGATTTCTCCAGTGAGATTACGAAACCCTAACGGGCTACGCTCTTATAAGACCAGCGCTCTACCAGGCTGAGCTATAGGATCATACCTATCAATTTCCAAATTTAATAACATATTTAAAGCTTTTTCTAATTACTTTTTTATGTTAATCGGACTAGTAGGAAAACCATCGGTAGGAAAGTCAACTTTCTTCAAGGCAGCAACGCTTGCAGAAATTGAAATCGCATCATACCCCTTTACAACAATAAAACCAAATCACGGAGTCGGATACGTAAAAGTAGACTGTATAGACAAAGAATTTAACACGCAATGCAATCCAAATCACGGATTCTGTATAGAACACAAGAGATTCGTTCCAATTGACCTCATGGATGTTGCCGGATTAGTCCCAGGAGCCTCAGAAGGAAAAGGACTAGGTAATCAGTTCTTGGATGACCTAAGACAAGCAAATGCATTCATTCATATTGTAGACATTTCAGGAACAACAGATATCGAAGGAAAACCAACTGAGAACCACAATCCAGCAGAAGACATAAAATTTCTAGAAGATGAGCTAAACAAATGGTATTATAATATTTTAGTAAAGGTTTGGAAAACATTCGCAAGAACAACCGAAATGCAAAACCAAAAACCCTCAGAAGCCATAGCAAAACAATTCTCAGGACTAAAGGTAGACGAAGAACAAGTAAAAGAGTGCCTACTAAAACTAAACTTACCAGAAAAACCAACAACATGGACAGATGAACAAATAATGGATTTTGCAAAAAAATTAAGAGAAATCTCAAAGCCAATGATTATAGCAGCAAACAAAATTGACATTGAAAACGGAGAAAAAAACTATAAAAAAATAATAAAAGAATTTCCAGAACTTATAATTATTCCATGTTCAGCAGACTCTGAATTAGCTCTAAGGCAAGCAGCAAAAGCAGAACTAATAAAATATATACCAGGTGAAACAAAGTTCGAAGCAACAAAGAACTTGAGCGTTAAACAAGCCGAAGCCCTAAATAAAATCAAAGAAAATGTCCTAAATAAATACGAAACCGGAACTGGAGTTCAGCAAATCCTGAACAAAGCAATTTTTGAACTATTAGAATATTTGGCAATCTTCCCAGGAAGCGCAAATAAATTAGGAGACAGTAAGGGAAATATCCTACCTGATTGCTTCCTGTTACCCGGAGGCTCAACCGCTCTAGACTTCGCATATTTCTTACACACCGACTTTGGAAAAAACTTCATTAAAGCAATTAACGCAAAAACAAAAATGGCACTAGGCAAGGACTATAAATTGCAGCACAGAGATAGTTTAGAGATAGTGACAAAGTAATTACATAAATTTTAAATATACCTCTAACCTCAATAAAACATGATAAAAGACAATAAAAATATAGATGATGATAACTTTGAAGAGGAAATTGATGAACTCGAATTAGATGAAGATTAAACCAGCCAATAAACACAAATTTCTTAAAAATTTACAAGATATAAATAGTTAAAAAGACCATTTTTTTAAAATATTCATCCAAAATGAAGAATAAAATACTATTAATAAACCCAGCGCAGTCTTCAGGCAAAAATTCCAAATATACTAATTTTAAATTTCCATTAGGACTTTTATATATTGCCGGAAAACTAGAAACAAATGGATTCGATGTAAAAATTATAGACGCACCACTTTACTATAAAAAAAGAAAAGAAATAAATGAGGACACCATACGAATTGGTTTATTTAAAGAAGATATAAAAAAAATAATAAAAGATTTTAATCCAGATATAGTGGGTGTATCCTGTGCATACTCTGCATACGAAACTGATTCTTTTGAAGTAATAAACACCGTAAGAGAAACAGAGAAAGAACTAAATAAAAAGTTTTTAATTGTAACCGGTGGAGCACATTCTTCAGCAAATACAGAACAAGTACTAAAAAATAAAGAAATAGATATAGTCGTACTTGGAGAAGGAGAAGAAACCATGCTTGAAATAGCAGAAAAATATAATAGAAAATCTCTTAAAAAAATAAAAGGAACTGCCTTTAAGGAAAATAAGAAACTAATAATAAACAAACCAAGAGAATATATCCAAAATCTAGATGAAGTAAGTGCCGCATGGCACCTCCTAGATATGAATCTTTATTTTAAACACCCAGACAATTCTGTTGCCACACTTAGAAATAATTCTGTTGACTTAGTTACAAGTAGGGGATGTCCTATGAATTGCAGATTCTGCTCAATTCATACCGTATGGGGAAGAAAATGGAGAGGAAGAAGCGCAAAAAACGTAGTAGATGAAATGGAACTTTTAGTTAAAAAATATGGAGCAAAACAATTCAGAATTCAAGATGACAATATGACCCTAAATAAAGAAAGAATTTTAGAAATATGCAAAGAAATAAAAAAAAGATCTCTAGACATAAGGTGGGACACACCAAACGGTGTTGCATTCTGGACACTTGACGAAGAAATACTTAAAGCAATGAGAAAAGCTGGATGCTATAGAATAACTTTCGGAATTGAATCAGGATGCAAAAATACCCAAAAATATGTTAGAAAAATAGTAGACCTAGAAAAAATAAAAAATCTAATCAACATTTGCCATAAACATAGACTTTGGGTCTGTTCAACCTTTATAATAGGATTCCCATACGAGACAAAAAAAGAAATAATGACAACAAAAAACTTCATATTAAACTCAAAACTAAATTTTCCCTTTATTTACGTAGCACAGCCCTATCCCGGAACAGATATGCACAAAGACTTCCAAAAAGAAAATTTAATACAAAAAATAAAAACCACAAGTAATATTAAAAAATCCTTATACCACACAAAGCATTTCACAGGAGAAGAATTAAACAAAATAAAGTCAAACATTATTAGAGAATTTTATCTAAAAAAAATACTATCCTACGCAAACCCCATAACATTTTACAAAGAATTTTTATCAAAACACAAAAAACTAGAAGATTTCAAATATACATTCAAAAATATCTACAATATTGTATCTAATTCTTAAAAATATTAATCAAAAAACCTTTTTCATTGGCTGAACCTTTAATCCCTTAAAATTTCTAACTCCGGTAGTTTTCTTATACTCCATCTTTTCATAAAATGGAGTCCCATAAAGCGTTGCTGCTAACTTAATCACTTTGGAACCCTGTCTTTTAGCATCATTTTCAAATTTTTCGACCAAAGCTTTCCCAATTCCTTTACCATGACTTTTTCCAACTACAAACAAATTACCCATCTTCTCCTTTTTACCTTTAATATAACCAACAATTTTTCCATTTTCCTCAGCAACATAAAAAATATTATCTTTTCTTAATCTAATGCTCTCAAGCAACTCTTTATCGGTCTTATTAGAATTCGTTCTTTCCAAGTATCTATCCCTTGCACTCTTCTTAAAATGTTCAGAACTATTAAATTCTTTATACGAAGAACTTCTAACTTTGGCAACCTGTCTTATATCCGACTTTTTAAATTTTCTAAGTTTCATTTACTATTTTTCCTAAATTTAACACCAGAAAACTTATCAATAATTAAATCATTTCTTTCTGTCTGAATCTTAACGGCAGTTTCCTCTCCAATAGATTCAAACTTTCTTTTTCTCTTAAATTTTAAATTAATATCTTCTAATATCTCTAATGAATCTTTAATCATACTAGAAAAATTCTTTTTCTCAATTGCTTTAGAAAGCTGATTACAATACGCTATAGATTCATCTATTTTTAAAATAATATCATCATTAAAATGATCTGAATTTAAGTAGGATATCTCAAAACCCTCTTTTAGCTTAATACCTTGTTGAGCATTTTTAACATGAATATACTCATGATCCGCCACTATAGAAACAAAATCTTCATAACTAAATAAAAACATCTCTGGTCTAACAAAAACAGGATTATTTGAACCCCTACCCATTGCCCCTCTGGCAAAAAAAGCCAACGCATGAAGCTCATCCTTACTCTTAAGAGACTCCTTCAACGACTTAATATCCCTTTTTCTCATTCTACCCTTTTCTACCTGCTTATCAAAAAACCCGAAAGATTTGGTATAATCATCATCATAAACAATTCCTGGAATTGTCTTTATTTTATTTTTAATAAAAAACTTATCTAAAAATTTTTGCCTCAATGATTCATCCTTGACCGCCTTTCTATACTCACTTTTCATATCACTTTATCACAACCAAAATATATAAATATTTCTTAAACCTCAACAAACCATGCCCAAAAAGAAAAAAACTCCAAAAAAAGCTAAAGCTCCCAAGGAAAAACCCAGTGAAGTAATTGAGGACGAAGACGAATTTGAAGACATAGAATTAGACGAAGAAGATAAATTGGTTTCAAAACAATTGGAGAAAATATCTGCATCTGACCCATCCGGTCCACAAAAAATAATGAGGCATATAAGAATAAAAGAAAACGCACCCGCTCTCGAAAAAATAGCCGAAACAGAAGTCAGTCAAGACCTAGAAACACAACTCCAAGACGCTCCAATGCCAAGAAAAGAAGAAGACGAAGAAGAATTTATCTACACAGGAAAAGAAAAAGAAAAAGATGACATGTACGGCGAAAGTGGAAAAAACCAAGGAGAATACGAATCACGCACAAGGATAGCAAAATTCGATGAAAAACGAACCATCTTTGAAAGAGACAATCCAATTGAAATGCAATTTAAAAATCAAGAAGAATATAGTACAAGAGATGAATATAACGCAAAATCCTCAAGAATAAAAATGCAAAGATTCGACGAGAAACTCTCAAGTCTTGAAAACTTCAAACCAGGAGTATACGAAATTGAATAAATAATTATTTATATAACACACCTTTCTTCTACACCCCCTCCCTCCATAATTTTAATTCTTCAAAGGTTTTCATTTTTCTCTCCTGCTAACAAGAGAGAATAAATTAAAACCCAATCCCCAATAACATTAATATAAAATATTCTAAATACACCTCACTTACAAACACCCAATAACTTTAATTCTTCATTAATTTTTATCTTTACCCCCCTTACTAAATATGGGAGAAAAATAAAAATTCTCCAACCCCTAAAAATATTATTAACAAATCTTATCTATTAATTTACTTATTTACCACAAAACATTAAATTAATAAAGAAATATCATCTTATTATTAAGAGGTAATATGGCAGGATACACAAAAGACATTTATGAAGGAGGAGCTGATTCATTTAGTCCTGGAAATAAAGACGACAATCCAGACAGACTTTTTACAGGATACAGGGTAAATGCAAGCAGCATGGGCCTTGCAACAGGAGTTCAAACCGCTAATCAAATAAAAGACATAAACACCTATATGAATCAAGGGGTGGTTCCAATAGAAATGGGGACAATAGACCCAAATATTTTTGACCAAATTCCAAAACAACAATTCAAAGAAATAGGAAGATTGGCAAAACTGAACGGAGTAAAAATATCAGTACATGCTCCAATTCAAGGTGTTGAACCCTCTGGTCTAGACCCACAAGGAAGCCAATGGACAGAACAATCACGCCTAGCGGTAGAAAACAGACTAAAAGGTGTAATAAATAAATCCTTTGATGTGGATGCGGAAGGAGGGGTCCCAATAACAATTCACGCATCAACCATTCCTATTTCACTTCATGAAAAAAGAGACGGAGAAATAGTAAAAACGGCAGAAATGATTGTAAATAGAGACACCGGACAATTTGAAAGATCTCCTGCAATTAGAACAGACATGTATCGTCCATCAATAGGACAAGTAGATGAAGATTTCAAAAAAAGTTTTAAAAAAATATATACTCCAGAAGACAGCATTAATTCAAGAAATGCAACAGTATGGTCAAATTCTATAAGTGAAATTGTTCTAAAAAAAGAAAAAGCAGATGAAATTTTAAGAGAAATAGAAAAAGAAATAAATCCTATACTTCGTGAAATAGTTACAAACCCTAAGAAGTTTAATCCGAATAATTTACCCCCAGAACAACAAGAAGCTTATCAAAGATATCAAAATGCTCAAGTATTTCTTGAAGACCTTAAACTTTCAATTGGAAGCCTTTTTGGACAAGCATACAAATTAAATGTTATCGAAGAGAACAACGAAGAGATAAAAAATAGAGAGAGAGAAGATTTAGACAACCTGGCAAAAAATTTTAAAAAAAATCTAGGAATACCAGAAAAAGGAATAAACGGAATGTCCAAAGAAGAGCGAAGAAAAATGCAACTAACACAATTAGATCTAAGAAATCAATCTCATGCAGTTCAAAATATGATACAAGGACTTGGAGAACTAAACCCAGAAATATACGTCTCAGCAACAGACTTCGTAATGGAAAAATCCTCCGATACTTTTGCAAATATAGCGCTACATTCCTATAGGCAAGGAAAAGAAAAGAAAAAAGATCCATCCGTAATCTCACTTGAAAACTGGTCTCAAGAAGCAGGAATCGCAAGAGGTGAAGATATGAAAAAAATAGTTGACCTATCAAGAGAAAAACTTGTCCAAGAATTAATAGAAAAAGAAAAAGTATCAAAGTCACATGCAGAAGAAACTGCCAAAAAAATAATTGGAATAACTTTCGATGTTGGACACATAAATCAATTTAAAAAGCACGGATTTACCGACGAAGACCTGATTAAAGAAGCAGAAAAACTAAAAGGATATGTAAAACACGTTCATATTGCAGACAATTTTGGATACGAAGATAGTCACCTTCCACCCGGGATGGGAAACGTTCCAATTAAAGACCTCCTGCAAGCAGCAAAAGCAGGTGACGAAAAAGCAAGAACTATTGTAGAATCCGGACCATTTTTTGGAAATTTCGGAGAATCCTCATTTATTCACAACCTTGAGGGAATGGGCTCACCAATGTTCACAGGAGGTGGATCAAGTTCATACTGGGGACAATCCTATTTTGCAGGAGAAGGAACATCTAGCACAAGTCTCCAGAGAGGATATTTCGGAGGATATGGCGGAATGCTCCCTCAAATAAGTTACGAAACATTTGGAGCCGGGTTCTCTCAACTTCCAGCAGAACTAGGGGGCTCAAGACAGGGTAATGCTGGGCAAGGTTCACGAATGAGTGGAAAACCTATGGAGTAGGGGGTTAATTTAAAGATTTAAAATAGATTCTATCTTTTTACCATCAAACAAAATTTTATCTGGATACTTTTCTTTCAAAACCCTTATGATCTTTTTTGGAATTGTTCCCTCAATATAAAATCCCAAAAAATTCTTATCATTTAAGCTTACACTCTTTTTACTAATTATTTCGGGAACCTTGTCTGCATTATAATCTCTCATAGCAATTTTTATAGAATTAGGATATTTTGCAAACTTTTCCCTCTCTACTCTTTTAATAATTTTAATTAACTCTTTTTTCTTGGGGTATTTTTTAATTAACCCCAAGACTTCTTTTTCACACTTCCAAAAATCAAACAAAGATTTAGTTTTCCCTTTGTATTTTTCATTATAATATTTATGCACAACTTCCACACATATTTTATTCTTCTTTGATAATTTTTCTAAATAAACTACATCATTTTTATCCCAATAGTCTATAACTGATTTATAGCACTGATATGCAATTGAATTTTCATAATAAATCAAATCTTGCATAAGTCCCAAATCAAAAATAAAACTATACTTAAAAGAATACGCGGTTGAATAAACAAAGCCAAGACTAAAAAACACACCCTTATCTATATTAAACATTTTTTCTACAAACGAATTTTCTTTATAATAAGCAGTTTTATCTGAAAACTTTAACTTGCCCTCATCTAATATTTTAAAAAACGTCTTATCCTTTGGAGTAGAATGAACCAATACCGGTTTTTTATATTTTTTAATAAAAGGCTTTAATAATCTTTTTCTAAGAATATTTCTTTCTCTAATAGATATTTGTTTTTTAAATTCTTTTCTCATTCCCATCCACCCTCTACTCCTCACCTACTGATAAATCTTCAGATTTATCAATTACATACCCACCCTTCTGCAAATTCCACAATTTATAATATTCGCCCTTCCTTCTTAAAAGAACATCATGACTTCCTTGCTCAGCTATCTTTCCATTCCTTAAAACAATTATTCTATCTGCGTGCATAATTGTGGAAAGCCTATGAGCAATTATTATTGACGTACGACCTTTTAATAACTTCAATAAATCTCTCTGAATTTCATGCTCTGTAGCACTATCCAAAGCCGAAGTAGCCTCATCTAAAACAAGAACTTTTTTATTAGCCAAAATAGCACGAGCAATTGAAACTCTCTGTTTCTCTCCTCCAGACAACTTAACACCTCTCTCTCCCACTATCGTTCTCTCTTTATTAGGAAAATTCATAATTATCTTATCAAGCTGTGCAAATCTTATTGCAGAAAAAACCTCCTCTTTTGAAGCTTTTATATTTGCAAATTTAATATTATTATAAATAGTATCATCAAACAAGATACACTCTTGCGGAACTATTCCAGTTTCCCCCCTAACCGACTCTTGATTAAAATCCTTAATATTCTTTCCATCAATTGATATTTCACCAGAATCAACATCATAGAATCGATTTAAGAGTTTTACCAAAGTAGTCTTACCGCAACCCGAATGTCCAACAAGTGCCACCTTCTCATTAGGCAAAATCTTTAGATTAAAACTACTAAAAAGCTCTCGCTTACCATATTTAAAACTTATATTCTTAAACTCAACCTCACCCTCCTTTATTTCCAAATCTTTTGCAATAACCGGATCCTTAATAGCATTTTTCACCTTACCATATTCAAACAAATCCTGAAAATCCGCCATTGAACGATAGAATCCTCTAACCCCGTGAACAAATCCAAACATATGTCCCAATAAAGAAATAAATACAGTGTAAATAAACGTCAAAGTACCAAGAGTAATATTTCCATCTAAAAATCTCATTAAAGGAAAATATATAATTAAAAACGTTCCAACAGCCAAAATTAAAGATTGTCCAGAGGCCGTCCACTTCCAATAATCCCAATTTCTTATTGACGCCTTCTTTGTTTTCTCGGCCAAATTCCTAAATCTATCCTGAATAGCCTTCTCTTCTCCATAATACTTAACCGAATCTATATTTGTAAAAATATCTCCAACATTTCCTTTCTCAATATCCTCTCTTTTTATTGCCTCTAAAGTAGAAGCTTCTTGCAATCTTTGAACAAATACACTATAAGCAATAAATATAGTAGTAGTTAAAAAAACCACCAAAGCTGAAATCCAATCAAAATACAAAAGTGATAAAGTAACAACTATCATCTGAAAAATTAAGGTTATAAAATTAAAAACCAAAACATCAGTCAACCTTTCTATCGCCCCAGAACCACGCATTAACCTAGAAATTAAACTACCCGTTTTATGTGTCGTATGAAAATTATGATCTAAATTTAATATATGATTAAAAAATTTCTCCTTCAAAGAAAGAATCATTCCAGTTTCAATTCTATTCATCAGATGAATCCTCAACCAATTAATAATAACACTAGAAAGAGAAACACCAGCATAAACTATTGCAATTAAAAATAGAATATCAAGAAATTCGATTCTTCCAAGTTCTCCAGATGAAAACAAAGTTCCTTTATCTATAATTATTTTAAATAAAAATTTATCAACAACTTGCTTAAACTCATGAACTAAAACCAGAAGCAAAAGAAACCCCACCATCCACTTATATTTCTTCAAAAATTCCAGATATACTCCAAAATTATACTTGAAATTGATACTCTTTCGTTTCTTTTTTTTATTATTTATTTTTCTTTTTTTCACTTTCACAAACCTTAAATACACGCTCAACCACCAATAATCATGGATGATTTCACTACTTTGAATGACTCAACGGCAGCCGAAAAGGAAATCGAACTTCAGAAAAGACACGATGAAGACACGGACGATTCTGAATAATCACCTTTATCTAACAAAAGAAAAAGGACTTATTAAATGTTTTTCTGTTAAAACATTGATTTTTTTTTAGGCTACGGCTTCCAAAAACTCATCAACATCAACTATAATTTCTTGCGTAACTGCCTTAAATACCAGTTCATCGTCAATTTTTCCATACTCATGTGCAATCAAATTTCGCATCCCTTTTGCTTGACTCAATCTTTCAGATAGACTTTCAGAAATTATGCCCTCATTTTTTAATATTTTAAATGAACTTTCTTCATCTTCAGGAATTTTCAAATTCTTCTCCTTAATAATAATAAATGCCAAATCAATTACAGCTTCAATAATTTTCTCAAAATATCTTTCATAAATTGCTCTAATTTTAAAATCATTTTTATAGGTGTCTAAATCCGTTTGTATCACAGACTTCAACTCCTTCAAGTATTTTTCAATTTCGCTTACTTTCTCACCTTTTTTATTATCCACTTTTCCATAGCACCTTATGATTTTTTAAAATTGATTTTTGAATTTTTTCAGGAAGGTTATTAAATACTTGTATATCAATTTGTTTAGAGAATTCCCTTGAGATTCTTAATCTAAACCTTGTCGTCTCTTTATTGTCCAAATCTTTCTTAAATAAAACAACTATATCAATATCTGATCTTACACTTCGTTCACCAGTAACACTAGAACCAAACAACCAAATTTCTTTAACTTTATTTTTCCATTCACTATTCAAAATTTCTTTTTTTACTTTTTCTATTAATCTCTTTATTTTGCCACCCTTCTTCAACTTAAATTCATCCTCAAACCTAGACAATTTTTCAATTACTTCAAACTTTTTTCTAATATCTCTTGAAAGTCTATTTTTTTCAGATTGAGTTAAATTAATTCCAGAAAGCTGTTTTTCAATAATTTTCAGCTCTCGCTGTCCAAATATCTTTCTTACATTCTCATTCGCTTTTAAAAACCCTATTAAATCCATTTTCTTAATAACCATCATTTAGGTTATTATAACCTTATATTAGGTTATATTTAAACCTTGCTGTTTATCTGACTCTGTTAAAACATTTCAAAATTCATTTTCCCCAAGCTTTCATTTCACCATCTCTCAGATGGCATTTTTATTTTTGACTTAGTTTTAAGAACTTTTGAGATAAAATCATCTTTTCCATCAACATAAAATCCCCAGTGAGCCACGCCAGCATAATTCTCAAAAAATCGATTTCTTAATCCCTCTTTTGTCAAAAAACCAACCTTTCCATAAAACTTAGCAACCCTACTTCCAGTAAAGCCAATTCCAGTTTTCTCTTTCTCTTCTAAAAATTTAACAACTTCCTTCATCAATAAAAAACCATGTCCTTTTTTCTTTTCAACTGAAATAATATTTCTAATTCCAAAAATGTTATAATTTTTATTAAGATATTCTATTTTTTCAGGCCTTAAAAAACCAAAAGACAATATTTTTTGCCCGTCCTTCAACAAAAAGAAAAAACTATTCTTTTCTTTCTCTAATCTATCTAATACCTTTTTTACATCTCCTTCATCATCAAAATTTTTTATTGATTCTTTGGCAATTAAAATAAGCTCTTTCTTAGATAAATCTTCACCTTTTTTTATTATTACTTTCATTCTAACTTCTCTCCACTCAACCCAAATAAATAAATTACCGCAACAAATAATCCCACTACCCCACTTATAACCATTGTATTAATTAATCCTAAAAAACTTATCCCAATCCCTGCTAAAAAGATTCCTAATGAATTAGCAACTGTCCAATTAATACTATTTAAAGACCCCAAAGAAGCTCTAATTTTTGAAGAGAATTCCAATTCTCTTGAAGTGTCCTCAATTATATCATTAATTGTTTCAAATATCATAAATAATCCCAAAACAATAACTGCCATTAATAAATAAGGAGATAGCGAAAAAGCAATTATTGCAATACCAATCAATAGAGAAATTATTATCAAAGATATTTTTATTCCCTTCTTATGGATTGACTTCTCAGCAACAAAAGTTGCACCCAAGCTAAATACTGCAAATATTGAATATAACCCACCCAAAAACTCAGGCCTCATATTAAATGTTTGAGTAAGTATTAATGGAACTCCAATAAAAAATGAACTTATTGCAACGACACTAAAAAATCCACCAATTAATAAAATTCTTAATTCCTTATTACTTTTATGAATAACATACGAATATGATTCTTTAGCCTTTATTATTGTTTTTTTCAAATAATTATGGGGAACTTTCTCTGGTGTAAAGTTTTTTTCTTCAGCAAAAAATATCATAACTAACATCAACAAGAAATAAACAATAGATATCACTAGCCATATAAATCTGAAATTAATTGCAACAACAACTAGAGCAATTAATCCTCCAACAACATGTCCACCTTTCTCAAAAAAATATTCTCTTGATATTAATGTAGCTAATTTAGACTTATCTTTTGCATATCCAAGCGTATCCGTTAACCAAGCTGAACCAGCCCCCGTGCTAAATGTCCATGCAACATCTCCCAATATCCAAAAAATAGCAAGTATCCAAAAGTCCTGAAACAAAAATACCCCCAAAAATGCAACACTAAATAAAAAATAAGATATTATTAATGACTTTTTCCTAGAATCGTAGTCAGCAACCGCGCCAGTCGGAAACTCAAATAGCATCATCACAATTCCAGAAATTGCAAATAATGTTGTTACACTAAAAACGCTAAAACCAAGTGATAAAAAATAAACCAATGCCAATGCTCCCAAAATAGCTCTTCTAATTCCATGAGAAAATTCCATTCCATATGCAATTGATTTTGTTTTCTTTTCTAACTTCATCTCTTCCGCACCTTCCACGAAGTAAAAAACGGCTTCTTTGAATACACCCTATAATCATCAGGAAATAGCTTCTTTGCCTTCTTTAGCGGAAAACAATCCTTATATCCAACTATTTCAAACCCATTCTTCAAAATAACCTCAATAATACTCTGATACGTCTTACGATAAAAAGTCATCTTCATTTTTTTACCATTATTATTTTTCCACGACATAGATGTTTTCCCCTCAAAAAAATAATCTCCAAAAGCACTAACATTTTTTTCTTTAACTTTTATTACTTTTCTTGAATCATGAACCGGATTATTTGTAGAAAAAACAAATATTCCACCTTTTTTTAAAACTCGTGAAACCTCTTTAAACATCTTATCCCAATCCTTAAAATAATGAACCACAAGTGAAGCCAAAACTATATCAAATTTTTCCTTATATGGAATATTGTATCCAGTTCCAATTTTTAAATCTAATTTAGGATTTTCCTCTTTTGCAATTTCAAGCATTTCAGGTGATATATCAAAACCCTTTACTTTAGCTCCCCTTTTAGTCAAAAGCTTTGCATAAATTCCGCTTCCACAACCAAAGTCTAAAATCTTTTTACCATTAACGTTTCCAAGTAATTCTAAAGTAGCTGGCATCTCTAAATGCTCATTAAAAAACCAGCCATCCGGATTATCACTAGTTCTCATTTTATGATACGCTCTTGCCGACCTATCATAATTCCTCTTTGCCTCTTTTTCTTCTTGTTTCATTTTAAAGATTGTTTTTCATAATTTATAAAATTAAGTCAATTCACTAACAATTCTTGCAACTCTTCCATTTCCTCTTTAATTTCTTTAAGATACCCTCTGGCCTCTCTTACACTTTCTTTTCGTGAGATTATCTCCTGTGAAAAAAACGTCATATCAGACAACAATCTCTTGAGAGTATAAAATTTTATATTTTGTTTACTTATCTTGTAATTTTTCTTTAAAGATTTTTTATATTCTTTTTCTAATGGTGCCTTTAGTTCCAACCCCTTTCTAAACCACATCAAGTCTCTTTCAGGCAATGCTAACTGCACTCCCTCCCAATCAATTAAAAAGATTTCATTCTTGTTTTTTAATAAATTTCCTGTGTGTAAATCTTCATGAACAATAACATATTGCTTTTGATTTGATTTGATTATTTCAACATGTTTTTTTAAAAAATTCACTGCCTCAATTAACGATTTTTCCCCCTTTAGGAGTAATTTCATTAATTTCTTTTCACCACTTGACATCCGATATTCTTTTTTAAGATTTTCAAGAAGTTTCAAGATTTTTGATTCCCACTTAAAGTTCAAAACTTCTTTTTTTATCATTTTAAATTTTTTTGTATCAATACTATGAAGTTTCCCAAGAGTTTCTCCAATACTCTCATAATCTTTTTTTGTTAATTTTTTTGGATTTTTTCCAGATATAAAATTTTCCAAAATCACCGGAAATCCCTTAAAATTTGAAATTAACTTTTGTTTTTTATTTTTTATTGGAATTGAAAGATGAATAAAATTGTATTGGTATTTAGCTCGATAAAGAAAATCAATAAAAATTTTTATTTCTCGAACACTCCTTTTAACTCCAGAGTTTTTTGAAAATACCTTTGCAAAATACTTCCTTCCTTTTGTTTCTATTATATAAGAAGCTCCAACCTCCCCCACAGGGTGATAAGTTATTTTAATTATTTTAAGATTATAGTTTTTTTCTAAAAAAACTTTTACTTCTTCTTCACGCACTCCTTCAATTTTCATCCTAACTTCTTCTCCACAAACACCATACCAGTAGTTTCCTTATATTTTAACTTCTTATAAAATTTAAATGCCCCAGAACTTTTCTTTGTAACTAAACGAATAACCTTTATACCTCTAGCTTTATATCTATTCTCTACGTATGTCATAAGAGCCTTACCAACACCCTGTTTTTGATATTTTAAACTTAACCAAAGTTCATCAATGTAAACTTTTTTATTATCATCTCTCGTGACTGAAGATGCTATAAATCCAATAACTATATCATCTATTACCGCAACATACAAATCCTCTTTTAAAAGTCTCTCAACTTCTTGAACAGATTTTTTAGGAGAATATCTCTCGTTATATGGTTTTTTAGAAGATTCCTCTCTTAAAATCTTTGCTATTTCTTCTATATCACTTTTTTTAGCTTTTCTTATTTTCATCTCTCTTTCTCCCAAACTACATCATCTAAATACTTCCCAGCTCTCTTAACTGCCTTTTTTCTTTCTTTTTTAAATTTATAACCAGCTTTTTCTAAAACTCTCTGAGATGCTTTATTAAAACTAAATGGCAAAGCCTGTATTTTTTTTAATTCTAATTGCTCAAATAATATATCCGAAAATTGCCTTATTGAATCAGTAGCATACCCTTTTCCCCAATAATCCTCACCAAACCAATATCCAATCTCTGCCAACCCCTTTTTCCAATTAATATCATTTGCACCAATAACTCCAACTAATTTGTTTCTAACTTCAACTCCTAAATGATACTCCTCAGGACGTTTCTTGCTATACTGGCTAACAACAAATCTAATAAATTTCTTTTCGTCATCTAATTTAATATCCTTAACAGTATTTCCAGTCATTAAATGCTCCAAAACTCTATCATTTGAAATTAACTCCAACATTCTCTTGGCATCGGATACTTTTAATTTTCTAAGTTTTACCTTCTTTTTCATTTTTCCAACCAATTATCCTGATTCCAATACTCATTCAAATAAGTAATTTTATCACCCTTCATTTTTAATATCATAATTCCAACCATATGATTCCCCTCGCCCTTAAAATAATTCTTACACTCCCATTCCGCAAAACCAGTTTCACCATCTTCAGAAACATAACATTTTCCTAATTTAAATTTTATCCTAGAAGTATTTTTAACAACCTCTTTATTCCAGAATTTCGCAATTTCCTTATGTCCTTTGTATGGTTTTGCTATGGGACTTTCTTGATAGATTCCATTTTTTGTGAAGCATTCTAAAATTAAATCGGTATCCTGATTTTCCCATGCTTCTCCATACTTCTTCATTACTTTTTTAATTTGCTGTATTTTCATTTTAATAATTACCAATCCTCATTATTCTCAACCCCCTATATCTTTTCTGAATTTTTTATAAATCTCAATTAACCTCTTTTTAGAAATTGGCGCCTTAATAGAAGGAAGAGAAGAGTCCGATCTTAAGTAATTGGGATTTGTAATTAATTTATTCTCCCTACAATAATGATGAAAATCTGTTCCAGGAAAAGGAGTTATAAATGACATATATAAATGTGCTACTTTTTCTTTAACAATTGGCAAAAGTCTATCCAAACTTTCTTGTAACTGTTTTTCATCTTCCCACGGATACCCCAACATTATGGAACCCCAAATAGGAATATCTGAATCATAAGTTTTGTTTATTGCATCCTCAATCATTTCAGGGGTCGTCCCCTTTCTTAATTTATTTAATGTCTCAGCATTCATAGACTCAATTCCAAAAAACAAACCATTACACCCAGATTCTTTTAACATTTTAAGGTCAACCTTTCCTTTTGAAACATCATCAACCCTTGCAAATACTCTATATTTAATTTTTCCTTTCATTCCTCTATTTTTGATACCCTTACATATCTCCTCTACACGTTTCGGATCAAATGTAAAAAGCTCATCAGCAAAAAAGAAATGAGTTCTTCCATGATTCTTATACCTATCCTCCATCTCATCTAAAACTCTCTTAGCAGAATTTGCAACAACTTTTCCAGGACTTGAAATTGGAGTCGCACAATAAGAACACCTAAACCTACAACCTCTTCCAGTATGCATATATTCCAAATCATTCTCCTCATCCACAGAGCAATACTTATCATAAGGCAAATCATCTCTATTTGGAGCAGGCAATTCATCAAGATCCATTATTCTAGGAACCTGGCCACTAAACTCCCATTTTCCATTATTATTAAACAAAATCCCTTTTATTTTTTTATCTGCAATTTTCCTCTCAATGCCCTCGACAAGATTCAACAGAGGTTTTTCCCCTTCAAATGGAATAAAATAATCAATTCCTTTTCTTGCACACGCTTTCTTAAAAAATCCTTTTTCATATCTTTGATCTTCGGCAAAACTACCCGTAACATGCTCTCCACCAAAAACAATCTTTATGCTTTTTTTCAACAACTTGATACCTTGAGCCAATTTTACACCCTCATCAAAAACACAACTCATCACTGAAAAACCTATAAGGTTAGGACCATATTCCAGAACTTCTTTAATTAATTTAGAATTAGATTCATCCACCTGATGAAAAACCTTTGTGTCATGACCATTTTTTTCTAAATATGATTTTAAATAACACACCCCAAGAGGTGGCCTTGCTACTTGGCTCATTCCATCCATTTCTTTTTTGCCACCAGGAACTATTAATGCAACTTTCATTTTCTTTTCCTCATTTTCTTTTTAAACACCACAACAAAACGCTCATAATAATCATTATCAAAAAATTTGATTTTAAACGGAATTTTTGTTTGTTTCAATATCTCAAGCACCTCATTCTTATTATATGCTTCCAATATCGAACTTTCCTCATTTTTTCTATAAAAAGGCACATCCTTATTGTCAATAAAATCTTTCCTTTTTTCCAATCTCAATATCAAATCCTCTTTAGTAAAAGGTCTCAATTGATCAGAAATAACTAATACCCTATAGGCATTCCTATAAAGATTTTTAATCAACTTAACTGGATCAACAAAATGATGCAATGCCAAGTTACATAAGATCATATCCCCCTTTCTAGATGTCGCCACCCCATTCTCATTTAAAAAGTCAAACCCATACTGCTTAGAAGCCTTGTTAATAAAAAATCTATCAATATCCACCCCGCTTAAATTTATATTCGGAAATTTTTTACTTATCAGCCCTAATAAATACCCATCTCCACAACCCACGTCCACAATAGAATTTACTCCCCGGATATTTTTTTTAACAGCACTTAAAATTGGCACATATAGCCAAGGTAATTTTTTTATTATTTTAATAAACTGCTTCTTTTCAATTAACTGCATCCTATGATTCAATTGAATACGCTCAGTTAGCCCACGTTTCTTAATTACATGGTAACCTAACTGCCAATTTAAGGAAATCCTCTTTTTTCCAGAAATTTTAAAAATTTTATTAAGAAACTTTAACAACTTTTCATCGGAAAGCTTTAAGCTAAATAAGGTTTTTAAAAAATTTAACATATCCGATCTAGACCGGAATTGCCAAGGAGTATCTTTTAATTTTGAAGAAACATGCTCCAAATCAGAAGAAACAACCAATCTTTCAATCTCCCTCTTAGTCAAAAAAGGAAAACTATGACCATCAATACAATATTTGCAAACCACTGAATCAAAAAATCGCTGAACATTGGTCTTGTCCAAGACATCCGCAATAATAAAAAGCCCACCATCAGAAAGAACTCTTTCTATCTCTTTAAAGACTTCTTTCTTTTTCTCAATATGATGAAAAGTAGCCAAAGAAATAACTAAATCAATAGAATTGTCATCAAAAGGCATCTTACTCCCATTTTGGGGAATAGGTCTAATATTAGACTTACTATTTATTTGGGATAGCATCTCCTTCGATAAATCCATTGCATAGACAATAGCATCAGGATATAATTTAGATAAATAATTTGTCAAATACCCACTTCCAGCTCCAAAATCCACAATGGCCATTTTTTTCTTTTTTATTTCTTTCTTAAGCATAAAATTTTTCAATTCACTTAGCCTAACATCCTTTTGCTCTCTCATAGCCCTAGCGTAATTAATTGATCTTTTTTTACTAAACTTTTTACTTATTTTCATTTCTTCCCCCCAAACTTCTTAATCATATACTCTGGAATAACCTTCTTTTCCACCATTCTTTTTGTCTTGTCTTCAACACTTTCAAAAAACTTAGCATCCTTAAAATGTCTTGCCTTCTCTTCTAAAACTTTCTTAATCGTTTTACCAGTATTTATACTAAAAATCTCCCCAGTTTCAACCAAATTATGAAAATCCTGCATATCTTTATCTGTCTTAAGAATCATTGCATGAATTGGCTTATGCATTAAATTCAAAGCAGTCGTCTTATGACTCCCATCACACATAAGATATTTTATCTTTTTATTTTGCTTCAACCAACTCTTTAATTTCAAATTATATTCTTTTGATTTCTTATCTTTCCCTTTGAGTAAAGGCAAACCAACAGAAAGCGGAATCACAGGAGTTGGAGGCAATATCTCTTGAGAACCATGCTTACAAATCTTAAAATAAATCTTCAAGATATGCGGATTATAAACTGGGAAATCTCTCGTAGTTAATATTTCACTAGGTTTTAATTTTCTTATTTTCATTTTAACTCCCCCTTTGAACCTTTCTTCAAATAAACACCCTTCGTTTCACCATTTAATCTTTCTCTTGCTCTAAGAATCTCACTATTTTTAACAACTAATAAATCCACCTTATGTATTGTTCCACCATATTCAAACTTTCTATATCTTTTATTTTGAGACCTATCATAATATCCATCAAACCAAGTCTTTTCAAGCATCCTTTTCCAACTTGTAGGCATTCTCGCCCCTTCTTCAAGCAATACAATCAAATCAACATCACTTCCAGCCTGCCCAAGATATTCCTTACTATATAATCCAAATTCCCCTCTAGCCAAACTCCCCCAAACTCTTGCTTCTTTTACACCCTTAAGACCCTCCAATCTAGGAAGAATAAATTGTTTAAATTTTTCAAATGCATCATTTTGATCTTCATAATGTTTTTTTGAAGGTTTTTTCATTTTAACAACTCCATAACTTTCTCAAATATCTCCGTATCCTTAACTCCTAAATCCAACTTCTTCCCAGAAACTTTTTCATATTGCCTTTCAACATGTTTCATAAATTTCCAACAAACCTTGAGCGCTCTTCTAAGTTCCCTTTTTTCAAACGACTTTGGTCTAGAATGAGTCCAAAACTCAAATTCTTTTTTCGTCATATTCTTCTCTGCAATTCTTCTAAGTTCCCAGTCTTCTAGTTCCTTCGTTTTAGCAAGCATTTTAAATATTTCTACAACCATTAAGTCAGCCACACTCGCAGCTTCAAATTTTTGACCCCGAGCATAATGATTCGCAACATACAAAAAATTACTACGAGTATCTAAAAGATTCCATCTAAAATACTTTTCATCTAAATGCACATGCTTTAACTTTTGAGACTTCTTTTTTGCTTTCGCAATCTTTCCAGTTTTATCATAAATAATCTTAATATTTTTTAAATCAAAATGTGGTTCATTAAAATACGATTCTCTAATAGGCTCAAGTTCAACCTTAAAATAATCATCTCCAATAAACCCATAGGTCTCCTCCCATGTTTCATACTGATTCCAAAACTTAACTTCCCCCCACAAAGCAAGTAATTTCGGCAACATCTTTACAATTTTTTCATAATCCTTATCCTTTACAACTATATCCACATCAATATCTGAATATTCGTCCCATGTTTCCGTAGCAGTAGAGCCAGCATACATAATTCCAATTATCTCAGGTATTTTTTTAAGCTCATCGGTAAATTCAGCTAACTTCTTTGAATAATCTCTTTTCATTTTATATTAATATCTTTTTATCTCCCACTTTGCCTCATCAAAACTACCCATTTTTTCTAACACATAATTTACAAGTTTATTCATACTTGCAAGCATTCTTTTCTTACTTTTTTCCTCAATACAACTAATAGCTATTTTTGAAAAAAGTTTATCAGGATGTACCGATAAATGATATCCTTTTCTAAATTTCTTTGAAGTTAGATACATATAATATTTTGAAAAAGAAAAACTTTCCGCACCAGCAAATCTCCCATAATTTCTAATTAACCTAAATAAAAGTAACGAATAAACATGTCTAAACATTGGTGACTTGGATTCGTATGCATTTTTTAACGAATAAAGTAAATTCCATAATTCATACTTTAGATTTTCTATTTCTTTTTGGGATGGTTTTGAAAAAGATTTTTTTATTACTCTTGTTGCTTTATTTTTTAAAATTTTTGATTTATTACTTTTATCATATAAAACATTCATGAACATAATCCCCCTTGCATCAGATGTATCATTATTGCTTATTTTTGACCCTAAAAAATCCATTGCACCCTTAAATGAGACTATTTGATATTCTATTATAAATCCATCAATTTTTCTAAGTCCCTTAATTGGATTAAAATTATCCTTATCAACAATCACATAAACATCAATGTCAGAATACTTTCCTGGACTTTTTGAAACATAACTTCCAGTAACATAAATTATCTCTACATCTTTTTTGTCTTTCCATTCATCTGCAAATTTATGTGCAGCTTTTTTCCAATTTTTTATTTTCATTTTCCCAACCAATTATCCTGATTCCAATACTCATTCAAATAAGTAATTTTTTCACCCTTCATTTTTAAAATCATAATTCCAACCATATAGTTACCCTTACCCTTGTAAATATTCTTACACGTCCATTCTGCAAAACCAGTTTTTTTATCATCTGAAACATAACATTTTCCAAGAGTAAATTTTATTTTTGACGTATCTTTAACAACAGCGGTATCCCAAAATTTTACAATTTCTTTATGTCCTTTGTATGGTTTTGCTATGGGACTTTCCTGATAAACTCCTTTAGGTGTAAAGCATTCTAAAATTAAATCAGTATCTTGATTTTCCCATGCTTTTCCATACTTCTTCATCACTCTTTTAATTTGTTTTATTTTCATTTTATTTTTTATATACTTCATAAGTAACAAAAATTGGACCAATATATTTCTTAGTATAATCATATCCCAATTTTTTCAACACTTTTTCAAAATCTACCTCCTTATGAAAATATACTTCTGCATCTACCTTAATCCCCGAAGGCAAAACAACCTTCCCAGAAATATAATTTTTAGTTTCCTTTTCAATTGACTCAAAAGAGCTCTTTCTAAACATTTCTTCAGCAGAATCATTAAAATCTACTAAAACAACCTTCCCAGATGTTTTCATTTTAGATAACAATACTTTAATTGATTTATCTAAATCTCTAACTGTATGCAAAACCATAGAGCAAATTACCAAATCAAAACCCTTCTTTAAAGCATTAATTTCATCAGGAAGTTTGCCATATTTTAAAATTAATTCCTTATGCTTAAATTTAGATTTAATATAACTAAAAAATTCTACAGCAATATCAATTCCTACATATTCATGTGATTTTTTCAAAAAACTAACAATAGTTCCCCAGCCACAACCAACATCTAAAATCTTAGATTTTTCAGGTAAATTCAAAATCAATTTTTTAAAATAAGGTTCAAGATATTTAACTCTATAAACATCTTTTTTAGATTCATAATTTTTTATCCATTTCTCTGTATAATTTTTATTGTATTTTATTTTCATTTTATCTTAAACTCCTTATGAACCTTCCAGCCACTACTCACTCTTTTCATTATAGTAATGTTCTCAAACTTCAAATCAAAATGAGGTTTATTAAGTTTTTTCAAATCTTTCCAAATACCATTAAAACTTTCTTTTGTATTCCCATAAGAAATAGTTGCATGCGGATCCCACTTTAAATCAAATTCATGTGCCTTAATTCCAAATTCTTGAAGCTCCTTCACAAGATTCTTCTGAATCTTTTTAGCCCCAACAGAAAACTTAACCTTAAGAAACGCAACAAATCTTCTAAAATTACCAAAACCATCAATTTCTATTCTTGATTGCTTTTGCTTTTTTACAAAGTCATCCAAAAACTCCTCAATCTCTCTAATATTATCTATCTCAAATGGAGACTTAAGTGTAACATGCGAGGGAAGAGGATTCTCAATCATATAATTCTCTCCATTCTTTGGACCAATGGTTTTGAGCAACTTTTGATTATATTTTCCAGCTTCACCTTTAATTAAATAGAATATTGAATATTTCATTTCCCCTCCTGCTTCTTCCATAATTTATAAAATTCTCCACGTTTTTTCAAAAGCTCATCATAAGTGCCTTGCTCAACTATTTTTCCTTTAGACATAAATAAAATTTTATCCATATTTCTTAAAGTTGAAAGTCTATGCGCTGAAATAATTAAGGTTTTACCTTTTAATTTATCAAGGCCTTTCTGAATCTTCATTTCAGTTGCATAATCTAAATTTGAAGTTGCTTCATCAAAAATAATTACATCGCTATCTTTATAAATTGCCCGAGCAATTCCAAGTCTCTGCTTCTCTCCACCCGAAAGCCGAACTCCCTTCTCTCCAATCAAACTCAAATCCCCCTTCTTCATCTTAGACAAATACTCAAAAACCTGACTAATCGCCAACGCTTTTTTATATTTATTATAATTAATTCTTCCCTCACTAGAAATAATTATATTTTCCCTTAAACTTAAATTAAATACTTCTATCTCTTGAGGAACTACCGAAATCTTATCTAAAATTGACTCTCTTTTTAATCCAGTAACTGGCTTTTTATCAAAATAAATCATACCCTTTTTAGGAAGATAAAGTTTCAATAAAAGTTTGAACAAAGTGGACTTTCCACTTCCAGACTTCCCAACAATACCTATTTTTTCTCCTCTTTTAATATTTAATGAAAAATTTTTCAAAATACCTTCATCTTTATATTTAAACCCTAAATCTTTAATTGAAATTTCATTCCAACTCTTCAAATTCTTTGCACCATCTTCATCAATATCCGGAATAGTTCTATATATTTCCATTAATCTATAAAGACTATATTTCATATCAATCAACTCACTTGCACTTGACGAAATGGAATTAAGGAGAATTTTCAACTCACCCAAATACTGGACATAAATAACAATTGAACCAATAGTCAATACTCCAATAAAAATATCCTTTCCAACTAAAAATATAAACAATAAAAAGAATAATATAGCTACCAGCTGAACAGCCGTCCATTTTAGAGCAGTAGCCTTCCTTCTTTGATTTTGTGCCTGAAAAACCATCTCCTCACTATCTAAAATCTGATTATTAGACGACTTCTCAATGCCTAAAGACTTTATTGTTGAGATATTCGAAGAAAACTCATAAGATTTACCCGCAGACTTTTCTCTTGCAATTTTAACATCAATAGTTTTTTTGACAAGCCGTTTGTTCATTAAATGTTCAAAATATAAATAAACAACAATATATAGAATAGCCAACAAAGCATACTTTAAATTAAAGATAGCAAATATCACAACAATACCAATAAGTTTTATCACTATATTCACCCCTTTGTCCTTATAAAAATTCATAAAATGACCTATTGCAGAACCTCCCTCATAAACCCTCTGCATCTTATTCCCAGTGTTCTCTTTATCATGCCAAACCAAATCTCCCTCCATAATTTTCTGAAAACTCTCAACTTTTGCATGTTTTTGAATTTTATTTGCAAAAAGAGACAAATAATATTTTCCTATACGCTGTATAAGACTTGTAGAAACTGTAACAACAAACAAAATACCAAACAAATAATAAAACGCCTTAACGCTAGTACCACCTTCTATAAAAAAATCAATTATCTTTGCTAAAACAATTGGAGGAACCAATCCTAATAAAGCAGAAACCACAAGAAACAAACTAAAAAAGATAAACTCTCCCTTATGAATCTTAAAAAAATGCCATAAGTCTTTAACAAATTGCCAATTTGAATATTCAATTTTTTCTTTTTTCATACACCTTCTCCAGATACAATAAACAAATCTACTTATAAAAAACTATTTATCCACAAATATTCTTTCTAATTAAAATGCCGTAAGGACTTAAACTCTTTTTTATATCCCAAATAAACCGGAATTGATTTTTTCTCCAATCTTAACGCCAACGCTCTACGAGCTCCATCCAAAATAACATATGTCTTCATATCATTTGTTAAAACAATCACTCTCGGCATATTTTTTCGAGATTTTCTTTTTCTTATTGAATCAATTCTATCTCTAAACTCCACATTCATTTTACCAGACGCATACTCTTTTTCTAAATCCTTATTAGTCATTCCTATGTCTCTCATAAATCCCTTTCCACTATCAAAAATCCTATTCACAAATTCTGTATCAAACGAAAGTTCCGTTTCATACCAAACAACCTCCTCCTCCAAAAAAATCTCTTTCCAACTTTTCTCCATACATTTTGCAAGACTTCTTCTTAATTCAGAATCCCCACTAAAAAATTTATCCTTAAAATCATCATCCTTTCTGATTTTCTCCTGTTGCCCAAGGGCAAGTTCATACGCTACTTCTTCTGAAGATACCTTTTTCATTTCAACCTCAACACACCAAACAAATCTACTTATAAAAAACTATTCTTTCAAGACATTCTTTTCCAATAAACTTTCAATTAACTCCAAATTCTTACCTTTTGCCTCAATATTAAACAAACCAACAATTCCATCTTCAGCATACTCTGGAAAAACCAATTCATCACCAACCTCTTCAAAACTAATTTTAAAATCTTCACCAACTAAAGAATACCTAAAATGCCCCCACTGTTTTTCTATATAATGTCTTAAAACTTCATCTATTAAACTTCGCGACTTTTCATTAATAATAAAACACCACTCTCCACCAAATTCCTTATCTTCACTTACATCAAATTCTTTCAACTTGTTTTTAAATTTCTCTCCTCCATCATCATTCATAATCAATTTTCTTAAATCTTTTTGCAATAAATCAAAAAACTCCAATATTAACTGCTGAGAAGAATCCTCTAATAAAATTTCTTTCTTATTTAAGATTATTTTTGTTTTCATTTTACAATGTTCCATGCCAAATATCTTTCTTATGCTTAAACTTTAAAACTTCAGTTACTATGTTAATTCTGCTTTGACTTTGTCCACTTTTTTCCTGAATTATTCTTTCATGAGTTTCTTTAGGATACCCCTTTGACAAAAGGTTAGATTGATACTCTTCACTATTTCCAGCCAATCTTGCCTCTTCTGCTTCTTCCGCTATTTTTTTTAAAGCTCTAGTATCATCATGCCACCGCGCATTTTTTCTTAAAAAATCTAAAGCACTTTCGTATAAATTTTTTGCTGGACATCCAATTCCATAAAAATTAACAAATGGCTTTGTAAATTTATTAAACCCCGGACAACTAACCAGTCTTCCACTACGGTTAGAAATATATTTTGCCACAACCCCTTCTTTACTATATGACTGTAAACACCTTTCAACAGCCCTCTCAAATCTATCATAACCAGTTTCTCCGTTAGCATTCGATTCCAGCAACGGCTGTAATTCTTCCGTCATTCCCAAACTTTTCACTAGCCTATCTATTTGTTTTCTTTCCATTTTATTCTTCAATTATCCTCCTAAGTTCTTCATAAGGTTCTAAATCTTTTAAAGGATTATATAATCTAACACCCTCAATGCCTTTCTCCGCTAAGGCATCTACCAACTCTTTACTTCCTGTTATTAACATAGGTTCCTCGTAGTGTGGAGCTAAATCTCCTTTTATTTTAGGAATATCATCAACGAAAAAATTCGTAGATACTCCGTTTCTAGCTGTCATTCTGATAGTTCCGTTTACTCCTAATCCTGGGAGCTCTCTAGTTAGACTATTTACTCTTTCAGCTGTTTCTTTATTTGTACACATTAAAAAAATGCTTCGTATTCCATCTCTAACGCCTCTATGCCCTTCATAAATATTATAATTTTCTGCTTCAGCTTCCCAATAGCCATTTTCATCCTTACAATCTCTTTCTAACTCTTGCCTGACTTTTCCTTGCTCTTCCTCCTCTTCTCTTCTTTGAGATTCTTCTAAGGCTCTTTGTCTATAATCATCTGCAAATGCAAAATAACCTTCTCTTTGAGAAGAATCTAAAGTTTTCAGAACAAATAAAACCTCATCATTTAATGCTCTTTCGTGGGCATTTCCAAATCCTGCTTCAGCATATTCCTTTTCTCTAAGTTCATGCATCATCATGGCTGTTAAATACTCCTGGGGGGCATCAGTATCCTGAGTAATCGAAGCCCTAGGAACTAAAAATTGTCTTAAAGATTGTTCTTGACTAATTCCATTAGAAGGTGAAGCTAAAGAAAAAGTACTTTCATCTGATTTAGAAATATAAACTTCTTCATCATCATAGTTAACCCTATATCCCTCCTCTGTTTCTTCTATAATTTCAATGCCTGGCAAATTAATTCTATCTTCTAAGTTCATTTTCTATATGTTACGACATCCCCCCCATGCCCTTTATGTAAAACTTTTTTATCTCTGAATCCCGCCTTTTCCAATTCATCAAACCCATCTGTTCCATGAAGAGTAATTGCACCCGCAGGAGTCACCCTACAAACCTCTTTAGCCAATATATCAATATACTTTCCCAAAGGCCTATCTCTTCCAAACCAAGAATCCAAAACCCCGCTCTCCAAAACTCCAAAACTACAAATGACTGCAGATTCATCAGGTTGTTTCATAAGATAAGTTAATGCATCTTCCTCATAATCAGCATCTACTCCAACATAACTTTCTAATTCAAATGGAGTCATATTCGGATTTCTATTCCATCCAGCATTTCCTAACTCAATAACATTCCTTCCATTCAGCTCTCCTTTTAAAAATCCCAGATTCTCTCTACTTAAATTTTCAAGACAATAATCATTGCCTACGCATTGCGTAGGAGTAGATGGAGTTTGATAAAAATATTTAACTAATTCCAAAGCTTCATCTTCTTTAAAATGTTTTAAAAGTTCAGGAGTAACTCTTCCCTGTAAATAATCATCATGAATTTTTCCATCATCTACAACAACAGCAGGTTTACTAGCACTTCCCTTAAGACAATTCGGCATATGCACATCTGAAACCACTCTCACAGCAGGAAGATCTCTTGGATTTGCAACTAATTCGTCATCTCCTGCCAAATTTTCTAAATCCCTTTGCATTTCCTCAGAATTCTGATTTGAAACGTTCATCATTTCCCATCCTCCATCAATTTACCTAACGCAAATTCCATAACATGACTTCTATTTCTAAACTCCCCACTTTCAAGTAAACTCTCAACTAAAGAAATCATTTCTTTGTCTATTGTTACTGATATTTTTTGCTTTGTCATTTTCTTTTTCAAAAGCTATTCAGCTTTTTCTGCCTCCAAGAATTTTTTAACATATTCTTTAACTTCAGCTCTACCCAAAAAAGGATTAAGCCTTCTTTCTGAATCAGAAGTATAAGTAAATCCCAATAAATGAGCAGCTAAGCTTTCGGCCATCTCTTCATTTATTCCTCTTTTTACATTATCCATATCAGAATCACTAAAATCCTTTCTAAATAACGAAGAATAATGAGATATAGGACTATATTTTTCAGCCATATTCGCAAAATCAATTAAGCTATCTAATCCATTAACAATATCCCCATTAGACATTTTCAATTTGTAATTTTCAAAAAATAATACAGGGGTAATAATAGTATGTCCAATTTCATGAACCAAGCCTTCCGCATGAATAAGTCTTTTAACCTCAGGAGAAATAAAATCAGGCAATTTATATAATTCAATAACCCCCTCAAACTCTCCAGTATCAGGATTCTTAGGATAAGAAACATAAGAAGGAATAATGTGTTTTTCAGAAATTGCTTCTTCTAAATTCTCAGTAGGAATCTGATTTTTGCTAGTAGAATCTTTATGAAACCACGTCACTGGTTTTCCCTCGATTCTAAATCTCATTGCTCTTGCTCGAGCTTTTTCACTAAATAAATTATATAATCCAGAAATTTCATCAGTTGTCAAAGAAATTTCGCCTACATTTGAGACTAAAGACGACAAATCTTTCCCCGCACTTAAATCAGGTAATTTCACTCCAGACGATTCATACCAATTAATTGTATCTGTCATATCAAGACCCGAACGATATTTATTTGTCATTCTTTAACTCTCCTTAATTTATCTGCAGGAATAGCTTCACTACATAAAATTTCAAGTCCATTAATAATTTCTGGCAAACCATCTTTTACCTTTGAAGCATTAGATAAAGCCCAAATAACCGAACCATAATCATTCATATATCCATAATTCTCAACTATATCCCTAGCTGTAACTGCTTCACTGCAATATTCTCCAACCTTTTTTTCAGTATACCTTAATGCCTTCTCTCTAAATTTAGAAAACTCTTCTCTACATTCATCATCTATATCTCCAGCACTTTCTATGTCGGCAATATCCCCACCAACAATATAATTATAAATCGCCTTCCTTCTATTATCTAAATCTTCTTCAGATTCACCTTCAGAATAAAAACGTCCAGCAACAGACCCATTTAAACCATTAACTAACCCGTCAGCAAAAGAATTATACTTTGAAATATCAAATGCCGGAAAATCCCCCTCTGTATCCACTTCAAAACATACATCTTCTGAAAAATCTAAGGGCTCAGTCCCACTGCCAAGATTTTGAGATTTTCTAAATTCATACGGAAAAGCAGATAAAAAAATAGCAGAATTTCTATTGATTGGAACATTAACACATGAACTAACCCTTTTCGGAAGGTACAGTCCTTGCTTTTCATTAAAAACCATATTAAAAACATCAGTAATTCGCTTATCCTCTCTCTTCGCCTTTTCTACATTCGGCATAAGTCCAGCTACTTCTATACTTGGAGCAGAACTCCTTAGTGTGTTGTGATACAACTTGATTTTTTCTTTTTGCTTTGTCATTCTATTTACCTTATACCCTCTCTCTTCTACTAAATAAAAAATTAAAAAAATTAAAAATTATGCAGACGGCTCTGTAGCAAGTTCATTAAATTCTTGCTCTTGCATAGCTAATTCTGCATATTCGTCTACAAGATTAGTTTCAGGAACAAAGTCTTCATAATCCACTTTCCTTGGAACAACCTTGGATCCAGAAAAATCAGAACTTAACTTTTCAAGTTTCCTAAGATTTGTTATTTCAGCCAAACTACCCTTTCGCCTATAATTTGGTTCTCTAACAAGTCTATATGCAACCGAAAAATTCTCCCGACTACCTTCAGAAATCTCTTGAGCCTCTTCTGCAAGAACAACAGCACTATCCAAAAGCGCATATTTTCTTTGAGGAACAACATCTCTCATAGCCAAATACTCAGCACATGTCATTGATTTAAATGTCATATTATTTTATACCTCCTTTCATTGCATTAAATAGATTTCCAACTACATCCTTCATTTCAGTTCTTATTTTTCTTTCATTTTCCATTTTAATCCTACTTTATCCCACCTTTTAAACCTTTCTATCTGTAACTACTCTATAATTACACACCTATAATCAATCACCCCCAAAACCACCAACATATTTATAAACTCACATGAATTAAAAAACATATGAAAAAAACCTACCCAATATTCTTTAGAAATCTGGCAAACCCACTAAAGCTAAAAATTATATCAGCTTTAGAAGAAAAACCAATGAATGTAAACGAATTAACCAGGGAACTAAACACCGAGCAAAGTAAAGTCTCTCACGCACTAGCACTCCTTAGGTGCTGTAGTATAGTAGAAGTAAAGAAAGACGGAAAAGAAAGGATATACTCACTAAACAAAGAAACAATACTCCCAATGCTAAAACTAATAGATAAACACGAAGACAAATATTGCACAAAGTGCCACGCGTCAAAGAAATAAAATGAAATCTGAAATATATTTTGATAATGCAGCAACAACGAAAGTTGACGAAAATGTAGTTGAAGCTATGCTTCCCTATTTCACAGAAAATTACGGAAACGCCTCCTCACAACACCTAAAAGGAATAGATGCCAAGTCAGCACTTGAAAACTCTCGCAGAACAATAGCAAAATCAATTAATGCCAAACCAGAAGAAATAATCTTCACATCGGGAGGGACCGAAGGAAACAATCTAACGCTAAAAGGATTGTTTTTTCAAAACTACCCCGAAAAAGATCACATTATTACAACAAAAGTAGAACACGATTGCGTTCTAAATACCTGTAAATGGCTAGAAAAAAAAGGAGCAAAAGTAACTTACCTAGATGTAGATAAAGAGGGCTTCGTAAATCACGAAGAACTAAAAAACGCAATAACCGAAAAAACAATTTTAGTATCATGTATTCACGGAAACAACGAAATCGGAACAATTCAAGATCTAAAAAAAATAGGAGAGATATGTAATGAAAAAAACACCCTTTTCCACACAGACGCCTGTCAAAGCCATACAAAAGTAGACATAAACGTAAAAAAACAAAATGTAGACATGATGACACTAAATTCACACAAAATCCACGGACCAAAAGGAGCAGGAGCATTATACATAAAACAAGGAATAAAAATAACCCCCGTTATGCATGGCGGAGGACAAGAAAAAAAATTAAGAAGTGGAACAGAAAATATTCCAGGAATTGTAGGATTTGCAAAAGCAGTAAAAATTGCAAATTCAAAAAACATAAAACAAATGACTAAACAAAGAGATCACCTAATAGATGAATTACTAAAAATAGAAAATATAACACTTAACGGTTCAAGAACAGAAAGATTATGTAACAACATAAACATATCATTCAACAACATTGAAGGAGAAGCCATAGGCGGACACTTAGAAGATATGGGAATATACACTTCAACAGGTTCGGCATGCATGTCCAACACACTATCAACATCTCACGTACTTAAAGCACTAGGACACTCCCCACTCCAATCAAACTCATCACTAAGAATTAGTATAAGCAAATACACAACAGACGAAGAAATAGAGTACTTCCTAGAAAACATAAGAAAAATTGTAGAAAAATTAAGAAAAATAAGTCCAATAAATAATTCAGAAGACTTCTTTTAAAATCTTCAACCAAAAAAACACCAAACACCAAAATTACCTAATAAACACACCCAACGCCAAGTTAAACATTAACTAAATATCAATATTAAAAATGAAAACAATAAAAAAAAACACAAAACTTTCAGAATTATTAGAAATCAACCCAGATGCAATTGAGCATTTATTCGATGCCGGAATGCATTGTATCGGTTGTCCAGCAGCAACAATGGAAACCCTAGAGGAAGGATGCATGGCTCACGGAATGAGCAAAAAGGAAATAAACGACCTAATTAAAAAACTAAATGCTCCAGTGCATTAGCACAGATGTATGCCCGAGGGCCCAAAAACAATAAAATGGAATACAGTAAAATACTAAAAGAGAACTTCTTAAACCCCAAAAATATGGGAAGAATAAGAAATGCAGATGCAACTGCAGAAGTTGGAAACCCAGCCTGCGGAGACATTATGCACATCTATCTTAAAATAGACAAAAAAACAAGAGTAATAAAAGACATTAAATTCGAAACCTTCGGATGCGCCGCAGCAATTGCAACCTCATCAATGCTAACCCAAATTGCAAAAAAAAGAACTCTAGAAAAAGCAAAAAAAATAACAATTCAAGACATAGAAAAAAAACTAGACGGACTTCCAAATATAAAATTACATTGCGCAAGTATGGCAATTAAAACCCTAAAAATAGCAATAGAAAATTACGAAAAAAACAACTAATTATCTTTCTTCTCCGTCCTCAAGCTTCTACTAGTAACTATTGCAACAAAAAACCCGCTAAATAACATAAAATCATTTCCAAATACTAGCCCCAAAAAACCAACAACCAGAGAAATCATAATAATCAATCTAAACCACTTCTGTCCACCCTTTAATTCCTCTTTTGTAACTCCTGCCAGATAATTTCCAGCAAAAACACCAAAGATTAAGACCAAAAGTCCTATCGCCAGCTTCATTAACTCTTCCATGAAAAAACAAAAAAAACAAACTTTAAATACTTATATTTTTTCTATTTTTTATGTACAAGCAAGTAAAAAACGCCAACGATTTAATGGAACAAAGTAAAGAGTATCCTCTACTTTTATTCAAAGAAAGTATGACCTGTCCAATTTCAATGAAAGCAAAAGAAGAAGTTGATTCATTTGTTTCAGATGGTTCGCCATATCCCGTATATATTTTAGCAGTTCAAGAACAACAAGAGGTTTCTGAAGAAATAGCAGAAAAATTGAAGGTAAAACACGAAACACCTCAAATAATTTTTGTTAAAGATGGTAAAGTAGTAGACGTTCTAAATCATCGAGACGTAACAGCAGAGAACATAGAAGAGCTAGTTGAATAATGCATCTTAATCAATTTTCTATAAATAAGTTAATTTTTGATATTTTCTCCCTTACTAAAACGGGCGAAAAATAAAAAATTAATAATAAATTCCCAACTTTTAAATACCATTTCTAACTTATACTAATATGACAAATATTAACATCATTCTTAATTCCATACTTAAAGAAATAGAACCAAATAAGACCGAACTTAATTTTATGAATAAATCCTATAAAGATTTCCTAAAAAAACTAAAAACGTCAATTAAATCACTAAAAATAAACGCAGAACCATTTGTTGGTGGAAGTTTTGCAAAAAACACAATAGTAAAAAAAAATCACTACGATTGTGATATATTCTTAAGATTCAGCAAAAACCACAAAGAAAAAGATATCTCAAAACTAACAAAAAAAATATTAGACCATGCAAAAATAAAAACAACCACTATTCATGGCTCACGTGATTATTTCAGAACACCGCTTACAAATTACTTTTGCATAGAATTGATACCAACACTAAAGATAAGCTCTCCGGAAGAAGCAGAGAACACAACAGACCTCTCCTACTCTCACGTAAAATATCTAACAAAAAAAATAAAATCGCAAAAAATAATCAACGATATAAAACTAGCAAAAGCCTTTTGCCACGCTAAAGATTGCTACGGAGCAGAATCCTACATTAATGGATTTTCTGGCTACTCACTAGAACTATTAGTCTACCACTTTAACGGATTCGAAAAATTCCTAAAAGAAATTATAAAGAATAAGGAGAACAAATTAATTATAGATATTGAAAAACACCACAAAAACAAAACTGAAATAATGATAAACATAAATGAATCAAAACTAGATTCACCAATAATTTTAATAGACCCAACCTACAAAGAACGAAACGCAACAGCAGCACTAAACGAAGAAACTTTCAAAAAATTCAAAATCGAAGCTAAAAAATTCCTTAAAAATCCAAAAGCAGAAGATTTTAAAATTAAAATAGAAAATATGATAAAAATAAGAGAAAACGCCAAAAAAAATAAGCATGAATTCATAGAAATAGAGATATCAACAAAGAAACAAACCGGAGATATTGCAGGAACAAAATTAAAAAAATTCTACAAACACTTCACAATAGAACTCGAAAAATTATTCAATATAAAAAAATCAGGATTTAATTACGACAACTATCAATCTTCAAATATTTATTTTGTCGTAGATAAAAAGAAAGAAATTTTATTAAAGGGGCCAATGAAAAATGATAAAAAAAATATTAAAGCCTTCAAAAAGGAACACAAAAACGCCAAACTAAAAGGCAATAGATATATTGCAATCAAAAAACTAAATTCATCGATAAAAGAATTCACAAACGCCTGGAAAAAGAAGAACAAAACAAAAATTCACGAGATGACTATTTCTGAATTTAAAATTATTTAACTCCAAATAGTTCCGAAATTTTAAAGTTCTCTGTTAATCTCCAAAGCTCATCTCCTGAGCCAACTCCAAAATTTTCTCGCAAACTAAAAACTTCATTCATAATAGATAATATGTAATCCCTGTTTCCAGAAACATTCTCTTGACTATCTCTAAAATGCTCAGAAATTTTCACATATCTATCAAAATCTCTTTGGGCCTTATCTTGCTGTTCTTTATTATATCCTTCCATTTTAAACCCTCATCGCCTTATCAAAAAGAACCGCAAAAGCTTCTGAGAAAAACCCTGAATTTAACCAAATTGCTATATCCTCTCCTTCAGAATTTTTAGAAACATAAAACAACACTTCGGTTCTATCAATAATAAAAAACTTACCATCAATTTCAACATGCTTAAACTTCATCTTAAACCTTTCAGCTAAAGAGTCTATTACTTCTTCATCTCCCGAAAGAGCAACCTTAACCTTAACGCCATTTTCCTCTAAAGTTTTAAAAGTCTGCATAAAAAGATTAGCCTTAGATTTCAACTCCGAAACATTAGTACACACAATAACCTCTTTATTAGCATTACTAATTATTTCCTTTAAATGATTTGTAATATTTGCTTTTCCTCTAAGTGAAGCAGAAATGTCTTCTCGTTTAACCGGACTTATTCCACCATTATATAGTGTCTCAAGTTGGGCAAATTCATCAGTAGTCTTAACATCTCCTAAGCTAACAATTCTTTCATCAGCATCCTTTTTTACATTATTCTTTAATTTCTCAATAATTAACTTAGGCTTAACCCCTAAATATTTCACAGGTTTACCAATCTTAACAATAGCAAATCCCTGTTTCTCTAAAGATTCTAAAACATCATAAGTTCTACTTCTGGGAACACCACTTAATTCGGCCACTTCTCCAGCAGAGGCAATACCCTTACCAAGTAAAGCAAGCCAGACCTTTGTCTCATAGACATTTAAGTCAAAAGCGTCCTTTATCTTTGAAATTAATTCTTTCTTAACTAACATAAAAACCCTATCAGGTAATAGCTTATAAAGCTTTCTATTTTGTTACATTTGCAAAGTAGCAACAAACTAAGCTAGAAAATACCCAACCGCCATTCCGAAGAATATTCCAGCACTAATAAACGGCATTGCGGGGTAAAACTTCTTCTTTTTCGCCAGAACAAATAGAGTAAATAAACCTAAAGTTGCCCCAACTATTACAGAAATAGCAGGTAAAATCCCCCAAAGATTCATCACAACACCAGCAGCTATAATAGGGAAAACTACATCTCCTCCACCAAGAATAGCAACATTAACTTTAATCTTAGATTTTTTCAACTCCTTTTTAGACATTTTTTTAATTTTACTCCGAACTCCTTTAGATGCATGGGGAATAAAAAATCCAGCAAGTACGCCAACTTTATCCATCTGATATTTTGCCATTTTCTGCATAATTCCAGACCTCCAAACTGCCCACATATCATAAAACGAAATAATAATAAGTATTAAAATAACAGTCCAAATATTTAAAATTGAAACAAAAACTGCAGCAATTCCCGGATAAATAAAAAGCTCCGTTAAATTATGTACAACAAGATTCCTACGATAAATTTTCAAAAAAGATAGAGGTAAAGCTACAACAAGCGCCAACCAAGTAATAGTTCTAAAATACGGAACAACAGCAACAAGAGTAAGCCCCAAGGAGAGCACAACAACTCCAAAAAACCAGAGTCTTAAAACAGAACTAAGATCAAACTTGGTTAATAAAATCAAAATAGAAATTGCTATAATAAATGCTACTATCAATTGTGGTAAAATCTTATAAAGATAATCCGATTCTTTTTCAACTTCTGGAGTTTCCATACCAAACGGCAAATCAGAATCACCAGAGCTATAGTAACTAACAACATAAAGTCCAATAAACTGTGTTACAACAAACATCAATAAAAGAATCGACGTTATTTTCAAGCTATGTTTCATTTTCAGTAAATAGGATAACTAAAAGAAGTTTATAAATCTTTATTCAAATATCAAAATAAAAATCATGCACAAATCTTTTTAATCTAATTATACATTAAATAAACATGATAAAAAAGAGTATGTTAATATTATTTGTAATTATAGCAACTTCCTCATTTCTAATAGCAATTCCAAGCGATACACCAATAAACATTATGGAAATTCCAGATACAACCCCAATAAGTATTTTTTTAGATGATTTGGTAAATATGACAAACGCAACTCCATCTTGGACTGTAGAATTATACAATCAAACTCTAACCGGAATAGGACAGACTATATGTATAATTGATACTGGAATAAATTTTTCACATTCAGATATTTTAGGGAAAAACTTAACATGTAATATAGATTGTTTTGCAAAAACCTGTATAGAAAACTGTTCAGTATCTGATGACCACGGACACGGAACCCATGTAGCCGGAATAGCAGCAGCAAATGGGACAAAAAAGGGAATAGCACCTGACGCAAACCTCATAGGAATAAAAGCCCTAGACTCAGACGGAAACGGACAAATTTCATACATGGTAAATGGAATAATTTGGTGCACAGATAATTCAGAAACTTACAATATAACAACAATAAGTATGAGTCTTGGAACAAGTTCCCCAAATCTATACGATTCCTATTGCGATGCATATTCATCATCAGCAAAAAATGCAATAAATAATGCAACAATAAAAAACATCTCAGTGATAGCCGCAACTGGAAACAATGGTGGAGCTGGAGGATTAGGAAATGCAACACACATCTCACTACCCTCATGTATAGAAAATGCTACAGCAGTAAGCGCAATAAACGATGACGACTCAATAGCATCAACTTACGCAAATTACAATTCAATATCCGAACTTTTCGCCCCAGGAACAAGCATAAATTCTCTAAGTTATCTTTCTGGATACACTATTAAATCAGGAACCTCTATGAGTACACCAGCTGTTGCTGGAGCATTCGCACTATTAAACCAACTCTATCAGCTCCAAAACAACAAGCAACCAACCCCCGATTTTATTCAAGATATCTTAACGCTAAAAGGAAAAACGATAGAACAAGATTTCATAAGAATAGACATACTAGCTTCAATTGAAGAACTTTCAAAACCAAACACAACCCTAATAACTCCAACAAACGACACCGAAACCTTCACTCAAACAAACTTTACCTGTAATACAACCTCGCCATCAAATTACACAATACAAAACTTAACATTTTACCTATGGAATAGCACATCTTTAGAGTATAATGAAACAAAATCTCCAACCGCAACAAATAATGCCACTTTCAATTATTCGTTAGATATCGACTTTTACAATTGGAATTGCTTAGCAACAGATGAAAAAAACTACCAATCTTTTGCCGAATCAAATAATACAATAAACTTCACAGAAATACAGGTAATAGAACTCTTGTCTCCAATCAGAAACGCCATATTAACAACAGCAGAAAATACAACATTTACCTTTAACACTTCAATAAACGTATCGAATTGCTCACTAATAATAAACAACCAAATAAATATCACAACCCTTAACATAACAAATTATACATTCTCTCAAAATCTCTCAAATAACAACTATAACTGGAGCATAAACTGCACAACCAACGAATCGCTAACAAATTCAAGCTCAACAAGAGCTCTAACGATAAACTATACCGCCACAACAACTCCAGCAACAACTACAAACGACGACAGCAGCGAAAGTAGCGGTGGAGGTGGTGGTGGGAGCATAAGCACCGTTTCTCCAATCGAAGAATATGAAATAGATAAAGAAACACTAAAAGAAGGAACAACCATGAAACTAGGAACAAACGACTTAATAAAAATAGAAATAATTGGAGAAAATCATACAATAACCGCAAAAACTATTGAAACAAATTCTGCCACATTATTAGTAAAAAGCTCTCCTCAATATCTAAACTTTAGCATAGAAGAAACAAAAAAAATCTCACTAGAAAAGGATTATTATAACTTGGAAATAAAACTTAACTCCATAGTCTCAAATAAAATAAATATTTCCATAAAAGAAATACAAGAAATTATTGATTTACCAATAATAGCAATAAATGATACCACAAATAAAACGAAAGAGGGAGAAAAAACTGCAAGTAGCAAATGGCAAATGTACGCAACAACTATAATATTTCTAACAATATTAGCAGGTATGGCAATAATAATCTACTTTTTAATAAAAGAACACGAAGATAAAGAGATAAAAATTGGTCCAATAAATTTAATAAAAATAAAACCACCTAAAAAATAATTTCCTAAAATTCATTAATTTTTATTAAATTTAAAACTTATATCTTTCCACTTCTAAGCTTTCTAAGCTCTTCTTCTTCTTGAGCTATTCTTTTTCTAACCTCAGAAACTTTGTCTTGACTCTTTAATCTCTGAATTTCAGCCTGAACACTCTTAAGTCTAGCTTCCGCCTTACCAAGATCATCATTAGATTTTGGCTTATCATTAGATTTATCTGAAGCCCCAGAAGCCTTAGCTTTCTTCTTTCTAGTAAATATAAAAAAAGCCAAAATTCCTAAAATAAAAACAGCTCCAACTCCACCATACACTGCTGGCCCCTTAACCAGATCTGTAACAGAACGACCAGTCATCCAACTTTCAGAACTTTCTACATCATCTGTATCCTCACTATCATTTGCAATAGCTTCACTATCGTCTATAGTTTCAGTTTCATTTGTCGTTTCTACATCATCTATAGTTTCAGTTTCATTTGTAGTAGCTTCAGTTTCATTTGTAGTTTCAACTGCAACATCTACAACATCATCTAAGCCAGGTGTTGGAATAATTTCATCTCCTTCATTAATAGCTTCTATATAAATATCATCACCAGCATGATAAACTCCATCAAACAACAATCCAAGACCATTTGGAGGAACAATTTGAGCTGATGCTTTTTTAACCTTAACCCTCAAATTAAAATTAATTTGATTTGTATCGTCTGTTGAATACTTTAAATAAACATCACCATAATTATCTGATACTCCGTGCAAAACAGCATATGAATATGAATTTTCTACAGGATTTAAAACTGACAAATAGACAGTGTGTCCAGGTAAAGTTTTAACTCTAATAGAACTTGTATAAGTTTCAGCTGCAACAAACGACGACAAAAATGCCACCATCAAAATAACCGCTATTATTTTTTTCACCATTTTATATAATCATTAAAATTTTTTAGTTTATAAATATTTCTCCAATTTAATATTTACTAATAAACATCTAATTCCTTACTTATTTCCTCCATTTCATTTTCTTTTTTGCCACCTTCACCTTCCATCGAATTATTAATATCTATTATTTCTCTCTGAATATCATTAATTTGCTCTTCTCTCGAAGCTGTTTTTTCAACAATATTACCCTTTTTAGCCACTTCCTCTTTTTTGTTAATATTATTGTTTTCAACACCTTCGACCTTATTTTCCAGAGAATAAACATAATCAGAAATTTCCTTAGCCATGTCTGCATTAACGCTTATACTATCAATCTTATATTTAACAAGAAATTCAACCATTTCCTTTTTACTTCCAGCCTGACCACATATACTCGTAGTAACTCCATTTTTTTTACATGCCCGAATAACATATTGCAACTGAGAAAGAACCGCTGGATGCATTTCATTATAAATATTTTGTACCAACGGATTACCTCTATCAACCGCCAATATATACTGGGTCAAATCATTAGTTCCAAACGAAATAAAATGAATGCCCTCTTTACATAAATCCGAAATTATCTGAACCGCCGCAGGAGTCTCAATCATCACTCCAACTTTCGCTGAATGAAAATCAATTTCCTTTAACATGGTCTTAACCGCCCTAACTTCATCAACCGAAATTATCTGCGGTAAAAGTATTCCCATCTCTTTACCAGAATTTGCAACTTTTTTCAAAGCCTTAAGCTCAGCCTTCAAAACACTAGGATGTTTCAAACTATAACGAATTCCATGCATACCAAGCATAGGATTCGCCTCATCTCTTTTTGGAGCACCCTCTAATTCAGCAAACTCATCACTTCTAATATCAGATGTTCTCACCCACATTCCTTCAAAATGTTTCGCAATTCCATTAATTCCATCATAAATAATTTTTTCATATTCTTCAATATTCTTATTTAATAAAAAATAATTAGGATGCTTTCCACTCTCTGCGATTATTCCTTCAATTCTCGTAAGTCCAACTTTTTTCGCATTACTTTTAGCCGCTCTATCTGCATACGTAGGCAAATCAACCATGACTTTTATCTCTGTTCTAGTTTTCTTATCTATTTCAAGTACCTCTTTTTTTGAATCCTCAGCGATTTTACCTTCATACACTTTTCCATGCGTTCCATCAACCGTAACCACTTCATTTTCCTTTAATTCTTTCGTAGCATCCTCGGTTCCAACAACACAAGGTGTTCCCATTTCTCTCGAAACAATCGCAGCATGCGAAGTTGCTCCACCTTCATCAGTAACAATAGCATTAGCCTTCTGCATAGCAACAACCATATCCGGATCTGTCATTTTCGTAACCAGAACATCTCCCTCTTTAACTTCCCCTAAATCCTTATCATCCTCTATTAATTTAACTTCTCCGGAACTAACTCCAGGAGACGCTCCCATTCCTTCAACTACGGATTCCCCCTTAATTTCAACACTAGAATCGACATCCGATTTTTTTGCAGATTTAGTTATTGGCCTAGTCTGAACAATAAATATATCCGTTCCCTCAATCGCAAATTCAATATCTTGTGGCTTATTATAATGTTTTTCCAATTTTACTGCCATTTCAGCAAGTTTCTTTATTTCATGATTTTTTAAAACTTGAGACTTAGCCCGCTCCTCAACAAGCTGAACTTCAATTTTATCACCACCAGAATTTCTAGTAATAGCAATTTTTTTATTTGCAATAATCTTATCTAAAACTTCAAACTCATTCGAAACAATATAACTATCTGGAGTAATTTTACCAGAAACAATACCTTCACCAAGTCCCCAAACTGCCTCTATATTTATATTATCCTCTCCACTAGTGGGATCTTTACTAAACATAACTCCACTTTTATCTGAATCAACCATCACCTGAATAACAACAGCCAAATGAGCATCTTCATGCTTAAACCCTTGTTTATTTCTATAATAAGTAGCTCTAGATGTATAAAGTGATGCAAAACACTTTTTAACATGGCTAATTAGAGCCGTATTGCCTTTAATATTAACATAACTATCTTGTTGTCCTGCAAAACTAGCCTCAGCCAAATCTTCAGCGGTAGAACTACTTCTAACCGCAACAAACGGTGGTTCATTAGAACTATTCAATATTGCAAGCGCACTTCCCTTCTCAAAATCAAATCCATCAACATTCAAAGAATCATACGCTTCTAAAATCTCACTCTTCATAGCTTTGGGAAATTCCGCATCAATAATTAAATCACGAATTTCCTTAGTAATCTTGTCTAATCCCTTTGTATCTTCATAATCAATACCACTCAGAAGCTCAGATATTTTTTTATTTAATCCCGCCTCACGAATAAAATAATCATAGCTTTGTGCTGTCACAACAAAACCGGCAGGAACATTAACACCCAAATTAAATATTTCAGCTAAGTTGGCACCCTTGCCTCCCACAACGTCCCCCGAATCTTTAGTTAATTCAGAAAACCACCTAACAAACTCTACACCTTTTTTATTACCAGCTATCGCCATATCCTTTAACACCAAGAGCAGTTAATAAAGATTATTATTATTTACTAATTGCATCAACCGGACAACTTTCAATTGCTTCATCAACGCACGGAACATCTTTACTTACTTTCACCTTAGCCTTTGCCCCATCCATCTCAAAAACCTCAGGACATGTAGTAGAACACAAACCACACCCAATGCACTCATCACTTATTTTTACCATAAATAGTATTTAGAAAAAAGGATTTATAAATCTAATTAAAACACAAGTAGAAGAATTAGGCCAATTAATCCTATCACTACAAAAGCTAAAATTAACCATATCCACCACCTAGATTTTTTCTTCACAATCGTTGCATCTTGTACCACAGGCTGCTGAACCTGTAACTGTTTTGCCTGCTGTATTACTTGTGTTGACTGTTGTACCATTTTAAATTCCTAACGCAAAAACATGCCACCAAGGTCTTTTAGTTGAAATTATTTCACCACTCTCGACGCTAATATCCTGTCTTACGTCTGCGCTCACTGGAAATATAAAAAACAACCTAACCCTTTTTGTTCCAGAAACAGAATAAACGACTTTTCCTTCAACTTCCATAATCTCCACCTCTTCGACATTTTCAATATTTTTTGCACTTTCAATCGCTTTTTCAGATAAAATTTTTATCTCCATTTTTCCACCAGAAGCTTCAAAATACACTTTATCAGATTCTTCAACAATTTCTAAATTAGTTTCAAATTCTTCTCCATCAATAATAATAACATTTTTACCATTAGCATTCCTCTGAATAACCGCCTCTTTATTTCCAATATAAAACGAAATCCTTTTCGAAGTTTCTCCTGAAGTTTCATTTTCTGAAGTTTCATCTGGGGTTTCATCTTCTGAAGTTTCATCTGAAGTTTCTCCTGAATCATCACATGTCACCTCCAGCGCAGGCTTGTTTACAAAAGTTTCACAACTATTCAAATCCGTACAAGTCTTAACTTTAACCTCATCTACACAATCAGACCAGGAAGTGCAATCCCAATTTTCAACACAATCCGCACAAGCTCCATTTTGACAACCATATTCACAAAAAGAGTAATATTCATCATTAGTTGAAGTCAAATAATGCTTATAGCATAAATCAAATGTCGAAGTATCTGTAACACATGAATCGATTTGCTCTTCGCCCAATCCATCACAATAAGAGGAGCCAAATAACTGTTGTTCACATAAGGCTTTTTCACTCTCAAGAGGAATCATCTTTTTACATATCGAATCACCAACACCACATCTATTAAAGGATTTTCCACGATTTACCCAAACTTCATTCTGACAACTATGATAATCTAAACCAATACACTTTTCTCCATTTCCACGTCCACCATCACAAAAACACTTAACACTACTTGGAAAGTGAACATTTGTATTTCCTACACCCCTTAAATCTACGCTCTCATCTCCTCCAGAGGTATAGGCTGTATTATAAAATTTAATTATGCTCTCACCAATATTACATACTTGAAGATCGTACCTATCCTCACAAACAACCTCCCAGTTTCCATCAATCTTCTTACTAATGGTTGTCACATTTCTAATATTATCACTATCATACCTAATTTTTGCTCTTAACAAATAAGACTCATAATTAACTCCATCATCATAAATCACTATAAAAGATTCATGATAATCGTCACCATTTTTTTTCTCATAATATTTAATTCCATCAAAATTTAAAAATCCTTCACCTGAACCAGAGCTACTTAACGCCGCACTTTCATCTCCTCCAGGAACATAAGTAATTGCACCTATATTAATTACAAGTTCTCCCACACTACATGTAGTACCTGTAGCCTTATCGTCACAAACAACCTCCCAATTTCCATCAACACTTTTACTAATATCAACTTCATTTCGCAATGAATCACTATTATAATTTACCCTTGCTCTTAACAAATAAGACTCACCATAATCATCATAAAAAACAAAAGATTCGTGATAATCATCACCATTTTTTTTCTCATAAAAAATGACAAAACTAGACAGCTTTGGAACATATTCAGAACATTCTAAAACCAATCCCACATTTGGATCAACAACAGCATCAACAAAAACAGGAGAAACTAACATTAGAAAAAAAACCAATCCTAACAACAACACCCTTTTCATAATATCATTAAGAAATTATCATTTATAAATTTTTCCCCGGTGTATAACCCTAATACATCAGTATAGGTAATGTCCGGAGACCAACACGGGAGGCCTGAGTGACAGGTTCTCGCTTGTGACCTCTCGTGCCCTTTGGGGTGTTGGTTATGCCCAGATGGATAACACCCGAGGGTGATTACTTCAAATTCCCAGCAATTGTCGCACTCAAAGAAGACGGAAAAGCAACTATAATTGTTCTCTTTAAGGCAAGAACCCAATCTGTCCCCCATGGCGCCCTTTGTATAATCCAAAGTAAAAGCGTAACAATCACAAAGGAAATAATATACATCGTAATAACTCTTTTTGTCAAGTCATACCAATAAAATCCTGGTTTATGCTTTGAAAGATTACGATATGCAAAAAGCGTTATAAAAAACAAAGAAAAAAATAATATCATAATTATATTGCTCATTGGTAAACTCTCTCCAAGTCTCCAAGTCTCCTCAGTAAACCCAATCGGAATAGCTAAAAGTATCGCACCAACAATCGCCTGCAAAATATTCTTCAATCCAAACCTAGATTTAACCGGCTCCATCATTTTCTCAAAAGCAACTTCAGGTTTTTTATAAACAAGTCTCTTTTTTTTGCCCCTTGTGGGTACACCCTTGGGTGCCACACCCTTCTTTTTTTGCATAAATAAATATAGAATCTATCTTTTATAAGTTTAATACTTTCTTCCCCACTTAGCAATATTCTTACCAATAAAATATGCCGACCCAAATAAAACTATTCCTGGAAAAAGCGCTATTCCCAAAGTTGGAGCAAGTATCCCAGTTCCAACAGCACCTACCGTACCAGCACCAACAGACTCCAAAAGCTTAACTGCCCCCGAAACCTCTTTCTCTACATTTTTCTGTAAAGCATCTATTTGCATAATTAATTTCCCTTTTCTTAAAATTCTAACCTTCTTATCTTCCTCTGAAACAATCACAACCAAATTATCTCCCCTTGCAGCAGAGATTGCGGCACTATGCCTCGTCCCAAAATTCTTAAACGTCTTTCGAGATTTAACCATAACTCCATACGCCTTCATCATGTCATCTTCGCCAATTATAACTGCACCATCCATTAATGCCAAAGACTCAAGCAATTTCGGATTTTTAAAAACATTAAATGTCGGAACATCCTGATTAACAAGTGGTTTATATTCAATATCACCAACAACAAAAAGAGCGCCCTCTCCTCGTTTCGCAATCTTAAGTCCAACCTGAATTAGAAGCTCCTCTATATTTTTACTTGCACCACCAGAAGTTTTCTTAGTAGCTTTTTTACCTTTTACCTTTTTAACCATAATAAACAAAAAGATCTCAAATTTATAAAGCTTCTTTAAAACGATTTTAAGAAGATATTATTAATATAACGAAAATTTTTACTTTTCCCCTAACGCTTCAGCATAGAGGGATGTCAAGAGACCGCTCCCTATTAATGAGAGAGAAAAATTAAAACTATATCTCTTTATCAAAATCAAGAACTATTTTTCCACGGATATCAAGCTGTTTTAATTCAACGCCAGCCATTTCAAACATTCTACGACCAGCAATAAAAGCAGGAACGTCAAAATACTTATCAGACATATAAACAATTTTCTTTATTCCAGACTGGATAATTGCTTTTGCACATTCATTGCACGGGAAAAGCGCAGCATACATAGTACATCCGTCCAACTTCTTCGAACTATTCAAAATTGCATTAAGCTCAGCATGGGCAATATAAGCATATTTTGTATCTTCATAGCTCCCATCTCTTTCCCACGGAAGTTCCTTATCGTCACACCCTTTTGGAAATCCGTTATATCCAATTCCAACTATTTTTTTATTTTCATCAACTATACACGCTCCAACCTGAGTAGACGGATCCTTTGATTTATGAGCCGAAAGTAAAGCAATTCCCATAAAATATTCATCCCATAAGATATAATCCTCTCTATGATTAACTTTATTTAGTCCAATTCCACCAGCCTCAACACTTCTCACCTCTCCAAAATCTTTTTCTTCATCAATAGCCTCACTTCGAGAAGCAATAGAAAAATCCTCAACAGAATCAACATTTTCACTCAAATTATTGCTCTCAATCTTCTTCACTCTTTCCTCTAGCTCAATTCTTTCTAAAATTTCATCAATCTGAAAACGAAGCTCTTCAATACTTCCACTATTATCAATAACAAAATCAGCCAAACCTCTACATGCAGACAAATTCTGCTTTGTTGGATCATCAGAAGCCATCTCTCTTAACTCCTCTTCCTGGAACTGTCCAAAACTAACCATATCCGTTGCACTAGCACGAGAACTAATTCTTAGATATCTTTTATCAATATCCGCATCCACCCCAATTAAATAAAAATTTCCCTTAGCCTTCAACGCCTCCACCTCTCCAACCGTCCTAATGCTTTCAATAATTGAATTTGGCATCTTGTCCTCAAAAAATTTCGCTCTTTCATACAACTGCTCAACCAAATAACTCGAACCATGAAGCTGACGAAGCTCATTTCCAACACTAACCATAGAATCACGATTCTCAGGCATTCCCTTCTGTCTAATTATATCCAAAAGAAACTCACGAACAGAAAAATGCTTAAAGCCCTTCTCAATCAAGTATTCAGCAATCGCCCCCTTTCCAGATCCAAGCGTTCCAGTAATCCCTATTATCATAAAAACAAACTCATATCAAACTTTATAAAAACATATGCGAAAAATCGTATATTTTATAAACACTACAAACCCTATACTTTTACAATGTCAGTATTTTTATGGATAGGTATCGGAGCAGCAGTTTTAGTGGCAGGAGCCTTATTCGTATATTATAATCGTTTCGCAGTACTAGGAAACAGAATTGAAAATTCTCTCTCTCAAATTAACGTTCAACTAAAGCGTAGAGCAGACCTAATTCCAAATTTAATTGAAACCGTAAAAGGATTCGCGAAACACGAGAAAGAGGCAATTAAAGAAGTAACCGAAGCAAGAAAGGCTCTATTAGGCGCAAAAGATGTTAAAGCTAAATTAAAAGCAGATAATCAATTAGAAGGAGCACTAAAATCAATATTTGCAATTGCAGAAAACTATCCAGACCTAAAAGCAAATCAAAATTTCTTAGAACTTCAAAGAGAATTAACCTCAACCGAAGACAAAGTTGCATACGCTAGGCAACACTATAACGATAGCATCCTAATCTACAACAATCTATGCACAACCATACCTGGAACCTGGTTCGCAAAAATGTACGGGAAAACAGGAAAAGATTACTTACAAATTACAGAAGCAGAAAAGAAAAACGTTAAAGTTAAGTTTTAGAAAAACTTAACTCACCACCTTTAATTTTATTACCATCTTCCAACCTTAAAGAACGAACTTTTTCAAAATCCATTAGAACAAAAAAATCAGATTCGCAATTATAAGCCATCGTGGGAAAATATACCCTAACTCCATCCTTTAATAAATCAAACTTTTCATAAGACAATGCAAAAAGATTCCACTCTTCTTCTCTCTCTAAAGCCATAATAGAAAGCTCCGTATCTGAATCTGAAATAACAGCCCTCCTTCTACTTTCATCCTCCCAATTAAAAACACTACCATCACTATCACACACATGAACTAAAGAATATCCATTCCAATACTTACCTGTATAAAAAAACCCACGATTCGTAGGAACCATATCTTTTTTATTTTCTCTTAAATCTTTAAGAGAATCTGCATAATATAACTCTGGACGAGAGTTCCCACGAATTTTTCCCAAAATCCCTCCCTTCTCTCTCATATCTTCATTTACATGAAACATAAAAAAAATAAAACACCTATCTTCTTAAATATTTATATCCCAAAACCATTAAAAACTTCCACTCCTCCCTTATTCTACATGGAACCAATTAAAATAAACTTCAGAGACCAAATTGCATCAAATAAAAGAAAGTCCTACTTACTGATGTTTATAATATTTCTAACTTTTATTGCTTTAGCATACGTAATAACCCTTGCAACTGCACCCGGATACTTTTTTATAATAATGATTTTCGGAATAATTTTCTCACTTAGCTACCTACTAATAACCTACTATAATTCAGATAAAATTTCAATTGCTTCAACCGGTGCAAAAAAAGCTAGACAATCAGACTACCCAGACTATCACAGACTAGTTGAAGGTTTAACAATTGCAGCAGGCTTACCAAAGCCAGAACTTTTTATCATGCACACCCCAAACATAAACGCTTTCGCAAGTGGTAGAGACCCAAATCATGCCGTAATTTGTGTAACCGATGGAGCACTAGAAAAACTAGAACGCAGAGAACTCGAAGCAGTTCTCTCGCACGAACTCGGACACGTAGCAAACTACGATATAAAATTCATGACGCTGGTAACCGTAATGGTTGGACTTATCGCAATAACCTCAGAAATTTTCCTTAGAAGCTTATGGTTCGGTGGAGGACGAGGAAAAGATAAAGAACAAGTAATTTTCATGATAATAGGAATAGTTCTCGCAATTCTAGCTCCAATCGCAGTTTACCTAATCCAAATGTCAATATCACGAAAACGAGAATTTTCAGCAGACGCTACAGCAGTAAAGTTCACGCGTAATCCCGACCCACTAATAAGGGCCCTAGAAAAAATAGGAAAAGAAAACCAACCCGAAAAAAAACTCTCTAAAGCCGTAGCACCAATGTTTTTTGCAAACCCATTCAAAAACATGGGGAGCACCCACCCACCAATAGAAAAAAGGATTGAAGCCTTGAAGCGAATGTAAAAATTACCTATCCTTCAAATATAACTTAACAAAATCATAAAGAACATCCGTATGCCAAACACCTACCGAAATTGCCTTATTGATAATAGCACGCTTTTTTTCAAACTCTTTTTTGCCTAAATCCTTTTCTAGTCTTTTTAAAATATTTTCAATACGCAACTTTCCAATAGGATACTTTGCCTGAACAACGCACCCAATACTATCATCCGGCATTGAAGAAAAAGTAAGATAAAGACCATGATTTCCAGTAATTTTCTTAAACTCTTTTTCAACATCAAATTTATTATTCTCAGCATTTTTTAATTTAAAATAATTAAACAATATACGCAAAATAGATGCTTCATCACCAACAAGGGAAAGCTCAAACTGCTCAATATAATCATCTTCAATTTTATATTTTTTAGCATACTTTTTCATAAAATCCGCAGCATATTCTCTGTTTATTTGCGCTATGCCCTCCAAGTGAATTCCGGAAACAATATTAGAATTATTTATCGACTCACTCCTCAAAGACATCGGAAGATTTTTTGAATTAAACTCATGTCTTCCATGCCCCAAAATTTCATGAAATAAGGCATTAATAACCAAAGAAATATTTATCTTAACTGCCCCATTTTCCTTAAATACAAAAAACATAGACGGAGCAACCTCCATCCTCTTTGTTGTGGGATGAAAATATGTTTGATTAGAATATGGCTGCCCCAAAACTAAATCAAATTCATAATCTTTTGGAAACGCAAAATGCTCTTCAGCATAATTCATAATATCAACCTTCAATAAAGCCAAAACTTCTTTTAACTTGCCACGAATATTTTCATCATCAGAAGGAACCTGTCTATGTGAATACTCTTGATAAGATAAAAAATACTCCCAATATTTTTCATAATCGAAACTTTTAGAACTTTTTTTAATAAAATCTAAAGAATCTTTTCCCAAAACATTAGAAAATAAAAAATCAATATCTCCTTCCCCAGCTGTCGTAAAATAAATTAAATAACTTTTTTGCACCTCTAATGTTTTTAATGCATGAGAAACAAATAAAGAATCAAACCTCGAAACAACCTTAATAGATTTAAAATTTTTTATTAAAACATCTATTTTTCCCACAAGATTATCTTTAGCATATAAATTAGGAATCTTGCTAAGAGAAATAAGCGCCAATCCATACTGTTTATTAAATTCATAAATTTCTTTATCTAACTTCACTAATTCCTTGTCCTCTAACCTAAACTCCATAAAAAAACTCATTTACCAAACTTTATAAAATATACTACACATCAAACTTCATGGGAATTTTAAGAGGTGGATTAATAGCACTAGCATCACTAATCCTATTTATATCACTTTTACTCGGAAATATTTTTTTAATAATCTCACTTTCCCTAGATTACGATACAATTAACCCCGAGCTAACTAAAATCACCACCGATATCGCGAATAACGAAGCTAACATAAATCAGATAATCGAAACAAGTCATCCACTAATGATTGAAGCCTGTAAAAACCAAACAGAAATACAGCTAACAAACTACTCTTTGCCTTACAGCTATTCAATCCCTTGCGGCACAATAGAAGAAGGACCAAGCGAAATAATTAACGACACAATAGAAAAAATTATAGAAAAAGCCTACTACAAAGATTATGACTGTAAATTTTCTGAATGTATTACCGACTCACCACTATATATTATCTCAGAAACCAACAAAAACAACCTAAAATCAAAATTCAACAAATCGCTAATTTTATCACTTATCCTAATCGCCATTATTTTTGTATTTGTCGAAAAAAAGAGAAGCACCCTAACAGTAGCAGGCATAGTAATGTTCTTAGCAACTCTACCTCTAATAAAAATAGATTATCCTATCAAAATATTCTCAAAAACAATGGGAATACTCCCTTTTACAAAACAAGCAGGAAATTATCTCTCAGAGCTACTCCTTCTTCTGTTTACAAAAACACAAACCGTGTTCAATTTTAGTATAGCGCTGGCAACCATGCTAATAGTACTGGGCATTGGACTAGGTTTCTTAAAAATACTAACGAAAGAAAAAAAGTTCACGAAAAAAGACGTCGAGGAAATAGTAGAGAAAAAGCTCTCAAAAGAGAAAAAGAAATAAAAAATATTTTGACTTTTCGCCCCCTATTAACTAGGGAGAAAATAAAAATACACCAAAAATTAATTTTTCACAGAATAAATACCTTCAGCTTCAGATACTATCATCTTCAATCTTTTCTCAGAAATCCCAGTTTTTCTAACTAACTCTTTTATTGTATAATTTTTCAAATCTTTTGCCAACATAATTCTTGCAGAATAAAGTTTATGCTTCACATCAGGGCTCACATACTTTATAATAGTTATCGGATAAAGCCCTTTTTTCTCAATTAGCTCCTTTAGGCTCTCACCCTTGGGATATTTCCAACTAGTTATTTTTTGACCAACCCCGTTTGAATACCTAATAGCATTACCAGAACAATGTGTATTCGTAGCAAGCCAAGAATAATCAAATTTTTTCTTTTTTATATCAAGAAATCTTGCATACGTATACATTGCCTCTTTCAACCCAGTATACTTTCCAGTTCTATTGTGATATTTACACTCAATCATATAGACATTTTTTTTCTTAGCAACTATATCCACTTCATGCGTAACTCTTTTACCCTTAATCATATTAGAAGTCTTTGCTTCATACCCATACTCTTTTAATATCTGAGCAAAATAAACCTCAAACGGAAACCCACTTGGACCCAAAGACATTATCGCTCTTTTAAGATCATATCTTGCTGCAACCCCCGGATCCTTTTTCAAATACGTCAAAACTATTTCCAAAATCCGCTCCGTGGGCATATCTTGCCTCATTCTTTTTTTCAAATAATCAACCGTAGCTCTAGCAAGTTTTCTTGAACCACCAGCCCTCAAAACCCCTCTATAAATTTTCCTAGAACTAAATCTTTCAGTTTCCCCGGACGACTTTATCACTCTCATAATATATCAAAGAATAGCGAACTATTAAATGTTTTCAAAATAGAAAAATAAAGGCTTAAAAACAATATTTATCTAAAATTTCAATGGCAAAAGAAAAAGTAATTGCAATGTTTTCGGGCGGATTAGACTCAAGACTTGTAATAAAAATGATGCAAGAACAGGGACTAGAAGTTATAGCGCTATTCTTTAATCTGCCATTTGGGTCAGGATGTTGCAATGAAGGATGCTCTTTTAGTTTCACTCAAAAAGTTGGTGTAAAATTACATGTTATAGATTGCACAAAGGGAGAATTGTTACAAGAATATTTAGAAGTACTAAAAAAAGCCAAAAATGGAAGAGGCGCAGGAGTTAATCCATGTACTGATTGTAGAATATTTATGTTCAAACACGCAAAGAAAATAGCAGACAAATTAGGAATCGAAACAATTGTCTCTGGAGAAGTATTATCACAAAGGCCAATGAGCCAGATGAAAAGCAAAATGCTTACAATTGAAGAAGAAACAGGACTAAAGGGAAGACTATTCAGACCACTCTCAGCAAAAATACTAGAAGAAACAAATATAGAAAAAAAAGGATTAGTAAATAGGGAAGAAATGAGCGATATTCACGGACGTCAAAGAATAAAACAAATTGCTCTAGCAAAGAAATACAAAATAGACTACCCCGATCCTGCAGGGGGCTGTGTTCTTTGTGAAAAATTAATGATAAAAAGATTTGAATTAGTCTTCAAACGTGGATTAGACGAAGAAGAATTACCACTCGTAACAGTTGGACGACAATTCATTATTGATAATGCCTGGATTATCACAGGTAGAGACAAAAAGGAAAACGACATAATCGAATTCGTAGCAAAAAAAACTGGAGAACTAATAACTTCAGACAGTCTAAACCTCGTAGGTCCAGATGCAATAATACTAAACGCCAAAAAACCAGGAAAAACAAAAATAACTGACGAAATAAAAGCTGCAACAGAAAAAATAATAAAAGCCTATTCAAAAGATTCAGAAATAAAAGACAGAAAAGAATTTGAGAAATACAAATTATAAATCACAACTATTCTTATAAATAAACATTTTCTTTAAAATTTTAATGAACATAAATAAACTTAGGAACGCATTAATCGGAGACCCACCAGAAATAGTTGTAACAAGATTGGGACGAAGACTTAATTTCGAACACCTAGAACAATTAACAGCTAAAGAATTAATAAGATATTGCGAAGTCATGCTAAGAGGAGACCCTTATTATATGAGAGAACAAGAAGTTGAAAATTCTGTCACAGGAGAAAAAAGTGGAATAATAGGATTCGCATACAACTGGAAATCCATAGGGGCTTGTCCAACTGAATGTTCAAAACAAACAAAAAACATGACCGCTCTTGATTGTGTAGAAAGTGCCCGCACAATCGCAAAAGCCTACGATGGTGGAATTTAAAAAATATAAATTATAACCCAAAACCCATTTTAATCTCAGAATCAGAACTAAGCTCTAAGCCCAAATCAACATGACAAGGAGGATTGCCTACACCCATGTCTTCATTCATTCTCTTTACAATTGGAGCGTCTTCAACAGGACCAGAAAAAGAACCCGGAATTCTCCTAGTGACAGATGTTTCTTGTTCACAAAAATAACAAGACAAGGCGTCTGCAAAACTACGAGTAACACGACCATAAACAATAGTACGAGTATAATGTCTAACCATCCTATATTGCTAATAATTCTATATTTAAATATTTATACTCTCTATTCATATCTCAACGCATCAACCGTATTAATTCTACTTGCTTTATATGCCGGAACAGCGCCACTAATTGCACCAGTAACAACCGCAAACGAAATTAGCCCAATAAAAAGAACAGGTTCAAAATGTGGAGCCAAAAATCCCCACCCCATTCCATCCAACGCCGCCCCCGCCGAGCTTGAAAGCAACCACCCAATACCTACTCCAATAACTCCAGAAAGTAATCCCAAAAACGACGATTCAAATAAGAATATTCCAAAAACTTCCGCATTCGTAGCACCAATCGCCTTCAATATCCCAATTTCCTTATATCTCTCTAATACCGAAGTAATCATCGTATTGGCTGTATTCACCGCCGAAACAACAACCGATATAAACGCAATTAAAAAAACAAATCCTATAATAATATTTAATGCCATTCCAAAACTCTTAATTAACTCATCATAAGACTGAACATAAAAATCTTCTTCTCCCTCATCAAGCCCACGAGACTTTCTAAGCTTTTTTTCAACATTTTCAACAACTTTATCTATATCAGTAGTATCAACTTCCGCAACAAACATGGCATAAGTTTTATTTGGAAAAAGCTCCTTAAAATAAGAATTACTTACATAAAGCTGTGAATCATCTGCCGGATTTCCCACCTCTTCATAAAACCCAACAACTCTCATTTTTATATCGTTAACCTCAATATATTCATTTAAAGAATACGATTTAGGAAAAACACTATTATCTTTCATGTAATTATATCCCAATATAACTTTTCCAGATTCTCCCTTTCTAAGTTCTCGCCCAACTATCACCTCAACATTAGAGACCTCCATCATGATTGGCTTGGATGGATCAAGCCCAATGAGAAAAGTATACTTATTTTTATCTTTTTGCGAAACCTTAACGGCATTAAAATAAATACCCGTAGCATCATACACTCCCGCCGCGCTATTTATTGCGTCTAAATCATCCTCAGTTAATTTAAAACTATCATCCATTCCCGGAGCCCCCGTACCTTTCGCCTGAATCAAAAGCTTATCCGCAGATGAACTGCCACTAAGCTCTCCAACATAATTATAAATTCCCCAACCAAAACTAATAAAAATAAAAATAGTTGCAATTCCAATCATTATAGAAAAAATAGTCAACGAGCTTCTGCCATAGCTAGTCTTTAAGTTCCTAAGTGAATATTTTATACTTTCTATTCCTATCATTTTATTTTTACCCCTTGGGCTTCAGCGAAAGGAGGCCTCCACAGAGGTTCTCTCGCTTGTGATCTTTGGTTATGCCCCGGTGGGTAACACCAGGAGGTGCCAAGCAAACTTTTTATTTTTTCTTTCATTCATTTTTTTTTATCCCCTAAGCGCATCAACCGGATTCTGTCTAGCAGCATTCATAGCAGGAACTATTCCAGCAATAGCCCCAATAGAAAAACTTCCAAGCAACGAAAAAGAAATCAAAAAGAAATCTATATCCGGAACCAAGTCAGTACCAAATTGATAATTAATCCCATAAACTCCAAGAACACTAATAAGTGTTCCACATACAACCCCCACAAGTCCACCAACTAGACCCAAAAGTCCAGCTTCAATAAAAAACTGATAAAAAACGTCCCTATTTCTCGCTCCAATAGACTTCATAATACCTATCTCTTTTTTTCTCTCAACAACTGACGTCCCCATAGTATTAATAATTCCAATAGTCCCAATAAAAACCGAAATAAATGCAATTATTACAATAAAAATCTGTATACCTGTTAAAATGCTATTAACAGTCTTCATTGCTGCAGCAGGAGTAGAAACAACAAAATCCTCATCTCCAACGTCAACATTACGAGAACGACGAAGTGCCTTTTCAATATCAAGCTTTGTGTTATCAATTAATTCCTTATCCTTCATCTTAACAACAATCAAACTCAACTCATCTCCAGAATCAATCAAATCTCTCAGTGGTTTTTCATTAACTATAATCAAATAATCCATAACAAAACTTCCAGTTTTCCCAAAAATACCCTTAACTTTGAATATTTTTCCATTCAACTCAATTTTATCTCCAACCTCTACTCCATCTCCATCAAGCGCATCATTAGAATATCCGTATCCCAAAACAACTTCACTAGTTTCTCCACCATTAAGTAAAAACCCTTCCATGATTTCTGCCCCAAATGTTTCATAAATAAATTCTCTTTCTTCTTTAGGTTCAGGCAAACTACCAGCTAAAACAAACGAAACAGTACCATCACTAAACTCAACCTTGACACTTCCTATATTTCGACCAATAGCCAATTCAACATTATTAACATTTTTAACAACTCTTAATTCATCAGTCGTAATCGGGACAACCGCACCAGTTCCAGGAGGACCAGCATATGCAACTCCACCAGCCTGAATAGTAATTAATTCAGTAGAACTAACCCCAAACTGCGAATTAATTGCAGTTTTTAATCCAGTTCCAAGACCAATTAAAGCAACAACCGCCATAACTCCAATAAAAATACCAAGAAGCGTAAGCCAAGACCTAATTCCACGATGTTTTAAGTTTTTAAAAGCCAAACTAAAATAATCAGAAAGCATCTTTTAATCCACCTCGCCCTTATTTTTTCCTTTCTTAGAAGACGTTTTCAAAGACACCTTTCCATCATCAGCCATGTCTTCAAGAATTTCTTTATTAAGTTTGGCTTTTCCTATTTTCTTTTTCGTTATCTTCTCCACTTTTCCATCACGAAGCCAATAAACCACATCTGCATACTCCTGGGCCAAATCTGGATCATGCGTGACCATAATAATAGTTCTACCTTCATTGTTCATTTTTTCTAAAAAATCCATAACAATTTTACCAGTTTTACTATCCAAATTACCAGTAGGTTCATCCGCCAAAATAACCTCTGGCTCATTGGCAAGACTTCTAGCAATCGCAACTCTCTGCTTTTGTCCACCCGAAAGTTCATTAGGATAATGATCTTCTCTATCAGAAAGCTCCACAAGTCTCAAGAAACTCATAGCACGACTTCTTCTTTCATCGGGACTTAAACCCTGAAACATCATAGGGAGTGCAACATTTTCTAAAGTTGTCAAATTTGGAATTAAATTAAAAGACTGAAAAATAAACCCAATTTTTTTACCTCTAATTTGGGCCAAATCAGATTCACTTAAATCTGATATATCAATACCATCTAAATATATTTTACCTTTTGTTGGAACATCCAAACTACCAACCATATTCATACAAGTAGACTTCCCACTTCCACTAGGTCCCATTATCGCAACAAACGCTCCTTTTTCTACGTTCAAAGAAATACCATCAACAGCCTTAACAAGAACGTCTTCACTCATACGATAATGCTTAAACACATCTTTCAATTCAATAACTGTTTTATTTTTTCTTTCTTTTTTCATTATAGCACTCCAAAGAATTAGGATTTATTATGGTGATGCTGCTTTTTCTTCTTAAATTTTTTACGAACAAAATATGCCACTATTAAGACCACTGCGATCCAAAAAACATACACCAACTTAGACGTACTCTTAGAATCTGCCTGTCTGCCAACAAAATACTCCGACTCGTAAGAAATAACCTTAGCAGTATTTCTCCTAACTCCTATATTATCCGTATAAAAAATTTCAACAGTTATTTCATCCACAGAAGAAGTCAATTCAAAATCAGTAGAAGTATACTCATTTGAATCCAAATCTCCAAGAATATTTCTCTTAGAGCCTTTAACAACGACGCCATTTTGAACTGGAATTTCTAACGTCAAAGCTTCCACGTCAACATCTGCTATATTCAAAACTTCAAAAGTAATAATATCTGCAGCAGAATCATAATCTTTAACAAAAATCTCAAAATCAGCCTTGGCATCTTCAACACTCAAAGTAAAATCTTTCGTCTGAAAAGATCTATCACCAAGATTTCTAAAAGAAAAAGACGTTTCTATCGGATTATCTCCATCAACAGCATTTTCATCAATTCTAACCCTATATGGAATAATTTTAGATGCACTAAAGTCCTTAGTAAAAGTTCCTGAATTAATAGTAACTGCAGAATCCATTCCCGGATCAAAAACCAAGGGATACTTTTCGACTAAAGAAAATACAACTGTGCCACATTCCGGATTTTCAATTCCAGAAAGCTGAAAAACAACTTCAACATAATCTCCCGGAACAGCCGGATAAGGATCTTGATTAAGCATAGTAACATCTAAAATACAAGCTTCAGCACTAATAAAACTCAAACTAAGTATAAACACAAAAACTAAACCAATCATTGCTCTTCTCATAATATATTTTAGAAAACAGCATTTAAAAACATTCCCCTTGAGCATCAGCGAAAGGAGGACGCCAGGAGGTGTTAACGCCCCAAAAAATATAAAAGCGAACTAAAACAAATACTATCATATGGCAAACGAATTTTTATGGAAAGAATTAAGTGAAAGGGAAAAAGAAGAAGCAAAAAAACGAGCGAAAGAAATAATGGATAATTTTGCAGATAAACTAAAAGATGTAAAAGAAACTAAAGAGGATAAAGAAAACTTTAAAGAATGTGCAAGAAATGATGCCCCAACGCATCAGCGTGGGAGTACACCCGAAGGCGACAAAGCCCTATGTGAAAAAGAAATAAATAGAGAAATAATGTTTCAAAACGCCCCAAATAAAAATAAAGATTTTATAATCGCGGAGACAAAAAAATGGTAATTGCAGAAAAATTTAAACGCTGGAAAAGAAATAGACTTTATAATAAACTAACAAAATGTGCTCAAGACTATCTAACAAGTGAAGAATTATCCCCCACTTTTTTAGATACTAGAACTAAAATTTCCCGTGAAGAACATCTGGAATATCTTACAAAAATGACTAGAACACTTGACGGAAGAAGTAGAGACTTTCATCATGCTCGTAATTATTTGGAGGTAGCACTAGGATGAACACTCAAGAAAAACTTCAAACATATCTAGACGAAATAGAGAAGCACGACAAAAGAAATAACGAAGTTAACGCATTTCTATATCTAAATCCACACGCAACCGAACAAGCAAAGGAGATTGATAAAAAAATAAAAGCAAAAAAAGCCGGAAAATTAGCCGGACAGATTATATCAATTAAGTCAAATATTTGTGTAGAAAAACTATCTGCTTCATGCGCCTCAAAAACACTTGAAAACTATAAAGCACCATATAATGCAGAAGTTGTTCAAAAATTAATAGATGAAGATGCTGTCATTATCGGAATGACCAATATGGACGAATTCGCATCAGGTTCATCTGGAGAAACTTCTGCCTTCGGACCAACAAAAAACCCTATGGCACTAGATCTAATTCCAGGAGGTTCGTCTTCAGGACCAGCAGCTTCAGTAGCCGCAAATTTTTGCGATATTGCAATTGGTTCAGACACCGGAGGAAGCATAAGAAATCCCGCCTCACATTGCGGACTAGTCGGACTAAAACCAACCTATTCATTAGTCTCGCGTTACGGACTTATAGACCTAGCAATGTCAACCGACACAATTGGATCACTAACAAAAACTGTTCATGAAGGAGCTATGATTCTTAAAATAATCGCGGGAAAAGATAATAAGGACGCAATATGTCAAAAAGATATTGATATTAATCTAAAAAAAATAGAAGAAGTCCCCAAAAACATAACAATCGGAATTCTAGATTTTGAAATACCAGATAAGAACATACAACAACTATTAGATAAAAAAATTGAAAAAATGGTAGAAGAATATGGATGGAAAACAAAAAAAATAGAAATAGACAAAATTGATCTAGCAATAGAAACTTATTACCCGATTGTATATGTAGAAAGCTTCTCAGGAACCAGGAAATTAGACGGACGAAGATTTGGTAAAAAAATAGAAGAATCCTGTGGACCCGAATTTTTACGAAGAATCCTAGGAGGAGAAGAAATCTCCCTAGCTGAACACGGGGGACGATACTACCATCAGGCACAAAATGCAAGACAGATAATTGAGGATGAATTTAGAGCAGCATTCAAAAAATGCGATTTTATAATCTGCCCGACCGTACCCAGACTTCCACACAAAATAGGAGAAGAAATCTCAGTAGAAGAGATGTACGCTTACGATGTATTGACAGTTCCTTTTAGCCTAGCACGAATTCCGGCAACCTCAATACCAGCTGGAGAAATAAAGGGAACTCCCGTAGGTATGCAAATAGCATGTAACAGATTCGAAGACGAAAAGATGCTTCAAATCGCAAGAAGTATTGAAAAATTAAATGAGTAAAATATTATAAAGTAAAAAACCCCCAATAATATATGAATTGGAATCCTACAATCCCAAAAACAAGCATATCAATCTTACTTGGATTAATATTTTTTACCTGGCAAAATTCATTAATAATGTGCGACAAAGGGCCATGCTATGAAATACCACTAATAATGTCTATAGCTTTAATCATTATAATATATCTCTTGTGGAGTGTTTTTCAAAAACACAACACCCCAAATTCTTAAAAACACTCCCAGCTCCTATTTTACATGGAATATTTAATCGGAAATAAACAAACCTTCTTAGATTTTCTAGAAAAAATAACAGAAAACGACAAAATAGCAATTTTGTCTCACAACGACCTAGACGGCATAGCCTCAAGTGTATTTTTAGAAAAAATCCTAGAAAAGAAAAACCTAAAAGCAGAAGTAATAGAATTCATGAAAATAAAACCACACATGCTCGAAGAAAAAGTGGACGAACTAAAAGAAAAAAATGTAACAAAAGTCTTAATGGCAGACATATCCTGCGAATCAATAGATGGAAAAAATTTCGAAACGTTAAAAGAAAATATTGATACACTACTAATTGACCACCACCCCATAAACCCAAACCTAGAAAATAAAGACTCAATCATAAAAACAGAATCTCATAATTGTGCAACACAATTGGTATTTGAACTTGGAAAAGAATTTCTTGATATAAACGAATGGGCCTGGCTTCTCTGTGCAACAATGTTCGCAGAATTTTCTTACACAAAAAAAGAAAATCTAGAATTCATGAAAACCTTCTACCCGGACTTAACTGAAGAAAATATTGCAACCTCCATACCCGGAATGAACGCACGAAAAATGTCAAACGCACTTCTATATTTCGATAAAGACCTAGAGCACGTTTACCAAATAATACTAAAAAAGAACATGGAAGAACTAAATCACGCATTTGAAACAATTGAAAACGAAATTAATCACGCAACCGAAGACTTCTCAAAAAACAAAGAAATTTTTGAAGATCAAAAAATATATTGGTACGAATTTTCTCCAAAGTTTAACATTGCTTCAGTAGTTGCAACAATAACCTCAAAAATGATTCCAGACTACTCTTTTTTAATAGCAACCACCGGAGAAACATATACAAAAGTAAGCGCAAGAAACCAGTCCGGAAACCAAGACATGAATCTATTAATGAAAAAAGGCGTTAGGGAACTAATGGATTCAGGCGGAGGCGGACACGCAAAAGCATCAGCAGCGAGATTTCTGACAAAAGACTTGGAAAAATTCAAAGAAAATATTTTAAAAGAGTAAAAATAAAAAATCTCATACAAACAAACTCTTAAATAATTCTTTTTCTTTTATTAAAAATGAAAATAAAAGATACGAACATAACATCAACCGGACACGCCGGATTTTTAATTGAAAATAAGTCAACCATATATATTGACCCATACAACTTAAAAGAAAGTCCAAAAAAAGCAGACATAATTCTAATAACACATAGTCATCATGAACACTGCAGCCTTAAAGATTTGAAAAAAATAGTAAAAGAAAACACTATAATAATCGCAACCCCCGATTCTCAAAGCCGACTTCTAAACTTTAAAGTTCCAATTCATCTAGAATTAATAGAGCCAGGGGAAGAAATAAAAATAAAAAATATAAAAATTTTAGCAACCCCTGCATACAATATAGATAAATCCTTTCACAAAAAAGAAGATAAATTTGTGGGATACCTAATCAATCTAAAAAATCTATTGATATATCACGCAGGAGACACGGAAGTCGTTCCAGAAATGCAAAAATTAACAGGACATAAAAACAAAAAAAAATACTTCATAGCACTGCTTCCAATTGGAGGAAGATACACCATGTCCGCAGAAGAAGCAATAGATGCCTGCAAAACAATTATGCCAGATTTAACCATCCCAATGCATCACTGGGAAAACATGGAAGCAATAGAAGAATTCAAAAGCCTATGTGAGATAGAAAAAATTAATTATAAAATATTAGATTAAACAAAAACCTTAGTAATTTAAAAAAATTTATCGGAAGTCAGTAGCAAAACCTTTATTAATTCATAATAACTAAATACTATATGAAAAAGATAGGTGAGAGAACAGAACATCTAGAACCAATTATAATTGAAAAAAAAATATGGAATATGCAATACGCTATATTCGCAATAGCAATAGGAATAATAATTTTAATATCCATAGCTACTATTCTTTTTTATTTTGACTTAAGTCTACTAAGCGCAATAGCAATGGTTTCAATTTTTATCGCATTCTACTCTATGTTTTTATTTTTTCTAATTGAGCCACAAATACTTAGAGAAGTTCAAAAACGAGAAGTAAGAACACAAACATATGAAAAACCAGTTATTAAAGAAGTTGTCAAAGAAGTAATTAAAGAAATTGAAAAACCTGTAGTCAGAGAAGTAATTAAAAGAATTGAAAGCCCAGAAAAAAGGAGAAGCAAAACCATTTACATAACAAAGGCAAGGAAAAAAATAAAATTTTCGAAATATGATTTCTTCGGATCAACTGAAACAAAAACTTATCATAAAAATACCTGTAGGCTAGGAAAGCTAATAAAAAGCAAATATAAGGAAACTGGAAATACCAAAAGACATTTTTTAACACGAGGATACAAAGCATGTAAAGTTTGTCTAAACCCAAAAAAAGCAAAAAAAACGAAGAGGGTAAAAAGAGTAAAAAAACCTAAAGTAAAAATAAAAAGACGCATTGGCTCAATAGCTAAAAGAGCAGCAGAAATAAGAAAAAGAAGAAAAGCAAGTCAAGATAAAATTAAAATAGAAAAAATAGAAAAAATTCTAAAAAAATAGGCCTACCTTTTCTCTATCGTATGTTTACAAATCGAACATCGCCATTTCTCAAACACATCTTCCTTATAAGAAAAAGGTAACAAATATCCCTTGTCGCACTCTGGACATTTAGGAAAAATACACGCATTATTTTCTTCAACCATTTTATTTTCCGCCTCCCATCATTTAATTACTCCAAACCACAAAGAAAAAGTACATTTAAAAAAGTTTATAAAAAGCATTTAACTATACATTATATGAAAAAATTTAGTAAAGATCAGTGGATTGGAATAGTTCTTTTGATTGCAGCAATTTTAATTTGGGCACCAATAAGTTTTATACCAAGCAAAACCGCTATAGGGGCAATTGCGGTAGTATTAATTGGGTTATATCAACTGTTTAAATAAAAATAATTCTTAAATTTTGATTTTATTTTTATATTTAGACGAAGCCAAAAAATTTCGCCGTGTACGTAAGTACATAAGAAATTTCTTTAGCGAGTATCAAACAAAAAGAAACAAAATTATTATTTTAATTTTACAGCAGTTCCGTAAGCTAGCATTTCACTAGCACCCTGCATTACCATAGAGGTCATAAATCTAACACCAATAACAGCGTCAGCTCCTTTTTCAATAGCAGAATTAACCATTCTGTTATACGCCTCATCTCTAGAATGATTCGTCATCTCAGTATAAGTTTTTATTTCTCCTCCAACAAGATTCTTAAAACCAGCTCCAATATCACGGGCAACATTACGAGCCCTAACCGTGCTACCTCTAACAACTCCCAAAACTTCCTTTATATTTTTACCCGGAATATCATTTCCAGTTGTAACTGTCATATCCATATTATTTAGAACTCCTTTTAGTTTTTATACTTTTCTTAATTTTTATTTCTTCAATCTTGTCCTCTTTGTTATTTAATAAAATCCCAATCCCAACTCCCAAAAAAATTAATCCGTATATCATTAAAACCCAAAAAGCTTCAGAAAGAGTAAATGTTAACCCAATCAAAAAAGCTCCAAAAACAATTCCACTAACTCCACCAATTACTCTACTCGGAATCATTTTTTCCTCTTAGGAACAACTTTCTTAAAACTATCCTGCATCATGTTCATCTCTTTTTTTATTGATTCTAATCCATCACCATATTTTCCAACCTTTTCCAAAATAGCATACTGCAATTTATCCATGCTATCTTCAATTCTCTTTAATCTATCTGAAATACTCACAATCTGCGAACTAGCCAAAGCCGTAAATTCACTATTTTCAGAAATATTTTTCTTCATCTTTTTAGATTTTTCAATAAAAACTTGCTCAGCAACCTCTATAATAGTATCAGTTCCTCCACCCTGACCACCATAATCATCCTGGTAATAGCCATCTCCGCCATAATCTGCTCCACCATAATCTGCTCCAGCTTGCGCCATTTGAGGTGCTTCCATCTGAGGCGCTTCCATTCCCATGGGCTCAACTAGACCCTGTCCAACCGTATCATATCCCATATTATCATATTCTCCACCCTGACCTGTGGCACCATATCCCTGCTCATACCCAGCGCCCTGCCCGGTCGTATCATATCCTTGCTCAGAAACCCCACCAGAATAATCAGCAGATGGTGAAGTTGGCGCCTGAGTTACTCCAGGAGTCCCACCAGCACTATCCATAATAGAACTCTCCATTCCAGGCTCAGCACTTCCAACGGCATTTTTTATTTGGGCTTGAGATAAAGCATCACTAATTTCTTTTGGAGATATACCCTTTCCACGAAGAGACGCAATAATCTCGTTATCACTAACTCCCTGACTTCTTAAATTTGTAACCTCATCTAATGCTCCCATTTTATTTTAAACGTTTTATTTCTTTTTTAACTTTTCTAAATCAGACTTTGTAACCAATTCCATTGGTTGAAACATTTTAGCCTGTTTTACCAAAATTTCCACATCCTCCTTTCTTGCAAATTTTGAAAATTCAGCTGAGGCCGATTCTAAAAAAGAAACCATACGTATCATGCTCTGGTTTAATTTCTCAATATTCTTTTTTGTTTCAATATTCTGAGACAAAAGAGTCTCCTTGAGTTCAATTAAATTATCACCTATGAGGGTTAATCTGTTCTTTAATATCCTCTGTTTAGCTTCCATATCTCTAATTCTCAAATAAACTTCATCAACTCCTTGATCAGCATACCCAGATTCCCCTGCCATGGAAAATTAAGTTCATTTTAGTTTAAATAACTTTACACCCCAAAAATTATATAAAGATTCTAAGACTTTTCTAATAAGAGGCGAAAATGAAAACAATTGGAATTATATCACTTAAAGGAGGTGTTGGAAAAACTTCTACGGTAGTTTCACTAGGTCATACACTAGCAAATACCGGAAAAAAAGTTCTCTTAATAGATGCCAACTTCTCAGCACCAAATCTCGGAACACATTTAGACTTAATTGATCCAGAAGTAACCTTACATCACGTATTAACCAATAAAAACAAAATAGAAGATTCTATATACAATTTAGAAGATTTTGATGTAATACCTTCATCAATTTTTACAAAAGAAAACTTTAATCCACTGAGATTAAAAGATAAAATAAAGCCACTAAAAGAAATATACGATATAATTCTTATAGATTCTTCACCATCTCTTAACGATGAAACACTTAGTTGTATGATGGCATCAGACTATTTACTCGTTGTAACAACCCCAGATTACTCAACCCTTTCAATGACACTTAAAGCAACAAAACTAGCAAAACAGAGAAGAACTCCAATAATAGGACTTATTTTAAACAAAGTTTACAACAAAAATTTCGAAATACCAAAACACGAAATAGAAAAATACTCAGAAACTCCAATAATGGCAGTAATTCCACACGATATAAATATACCAAAAGCCCAATCGCGTTTCACTCCAGCCACACTATTAAAACCAAAATCAAACGCATCCAAAGAATACAAAAGACTAGCAGCAGCATTAGTAGGAAAAAGCGAAGACAAATTCAAGTGGAACCCATTAACAAACTTAATGCCAAAAAAAGAGGCAATTAATAGGGAAGTTTATAGAGCAAGTTATTATGGATGATCGAGAATCCTTCCTATGTAATCTCTATATCTTCTAACAACACCCTTTCCAATATTTTGTTTTATCTTGCCTAGCATCTCCTCATCCTCAAAAAGACTATTACAAACCCCACACTTACCTCTAGATACAGTAGAATATTTGGAGTCAATACCTTCCGCAAGTGAATGCAAAAACTTAACTCCCCCCAATCTAAAAGCTTGATAAATAGAATCATCTTGTATTCTATACTTAATTGCTCTCAGCCCATTCTTCATAATATTTCCATGTATTCTTGAAGGTCTAACACACTGTGCCGAAGGACCAAAAGCCACATCTCCCGAACTAGAAAAATAAAGAGGTTCATTTAAATCTGGCCTAAAAGAAAGCGCATCTGACACAGATTCCCTTAAGGGAAACTTTTTCTTAATTTCTTTAACATTTTCTGCCCTACCCATTGGTAAACATAAAGCAGACTCAACTTTTATTGATGTTCCTCCATTATTAGGCTTAAATAAGTAAACGGCTTTTCCTCCTTTTTCATCTTTTTCAAACTCACAATTTCCATCACAATCAAAAAAATAACTCACCATTTTATTGATATTATGGCTAAGCTCATCTTCAGAAACTCTTCCAATAAAAGGCATAAAAAATTCCAAATGTTTTCCATAATCAATATCAGGAAAAACCTTTTTTATTCCCGAAGCAATCCTGCCCTGATTATGCCAATGAACATTGTAGCCAGGCCCAAAACTAACTCTCATTCTATTTCCGTCTTTTCCAAGTTCATATCCACTTTTCTTTAAAAAATTTAACCAATTCAAAGTATTTTTTTCAGTTCTTGCAAAAACTCCATTTGTTATAATTCCGAGAGGAATATCCTTTGAATACTCTGCAAATAATCCCATAACCTCCCTATTTTCATGCCTCATTGGCTCCCCATCTGTTAAATTCATATCAAGAATGCCATCTTTTAAAATTTCATCCAATGCTCTTTGAATGATCCTTGGCTTAGGTAAACCTTTTTTATCTGAGCCAAAATTTCCATAGCAATGAGAACAACCTCTATTACAATTAGGACCCATCTGAAAACTTGCCCACCTTAACCAATCAAGACCCAACTGTGCGCCAATATATTCATCACTTGCTAAAAGAGACGGATCTTAAGACGCCTTTCTTACAACTTCATAAGCTTCTTTTGCATTCATTTTAATTTTTCAGAAATAAGGTTTCTGAGGCCTACATCACCTCATACTCTTTCTTGATTCGAATCAATAGCCCCTCCAGGATCTCTCGCAAGAGTTCTAGTACCCCGAGGGTATCGTAACCTGGAAGGTTCGAATCAATAGCCCCTCCAGGATCTCTCGCAAGAGTTCTAGTGCCCCGAGGGTATCGTAACCTGGAAGGTTCGAATCAATAGCCCCTCCAGGATCTCTCGCAAGAGTTCTAGTACCCGAGGGTATCGTAACCTGGAAGGTTCGAATCAATAGCCCCTCCAGGATTCGAACCTGGGTCCCCGGCTTCAAAGGCCGGTATACTTGACCACTGTACTAAGGGGCTATGAAAAAATAAGATAAAATCATTTTATAAAACTAACCATTAGAGAAATTCTATACTCATTAAAATTCTAAATAAAACAATCTACCCCTAGAATATACTTTGAAACTTTTGTCAATCTAAATGGCATATGTTGAGTTATTCTTGAAACTTCTTTATCATACTCTTTATCATATTTTATCTCTACAATTATTTTTTCCTTATCTAGAATTTTATTTTTAAATATATTATTTGATGATTTTATATCAAAAAATTGCAAATTATTGTCTATAGTAACCCTATATTTTTTATTCGAAGATAAAAAATATTTTCTTTCATATGTATTTAAAATTGACAATTGGGATAATTTTAACAACTCAAGAATGCCCCTAGGAAGATTAGATTTTTCAAATATCTCCTCTTGCAATCTTTCTTTTGAAAAAAAATCATTCAAGACAAATGACTTGAGAGGAAAACTCAACTTCTTTCCAAGCTCCCCACTTTTTGTTTTTAACTCTAAAATAGGTCTTTCCACTTTACCAAATATTTTCCCATACCATCTTATACGAATTTTTAACCTTTTTGAATATCCCTCCACATTTCTCGAATAATTACTCATATCATAAGAATCCAAATAAATATTATTGACCCTTCTTTTATAGAAAATTTCTGAAAACATCGATGGATTTATTTTTATAATTTCTTCTACTTCCAATAAACACGTTTGATTCGTAACAAACTTTCTTTCAAACCTTATTTTCTCTGTATTTATTTCATCAAAATCAATCATTTTGTACTTGGATAAAGTTTTTTATATATATTTTCTTCCTCACTAAAAACCGTTCTTTCATCAATAATAAGAGAAGAGTCTTCCTCAAAAATATAATTATCATTCAAAATAACATTTTTTATCTCAATTAACGATGGGCCAAAAACAGATTTTTTCTGATAAACCGCCAAACTATAATTTGTATTAGTTATTTTTCCCGTATCAATAACCACATTAGACATATCCTTACTTGCAATTCCTATATATGCATTATCTATATTTATATTTTCACCAACAAGAACTGTTTTTTCTCCAACACTTATCCCCTTATCACCAGCATTAATAGCATCCACATATTTAACTATTACGTCACTTCCTGAAAAATCCAAACAATCATTTCCACATTCAATAAATTTTGTATTTTCTACAACACCATTTCCAAAATCTACATCCAAACTATCTGAAGAAGATCTTTTAAATTTAGAATTTTTTATTTCAAAATCCGTATCTACTATATTTAAACTATCTTCAGCATCTATATCTAAAAATTCGGAATTATATATTAAGACTGGAGACCTATAAAAAGTAACTGCGCTAGATATTCCCCAACCATCTACTCCCGGAAAAGATAAATAACTAAAAACAACATTTTTTATTACCGATGTTTCATTCGCATTCAATACAACGATTCCACCACCAGTTTTATCAGTAGAAGTTATTTTTACTTGTTGTTCTTTGGTTCCAAGCAATTGAACATCAGAATAAGAAAGAATAAATGAATTATTTATTAAATTTATAATCACTCCACACTCTACCACCAAAGAAAAATCCTCAGGAACAATCATGGTATTACTTATATTATGTTCTCCGCTATGCATTATTATCTTATTTGTTAAATAATCTATGTTTATCAATTCAGAATTACTTATATTTGATGCCTGTCTGACAAAATCATTTTCTAAATTTATAGAGTCATCAAAAGAATGTGGAATAACCTCTTGGTTAAATATTTTATCCTTTCCAAACACTTTATAATTCACGCTTAAATAATTTTTTGACTTATTGTCCCAATTCAAATACTCTGGAACCCTAAATTCAAAATTCTCATACTTCACATTTCCCTTCGACTTTCTTTGTAAGAAATTTTTTTCTTGATTTAATTCCAAACTAACAGAATTATTATATATCACTTTTATTATTTCAATTGGCATTATTTGGAGGTTTCCTATTGATAGTTTTATTGTTTTTTTATCCTCCTCCTGAAAAAACGCCGTAACACCCGTATGTGGATTTAAAGTATTTCTTATATTTGCCTGATAACCATAAAAATCTTCTTTAAAGAAATGATATGTCGGAAAATCCTTATACAAAATTTTTATGTTTTTATCAATTTCATCATCAATTTCATTAAAAAAACTATCAAGATATTCTGTTTTTGACATTCTTTCCAATTCATATATATATTTTTGATAAAATATTTCATCACTAAAAAATAATTCAAAAAAACCGCTCTTTTCATCACAATTAGCATTTTGTATTTCTAAACATGTTGATACATAATTAGACATTCCCATATACCCTACTTTTCCTATTTCAGCATCAAATCCTATAGGTTCCAACTTTGAAGTTATTGGATTATAATAAATTCCCATATTTCCAAAAGTTGCCGCATGGTGCCCTTCGAATATGGTAGTAACGGCATAATATTTTGCAAGAGAATCTATATCAAATGCCTCACTTGTTTTTATGTCTCCTTTTCTAAATGATTCAATAAGAGCAGATGACTTTTCAAATTGAGCCAATAAAGTTAAATCATCAAACACATTATCATCTAAACTTTCTACGTATCCGTTATAAAACCACCCCTCTTCTTTATCAGAAGAATATTCCATTATTTTCAAATCCTCCCAAGCAAAATCATCATTAAACCTAAGTATAACTCCTTCTCTTCTGCCACTTCTTTCAACTAACTCTTTGTCAAATCCTCCCTCTAATGCATAAATTCCCCTATTTTTTCCATTTATTACAACTTCAATAAAATCATATTTAACCGCTAAAACATTTTCTTTTTCTAACGCCTTAAGGTAAACAAACTCATTAAGGAAATTTCTTCTTTCTGGGGACAATATTGAAAACTTATTCATTCCAAAAAGGGTACTGCCATCTTTCATGTTTATTTTCAAAGACCATTTATCCCCTTCTACATGATCTAACCAATTTCCCTTTAATCTTAATTTCGCATCATAAACAACTCCATTATGGGTAATTTTAACAGGAACGTAGTCTTCACCAGAAGAAGAAATTATGCCATCCCTTATTGCCTCACTTCTTTTATATTCAAGCTTTTTATAATTTTTAAAATCGATATCTATATGTATTTTTTCTGTAGGAAATATTTTTCCAACTATGTAATTTAATGGTATTTTCACATTTTCTGCTAAAACATTTTTTACATTTATTTTTATTTCTCTTAAAGAATTTATTCCAAACAAATGTAAAAAATCTACTGTTAATTCAGATGGCTCATCTAATGTACCAAAGAATCCACTTACGCCCAATCCAAACAAAGTTCCCGTTAACAACATTGCCACAACGATAACAAAAATTAACAAAATTTTCATCTTCCTATTTATGAGAATTTTTAATAATTTAGAACCTATATTCTTAAAAAAATTATATTTTTTTTCTTTTATTTTCATTTAATTCATGCCTATTTTATCAAGATATGACACATTCACAAATTTAAAAGTTTTTTTCAAATCGTTTCTTATATTTTCTAAATCATCAAAAGAATTTATTTCTATAAAAAATAGAACATCCAATGAATTATCAGAGCTATCAAATCTCTTTAGGTGTGCAGTTATAACATGCTTTTTCATTATTTCAACAATTTTTTTTAATTCTAAATCTTTTCCAGAAATAGATAAATGCAGGTTTTGATTCTCCTGCTTTTTTGTAAAAAAATATCTTATATAAAATATTAACATTATTACAACAAAAGAAACAGTTGTTATTAATACCTGATTTGCACCCAGCCCCAACCCTATCGCTATTGCTAAAAACAAAAAAGATAACTCTTCAGGCTCCTTAATAGCCGTTCTAAATCTTACAATAGATAATGCCCCCACCAGTCCAAGAGACAATGCAAGAGATGATTTAATAATAGTTATTACCAACGTCGTAGTTATCGCTAAAAAAATTAAATTTCCTGCAAATTTCCTTCTATTTGATATTGAAGTCCCATACCTTACATAGAACGCCCCTAAAATCCAGCTTATTATTGCAGATAAAATTAGAGAAAACACTAAAGAGCCTAAATCTATTCTTGCAGGTTGATTTAATATATAATCCCTAAAATCCACATCTGTTATTCCTGAAGGTATTATGTTTTCCATACTATCACAAGCATCATTAGAATTTTCATCTAAACAACACTCGCTTCCTGACAATATATATGGCACGTTACACACCACTTCGCCATTATTTAAAGCACCTACCTTATACCCAAAATAATTTAAAACAAAAACAATATTTAAAGCCACAATTAATATGGCTAATATAGTTAAAAATACAAATTTTTTCTTATTTTGATAATTTCCTAGTCTCTCTTTAGAATCTCTATCAGATATTCTATTTTTCATGCAAATTTCAACATATTTCATTTTTTAAAGTTTATGGCAATATAGACTCAAGTATAAAAAACTCAGACAGATAGCTCCACGCAATAATTCAAATCATCACAAAAAACCCGACGACAAACAAACCTTACATTACAAAAAACAACACCAACCAAAACCTTTATAAACCCAAACTCTTTTTAAATGTTACTATAAGGTTATTCTAAAAATGTCAAACATAAAAAAATGTACCGAATGCCAAAGCGCAAATTTGACTTACGATGCACATCTTGGCGAAGTTATATGCAATGATTGTGGAAGTGTCTTAGAGGACCAAATGGTTGATACCGGAGCTGATTTATCCGGAAAATTCGATAAATCAGAAAAAAAAGGTAGAGGCGGAGCACCAATTTCTATGCAAAAGTTTGACAAAGGTCTAACAACTAACGTCGGTGAAATTTCAGATATTTATAGACTTGAACCCGGACAGACACGTAAATTCTTAAGATTAAAAAAATGGCAAGAAAGAGTTTCAACTTCAATTGAAAGAAACCTAAGACTTGCAATGGCAGAACTAAGAGTTATTGCTTCCTATCTAAATCTACCAAACGTAGTAAAAGATGAGGCAGCAAGAATCTACAATTATGTATTGCAACGTGGATTAGTTCGAGGACGTTCTATGGAATCAGTAATTGCAGCTTGCCTATACGCAGCCTGTAGAAGTTATAACATCCCGAGAACTCTAGACGAAATGGCAACAGCTTCAGATGTTGAAAGAAAAGAAATTGGAAGAACTTACAGGTTTATAATTAGAAAACTAGGAATTACCGTAAAACAATCCTCACCAAAAGATTATGTTTCAAGATTCTCTTCAGTTCTAAAGCTTTCCCCAAAAACACAAAACTCTGCACTAAAAGTTCTTAAAGACGCAGAAGAAGTTGAACTAACAAGTGGACGTGGGCCAGCAGGAATCGCAGCCGCAGCACTTTACGTTGCAGCTTTAATGAACGACGAAAAAAAGACACAAAGAGAAGTTGCAGATATTGCAGGTATTACAGAAGTTACCATAAGAAATAGATATAAGGAATTAATAGAAAAGCTAGACCTAGAAGACAAAATAAAACAAAAAGAGAAAGAGAAAGAACTAGCTAAAGAGAAAAAAGAATAACAAATCAAACTCTTCCCTTCAAATAAGAAAGCCTTTTTTCCTCAGGAAACTTTTCAATTGCATACCTTAACATCGTTCTTGGCATATTTTTATAATATTTTTTTAAAAACTCTTCTTCTACATCCAAATCTATTTTTCCAACTTCACGAAGCATCCAACCAACGGCTTTTTGAATTAAATCATGTGAATCGTTAAGCAATATTTCAGAAATCGCCAAGGTATCATCAAACTGATTATTTTTTATAAAATAAAACGTAGCAATAATAGACGTCCGCCTTTCCCAAAGATTTTTTGACCTAGCTAAAATATACAAAGGACCCCTATCTTTCTCAAAATAATAATGCCCAACAATCTTATCTGCAGATAAATCAACTAAATCCCAATTATTAATTTTAGAATTATGTTTCAAATAAAACTCCGCAATTCTCTCATCATTATTCATCTTATATTTATGAACCAATATCAAAACACCCAAAAGCCTCTCCTCATGAATTTTTGAAATCAAGAGCTCTTCAACAACATCTAACGAAATATCCTTATATTTCTGAGCGACTTTCCTCGTATTTGGCACACTTACACCAATAAAAACATCTCCTTCGCCATATTGCCCCTCGCCAGTCTTAAAAAAATTTTGATATATCGCAACCTTCTCTGGAACTGCAAATTCCAACAAATCATATTTTATTTTTTCTATCATTTTAAAAATAAAAAAACAGAATATTTAATTGTTTATGTAAATACTTACAACACAATAGGACAGACAACGAAACATTTATTAAATACTAACCACTTTAAACCCTATGAAAAACAAAATTTTAAAATCACAAAAAGAACTAAGAACAATAAAAATAGAAAAAAATCGTATTTATGTAAAAGCTAGATTTGGACCATCTAAAATAACAAAAATACCATTTCATATTAATGAAGAACTAGCCTTTTTTATAGCAACAATAATCGGAGATGGTCATCTTAAAAAAAGTAAAAAACAAATCACAATAGAACTTACGGACAAATATATACTAGAAGAAATAAAACGAATATGCCTGCAAACATTTGAAAGAGAATTTAATATTTGTGACATTAAAAAAAGAAAAGATAGAAAACAATCATACAATATAAACATGGACAGTAAAGCAATTCATAATTTACTAAATCAAGTTTATGGTATCCAGATTGGTAAAAAAAGTCATATTGTTCAAATTCCAGATATAATTAAAAAATCAAATAAATCAATTAAATCAGCATTTTTAATAGGAATCATGGTAACCGAAGGTGGAAAAAGAAGAAGGCAATACGGACTCTCAACTGCCAGTGAAAACCTATGGAATGATTTAATAAACTTATTCTCAGAAATAAATATTTCCACATCAAAAGATAAATGGATATACAAAAAATATGAAAAAGAATATTATGGACTTATCTTTAGAAAGGACAAACTTCCCATCTTGATAAAAAAATGTAAAAATGATAATATATCTAAAGTCTTATCTAAACATTTCAACTTAACAGAAAAAACCTAATTTCCAAACATTTTTATACTAACATATTTTTTTCTTTTCATGCGGGCGTGCCGGAGCGGTCAAACGGAGTAGGTTTAGGACCTACTGGCTTATGCCTACGAGGGTTCGAATCCTTTCGCCCGCATAAAATAAGATTCGAACTATTCGATTCCTTGGTTCGATTCAAAGATTTACTAAAAAAATAAAAAGGTTTTGGGGCAGGATTAATTAATATTAAAATCCAGGAAGATCTTCTTCATAAACATCTTCAAGGCCACTAATCCCATTAATAGTTCCGACAAAATCACCTTCTCCCATATTGGAAAGTTCTGATATTCCCCCATTACTTCCTACAATTGTCAACCTATGTCCAGAATTATCATCTAAAGATCTTTCAAAAACATCAAGGCCTTCTGATAAACTTTTTCCCTTCAAATCATTAACAACAACTCTAGCATAACTACCCGGTATTTCTGAAGAATCAACACTAATCCATTCATCACTTTCATCAGGCCATCCACTAAATGGAACGAAATCCCAAACAAAAGGAAATTCATACCATTGCCAAATATCATCCTTAAAAATAAAATAAGTTCCTTCTAAATCCATTATTCCAGCATCATAATTAAACATAACTAAGTCTCCACTTTCATCCAAAGTTACATAATTTTCTTCTAGCTCTTCAGCTTCAGCAGGAGTTTCTTCTTCAGGATTTTCATTTTCAACAACTCCACCCTCTTCAGGATTCTCATCTTCAACGACTTCACCTTCATCACCATTCTCACCTTCAACAACAGGCTCTCCTGCCCCAGATTCTTCCGCTCCAGAAGGTTCAGAACTATCAGTTACCCGGCCTAAACCATAATTTTCCACATCTAAATATTCATAATTAACCTTAAACGCTATAACTTTATCAACGTAATTTTTAATTTCATTTACTTTCGCCTCCAAAGCCGCATCATCTGGAAAATATTCTAGATTATTATAAATATCAAACTCTTTCAAAACATCTATAGTTATTTTTTCTGAAACACTATTCCATCCACTATCTAACCCACCTGCATCTTCAGCAGCACTTCTAACAACCCCCGCTCCACCATTATACGAAGCTAAAGCAAACTTATACTTATCATTATATTCATTAAACCCATAAACTAATTCAGAAAGATACCTTGACCCCGCCTCTATATTTTTTTCTGGATTAATTCTATCATCACGAATACTACAACCACTAGGATCACATAATCCATGACTTCTTGCCGCACCCGAACAAAATTGCATTAACCCCGTACATCCAGTAGGAGATACTGCACTAGAATCAAAATTAGATTCTGTACGCATAACCGCTGCAACAAAACTTGGTTCAATATTATTCTCTTTCGCATATTTTACAATCCATTCTTCGTAAGGCTTAATGTCTCCGATACTTCCACCACCAGTTCCACTACTTCCCCCATCTTCTTTAATACAGGTACCCCATCTATCTCCCCACCAATCGCCAGGAGTAAACTCGCAACCACTAATAGCTAAACATTCAGCCTTATCACAAAAACCAGGACCCTTTCCACAATCCTCACAAGTCAATCCAGCATCTCCACCATTTTGAGGACCACCTCCACTCACAGGATCAACAGGACCTCTTTCTCTACAGCAAAAATACCCTTCTGCCAAGCCCCTTTTGTCTACAACGCTATCTGTAATATCTTCATCATCACTATCACATTCTATTTCTTTGAAAACACCACCCATATCCTCACAACTCTTCCCCTCTTCAGGATCTCCAGCCTCATCATCAGAAAGTCCCGCCTGCTCTTTAGAAATCTTTCCTCTAGCCTCTCTAGCTAATTTATCATACGCAGCAGCTCTTATCATTAACAACTTCGCTTTATTATTATTCATCAAAACTTTACTAAGTAAATTAGAATCAACCTTAACAAGAACATCTTTTTTATTCTCCATATTATGCAATTCCTCAATTAGCGCATCAAACACTCCTTCATCCATGTCTAAATAATCTTCACTTCCAAGCATCTCCATATACTTATCTGTAACATCACCAATAATCGCATCTTCAATTGCCGTAGACTTAACCACTCCCTCAACACTCTCTGTATCTATCCAGCATCCCATCTTCTCGCTATCACAAACTCCAACCTTTCTCCATCTTGCCTCCTCTGGATTATTCCAATTTGAATCAGTTCCTTCACCAGGGCTACTTGTAGAACAAACCCTTACTATTCCTCTATTGTATAACTCTGGATTAATAACCTCATCTGCACCCTCCTGAATATTCGGCTGTAATAATGAATAAGCACTCGCACTTCCACCAACACACTCTTTTTCAGAATTAATATTTTCTTTAGTTGTCTGCTCTTCAATAAATTTATCGTTCATATAATTAAGAGCAAAAGATGTAGATACCCGCTTAAATCCACAATTCTCTTTACCATTAACACTTATGCACAATTCATTATATCCTTCTGGTCCAGTCAAATCTACTGTCTCACTTGCATACTCTCCACGCTTAATATATCCAGACGCCACAAGAAGACGACCAGTAGACTGATAGTACGAACCACCAGTAGGATTAGACAAATAAACATTAAAGTAAGCTCCTTGATCCTTTCCTGAAAAAATATGATAGAACGCTTTATATTGTGAGGTAGGAGGAACAGTTGCACTAGTAAATGGAATTTCACTAAACCACGCATGATACTGCGACGGAGATTCAGGCTCAAGTAACGCATCTAAAAATCCTCCACCAGAATTTGGATAATTAACAGACGCAAAACTCTTACAAACCGTGCTTCCGACTTCTTCAGTAGATTGCGCCTTAAATGCAGCAAGTGCATTAGCTCCATAATAATTAGTCATATAACCCACTCCAGCATTAGCATTATCCCAAGCAGCCTGAACATTAGAATACTCTCCTCCACCACGCTTTCCTTCACCAGTTAAAGCAGATAATACCTTGGGTATACCCATATTCATCAACGGAATTCCTTGTCTCCAAAAAAACTCACATAAATAAATACTGTGAATCTCATCACAAATGCCGGTCATCTCTCCAGTCTCCAAGTTATGCTGCAAACAATCCTGATAATTCTGAAATATACTAACCAATCCATCAATACCTGCCTGAATACCAGTTAAACATACCGGAACCAAAATCTTTTCCTTATAGTTAGGTAAACATAGAGCAATACTTCCAATAATTCCAGACTGAACCACATTATCAACCGGATAAGTTCCACCAAAGTCACATCTTGACGAAGGACAAATTACCGGATCACACACATTAAAAAGAATAAGGCAATCTTTCGGACTCATAAAATCCTGACACATAACATTAGGTAAATTCACAGCAGGATTTCCCACCTTAAACGATTCACTTCCACCACTACAACTCTGTATGGAAACAGAGCTTACACCCTTCCCATATTTACTCTCCGCCTGTTCAACTCCATTCATAGCACAACGAACCAAACTATCAGTTTTAGATTTCGTAAGACCAGGGAAAGTTCCATAGATACTTCCAGTTCCAGGATTAAACACTCTACATTCATCATCACCAAGTCCAGAATTAAACTCTTCACGACCATTAACACCCACATTACAAAGTGAGAAACTCGAAACTGCTCCACTCTCTTCATAGCTAGCAATTCCCCCAACTGCACCAGTCTTCTGCTTCATTGCCGCATACCAACCGCTTCTCGAATCAATAGGAACAAGAGCAGGAAAACCTTTATACGGCTCAGTCTCAAAATACGTCAACTCAGGATTTTTATATTTATTCTTATACGATGACGCATCGACCTTATTAAATTTCAAGCCAAGGGGATTAGGATCAACCTTTTCATCTTTTTCTATAGCTTCCCATGTTTCACCATTTTTCTTATAAGTCTCTTTAACTACACCTTCAGCATCATGACCAACCACATACTCATCTCCAGCCGCATTTTTATAAAATCGAACATACCCTTCCGTTATTATGCCACCTGGAATACTTCCGACCTTACCACTTTCCAAAAATTCAGTAACTGGAATTATTTCCGTTGCACCAGTATTACTATTCACAACAAACTTAGGATCAACACCCTGTTTATCCGCATAAGTTCTTGTCGCAACATCCAATTTATTATTAACATAAAAGTCCCCCATATATTTATCAAACTTCTGCCTTGCAATAACATTATCAGGGTCCTTCTCCAAAATAGAAAGCTCCATCTCAATATTTCTCATCTCTCTATCATTCATCAAATATCCAGCATCATCCGTATTAAGTAACGCCTCTCCAAATTCATCATCAATAGTAATCATATTATAATCACCATTTTCATCTTTTGTACCATCTGGATTTCTAAACTCTTGCCCCTTAAGTCTATCAACAATCTCTCTAAACCTCTCAGCCCTATTTTCATCATTAATTCCCTTCTGATTTATAATTTTAATTTCCGAAGCTCTTGCGTCAACATCTCTTTCAATCGCATCACTATTTTCTAGTAAACAGTGATCAATAGAATTATATTCCTTACCATTATACTCCTTATCTCTACACTCAAGCTTCCAATATTCATTAACATCTCCTCTAGCAATCGCCTCCCCGCCCATTCCAGTAAATAAATTCTTAACAGTTAAAACTGCCCCAGTAGCAATACACGCACCCTTAAACCCTTTAACAACCTTCTCCAAATTCTCAGATAACTCAGTCCACTTAGCAATAGTTTTATTCAACTTATCAATTCTCTCCGAAGTCTTCTCGGGAGAAAGTTGAATCGCCCGCTTCTCAATTCCAATCTGAAAACTAAAATTACTACTAGTACCACCAAGTTTCTCTCGAGGAACAACAGAAAGTTTAGCAACTTTTTCAATATTAATACGCGTTATCCCAAAACTATGATTACTCTTATAACTCTCTATTTTATCCTTACCTAAATCAAAAACTTTTTCAGAAAACTTCTTCTTATCATCAAATAATCCAACTTTAAGTTTAACACTCGTCTCAGTCAACGAAACCAACTGAACATACTCCCCAGCCCCAAGGCTCCTTTTCTCGCCTTTTGATAACTCAATTGAATCAGAATCAACACTCAACTTTACTCCATACTCTTCAAAACTAGGAACAACTACTTCCAAAAAAGAAATCTCCTTAAATCTACCATTAACATTAACCCCATAAAGAGAAATCCCCGTATTTGAAAAATCCTCCACATTAGAACAAGCTTCAATTATGGTATTCGGATACATCTCAGAAAATTTATTACAAAGTTTAATCGCCTCTTCATTCTGATCAGAATAAACAGCTAATCCAATAGCATCACTCAAAGCATCATGCCCATATGTATTTTCTACATTCTCTAAAGAATCCACAATTTTTTCCTCACCAAAATTACCATAAACACTATTATAGTCATCCATCGCTCCAGAAAAATATCTTTCAAAATCACCACTAGAACTAAACCCAGAAAAATCATCATTCCCACCATCCGAGAAACCAAGTAAAGTAATTTCTTTATCAAATAATTTTTTCATATCTCCATACTTAACTTCCTTAAAAGACGCTTTCATATTATCGTTAATTTCAGGCAACTTATCCGCCGAAGACGGATTAAGAAAAACAGAAATTTCCAAATCCTTTTGCTCTCCAGGATTCGCCAAATACCTAACTCCACCCAAATAAACCCCCTCTCCCGTATCCTTAGTAAAAATTCTCTCACCGATTCCAACGTTACGCTCTTCCTCACCTACTTTAATCTTAACACTTGGACTACGAGAAAGTTCAAAATTAACCTCGCCATCATCATCCTTACAACCAACAACAACATTCTGAAGTAACCCCTGAGAATCAATTTTTTTAACAACACATCTATTTTCCAAAAACCTCTCGCCCGCTCTAACTTCCACTATCTCACCATTAACACTAAACCTAGCACGAGTATCGGAAATAACTAATCCATCTAACCTAAGCTGAGCACCAGCCTGACAGAAAAACCCAGGAACATACACTTCACTAGACATCTGCCCCTTAGTCAAAGTAAAGGTTCTTACTCTATCAGTACTATCTCCACCACTATAAACTGAAACTCTAGCAGAATTTTCTCCAACATTCTCAACTCTAATATATCCTTTACCATTCCAAAAACCATACTGATTAAACCTCTCTTCCCACTCCGAATCATCCAGTCTTGGAACATAATGCGTAGAACTTCCCACACCAATATCGCTCATTTTATATCTTAAGTTAGCAACTAAATTTCCTGTGACAAATTCTGGCATATCTGCTTCCTTCGGTTCTTGTTTTAATACAATAACCACATACCCTATATCATTAGCAATTGGTTTACCAATGGGGCTAGAACGACTAAATCCTAACGCAGCACGAGTCGGATGAAAACCAATCCCAGCAACCTCTTTAGAATAATCTCTCCCACTAAAAGAAACCGAATCAATCCTATCAACCTCGATTAACGGATTAATCTGTGAAGCAATTAACGGACAAAAAACCGCAACATTTTGCTCCTCAAGTAAATCTGATCTTACAACAGTTGGTGTACATCCAAATGGGGCAATCTGGACAACAAAATCTTGACCAGAAGAGCACTGCTCCTCCCTTATCTGTGCCCCATACAAACCTACACTTCCACCAAGATATGCTTGGGAATCAAATCCACCACTTCTATAAGCAAAATTAGAATCAGTAAATGACAAAACTAAAGGCATGGCCAAAACTAAAAAAATCATTCCTAAAACAACTCCTTTCATTTTATTTACCATTAAAAATAAATCCCCAAGCTTTTTATTTCAAATATATCATAATTATCCTGTAATTGTTCTAATGTTGTTGGAGTCGGCAAACTATCTGCATATATATCAATAGAATTAGAACTCTTTAGTTCAGATTCTAATATATAATAATTTTGACTCCCCCCACCAGACAACGCATTAGAAACAAGCTGAGAAGGAACTTCAATATCATAACACTCTTCTTTAGTCATTCCCAAAAATCCCCCAACGCCAGAACGAGGAATCTCCACACATTGCTCTTTAATCGAACCAGCTATATTCAAAGTTGATTCTCTAAAAGCACGAACCGAAATATCATACTGCCCTTCAGACAATTCAATAACATTTTGCTGCGGATATAAAATGGTCTTAGAATAATCTTCAGAACTAAAAGTTATAACTGCATCCTTATTATATGGGGTATTATCCATCATCAAATTAATTCTTTGCTCATAAAGTTTATCCATTATTAATTCTACAGTTCCACCATTGGTTGTAGAATGCATTTCTTTTTCAGTTTTATACCCATCAGCTTTTGCAACAACAAACCCATTAACACACTGCGGAAATTCTTCAGTTAAAGTAGAGCCTGAACTAGTCTCACCAATATCACAACTACTACCAAAGCACTCATATGATATGTCAGCCTCAATTGGATTCAAATTATTGTCATATGCATTTACACTAGTCTCACTATTTTTATGTAAACATAAATCAGGTATGTCGAACATCGTGGCACTACCTGCCATTGGCTCTCTCGGATTATTTCCTCTAATTATTACCGCCGTAGCAAACTGAAAAATCTCGCTACCAGCACCCAAACTATCACCACTATAAACCTGAACTAAAACAGGATACTTTGCATCATAAACAAAATGATACGGAACATAACAAAACCCTAAGATTCCTAAGCCAGTCTGAGTACCAACAGGATCAGCAATTAGAATATCACCTTCTGATGGAACAATATTATAGGTACTCGGCCAATTTTCAGAATTCAAAAATCGAACATTAGAATCCGCTCTCAAATCTAAAACAAAATACTTATTTTCATCTTTTGATAATTCATAGTCACTACCCTCCGTTCTAAGCGCAAACGTATTTACCGAAATCGCCTCTCTTAGCTCAGAAATAACATCTGGTCCTTGCCAAATTTTTGGAGCACAACTAATCTCAACCCCATCAACTGGAGCATAATTTCTTATAATATCAAGCCCACGCTTTTCTAAAAATAAAGTTGCCTGTTCTTCGTCATAAACCTCTCTTGCCGAATCGTAAAGTTTTCCTAATTCGCTTCTAACGCTAACTGAATGTTTTTTAATAATAGCATTTTCTTCAGCAGCAGAATTTTCAATAGTTATAGTCATCTCCAAATCAACTATAACTTCGCTATTTTTTATTCTAGTCCTAGCCTCAGGTTCACCAAAACTAATCTCATACCCTTCATCATAATAATTCTCCATTGCACAATCTCTAATCCTCTCCTCAACAAAACTAGCCAACTCTCTCTGCATAAACGACAAACTAGGAACCTGACTTTTTTCTATATTATTTCCACTCACATAATACCAATACGGAACAGGATGTCCCATAAAATTCAATTGTGAACTAAATGGCATATACTCTGAACCCGAATCGTACTCTGGCAACTCAATGTACCCCCCCTGACTCCCCAAGATTCCAAGTCCAACTAAAACATCTTCTTCCAAACATGTCAAAAAAGTAGTATAAACTGGCTCAATGCTAACGGGCAAACTCTGATCCACCAACCCACTTCTAAAAATAAAAAACCCAACAACAAGAACAACCGCAACAAGTGCAATAATAATAAAAATAGCGACCTGCGCTCTCTTGTTTTCACCCCGTAATATCATGTGTAGGTAATGAAAATTATATATATAAAGATATTGGAAGAAAAGTTAATTCTTTCTAGATCGCTTCCAAAATTCTTCATCACTTTTTGGAGCATCACGAACTTTAACAAACTTATAATGAGCAGATTTAACCTTAGCACCACAAGAACACATATCACTTAAAGTATATTTCAAACATTTTTCACATTTCATTAATTTACTCATTTTTCCAAGATAGAAAATTCGGCACCATTTTTTTTAGCCTCTTTGCCAATTTTTTCTAAAATTTCCATAACTTTATTGTCCACAGATTTTATATCACTACCTTCCGCCTTAATAGAATATTTTCCACTAGACAAATATTTTATCTCAACATCTTTAAAATCCCCTAATATTTTTTTAATAACACCAAGGCCATTAGAATCATCACTTGCAAACGAAAATATTTTCTTAAACCCTACTACCTTCTCTTTTTGAGAAGAGATAATATCCAAAATCTTCTTAGAATCCGTCTTTCCAACAAGCTTCTCTAATTTTTTTGAATCAACCTTAGCCTCTTCTAAAAAATCATAAACCTTATCTTCTTTCAAAATTTCTTCAATAACACCAACTGCCTTTTCCTTTAAAACACTCTTCAGAACACTCTTAGAACTTTTCTCATATTTATTTGCTTCCTTCAGCTCTTTTTGTTCTTTTGGTGTAACACGACGAAGAGATAAATCAATTCTGTTTCCAGAAACTCTCAAAACTTTACAAATAATAACTTTCTTTGGAACAACATAATCTCTTAAATTTCTAATTCTACCCGGAGCAATCTCTGATAAAATGATACTTCCACGTCCGTTTCCTTCTATTTTAACAAAGACAACCGCCTTCTCAATACGCTCAACCGTACACAAAACAATGTCTCCAACTTCTAAACTTGTCATAAAAATATGAGAAAAGTGAGCATTTTAAAGGTTGCTATAGTTGCGTCTGCCCCAATGGAATAGATTGTTCAACAACAATAGAGCCCTTCTCAACTAAAGGTTCCACTATATCATTCTTCTCCGCAGGATCTTCCATCACCTTTTCTACCGCCTCTACCTTTTCCTCTTCCACAACCTTCTTTTTCCCCCAAACATCAAAATCCTCAGGACTATCTTCTTTAACATCAACACTCTGCTCAACCTCTCCATTCTTAACCGCTAACTCCACTTTTTCTTTAGCTTCCACCTTTTTCTTTTTCTCACCCTCAACAACTTCAGGTTCAAAAAACATTCTAACCTCATGTATAAATTCATCTTCTTGGCTCTGTTTTATTATTCCGCCAGCCGCAAACTCATGTCCTCCAACCTCACCATCAAATTTACTAATTATACTAGCCAAAATTTCCCTTAAATTATCTCCCTCTCGACCACATCTTCTAATTGAAACCTTAACTTTATCCTCATAATATGCAGTTGTAATAATAGCCGTACCATCTGAATAAATATTTGAAGAACTAAGTATACTTCCAACCGTTCCAGCAATCGTATCCTTTAGTTCTTCTCCCCCATTAATTAAAATAAATCCTTCTCCCTCAATTTTATCATGTGTTTCTTTAACATATTTTAATCCAGCGACGATAAACTGCTTATGTTTAACATGAACTTTCTCTGCATCCTTTTTTGCATTTGGGATTTCCAAAAGAACACGAATCGCAAGTTCAGAATCTCCAGACCTTGAACACGCATTAATCATAGCCGAAAGCTCTCTAGCATCCTCTAATTTATTAAACATTTTTATAAGAAATATATCTCCAATTAATTCTTCATGTTTTACCTTCGGATTTCTAAGCATAATTGCTGTTGTAAGTTTCCCCATCTCCTCTTCATCTAAATCCAAAAGACTAGGATATCCCCCATTGGGAAGACCAAGTCCAGCTTCCCGTAAAAGCTCCAACACTCCTCGAATATCTCCAGTAACCTCAGGTATATACGGACTGCTACAAAACTCCAAAGTTCTATTTAATGGTCTTGTCGACGGATAAATTAACGGACCCCGCTTTTTAACAATTTCTCCGTCGCTAACAATTCCATTAGTGATTTTTTCTATCTCTTTCTCCATCCTATCACCAATCATTCCAAGAACAGCTATTTTAGATGAATCAATATTTTCCTCGTCGATTTCCTTAAAAAAAAGATACGTAATGCCTGCCCCAGAAAGTTTCTCTTTATCGTGAAGCTGAGAATTCACTATATTAACAAAAGACGGAACTTCAGACGAGACTTCATGATGATCCAATATAAAAACATCACTAAGTCCAGCATCTTCCATATGAGAGAAGCTGCTCGACGCTAAATCCAAAAATAAAATCACTTTATCCTTTGGCAAACCTAAAATAAACTCCCGTTCCAAACTTTTAACTATCTTAACAGAGAACGTCCTATCCATTCTCCTAAGAGCTTTAATTGCAATAGTCGCACTGCTAATTCCGTCCGTATCAAAATGACTAACAACCAAAATTTCTTTATCTTTAGTCCTCTCAATAAAACTTCCAGCAACTTCACAAATCTTTAAATTTAAACCATCATCTCCCATTTCATAAAAACGCAAAATTCCTTTAAGAAGTTTTATGTTCACCAAACAATAGTTCCAAATTTTTGGAACTTTTTTCACATAAAACTTCTAAAAAATATTCTTTCTAAACCAATATCGTCTTTCATAAGCTCTTTCCAAAGGTCTACGCTTAATTCCATCAACATCCCCCAAATAATCCAAACTCTTTCTTGCAACATCAAGTCCAACAACACCAAAATCAAATATTCGCATATTTTCCAAATGCTCCGCCTCAATTATCTCCCCTAAAGGACCTTCAGCCACCATTTTTCTTTCATTTCCCATGTAATTTGCATAAAAAATAACATTTAATAAATGCTATATTCAAAAAATTTAATTCCTAACCTTCTTTACATTCCGCTTCTTAACTATCTCAACACCAAAATACTTCTTAAGCTTCCTAATTTGTGAAAAAATCCTGTCTTTTTCTCTTTTTGCTCTCTTATCTTGCTTATTGCCCTCATAATGCTTCTCAATTCTAGAAAATTTCTCTTCAACATTCTTTAAATCAGCATTAACATATTTTTCACCTAAAATCTTTGAAATCTTCCCTTCATAATCATTTGGATGAATGCCTTCATCTCGAAGTTTCTGCCCAATCTTCTCAGACGTCAATCCAGAATCAGCCAATTCAATAACCTTAGCTTCATATGCTTTTTGAGATAATTTCTTTGATTTCTTCTCCTTTTCTTTGGTGCTTTCAGCTGGAGCTACATTCTTACTTTCTTCAGCAGAAACTTCCTTATTTTCGCTTACTTCTTCCTTTGCTTCATCAACTTTCTCTGTGTCTTTTGCCATAGAAAACTATTGCGATTTTGCTTTTTAAAGCTTGTGATAATTAAAATTAAAACCACTCACCCAAATTCTTCTGAGTATTAATCTGCGTCAAAAGCTTACTTTTATTCAAAATTTGTGAACAATCATAATCATACTTTATTTTTCCTATCTTTTTACAACTCGAAAGCATTTCTTCTTTACTATCAAATTTCATTCCATCCTTTTCAAGACTTTTCTTTACAGTTTCACGAACAACCCACACGCCCAACGCCGCCCAATAAGTCGCCTGCTCAATTCGAATTACCACCACTGTTGCCTGCTTTTTTATTTTTTCCATATACTCCAAAATCGGAAGACGAGTCGCATAATATCCCCCCGCCGTATTAAATGCATACCCCTTTCGCCCCCCATACCCCTCCCAATCGGTCGACGCCTTCACCTCGTTTGTCGGATTCCAACTACTGCTCGGCAAATACAACTCAAACAACTCAAAACTAAACACCCCCGGAAACATCATAATCAAATAACAATTACCCATAAACTCCCCAAAATGCAACTCAAAATCATCAATCCACTTATACTCTCGAACATTCTTCAACAATCCCTTCCCTATCGTATCATCCGTAGCCGTAATACTCCACCGAGTCGGAACAAGTTTCTTAGCTTTCTTCATTCCAAGTACTCCAACGGATAATATCTTAGACAAACTATACTCATCAAAATTATTTTTATACAACATCCCAATTCCTTCAGATGCTTTAATCTCATCATTCATAACCTTATCAAGCTTCTGTGGCACCTTCACATTATCAACAACTTTGGCGTTCTTCAGCGGAGCCCGGAGCCCGTGTGGCGTAAACACCTTATCATTCTGCTTTCCCACCTGCATCCTACTCGAAAGTTCAATCTCAACATCAACCGGAACCTGCGCAATAGCAACCTCTTTTGCAATTTCAATAAATTTGTTATTAAGCCGCACATCTGTAGCCTTAGATGTAAATCTAGAATTGAGTAAATTCTCACGTAAGCTAACTACATCTTTTATTCCAAAATCATTCTTCGCCCAATATTTACAATCATCATACATCCACGCTTCCTCCTCTTTCTCAAGCGGAGAGAGTATCCCAACATTCACGAGTGGATATTTTAAACCCGAACCAATAAATACCGAAGGAGGAGATATAGTCTCAAACTTAGACATAACCTGAACATTACGAGTTTTAAAATTAGTATTAGCAATCTTTTTCAAAACCTCAAATTTGATATCCTTTTCCATCTTATATACAGGCGAAAGAAGTTTATATTCATGTATGAGTACTTGAGTGGAACAAAACTTAAATAACAAGATATACTAAACACTCCATGAGTATTCCAAAATATCTAGGAAAATTAACCAGACTTTTTCGTCCAGTTGCACCAAACTTAGAAGAAGTTGTTGTAAATGTATCTCAAAAAAATTTAGATTGGAATGAAATGTTAATTAAACAGAGATGGGGAGAACGTCCATCAAAACCAAAACAACCAATGCCCGACTATCCACTTTGCCACGTATCTGAAAGAACCGCAGAATGGAATAGACAATTATTAGATTATGCTAAAAGTCAAAGACAAATTTAAAAAAACCCTCTCCTAAAAACCCCTTCATCCCTAATAACAAAATCCATCTCTTTTTCACCCAAACTCCTATGCTTCAATAAGCTAATCTTCCTTCGTCCCGCATCAACCGACAACTCTATTATACATTTACTCCAATACCTAAACAAATCTCCACCAACAATATTCGTAGTCTTCTTTATTCCAGCCTCCCGCTCTTCATCACTCAAAAACTTAGCATAAACCTGATTCGTAATTATGACCGGAATCTTCTGAACTCTAGCAATCTCAGACAACATCTGCATCTGATTAGCAACCTCACGATTCACATCACTCACCCCATACTCCTCTCCAGACAAAACTGCATCTCCTAATTCCAAACGATATAACAAAGCTATAGAATCTACAACAACCAAGTCCACATGTCCATTTTTCAACTCAGAAACAAGTCGACTAAAACATTTCTTCTGTTCATCAAAATTAATAGGAGATAAAATCAAAATATTCGAAAGTATCTCCTGATATTTCTCGCCAACAATCTGCTTCACTCGTTCAATGCTAAATCCACCCTCACTATCAATAAAAATAACCTTACCTCCATTCTTCGCCTGACTACACGCAGTCAATATAGATAGATTCGTCTTTCCACTCCCCGGACTTCCAGCAATCATAGTAATTGTATCGCACTCATATCCCCCACTCAAAAAATCATTCAAATCAAAACTCCCACTCGAAATACGTTTAACTTCCATAGTTAAAAAAAAGAAAAGTTGTTATTAAGGATTATTATACTAAAAACATCAAAACTATCTTTTTGATTTACACTCACCAATAATCAAAATCTTGCTAGATTTTCCATATAAAAGATTCATTAAACCTCTTCTAACTTCAACCTTACTACTCACACTCTTAACTGTATATGTTCTCTCACCCCTAAAATCAAGCTCGGACTTATCATCCAAAGTCATAACAATTTCCTCACCAACCCTTGGAACATAAGAAGATCTAACGGTTACCACTTTCCCAACACTTTCATGACCAGAATCTCCTACACGAGAACGGGGAATAAAATCATACTTTATCATAAACACATCTAACTATTCACTCTTTTTAAAAATTATTACACCAAAACCCCCATATTCATCAAACAAATCTATATAAATAACTCTAGCCCTAAATTATCAATAGGGCAGACTCTGTTCCTAGAATAAGAGAAGATACAATGACAAGGGAGGACAAATAAACAAAGATGGTATTAGATTTCGCTAAAGAAGCAATTCAAAATACTGATTCTCATAGTATTAACTTTGATGAACTAAGAGCTGGAAAAGCTAACATTAAAGTTATTGGTTGTGGTGGATGTGGTGGTAACATGGTTACCTGGTTATTTAACAAAGGAATTAATGGAGCTACTATTTACGCAGCAAACACAGACGCGCTACACCTAAGTGTAACAAAAGCCGACGAAAAACTTTTAATCGGAAAAGAATTAACACGTGGATTAGGTTGTGGTGGTATGCCCCAAAAAGGAAGAGAAGCCGCTAAAGAAGCAATAGTTGATATTAAAAAAGCCGTTGGCAATGCCGACATGGTTTTCGTATTAGCTGGTATGGGTGGTGGAACCGGAACTGGAGCAGCATCTGTAGTCGCACAACTAGCAAAAGAAACTGGAGCTGTTGTGATTGGCGTAGTAACTATGCCTTTCGAAGCAGAAAAAGCAAGAGTAGACAAAGCAGAATTCGGACTACACGAACTTCGTGAAGTAACCGACACATGTATTGTTCTAGACAACAATAGACTGGTTGACATCGCTGGACAACTTCCAATCGAACAAGCTTTCGCAGTTGCGAACGAACTTGTATCTACTATGATTAAAGGTATCGTTGAAACAATTACACTTCCAAGTCTAATTAACCTTGATTACGCAGACGTATCAACTATCATGAAAAATGGTGGTGTTGCAGTAATAGGTATCGGAGAAGCAGATACTCAAGACCGTGTCTCAGAAGCCGTAAAGCAAGCCCTGACTCATCCTCTACTTGATGTGGATTACAAAGGAGCTACTGGTGCTTTAGTACACATAACTTGTGGACCTGACTTAAAACTAGAAGAATTCGACCACATCGGTAGAATAGTCTCAGAAAACCTTTCAAGTGAAGCACAAGTAATCATTGGTGCAAGAATTTCTAAAGAATTTGCAGGAAAAGTAAGAGTTATCACCATCATGACCGGAGTAAAATCTCCATATATATTAGGTCATGAAACAGAAGCTCAAGCAATGCCCGTTCAAAAAGAAGTTTCTGACTTAGGAATTGAAGTCTGGAAGTAATCCAACAATCAATTTTTTTTTAAATTTATTTATTTTTCTCCCAATGCATCAGCATGGGAGGCCTCATCAGAGGTTCTCGTGCCCAGAATGGGTAACAATCTCGCGGGTATTAATTTCCAAAAACAAAATAAAGAACAAGTAAAATAATTCCAACAACAATTTCAACCAATCCCAGACTTTTCAAATTACTTTTTTTCTTTGACATTTCCTTTAATATCTTTCTAACAGAATTATGAAAAAAGAAAACCCAAAGACCCTCAACTAAAGCCAAAATTCCGAGAATAAACAAAATAACTTCATATGCCATTTTAAACATTAATGCTATTAACTTTCTGCATTTTTTTATTTTTATAGTTTTCAAATCTCATAACCACATTTAAATCTGTTTTAGAGCGACGCGTACGAGTAGTTTTCTTTTCATATCCAATCGGGAAAAACGCTTCAACATCAACATTTTTTGGTATATCAAGAATTTTTTTAACATGGGAATCAAAAAAGTGACCAATCCAAGTAGTAGCTAACCCAAACTCTTCTAGACTCAATAAAAAATTCTGAATTGCAGCACCAGATTGTTGGTGACAATACATTTTACCTCTATCTACAAATCTTTTTTTTGTAGAATCACCATCACAAACAACCACAACAACATAATGAGCTGTGGCAATAAATGGCTGTTGCGCCGCATCAGCCAAAGCATTAATCTTTTCAATATCTTCAACTAAAATAAATTTTAAATTAAATTTATTTCCAGCCATCGGGGCAAACCTAGCAGAGTCAATAGCATCAACTATATCTCTCCAGTCCGGCTTTTTATTAGTAAAATTCTTAACACTCTTTCTTTTTTTTATTACTCTATCTAACTCCATAAATAAACTAACAATTAAGATATTTTAAAGGTTTTGAAATTACGAAGCAATGCTTCCACCACCCAAAACCTCTTCCCCTAAATATAAAACAATAGCCTGACCATCACTAACTCCCGTAATAGCTTTCTTTAGCTCAACACCAAATCCTTTCTTCTTGTCATATCTCAAAGTTCCATCCATAAGCTCTCCAACCTGACGAATCCTTACTAACACCCTTACTCCTCGCTTACTTAATTTTTTTACCATATCTTTTTTATTTTCTCTAATAAAATGCATTTCAAGAACTTTCATGTTTTTTCTAAGTAAAATTTCATGGCCTTCCGGGGCAGCAACTATTAAATTCTTTTTAACATTTTTTTTGGCAACGTAAAATCTTTCCATTCTACCACTAACTTTATTTTTACGCTCCAAATCAAATCCATATCTCGGACCAAGTCGTTGTCCTATTGTATAATAATAAACTCCATCATGTTCTCCAATCTCATTACCCTCCGGATCAACTATTTTTCCCTTTTTTGGTTTTATTTTTTTCTTCAAAAATTCTTTCAAATTAACTTTTCCGATAAAACAAATTCCAACCGTACCCTTTTTATCAAAATTCAAAAACTTATTTTTCTTCGCAATTTTCCGAACCTCTTCTTTACTCAAATCACCAATCGGAAACAAGGTATGGGACAAATCTTTTTGTGTCAATTTAACTAAAAAATACGACTGGTCCTTAGCTTCACATTTAGCTCTAAGCATTTTAAAACACCCATCAATATTTTTTATCCTTGCATAATGCCCAGTAACTAAATATTCACATCCCTGTCTTTTTGCCTCTTCCCATAAATACGGAAACTTTATTTTTTGATTACACAAAACATCTGGATTTGGGGTTATTCCTTTTTTATATTTTTTATACATATCCTCGACCACAACACCTCGGTATTCTTTTTCATGATCAATAACACTAAATGGAATTCCCAATTTCATAGCAATCCTCAAAGCATGCCTTTTCTCATCACGCCAATCACAAACACCAATATCATTTTTTGTATCACTCCAGTTTTTCATGAAAACCCCACGAACATCATAGCCCGCTTTTTTCATTAAAAGCGCAGCAACCGAGCTATCTACACCCCCACTCATTGCAACCAAAACTTTGTTTCCACTCCTCAGATTTTCTGAGGGAGCCTTGGCGTTCGTGGAAGTACTAGCGAAGCTAGTAGGGTTCTTTATAATTTTCATATTTTTTTCCATAATATATATCGTATAATAATGATTAAAAAAGCTTTGCAAAGCATATAACCACTAACCAAAATTCACCCAAAAGCTATATATAGGCAAATTTACTAAATTTTTTATGAAAACGCACAGATTTAAAACCAGATTAAGAGGAATGAGCATGTGTAGAGGTTCGAATAAAGCACCTATGTCTAAAGAAGATAAAGAGGCTAGAAAGAAACTTAGCGAAATACACAGAAAAGCAACAAAAGCAGCGCTAGAAAAACAAAGAGCAAAAGCAGCAAAAAAAGAATAATCCCTATTTTACAATAAGGCCTTATCAAAATTTCTTACCTTCTAAAAACTACGATACAAATAAAATACTTAATTAAAAAAACAAAAACGTCTCCTGGAGGACTCGAACCTCCGACCTAACGGTTAACAGCCGTTCGCTCCACCAACTGAGCTAAGGAGACCTAATAATTTTCATACAAATTAGTTTATAAAATTACCCTTTCCCTTTTTTCAAACAACAACCAAACATTTTATAAATAATATTTAATTTAACATAATATGAAAAAAAGAGGTCAGGTAACCACAGGTAATCCATTTAAAAATTTTATAGCAAATCAGCCAGCGACAAATAATACACATCAATCAATTTCTCCTTCACAAGAAACCCAAGACAACTATCTTCCTACAGAAAAATTTAACCCAACAACATTAATAGTCATTGGCGCACTTGTTATTATAACTCTTGTCGCAATTATTATAGTTGGATTTTCAGTTTTTTCAGACGGAGAGAATGGATCTCCCGGAAGTGATGGATCTCCCGGAAGTGATGGAACACCAGGAGCGCCCGGCACATCAGAAAATCAAACAGCAAATCAAACAGAAGAAAATGATCCAGATGGTACAACTCCATCAATAACACGAATGGGAATATTTAGTTTTTTTAGCCCAGATCCACAACTTTCACCAGGAGATGATATTTATTATAACGATGGACATGTTGGAATTGGAACAAGTACTCCATATCTATTTGAAGTTGCTGTAAAGACAAATGAGCCAACAAATCAAGAATCATTTGATCACTCTAATATAAGAATGGGAATTGCAAGTGATGGTGCACCACGCTTTACTCTTGACAACGGGAAAGGAGCGCCAAATAGCACATGGAATATAGACATGCACGGAGCCACTGCAGATTTTAGAATTTTTCGCCCCTTTGATGTTAAATTCATCATAAAAAACAATACGGGCAATGTTGGGATTGGAGATAATAATCCAAGTCATAAATTATCTATTGATGCAAATCACAGTCATTTTCAGTTAGTAAGAGAAGGTAGGGCATTGAGCATAGGTTTAGTTCAAACTACCTCAAATATAGGTGATTCGCCATGGGTTTTTCGAACTCCAAACAATTATCTTTTTCAAACTGATAACGCCTTCAGATTCTCGATTGGAGACCTTGGAGTTAAAGTAAATGGCACTCTAGAGATGGTATCTTTGAAAAACGGAGATCAAAACGATGCTTTAGATGGAGCCTATGCGTGTCTTAGCACAGAAGGAATACTTTACAGAAAATCTATACCCTGTAATTAATAGGTAAACAATTTTACAACTTCAAATCTTTATCTTTTAAACCCAAATCTAAAAGAGGCTCGGGCTTCATTCTTTCTATGTGAGAATATACATTTGCCTGCTTAGAACCTTTTACTATAGATATAATTCCTTCCCTAGCGTTTTCAATTGTTTCAGGCGGACCAATTAATGCAATCTCGTTACCTTTTATTTCTACATGACAATCTGTTAAATCAGATAAAGTCTTCAATGTCTTTCCACCCGTACCAATAAGCCTACCACGAATCCTTTCCATATCGCGTCTAGTAGTATAATCTTTTATATTCAGAATCTCATATAAAAAATCCTGTTCCGAAATCTCAATAGCATGATTAAAACTAAATCCAAAATTCATAGCATCTATCACTTTCTCCGCAATATATTCATCCTCAGGTTTTCCAACAATAGTAATCTCCTTACCTCTATTACTAATTTTAACCTTCAAAACACGCTCAAGCTTAGCTCTCGCTTTAATAATTCTTGCAATCTTTTCAGACAATATAACTTTCATAGAAAATAGAAATACTTTAAAGTTATAAGCCTTCCCCCTAATACATCAGCATAGGTGGACACCAGGTGGTGTTAAAAAATAGAGTAATTTTAATTTATTCGCCCTTATTAATTAGGGGAGAAAAATGAAAATTTTAATAGTTAGATATAGTCAAAAAATTCACAGATTTAAAACTCATCCTCTTCAGTCTCTAAATAACCGTTCTTTCTAAGCCACGCAATTTGATTAGGCCTATATTTAAACAAAACATCACCCTTAGTATTGTCCAGCTCCCACGGTTCAATAATTACAACATCTCCAGGCCTAAGCCACAAAGCCCTCTTAAGTCTACCCGGAACTCTACAATTACGAGACTTACCATCAACACACGCAATCATCATCTTATTTCCACCAAGTCGTTGGTCAAGTATTCCAATTACTTCTCTACCTCTAGGAAGCTTCACCCTCTGAACCTTAACTTCTCCATCAGCACCTTCGGTAATATATTTTTGCCTTGGTTTTTTAAATGCCATTGAATATTCAAGAAAAAATCAATTTATAAGGTTTGGGATTACGCCCAATCTAGTCAGAAATATCTTTAAAACAATTAAAACCAAATTAATAAATTTTTATTTTTCTCTCCTACTAACAAGAGAGAATAAATCAAAATTTACTTTCCACGTCTTTTTCCAGCTCTTACTGAAGGCCTAACTTTTGAAGTTGGGTGCTTATTCCTAAGTCCACGAGATTTTTTAGCGGCCGAAGTTAATCCTCGAAGCGGTCTATTCTTATGACCAGGCTTAGTCATAAACTTCATCTCTTTATCAGACTTAATTTCAGCTTTAGATGGATCAATGCAAATTACTTCATAAAAATAATTCATACCATCTTTACCGACCATATACGAATTCAAAACCTCTAAAGTCTTATATCTTTTAGCAACACGAGTTTCAGCAATCCACTTATAACTCATTTTTAATGTTTTTCTAACTGTAAGTCTCTTACTCCTTCTACCCTTATTTGGTCTCGACTTTTTGTGTCCACCACGTTTAAGTCTAACTCTAATTATTACAAAACCTTTCTTAGCCTTATAACCAAGAGCATGAGCCCTATCAAGTCTAAGCGGACGTTCAACTTTTGTAAAAACTCCTGAATGTCTCCATGCAATCATTCGTTCTTTCAGGTCATCCTTATTGGGTTTCTTCCAAGCTTCTCTTATATAATGATATAATCCTTTCATAAAAAATAAAGAGAAATTTGCTTTTTAAAGGTTCCCCTAGCGTATCAACGCAGGAGGATGTCAAAAGACCCCCCAATGCATTCCCCTAACATTTCAATGTAGGAGGATGTCAAGAGACCAGCATGGAAGGATGCCTTCGCAAAGGCCTCGAAGAGGTTCTCGCAACCTTTGGTTATCCTAGTACCCAGAAGAGTATCCCGCAGGACGCCCCCACTTCAACGCAGGAGGACACTAGAAAGTGTTAATTCAAACAAAAACCTTTCCAATAAAATTACCAACAAAATATGTTATAACAATAACTAATATCATGATAAAAACATGCTCTGAAATAACCTTAAAAGAAGGATTTTTCTGAATTTTGGCCAAATAATAACTAAAGATAACAAGAAGAAAAATTCCCCAGATAATACTAAAAATTATTGCCGTTTGTAATTCAAAAAACAAAAACCAAACTGCAAAAATAATTGCAAAAAGAAATTTAAAAAAGAACGTAGAGCCAGAAGCTACCCAGATATCCTTTACAGATTTTCCAGCAAACTCTTCAGAAATATGCATTCCCAAAGAATCAGACATCGCATCCGAAATTGCAATAATTAAAATTCCACCAATGATAACAGCTTTAGAGTACGTACTAAAATAAAGACCTATTATTAAACCAAGTGTGGTAATAATTCCAGATGCTATTCCAAAACCAAACCCCTTTTTTACCTGCTCATTCATAAAAACAATACAAAAAAGGAATATTTAAAATTTATGAAAAATCTATTTTTTCATAAATTCAACTTTTCTCACTTTCCCCCGAATTTCATCAAAATCAATTAACACCTGCGCCTTTTCACCATATCCTGGATTAACAACCAACGTTTTACCCAACTTACATTTTCCTCTACCTTCATGAATGTGCCCACAAAGACAAAGTACTGGTTTTTTTCTAAGACAAAAAAGACGAGCAACACTAGAACCCAAATGCTTCTTATACGCATAAGAATTTTTATCTTTTATTACATCAAGTTTTGTCTTGTACGGCGTATTATGAGAAATAAAAATACATGGTAATCTATTTTTTTTATCACCATAAGAACTGATTAATCTATCAATAAGTTTTTTGTATGCAAATTTCAATTTAACCAACTCAACTTTACTAAAACTCCTTTTCTTATGTCTAAGCGGATTTTCCAAATTATTACTAAGCCCATAACCTATAAAATTAATTTCGAGAAATTCCCGCACCTTAAACTGACAATCACACACATTCTTCAAACCCTTAAGCAATTTAGGGTTTACACCATCACCATTTAATCTATCAAGCCATGTTTTTATATAATTATAATCACTTTTATTCATATTCTTGATCATACTTTCACCCCAACTCTGATCCCAATTTCCAGGTACTAAAAAAATGGGCTTATCAAAACCATCCAAATATTTTAATATTTCCTTTCCAACCCGAAACGATTCTGCCTCAAGTCTTTTCATCTTTTTTTCATTATACCCAATAGATTCAAAAAAATCATCAGAATCTAGATAATTATCAGAATTTTCTTTTATATGGGTAAACCATTTTTTATACAAAGGAGCAATTTTTTTATCAGAACATATATCTCCAACACAAACCATGCAATCAAAATCTCCATTTTTTATTATAGGTTTTCTTCCATGTAAATCTCCAATCACTAAAATTTTCATAATAGGAAAAGACATAGCTTATTTTTAAAACTAATTAATAATAAAAATTAAACAAAACTTTTATAAACAATATTTAATTTAACACAATATGAAAAAGAGAGGTCAGGTAACAGCGGGTAATCCATTTAAAAACTTTCTAGCAACCCAACCAGCAACAACTAATACAAATCAACCAATTTCCCCTTCTCAAGAAACACAAAGTAATTATCTACCCAAAGAAAAATTTAACCCGACAACACTAATAGTAATTGGCGCACTTGTTATTATAACCCTTGTTGCAATCATCATAGTTGGCTTTTCAGTTCTCTCAGGAGGAGATGATCCAACGCCTGGAACCTCGGGAACACCAGGATCATCGGGAACCCCCGGAGCACCAGGTGTAAGTGGAACACACGGAACGCCAGGGACGGCAGGAGCACCAGGGGTAAATGGCACGACAGTAAGAGATTCTTTAGACAATCTTCCACCTGAAGAAGCAGAAATAAAATTAACACAATTGGGAATGTTCGCAGACTTCTTTGAATCAGTCTGGCCCTCCCCACAGCTTTCTCCATCAGGAGGAACAGATATTTATTACAACGACGGATATGTTGGAATTGGAACAAATGTTCCTAGAGCTGAATTAACAATTGGAGATATTAATCCAATACTATTCATGTCTGATCATCCAACAATAAGCTTTAATGCATATTATGAAGGCAATGAATTTAAAGTAGCCACAGGAGGTATGTACACTGGGCTTATATCCATGGACCCAAATAACGGACTAATGAGATTCTACACAGGCGGTAATGCTGCCTCCGGAGAAAGTGCAGGAACAACTCCAAAATTTGTAATTGACAACGGTGGAAATGTCGGAATTGGAACAACAACTCCAGGGTACTGGAGTGTTCAATCAGGTCTTGGTAAAGATCCTCCTAGCTCAGTTCTAACAATAGAGGGAGTAAATCGTTCAGCGCTAGAATTGGTTGGAAGTCGATCCGAGGAAGAAGAGAACCATGGACTGGGAAGTGTTGCTTGGGTTAATACAGAATCTACATTAGAGGACAAACGAGTTGTTTCAATAACAGGAAGAAGGGGAGATACAAATAGAGCTGGTATATTGCGTATATATACTCGTAACCCAACAGGTGATGATTGGAGTCTAGGAATAAATCAAGATTCAAATGGAAACATCGGAATAAAAACAGATACTCCTGGTGATATTTTACATGTTTATGGTGGAGATTCTAATTATAATAACCCTGCTTATACCATTGGAACTAATACAGATGTTATTATTGAAGATGATTCTCATACTGGAATACAATTTTTATCTCCATCTGATAAATCGAGTATGTTATATTTTGGTGATCAAGATAGTGCAATTGCCGGAGTAATTCAATATAATCACCTAACTGACGGAATGTATTTTTATACAGATTCTGCTCCAAAATTAGTAATTGGTAAAGCTGGGGATGTAACAATTGATAACTTAAAAGCTAGTGATACTCGAGATTATGTGTGTGTTGATTCAAATGGGAAGCTGGAAGCAAGTAATGTTGCATGTGAATAGACCTATTAAATGATTAAAATCACTTCTCCAAACAATTTACGCAATTTCTGAACTTGTGGTTAAATTTATCCCTAAATTCCTAATACCCTCTTCATCGCCCTTAGTTGGCAAATGAGTAATATGCATCTCAGAGTTTTTCAACAAAGGAATTTTCTCAATACATTTTTGAGCACTAGGATTAATTCCAGCAGAAATAGCCAAAGCCGTTAAATACTCACTAACATCTAGGCTCGTATCACTACTCCCAAAACTCTTTTTCATCTCTACTATGCCCTGAATTAAACCCTCTGGAATCAAATGAATCTCATAAGGTATATTCGCCAACTCTTTAAGAGTATTAATAATTGCTGCGGATTCCGCATGTAAAAACACAGAATTTTTACCAGTAATTATTCTACCATCTCCAAGCTCAATAGCCGCACCACAATAAAAACCACTATTTCCATTTCCAGATAAAGTGCTCTCCTCCAGAACTATTTTTGAAGCATCCACCGTTTTTCTATCATTTTCAACTAAATTCAATTTCTGCATTAATTTTTCAATTCTATATATAGTGTCATTATCTACAATTCCAAAAAGCCTTTCCTTCTTATACCTAAAGTATCTTCTTATAATCTCTTGCTTTGCAGCCTCTTGAACAACAGCATCATCAAAAATACCATCTTTCGCTCGACTTACCCCCATATCTGTAGGAGATTTGTATTCCGAATTTCCCATCTTTTTTAAAATACTAACAAGAATCGGAAAATTCTCTATATCACGATTATAATTTATCGAAGAAATATTGTAAGCCTCTAAGTGAAATGGATCAACCATATTAATGTCACCAATATCCGCCGTTGCCGCTTCATAAGCTATGTTAATTGGATGCTCTATCGGCAAATTCCAAATAGGAAAAGTTTCAAATTTTGCAAAACCTGATTTAATTTCTTTTTTTGAATCATGATACATTTGAGAAAGACAAAAAGACATCTTTCCGCTACCCGGAGCAACACCAGTAACAACAACTATTGGCTTACTTGTCTCAACATAAGGATTCTCACCATAACCTTCCTCGCTCACAATTTTTTCAACATCAGCAGGATATCCATCAATCTCTTTTTGCAAATAGCTTCTTACTCCCATATTTCTCAAAAATTCCTGAAACTTAAGTGCTTTTTTCTCTCCAGCAAACCTATTAATAATAACTGAAGTTACATCCAAGCCAAATGAACGTAAATCCCCTACACTTTTCAAAACCATTTCCTCATAGGTTAAATTAAAGTCACCTCTAATTCTTCTGTTTTCAATATCTTTTGCAGAAATACAAAAAACAATTTCAGAACTATCCTTTATCATCTGCAACATTCTTATCTTTGTATTAGGCTCATATCCCGGCAAAACCCTCATAGCATGAAAATCATCACAAATTTTACCCCCAAATTCTAAATACAACTTATCAAACCCCTCAACCCTATTCAAAATCTCCCTAGACTGTATCTCAAGATACTTATCACAATCAAACCCCTTTTTATTAAACATAGGAAATAAACACAAATTTAATTTATAAGTATTATCGCATTTCTTAATATACTTTAAACAATTGTCGACGAGAAACTAAGCTATATTATCTTTCTCAATTAAAGCCCTACTTCAATTCTTTTAAAAAATTATTTACATAAGTAAAATCACAGTCTCCAGTTAAAACAACATCAAAATTTTTCTTATATTCTTCTAAACTATCTTCAACATTTTCATTCAAAAATCCGACCTTTAATAAATTATCACAATCAAACCCTTCAATCATTCCAGCATCACCAATCTGATCACCTAAAAGTAAAACATTTTTTTTATTTTTTATTTTATCATAAATATCCATACCCCTCAAAACAACCTCCGTTTTATTAAACGTATGAACAATCGGTTCTTTAATTGCAACAACATTTCCATTATCGTCAAAAACATACCTATTGCCAATAACATAAATATTAGAAAAATCCAACTTATCCTTCTCTAAAAATGTCTCAATCATGTCTCCAGGACCAGCCGAAATAAAAACCACAGGAACCTTTTTTTTATGGAGTAATCTCATAAATTCCAGAACACCTTCTCTGAATTCTAAGGGGTTCTCTGCAGCAACCTTATTGATTAAATCTTTATCTAAACCAGATCTCGCAATAAGCCCAAAATGCTCACTCCACCACTCATACATTTTATCTTTCTTTTCGTCCAAAGAAATACTAGCATCAATTTCTATAGGGTGATAAACATCAAACAATCTATGTGCCTCATCAAAATATTTTTGTCCAAGATATTCCGAATTAGTCCTCAGTTTAGAAATAACAGTAGGTGTCTTCTTGCCAGTTTTATCCAACCCATAAGTAACAGTTCTATCAAAATCAGCAAGAATATGCAAATTTTCAAAACCTCCTTCAATAAAACTTTTCCTTAACTCTTCAAATTTTTCAGGATTCGAAATAACAATATGTTTTTCCATTTTTTCAACCTACGGCGTAATCCTATCCCTATCTCTAGGAAACAAAGTTACTTCACGAATATTTGATAAATTCAAAAGAAGCATAGTTATTCTTTCAAGTCCCATTCCCCAACCTGCATGCGGTGGAGCACCAAACCTAAAGCTATCAATATAGCTCTTAAAATCCTTAGGCTTCAAATCTCTCTCAATAAGTTGTTTCTCTAAAATTTCTGGGATATGAACACGCTGTCCACCCGAAGTAATCTCAATTCCTTTGTAAATAGCATCAAAACCATGTGAAAGCTCTTTCCCCTTAGGCATAATATAAAACGTCTTACCTTTTATCGGCCAATCATGCACAAAAACAACAGTATCCGGATAAAGTTCTCCCAATTTTTTCTCAGCCTCTAATGTCAAGTCATCATCTCCCATTTGAACCTTCTCCTTCTTCATAACCTTAACAACTTCAGCAAAAGTCATATATTTGTCCTTAGGCACCTTCAATTTAACATCCAAAATTTTCAACTCCTCAGAATTCACCTCAATTACTTTTTTAATAATATAACAAAGAGATTTATACATAACATCCATCACAACGAACTCATCAGCAAACGCCATCTCAAAATCAAGCTGCCTTGCCTCATTCAAATGTCTAATGGTATTATGCTTCTCAGCTCTCCAAACCGTAAAAATACTAAACACTTTCTCCATCGAACACGCAACCATCTGTTTATACAACTGACAGCTCTGAGATAAATATATTTCTTTATCAAAATATTTCGCCTTAAACAACTCAGTTCCACCCTCGGAACTCGAACCAATTATCGAAGGAAAAACAGCTTCCATTGCCCCAGCTTCATTGACCATAAATTCTCTAAACGCCTGCATAATAGTAGACTCAATCTTAAAAATAGCCTGAATTTTCTTTCTGTGTAAATCTAAAAACCTATAGTCAAGTCTCTTAGGCAACTCTGTTTTTGAAAAATCACTCACATCAATAGGAATATCATTAGCAGAAGCAAGTTCAATTATTTTTTTTGGTATTATCTCTTTTCCACCTGGAGCTTGCTTGGAATCTTTAATCTCTCCTTTAATATAAAGAACACTCTCACGAGAAAATTTGTCCAAAGAAGAAAAAATCTCAGAACTTACGGCCTTATTAAAAGCAGTTACTTGAATCTCGCCACTCAAATCCCTTAAAACTAAAAATTTTATCTTACCAAGCGCACGAGTATCATAAACCCATCCAGCAATCTCAACACTCGAACCCTCTTTTTTTGAAAAAACATCTTTTACACTAGTTCTACTTTTTTGAAATTTAACCAAGTCTATTTTATTTTCCATATAATAATATTAACAAAAGCGTATTTAAGGTTTATGATAGATAACAGGCCAAAACCCTTACGGAATCTTTCTATAAATAGTACTATCCATCATCCAATCAACCATAAGCAAAATAAGTGCAAGAAAAAGCAAAGGAAAAACTAAATCAATAGGATTCTTTCCATATGGAGGATTCTTAATTAATTCCTCATAAACTCCAACTAAATCTTCCTCACTTGTAACATAAAAATAATTACCTGAAGTCAAATTAGCAATTCTACTCAAAGAATCTTCATCAACGCCCAAAATATCATCTTCTAAATCCTCCGACCCAATACCAATAGCATGTACCACCACTTGATAAGAATTTGCATACAAAATTGCAGCATCATCAGAAATTCCAATATTTGAACGGCCATCAGTTAAAAGAAGTATTGCTCTAGATTTTTTACTTGGAATCAAAATATTTGTAGCAGTCATAATAGCATTTCCCAAATCAGTGCCCCCAACAGCACTAAGCTTCATATTAGCAATAGAATTCTTCACAGCACTTTTTTCCGGAGTTACAACTTGCTCAATATAACTCGTACCAGAGAAACTCAAAACCCCAACACTAGAAGTAAGAGGCAAATCATCAACAAAATTCGTCGCAGCTATCTTAACCGCTTCAAGCCTATTCGGCTGGAAGTCATTAGCAATAGACATACTCGAAGAAGAATCAATCGCTATGACATAATCTTTATTTGCAGATTCCCCATAATACCACAAAGTCATTCCGGAAATGGAAAGAATAATACAAATAAGAGCTAAAATCCTAACAATCAAAACAGGTATATTAAAAGTCTCTCCCACCTTATCAGCAACTCTAGACAAGGCAACAAAATTTGCAAACTTAACTGCCATAGCTCTAGAATATTTTATTGAAACAAAATATAAAACAATATAAATCGGAATTGAAACTAATCCCCAAAGATAAATAGGATTTGCAAAAGTAATTTCCATTTTATTTCCACTTAGCCTCCCTCATTTTAAAGAACATAACCAAACTCTCTATAAAAGGTTTATTAGTTTTTAAGGATAAAAAATCTCCCCCAGATTGTCTAAATAACTTCTCAACACTTGAATTTATATGTTTGGCCTCAGAGCTATAAAGATTACCAATTTTTTTTGGATCAATTAACATTCTCTCTTCAGTTACCGGGTCTTGAACCAAAACCTGCCCCATCCCCTCAGGCAATTCTAAATCAGTTGGATCCTGAATAGACATTCCAATTAAATCAAATTTTTTACCCGCAAGTTTTAACGAATTATGATAATCAGAATCTCCAATAAAATCAGAAATAATTATTACAAGTGACCCACGGTCAATTCTCTTTAGAGCATAATCTAGCCCTTCTTCTAAATTTGAATTTCCACCATAAAAAGAAAGATTACTTAATGCTTCTGAAATAATCTGAAAATGCCCCATTCCATTACTAGGTTGCAATTCCTTAGAAATTTTATCATTCACCATCAAAAGCCCAACACGATCTCCAGATTTTAAAACAACATGAGAAAAAGATGCAACAAGCTCAGCAGCATACTCACACTTTAATTTTGCAGTAGACCCAACAAGCATCTTTGAAGAAACATCTAATATAAAAACCACATTTAAATTTCTCTCTTCGACAAACTCTTTAACCATTAATTTTCTAACCCTACTACTGGTCTTCCAATCAATTCTTGAAGCATCATCGCTAGGAGTGTACTGTCTAAAATTTGCGAATTCCAAACCCTGCCCTTTAAAAACACTAGCATAATTTCCAATAAAATTTGTATTTACCAATCCCTTTACAACCAAATTGAGTCTTTGTAAAGAAGGAGCTATATCTATTTTTAATTTAGGCATTTTATTATGACACCTTTGTTAGAATTTCATCAATAATATCGTCCGTACTAATATTTTCAGCCTGACCTTGATAATTTAAAATAATCCTATGTCTCAAAACATCATGCGCTATATTTTTTATGTTCTTCGGAGTGATATAACCTTTTCCATTAAGTAACGCATCCGCCTTCGCAGCAATGGTAAGCCCAATAGAAGCCCTAGGAGAACATCCCCACTCGATATATTTTCCAAGCTTAATATCATAATCTTTTGGTTTTCTTGTTGCGTTAACAATTTGAACTACATATCTTTTAATTTTAGGAGAAGACATAATATCACGAGTAGCAGCCTGCATTTTTTCAATTTTCTCTGGAGAAACAATTGGCTTAATTTGATATTCTTCAAATTTCCTCAAAGAAATATTTTGATCTATAATTTTTTCTTCATGTTCTGTAGAAGTATAACCCATTTTCAATTTAAATAAGAATCTATCAACTTGTGCCTCAGGCAGAGGATAAGTACCAGAACTCTCCAATGGATTATTATTTGCCATAATAAAAAAAGGCGAAGGAAGAGCATGAGTTTCCTTTCCAATAGTTACCTGTTTTTCCTGCATTGCTTCCAACATAGCTGATTGCGTTTTCGGAGGTGCACGATTAATTTCATCTCCAATTATAAAATTAGCAAAGATTGGCCCCTTAACTGTAATAAACTCTCGCTTATGCTCATCATAAGTTGTAACACCAGTTATATCTGTTGGTAACAAATCTACCGTAAACTGAATCCTAGAGAACGCACATCCGCTAGCCTCAGACAAACTACGAATAAGAAGAGTTTTTGCAACACCAGGAACACCCTCAATTACCACATGGCCATTAGCCAAAATTCCCCTCAAAATTCCATGAACAACCTCATCGTGACCAACAACAACCCTAGCAACCTCATCCTTAATGCTCTGCAACTCCTTTACATAAATATCCAACTCTTCTTGACTTACCTTTAAAGTAGGATTCGTAGAAATACCCTTCTTTGCATCACTTTTTACACTTCCTCTTTTATCTTCCTTTCCACCCTTCTTCACATTTTCAACCTGTTTGACCAAATGAGATTTATTTAAATTATGCTTATGTCCAGTTTTTGACACAACTAATTTTTGTTTTTTCTTGTCCAAACTCATCTCTTTTTTTAGTTGAGACTTTAGAACCTTTATTTTAGTTATTTTTTTATTCATCTTGCCTGAATCAGTTTTCTTTTTTATTTTCTTTTTTAGAACTTTTACTTTTATTGGCTTTTGTTTTTTCTTGTCCAAACTCATCTCTTTTTTTAGTTGAGACCTTGAGGCTTTTACTTTTATTGGCTTTTGTTTTTTCTTGTCCAAACTCATCTCTTTTTTTAGTTGAGACCTTGAGGCTTTTACTTTTATTGGCTTTTGTTTTTTCTTGTCCAAACTCATCTCTTTTTTTAGTTGAGACCTTGAGGCTTTTACTTTTATAGGTTTTTGTTTTTTCTTATCAAGACTCATCTCTTTTTTTAATTGAATTCTAGAAATCCCAACTGCAGAATTTTTTTTACGAACACCCCCTTTTACATAAGACTTTCTTTTAACACTTTTCTTCTTAACAACCCCTTCCACTTTCCTCTTTTTTTTATGAACAACTTTTTTTGGACGAAATTTTTTCTTAACACTTTTCTTCTTGTGTTTCTCAGAAACACTTTTTGACATACCCTTTTTTCCACTAGGAGCAACGCCACCAAATATGTTACTCACTGCTCTTTTAAAAAAACTATCACCTTCTCTTAACGACATATCCTAAATACGAAAAAATCGAATATAAACCTTCCCCTACATTATAAAATGACAACAAACAACACGTTCAACAAATAAGTTTATAAATTTAAAACAACAAAATATAATATGAAATTTTTTAAAAACTTATTCAAGAAAAAAAAATACACAAAAGAAAATAAAAATAAAAAACTAAGAAATCATACAATATACAAATTAAATAAAATAAAGAAAAAAAGATTTTCTAAAAAAACAATAAACGAAACCAACCTTGTATTTAGAATTTTTCTAAAAAAGAAATTTGGTATAAAGCCAAATTTAACAAATGAAGAAGTAATAATGGAGATAAATGGCTCCAAATTAAAAAAGAAAGAAAGAGATAAAATAAATTATATTATAAACACCATAAATGAAATAGAATTTGGTGGAAAAGTTCAATCTAAAAAAATAAACGACAACCTAACAAAAAATATAAAAGAAATTATAACAGAATTATAAGCCCTACTTCCTCTTTTCTCTCCAATAATACAACACTCTACGCATAATAAAAAATAAAATAATAGCAAAGATAAAAATAATAAATATCACTATCCATCCGAGAATACTACGATATCTCCTACTGCCCTCACTATCCTCGGCCACATCATCTTCCTCATAATGAGGACTTTTGAAAATATCTTCTACTATACGCCCAATTTCTTCCACGACCTGATTCTCTAAAATATTGCTAATTATACTATCATTAGTTGCAATTTCTGCAGAAACGCTCGTACCGCCACCTCCTCCTCCGCCACCACCACCCGTAGCTGAACACACCCCACAATCATCTGAACAAGTTGAACAATCTTCACCTCCATTACAAATATCATCACCACATCCAATTACTTCATAAGAACTAAAAGAACTTACATCAAACGAAGCTACTCCATTTTCAAATGTCAAGTTAGAACAATAATCTCCACACAAAACACCATCCCTCAAAATAACTGGATTCGTATAAGTCACATTGTACAACCAAATTCTTGCACTTTTATTAAAGCTAGAATAGTTATAAGAGTCTATCTCCAATCTGTTCTTTCTAGTTTTCATAATTTTTGTAAAATTCATATCAAATTCAATTGGCAAATTTTCCCTAAAACACACTTTTCCTTCCGTCGATCTTTCAAGACATACATCTTTTATACTACACCAATCAGTATTATTCAACCCAGAAAAATTCATCGTGGCCCCATCAAGTCCCTCCTTAATAATTTTTGGAGGTATACAAGAATCATCAGATATATTATTACAATTATTATCTATACAATTGCACACTTCGACCGCTCCAGGATTTATTCTCATATTAAAATCATTACAATCAGCCTCCCCACAACCGGCTAAAGATTGATTAAATCCATCCAAATCCTTGTCTATACAAGCAGACGCTTCATTCATACAACTACTACTACAATCATCTCCACTAATAGTATTACCATCGTCACATTGCTCTCCTGTTTCAACAACAGAGTTGCCGCATTCTGATAAATAACTATCATACAATTCACTCACTTCTTCATCACTCAAAACTTGGGCATAGACTCTAACATCATCTATTGAGCCATTAAAATATTTACCAAGAACACGGGTGCCTGCTCCAATTGAAGTATACCTAGTAGTTGGTGCATCATGAATTTTTCCAAATCCTGAATCAGAAATTGAAACACAATTTGTAACATTCATACACAATGATAAATTTGTTCCATCCCATCTTGCAACAATAAAATGCCATTCATTTGTACTCCACTGATTTGAACCAAAACTTGCTTGAATGTTAACTGTGCCATTACTTATTTTTATTATAGGTCTTGGTGCAGTTGTACTATATCTAAAGTCTACAGCCGTTGATGAAGAGCCTGTATGAATCCCTCCTCTTGCAAATATGGTCTGTTGACTTTGAACCACATCTTTTGAATTAACCCAAGCACTAATTGTAAATCCATCAAATTTAGAAAAATTAAATTCATCTCCCGAACCTAAATCAATATAATCACTGTTACCATTAAACTCATAAGCACCAGAACCATAAGGTCCTCCTATTGAATTATGTACAGCTCCGACAACTGCCCCATCATTTTCATCTCCACTTATATCATTTGCATAAGTATCATTGGAACCATCACTATCAAAAGGGAGATGCAGAATCAAAGAATCCTCTCCTGGAGAAGAAACACAATCTGGAATTGCAGTATTTATGCAGGCATTTCCTGTACAAACATCTTTTGTGCAAGACAATTTATCATCACATAAAACATCACTAGGAATATTTGCAATAGAATCCATCTTCTCGTTACAGGTATCAACTGTACAAGAAACATTATCATCATCAGGGGATACTCCTGCAACACATGCTTGGGCAACACACGTTTCAACCCCATTGCAAAATAAGCCATCATTACATTCGCTATCATTTGAACATACTACATAACCACTATATGTATCCCACATTTCTTCAGTAAATATATCCACTTGTCTATATTCCGAAATCACACCTGGTTCTGTAGCTTCTTTTGTTACTTCCATATATCTAGATTGATAATCAAATAGGGCGTCATGATTCCAAAGCTCTTTAGCATCCATAAAAATTGCTCCAAGAACATATCCTGCTCTAAATCTATTTGTACAGCACTGCCTATAAACTGCATCCCAATTTTTTCCATCTTGAATAGTAGTCGAATAATGTGCTATCCCCCATTCAGCAAGACCAATATCATCTTCTGTATACTCAACATAATCATATTTAGTATTATTAAATTGATATACCTTAGATCCTGCACCATGACCATAGAAAAACTCACTAGCAATTTTATATTGCACTGTTCCAGTTAGATCAGTATCTCCTCTATATGGACTTTTCAAAGTTAATTGAGTACCACTATCAATAGATAAAATATGGTAAGGTTTGCCCTCTGGGCTATAAGCTTCAGAATCATTTACAACTCCAAAAAATGGATCACGGAGAGGATCATTAATTGAATTAAGAATTTCTGAAGATATATTCCAAGTAGTACCAACACCTTCTACAATTGCACTACCTTGTGTTACCTTAACATTTCCTATTTCATAAAAAATACCATAATGGTTATTTAAGGAATAAGGTTGAGTATATACATCATCAGATGTGATATAAAATGTCTGGTCATCTTCTGCAAAATTAACATAACCAGGAGGGGGATTTCCAGGTCCATATCCATCAGTATAAAGGTAATCTCCTGAAACATTTCCAATACTTTTCATATCAACATCATCAAGCATTATTCCTGCAAATAAAATTGGCCATTTATTTCCACTATTGTGCCCACCATTACCAGATCTATGACCTTCTCCTCCAGTTTGAACAATCCCAAAGTGATCAATTCCAACCTGAGCAAGACGAATAACAAGTGTTTCCTTATATACATCATTACTTCCATAATCACCAAAATCATCTTCCCCACTAAAATTAAGATTTAACATTAACGCAGCCATGCCAACCAATTCAGACATGGTAGCACTATAATCAGGCAAGTTATTATATGGGTGAATGCCCTGTTGAGACGGACCTGCAATATGGTCTAACCACACTCTTTCAAATGCACGCTCTACTGATGTACTAGGCATTAGTATATTATAATCATTAAATTGTTCATCTCCTGGTTGCTGTTTTAATCTATGCGTACTAGCTACAGGATCAAGCTCCAGTAATGATGAATAATCCAGCTGATTTTTATTAAATTTAATAGTTTTATTATTTCCAGAATAAGGGGGTCTAAAACTTCCTTCTAATGGTGTTACAGATAATGAAGTCAATACTGCAGCATCCATTAGTCGCCCTCTACGTGGACGAGATTGAGTTGGACTCCAATCTTCAGAAACGCTTCTTGTTGAAATTAAAGATTCTGATTGTTGTAAAATATACGGGAAAGAAACCACCTTTGTCTCATCAAATTTATCTGCTCTTCCATCATAGGCTTGAACATCATCGCCCGCAACAGGATTAACCATAGAACCATGCCTATAAGAATCATTAATTTCTATTGTTGCAGGATCAATCTTAGTAATATTAACAGGCCCTACAACCCAATAATCCCCATTAACAAAAGTTCCATACTCATAACACTTATCAAATGTCCAGGTGATATTGTATTGTGATATATTATTTGTACAAGCAGAACTACTACCTTGCCAAGGTGGAGCTCCTAATCCATAATATCCCCTATCTCCCGGAATTACTAATCCTTCAGTAAAATTAGTACCACATGATTGTGCACCAAAAGGTGTTTTATTAGGATCTCCAGCATATGCCGGCCATAAATTTATGTAATGATTATTTATAAAATCAATACCAGTATCTTCGCAAACAGGGGATGTAGAACCTGAAACAGCTTCTGGGTCACCAATATTAATCCATTGAAAAACATTATTTGATATTTTTACATTCGTACTTCCATAAAAACCAGAAACTCCAAGAGCAGTATCTGAGAATACTATATAAAAACTAGTCCCAGTAAAAGTATTATGTTTAAATACAAAATGATCTGTTAATGTCCTCCACTGATTCTGATTAGGATAACCTCCTAAGTGTAAATAATTATTAACAAACGCTATATTGTTGTGTTCAAGAGTTCTAGAAAGGAATCCCTGAACAGGACTACTATCATCCAAATAAAGGCCATAAACAATTACATTATCTTCTGTTCCAGGAGTTCTTTCTTGCCAAACATCATTATGATTTACTGTGCCATGAGGGTTGATTGCAGAAACTCTTGAATTTATTACAAACAGTGCTCCTGGAAAAGCATCATTACTAATTTCATCAGCTACTACATTTCGTGCCAAGGAAACTGTAGTAAACCCATTAGTTGTATTAAAAATAGTAGAGTCTGTCGCATAAACACCTGTCCACCAAGCAGAGCTCCAATAAGCCAATGGATCATTTGGACCACCACCATTTAAATAAACATTATCTATCCATAAATAATCCTCTAAATTAGTTGAAGTAAGCAATGGGGCCATAAGAGTTATATTATAAAGATTAACAAGTTTAGTATACATTCCACTATTAGCAGAACCTACAGGGGAAATAATTTTTACATTTTCTCGTGAAACCCCTGGAGCAGGCATAATTGTTACCCAACGGTTTGTTGTATCGGGAGTAAAAGCACCATTAGGCCGAGCATATTCATAATCTCCAGCAGATAAATAAACTCTTGCACCATCCGCAGAACCATAATTAGTAAAAACATCCTGCAAAGCAAAATACATGGTTGCAAAAGGAAGGCCGGAACTTCCATCGCCAGTTGTATCATTACCATTAACTGAATCAACCCAAACAATTGGTTCTGACAAAGTTCCTAAAGAATTTGCATTCAAAAAAAGAGAATGATATCCGTTAAGTTTAGCTGGTTCAAGCTCGCCCTGCAAAACAAGTGGAGTTCCAATAATAGGATAGGCAGTTGCAACAACTTCAATTAAGCCATCATTAAAATCATCTGCATCAAGAGTAATCCAATATTCATATACATTAGTTCTCGGATTAAGTGTCATCTCATTAACAGAAACAGATTGTGCCCCTGCAATTGTTGTATAATTAAATTCAACTCTAGCTATCTCATCTTTATGAAATGCAACAACTCCAACTTCAAAAGTATCATTAAAAGTCTGGAATGGAACAACATCCCATCTTGCAATTGCTTTTGGTAAACTTATCTCACCCACACCCTCACTCACTTCCAACAACCCCCCCGAAGAAGTTACACTAACACTACCATCACTAACCAAAGTTGCTATAAAATAATACTCAGGCGGATCACCTATCCCCAAAAGACCATCAGGCTGATATTCTGTAACCCATGTCTGCGTTGCACTATTTCCAATAAAACTTACATTGACTGGATGTACGCTTACATTTTCATCAGTGCCAAATAAATCATCCTCATATACCTCAAAACTCACCTCTTCTCCCGCACAATTACTTCCATTAACACTAAGTGTAATAACCTCTCCTTCTGTTGCATTCAACGTCGACCAATTAGCACTATCCAAATTACAAGCAGAAGCAACCCCATATTCAACACAAGGCAATGCTCCAGCCCAAGCGGTTCCATCCACACATACAGGACTGGACATAAGTGGACGATAACCTTCATTAAGATTTAACCTATGCATTGCTGCTGAATAATTAGAATTTATAAAAAAATCATTTTCAAACACATCATTAAACCCACTGGTTGTTGCAATAATTGTATTATCATGTGATGCTAAAAACCCAGCACCACCATAATCATTTACAGAATATATATAATTATAATTCTCATAATAATCATTTAATCCATCTAAATCACTTTGATGTTCATCAAAAATAACTACACCAACAATTATATTATTATAAATTTCAAGTCCAGAACAATTTGCAGGACCACTAGGAATAGTTTCATACCAGCCATATGGTCTAATATGAACTACAGAATAATAATAAGTTGCCCCAGAACCAGTATCATGCCATCCAATAATAGTATTATTTCTAAAAATCACACTCCCATTATCACTAACATCCCAAAGTCTTACAGCATATTGATTTGCATTATCATAAACTAAATTATTTTCAATTAGTATATCACTGTAACCAACTCCAGGTTCTCCACTATTGGAATATACTCCAATTCCTGCTGTACTTCCAGTAGCATGAATAGTATTGTTCCTTATGGTTACATTCGTTGCCTTTATTGCAATCCCACTGGCATGAGACATATCGTAGCCTGTAAAAAATGAATAATAATCATGAATGTGATTATTTTCAACTAAAACATGGCCGTTTGAACCTGAATTAAGTGCTTGCACTTTCACTTGAGAATTAGAAGTATTGTATACATGATTATTTTTAATAACCCATTCACCATTTTTACTCCCAATATAACAAGCAATTTGAATTCCTCTTTGAAGATTATAAATTTCATTATTTTCTATAGTAATATCATCCATCAAATTATCAACAGCACCAGCTCTAAAATTATATCCTGAAGAAAGAGAATCAAAACCACTAGAATCATTTCCAACTATACTACTATAATTTGTATTCCAAACTCCGGCAACATCTAAATTAATAAACCTTAAGTTTTTTGCAGTGGCAACTTCTATTGCAGTTGTTCCATTTTTTGGTCTAAAATTTATATTATTAAATTCTAAATAAAGTCTATTATTCACAAGATACAAGTTTTCAATTACTGGTTCATGTCCATCATCTGCAATGTAAGTAATCTTATCATCCCAACTTGTTGCAGCAGGTGTTGCATAACGTATCTCAAGATATCCATAATTTCCGTCCCTTATTTTAACCGTATCTCCAAATTCAACCTTTATTGGATCATTATAATTAGCAAGTGCTCTTGTAATACTACACCAAGGTTGTTGAGAAGTTCCAGGATTATTGTTATCACAATTTAGATCGTCTTTAGAGACGTAATAAGTATTTCCACCAGCTTCATTCATACAACTACTACTACAATCATCTCCACTAATAGTATTACCATCATCACATTGTTCTCCTGATTCAGTTATGTTGTTACCGCAAACAGGATTATTACTACAAACTCCCGTCTCTCCCGCATAATCATTCTCAAACAATAAACTCATGTTATCAGCTATAAAGTAGTTTCCACTTCCACTCTCAGGCACACTAAACCCTATACTTCCATTTGTTGAATGAGGAATTGAGTCAACAAAATTCCTAATATGTGTTCCATTCTTTATAATTTGAATATTTAAGTTTTCATCATAACTAACATCAATAGAATAGTTTGCATCAACACCACCCCAAGCAAGTTGTGTATTATTTCCAGTTCCAATAATAGTATTAGTTACTCCATTTTCAATTTTCTCCAAATTTCCGCCATTCCCAGATAATTTAATTATATAATAATTTAAAGAATCTTTATAGTTTACAACAATTCCTGAATAAGTATATTTATGACCTGCAATTAAATTTAATGTATAATTAGTCCATTCATTTCTACCTTTGCTTGAAATTATTAATTTTTCAGGTTCACCTGCATTAATTCTCAAGTGTCTATCATAATATTCCCAATGAGTACTTGTTTCAAGTCCCGCACTGCCAGTAATATTTTCAAAAGATATTCCTCCATTGATTTCTTGAGAAATATTATCTCTAATTTCAAAGTCTTCATAGAAACTAAAATCTGCATCACATGCATCACCAATACTATCATAGTCTCTATCGCTTTGATCAGCATTACAATCAAGAGGACAATTATCTTCACAATCATTCACTCCATCTAAGTCTCCATCAGTATAATAACTGTCATGCATTACACCATCACAATTATCATCAAACTCTTCTGATTTTGTACAGATTTCTGTTGCATCAGGATTTATATCTGCGTTATTATCATCGCAGTCATAATTAACATCATCAGTATCACACATCCAACCATAATAATAATCTCCATCTACATCCCTTTCACATTGACCACCACAATCAATTTCTTCTTCATCAAAGTCTTGAACTCCATTTGAACAATATGAATATCTATATTCATCCCATAATTCATTAGTTAATGTAGTGCCATAACTATGATATCCTTTATATTCTGCATGTAAAGCTGGATATCTTCCAATTCCATCAGTTGCATCTAAATCATTAATACATTCTCCTGGATTTGCTGGATCAGGACCATAAGTGATTTGCCAGAATTCTGGATTTTTCTCACAAATGCCATTTAGGCCGCAATCATTTAAATCTTTACATACATTACCTTCAAATTGACTTCCAATAGCGCAGATCCCCCCTCCACAAATTTCTGTTTCACAAGTAGACAGATTTGCAAAAGTACAAATCTCTAAATCATCTGATCCACCAATACATCTTCCCATAATTGGTGCACATGGATCAGGTTGAGTCCATAATCCATTATTCATCCTTCTATCAGTATATTTTAATAAGTTGTCTTTGTAGGACCAATGTTCTGCAAGTTCTGGCATCATATACATAGATATTGAATTTGATTTCCAAGTTGCAAGTGCAATAAGAGCATAAACTAATCCAGGTTGACAACCTCCATCTATCCACTTGTATGGATCTAAAATTGTTTTAGAACCAGCTATGCCATCACATCCAAAAATTAACTTTTCCCAGTATACAACTTCTTGTTCATTAGGTTGACCATATAAATATTTTTGAGCATTTGCTGCATAATATACATCTGAATTTTCTTGGAAATCATATAATTGAGAACTATTAATTGCATTTAATATTTCTGAATCATTAAACATTACTCCTGTGAATGTGAGTGGTAACTTTCGCCCAACACTATGTCCTCCATTTGATACCCATCCCCCTCCATTATTATATATAGACCATAAATCAAGACCTGTTTGTAAATAATTTATTAAAAGTGGAGTTTTTTCTTCAAGACTGGCATTTAACATTAATGTTTGTGCTCCAATTGAAGTTTGAATAGATATTTCTGCACCATAATCCCATAAATTTAAATCTGGATGAATTATCCTTCCCATCCATTCATATATGTGATCTAAATAGACTCTTTCAAAATAAGGCATAATTTCATTAATCGATTTTGCTGCAGGAACAGAATCATAACTTGGAAGTAGATTTGTATTAACATCATCAAATTTGTAAATCTTTTTTGTATTTCCAAAATAACCAGGTCTAAAAGAATTTTCTGGAGGAACTGAATCAAGAATAGTTAGTACAGCAGCAGTTGAGAGTTTACAATTATGAATACTATTGTGAGTACATCTTGGGTCTAGATTATCAATCTCTTTTGAAACAGTCTTTACAATTGATGAATTTACAGTTGCATTATAAGGGAATGTTCGTTGCATTGATATATTAAAAAAAGAAATTCTAGAATCATATGAAACAGTATTAATATTGGTAGGGTTAACATCCCATCCATGATGATACCTTTGATATTCGCATGTTCCTGCATTGCATGCATTATGATATAGACTAGAATATTCATCACACTGATCATCATTTGAACAAGATGTAACTGTTGAGATTATTTCTGGAGTGAAATTGGGAGTAATGTTTGTAATTGTTACATTACCTTCTGGTGTATCCGGAACTACCCAGTAATCCCCATTTACAAAAGTTCCATATTCATAGCATTTGTCAAATGTCCAGGTTATGTTGTATTGTGATATATTATTAGCAAAATTTTCAGAACATGCAACAACGCCTTCATTCAAACAAACACTACTACATCCATCTAAACTAGCAGTATTACCGTCGTCACACTCTTCCCATGATTCAATTATGCTATTACCGCATAAATCACCCTCATAAATCTCCAAAATTTCACTACTATTCAACCCTCGACTATAAATTCTAACTTCATCCATTGTGCCATTAAATGAATCATCCCACTGATGACCTCCAATAGTAAACTTAGTGGCTGAAGAATCTGTCTTTCCCGCCATGTTTTCCCTAGCAACCTCTACACTATCAAAATATATTACAAGCGAACTACCATTATAAGATAATGCATAATGATGCCAATTCGTATTTGATACGTCGACAATTCCTTCAAAGTTCATTCTATTGCCAGATTCATTAAAAACATATCCATTAATACCATTACTTGGTATGCCAAAATTAAAACTAACCTGCTTATTTATTACAGTTGCATCTGCCGAAAAACCCAATCTCTTCGCCCAAAATGAAACAGTTAACTCCTCAAGATTCTCAAAAGTATCAAGGTCGTCCACCTCTATATATGAATCACTCGTAAGTCCAAATCTTGCCCCTCTGCCAACTATACCTTCTTCATATTCTTCAACACCATTACGAGTTATATCATAATCATTTCCTGAATATCCTGAATCTAAAACATTATCTTCCATCTTCAACCACAACAATAAATCAGTCTGACAAGAGCCAGAATCGCATCCATCAACAGAACAACTTTCACCTGTGCACATAGGATCTTCACATACACTATCATCAAAAACTGTTCCCAAGCAAACTCCAGAAAAACATTGCTCACTACCAGTACACGAATAATCATCTTCACCAGAACAACTACTTTTTTCAGCTGCATTATTCCACTCACATTTTCCACTAGTACAAATTGCATCTTTACAAGTAAATACTGGACAATCGCTACTAATTGAGCAAGAGGAACCAAATTCATAAGCACCTGCGTCAGGAAAATTGTCTCTTTGCGTCCATTCCATATCATAAAATATTCCACTCTTATTTGTTCCAAAATCTATAGCAACAGAATTCAAAGCAAGATGAAAATCACCATAATAATCATATATGTCATTATCAGAATCATAAACATAATCCATATCCACAAACAATGGTGTTTCTGAAGGTCTAAAATTACCAAGATTAGAATCAATAGAATTATTATTTAAAATCAAGTTATTAGCCCCATTCAAATCAAAAACATTATAATCCATCAAATAATTTGGCTCACCAATTCGTTCTCCAATGCCTGATCCAAACCCAAAAATATTATTTCTCACAACAAAATTTGTATTCTTTGTGGGATCATCATCAAACGTTACAGGACTATAATCTGTAACAATAGTATTATGCTCCATCAAAATATTATTATAAACATAATTACCCCTGAACTGTACCAACCATCCATCAACTTTATGATCAAGTATATTATTAATAAATGCCATATTATTCACCCAATTTTGCAACCAGCCTTGAGCATCATTGCCATATGCATTATTATTTCTAATTATTGAATTTTCTGAAAAATCCCATGTCTGAAAAACATCTTTATGAAATCCTGTACCACTAGCTTCTTTTGAAATACCTTCTTCGACAAATCCAAAAGCATTATTTGCACCTCCCTCAACATAAAGATGCTGAACATGGGACGCTCCTGCTTTTACAGTTATTCTGATTTTCCCATCTTCTACAGTTGCATTCAATCCAAGGGCAATACCTGCAGCATCAAACTCCTGATTAAGTGAATTAACTATTTCTTGTGCTGTTGCAGCAGTATTGTCAACTGCCAATGCCCCAATATCACTAAAATTATAACGAACATAATCTGCACCAGGAACATAATCCATATGATAAACAGAAAAATCATTATCCACAGAAACATCAAACGATTCATTATTTTTGCTATCAATATAAACATGCATTTGGAGCGCATCATGAATAACATTATGAGAGATTAATGTATTATTAAAATAATTAAAAGCATCGCCATAAAAAGGCCCTATCTCATTATTTCTTGCTATAACAATACCCCCCGAAGGCAAAGCTATATTCTTTCCTAAGTTAACAAGCTTTGAATTTTCAGCGATGGTATTATGAGTCTTACCCCAAAAATGAACTCCATAATGCAAATTCTTAAATGTAGAACCGCCAATTAAGGTTACATTATCAATCCACAAATAATCTGCGCCCCAACCATAAAGCATTTTTTCTGCTGGATTTCCAGTAAAGTTAACGGTCAAATCTTTTAATTTAACAAAATCACTTTTCCATACATCTGTTTCATTTATTATTGGATTATGTCCATCATCAGGAGTAATCGTTGTGTATTTTGTAAAAACACTAACTACATCAGAAGTATTAAAAGTATAATAACCATTTCTTAATTTAATAGTATCTCCACTTTCTGCAAGATTTAATCCTTCTTTAATGGTTTTTACTGGTTGAGTAGTTGTTCCAGGATTCGCATCATCACCATTAATTGCATCAACATAAATTATATTATATGTTGGACTGTTATCAACCTGAACCATTAATTCTTCAAATAAAGCAACAGACAATCCACAGTTTGGATATCCTGTTGCAGTAATATTATAAGAAGTATCATCAGCATATTCTGTTGTGTCCATAACAAACACATACTCATATTCATTTGTATCTGGATTAATTGTTTCAGTCATTACTGTGTCTGCCAAGACATCATCTACATAAAATGTTATATTCTTTATGCCATTCTGATGATAAGCAACAATGCCAATATTTGTATTTCCAGAAACAGTTGCCCCATTAGGATACGCCCATACCATTATCACTTCCGAATCCTGTCCAAATCCACATTCCTCTCCCATAAATGAACAGCTACTTAATTCACCAATCTCACCAATACAATCATAGCCCGGCTGAAGTTGACAATTCCAATAACAACCATCAGCACCACTAACATTATTACCATCATCACACGCTTCTCCATCTTCAATAATTCCATTTCCACAAATCTCCCCCTCACTAATGCCAATTTCAGTTACTTCCAATAAACCCCCCGAAGAAGTTATATCAATATCACCATCATCCACCAAAGTTGCTACAAAATAATATTCAGGATTTCTGGAAATTCTTAAAAATGAATCATCTTCATACTCTGTCTCCCAACTTATAACAGCACGGCCATCAACAATTTCAATAGGATATAAATTAACATCCATGAAGTCATCAGGAAAAATCCCATCGTCCTCAAAAATTTCAAAATTTACAAATTTTCCATTACAACTTTCATTTGCAAACAAAATCAAATCAACAGTCGTTCCTTCATCAACACTTGTCAAATTCCAAAAAGCATCTGTCAAATCACAAACAACAAGACAACTAATATCTTCATCGCAATCTTTATCTAAACAATCTACCAAAGAATCACTGTCATCATCAACTGAATTATCACAAATTTCATGATCAATTATAATTTCATAGGTTTGGTTAGGTGAATAGGGAACGACCCATTCAATATAATCAATTACAAAATCTTTATTAGAATCAATTGCAGTAAATTCTGTTAATTCTCTAGAATCCGCATTAATCCAAAATAAATTTATTGTATCGGTCTCATTAATAAAAACCAGCGAAGACAAATTAGCAAAAGCTAAAATATCTTCATTACGTAATTCATAAGGCATATAGACTATAACATCCATTTCAAAACTACTAACAAAATATTCTATAACAGTGAGCTCCTCAACTGTATTCTCTTTGACCTCTTCAGCGGCTATAACATCACCAGTTATTTTAGGAAAATCAATTCCAATACCAGAATCAACCTCCAAAGATTCATTAGACATTAAAGCACCAGTTAAATTAGTCGTGGTTGAATTGTTAATGGTTGAATTGTTAATGGTTGAATTAGTGTTAGTAAAATTAGTCGTAGTTGAATTAGTGTTAGTTAAATTAGTCCCGAGATTCGTATTTTCCGAATCCAAAATAATATTGCCAGTAATAGATAAATCATAAAGCATAAAGGCCAATAGCCCAAAAACCACAAAAATACCAATAATCAAAAAAACATTTGAAGATATTTCGACTTTCTGTAAAAATCTTTCTTTATCTAAATTAGTCCCTCTTTTCATAATAGACCAATGACAAAAACATTATATAAATATTTACATATTTTAAAATTAGAATAAAAATGCTTTTAAACCTCTTAAATTTCGCCTAAAATAATTATAATTTCCTAGGCGTCTTTTTCCTCAGAAACTTTCTTCACAGACTTCCCAGATTTCTTAAAAAACCTAGAAAAAAATGACTTTTTAGTTTTCTCGCGTGAACTAACTCCATATCTTTTCTTAAATCTTATCATTGCTATAACAATCAAAAAAGCCACCACCATTAAAATACTTGTCACCATGACCGGGCGCTCCCATTTATTGTTTCTAGCAAAAAGATCTACCACACTCTCTCCAAGACTCTTCGAAGTAACCAAATCCTCACACGCCCGTATAGAATAATCAATAAACTCCTTCGCTTTTTCTGGATTATCGCCAACAATATCCTTCGCCTCAATAATATAATCATTAAACTCTAAACACTCCGGATTCTGCTTAAACAAATCCTCAACCATAACAATTCTTTCTTTAACAAAAGTAGTACTCAAATTATCAACAAGTCTAATAAATATTTTCGCAGTTTCAGAAACCAATGGATTACTAACATTAACAGTTAAGTCTATTTCATATTCACCAGGGAAAGAATGACTTTCAATAATCAAGTTCACCGTATCACTCTCTCCTTTTTTCAAAGTTCCAATCTCATTTCTATCAAAAACAGGACTCAAATCCTGAGTGTTTGAAATAGCAGACAAAACCAAGTCATTCAAATCAACACTATCTGCAGGATTGGTAAGAGTTATTGGCAAAATTATTTTATCAGCCAGCTCCATACTTGCTTTTCCAGGAGTTATAACCTGGAAATTCACATAAACAGGCACCCTGGTGGTTCCCCCCCCGCCCCCGCCCGTTGTAGTCGTTATGGTTTCTACAGTAGATGTCGTACCATCCACAACAATCATAAACCTAGAAAAATCAGTAAAAACAGCTTCAACAGTTTTGGCAGTAGTGTTAACACTAGAAGTTGCCTCTTCTAAAACACAACTAGAAATATTAGAACACTTATATATTCCAAAAGTAGAAGGATTATCTATTGTATAAGCAATCGGTCCATAATAATATTTAAGAGTATAATTAGTAAAATTTAAATCACTTTCCAAATCAAACATCTCAATTACTCTTTTTCCATCAGGCGGAGAAGTTTCATTTGCCCTTGCAGTATAATTCAAAATTTCACTAAAATTTGAAGTCAAATTAATATCCTTAAACTTAATAGAAATATTTCTTGTAACGCTGTCAACAGACGTATCCAAATCAAATAAAGAACTATTTGCAATTACTAAAGTCAAACTGGTCCCTTCTTCTAAAAGCCCCCTAGAGCAAACATCTCTTAGCGTCATATTTCTAGAAGAATTAATAAAAATATTTTTAAATCCAACTTCTGAATAAAAACTATAATTCCAACTCGCATTTTGGTATTCATAATCTTGAATTATTGCACTTATATTATAGGTTCCAGTTTTATTTACAACAAAACTATAATTAAAAGAATTCCCAAAGCCTGGTTCGTCAATAGAACTCAAATTATAAACCAGCTTATAAGTATCTCCATCCGGGTCCGTAACAGTCAAATTCTCGGTTCTATACAATGTATCTAAATCCGCAATCATATTTAATTCAATTATACTATCATTAATTACATAAGTAATATTTGAACACGCACTCGTTAAAATAGGTGCATCCGTTGTTCCTACTGGTCGAAGCAAAGTTAAATTTAATTCATTTGTGACATTTGTTTCAGCCCCCATAGAAGTATTAAATCCAGAGACATAAGCAACCAAATAAGACGGTTTATAGAAAAGATCTAACAAGTAAGAAAAACTATGACTATCTCCAGAGGCATCGAAATAAGAAATATTCCCAACAAACGAAGAAGAATTCCTAACACGCATTGACATATTATCTAAAAATTCAGTTCCATCTATTTCATCAACTGCAAACACTGTCGTAGAATTAATTCTAACTATGCTATCATTTGTAGGACTTGTAATATTTATCACAGCAACCAAATAACTTATTCCTATACTCTGTCCCGAATTATTTGCATCATCATAACACGTAATATTCACCGAATGTTGACCACCAGCAAGAGTTCTATTGGTACTAGTTTCTGAATTATTAGCCAAATAAACCTGATTTGTTGCATCCTCAATACTTCCAGAATATGTGGGGTAACAAGTCAAATTAATATCTAAGTTATCAGTAGCAGTCCAATTAAATAAAATTCCTGCACCCCCCGCCTCATTATCCACAACCATCCCAGATAAATTACTAACAATAGGGCTAGTAGTATCAAGTAAAATATTTCTTATGGCCGTCGAATTTTTGTTTCCCTCAATATCCGTCACATTAACATAATAGGTATAGTTACCCTCACCAAGAGAAGTCCAATTCATCTCCAAAACAACACTCGAATAGTTTGTATTATTAACAACTCCACTATCATTAACTAAATAATATTCTATGTTAGATATATCCGCCTCACCATTTGTCAAATTAACATAAATAGAATCTTGAGACATATTAGAATAATCGGCCAAAGTCCCAACTCCATAATCATTCGCAGGAATCGAGCTCCCATATAATAAAACCCCTTCGTCAACACCATACCCAGTATTAGTTGTACTTTCCCCTGTCGTCACATTCATATTATCATCACATATTCTATTTCTATCCGCATCCGTACATGTACCTGAAAAGTTATCTGCAGTCGGATTTGTCCAAAAGTTTCCATACGTCCAACTTCCTCCAATAATATTTGTTCCTGCAGTTTTTGTTGTGTTGAAGTAGCTTGACGCTCCAATATCATTATCGACATTTAACGTATTGTTGAAGAAATTATTATAAAATAAATTATTATCTGAATTAGCTGTATTAAACTTAATTCCTTGTGTTGCATGTCCTGTTATATTGAAATTTTTGATGATATTTCCCGAGGAGACATGCAAAAACAATCCAATATCACTATCGGCTACAATTCCCGAAGTAATATTATTATCATGACTACTACCCACAAATAATCCATAGCTACTTGGATTTGTAATAGTTAAATTATTAAATTTATTTCTCGAACTTCCAAAGGGATATAGTCCAACATTACTAGATGAATTTATCGACACGTTATCTAATAAAGAATCATCCATATAATCCAACATAATTGAATATGCAAAATCATTAACAATAGAATTTTTTATAGTTATATTATCAAGATGGTTTGCACTTACACCAGCAACATGAATACCATAACCAGAATTCAACCCATCAATAGTCAACCCCGCCCCATCAAACTCCACGTTACTCGAAGTTATCTGAATACAAGTATCTGGATAATCTACTATCGTACTATTCGTCAAAACATAATTCCCAGCCCCGATAATATCACGACATCCATTAACATTCGTCCCCAAACTAGTCGTCCTCTCCACAGTGGAATTCATATTTCCAGAACTATCAATTGCATGAACCGTAAATGGATAATCCCCATCACTGAGTCCAGTTATATTTGCCTCCAATCTATAAATTCCCGCATTATATGCCGCGCTAACCTCTTCAGGAGTTAAGGCATGATTAAATATCATCAACTCGTCAATTGTTCCATCGAAATAATTATTATTTGTTCTACAAGCTCCTATTATTGTTGTATTGTCCGCACCATAATAATTTGGGACTGCATCTCTAGTACTATTTAAAACCCCATTAATATAAAGAGACATACCCCCTGAAGAATTTACTCCCGCAGTAACAAATGTCCATTCGTTCGTTTGTAGGTTTGATGTAGATCTCAATAAGCTACTTGCAATTCCATTTCCAATTGAGAATCCTAAATCTCCAGCATAACCCCCCAAATAAAAAGTCTTATCCCTATATGTGCATGAAGACGAAATTCCTCTTGTAATTATTGCATCATCAGTATTAAATGTATTTGGCTTTATCCAAGCCATAATAAAAAATGAGCTATTGTCTTTGTTATGTAATGAGTCATCATTTCCTAAACTCACATAATCACCACTACCATCAAACTCAAATGCTCCTCCCCGCTTCCCCCCACTAGTATATGTAGCCCCAACAACTGTCCCATTATTACTCCAACTCGAAAGATCAGTAACCCCTCCTGTCAAATTCCGACTATCAAACGGCATCCATAAAACGAGCGACCTATTCAAATCAATAAACACCGAATGATCACTAGTGTCAGAGGAAGACGTATTCACATAAATCCAATCCCTATCCGCAATTGAATTATCCGAGGAACTAGGGCTAACAAGCGAAATAGCTGGAACAGTATTGTCAACCGTCACCGTCCTTTCACTAAAGTTAACATGCGCCGATGAATCCGTCACATATACCTTATAAGAATGACTCCCATCACTAAGCCCTGTGTGGTTTACTTCATATCTATATTCTGATGCGTTGTAGATGGACTGAATTTCAGCAGAAGATAAAGAACGATTGAAGATCATTACTTCGTCAATTGTTCCGTTGAAATCCTGAGCATTAAAAACATCATTTCCAATATAAATATCATTGCTATCGACATCAACAGGTCCATAGAAAGGCATAACTCCACAAAGAACACCATCAACATAAGCTGTTGCATTGGTAGTATTAGTTGTGAATGCAACATGATGCCATTGTCCTACATTAATTGCACCTGGACAAATATCTACCAAAATTGTTGCATCTTCAGTTGAGTTAACCAAGTAAAGAGTTAAGTCACCCCCAGATGCTCTTATTTTTATATCAAATAAATCAAACTGTGCAACTATTGTTTGTACTACATCATCTACATTTGTATTAACCCATGCTGAAGCTGAAATATTTCCATCACCTAATGAAGGAGCATTTGGTATAAATATTCTATCTCCATCCCCATCAAACTTAAATCCTCCCCCCCGCTTCCCATAACTAGTATACGAAGCCTCCCCCACAATCGTTCCATTATTACTATTACTCGAAATATCCGTCACTCCCCCACTAGAATTTCTCTCATCAAAATTCCACCATCCAACTAAAGAGTTATCCAAATCAACAAACACCGAATGCTCTCCCTTGTCATCACTAGAACTCGTATTAATATACAACGAATCACCCTTGATAGTTGAATCATTCGCAGGCGTCGGGAAAACTATACTAATATTTGAAGACAAATCAACGTAAGTCAAAGCAATCTCATCCATCTCATAACCAGTACAATCTATACACTCGGATAAACTACTCACATTATATGCATCATCACATATTCCATCAGAATTATAATCGTTACATACATCACTCCAATTATTCACCGTTGGACTTGTCCAAAAGTTCCCTCCAATCCAACTTCCACCTATAATATTAGTTCCTGCAGTTTTTGTTGTGTTAAAATAGTTTGAACCTAAGTTATCATTTTGCACATTTATAGAGTTATTGAAAAAATTATTATAAAGAAGATTATTATCAGTACTCACCAAGGCTATATGGACACCAGAACCACTATTATTAGTAATATTTAAATTTCTAATAATATTATTATCGGCACCTGCATTAGCAAAACTAATACCATCATGATTATTAAATATGGTTCCACCCGTAACATTATTATTATCTGATGATATAAAATAAATTCCTGTATCTCCATTTCCATTGTTTTCAGAAGATGTTATATTTATCAAGTTATTAAATTGAGAATATAATAATCCAAAACCATCATCATTTGTAGAAGTAACTGAAGAATTAATAATAAAAGAATTATCTACATACTTAAATCCTACACCATCAGTAAAATCATTAACAACACAGTTTTTTACTGTAACATTTGTCAATTCACTTCCACTTGTTCCATAAGCACCAATTCCATCTCCACTAGTTACCCCATCAATTGTATATCCCTGCCCATCAAACACAACATCACTTGAGTTTATAATAATACACGTTGTAGGGTGATTACTAATGTCTCCACCCAAATAATATGTTCCAGGACTAGTTATATTCACACACCCAGCATTAGTATTGTTCAATCCCTTCCTATAAACCCTCAAAACCTCTGAGTCAGATAACGAACGATTCCAAATTGCAACTTCATCTATTGTTCCGTTAAATTCACTATAACTTACCCAATTTTTCCCAACAGTAAATGCTCCACTTCCATTATTTATATTTCCATTAACTGCTCCTGTGGATGCCAAGACTCCATCAAGATATAATAATGTCGAACCGTTATATCCTACAACAACATTATGCCAATTTGTATCATTAACGCTATTAGTAGGAGTGTAGGGCCTATCAGATTGAATATCATTTGATTCATTGAATGGAATAAAAAGTATGTTTTCATTTGCTCCCCAAACAGTTAAGTAAAATAAATGATTTGTACCCATCCTGTTAAATAACTCTTTATTAGATGATTCATATACATTAGCCTTCTTAAACCACAAACTTAAAGTGAAATTAGTATTTGGATTCATATCTTTAGAAAATGTTCCATCAATACCGTCACTACCATCTGCAGTAAATGCAATTCCCCCATCAATTTTACCATCAGTTACAAAAGTTCCACCACTAACCGTTCCATTATTCCCATTCCCACTAAAGTCATAAACGACTGTATCATCCTCTCCAAAACTAGAATCATTATTCATATGCATCAATAAAACAAGCCCTGTTTCAAGTGATTGATTAATTTCAACCGGATCAATCACAAAATCAAACTCAACCCCTCCACCAACAACCAACAAATCAAACACATCTTGCGTACCATTAAGTAAAGTCAAATACTTTTTATATTCTCTATAAGACGAAACATCAAACACAATTAAAGACTCATTTTTATCTTTCTCATAAACAATAACCGAAGCATTTGTAAAATTACTTTCTGACTTTGCATAAATTGTTATATCTCTTGTCTTATCCAATTCCGACTCAAACCCAACCCTCAAATAATCACCAGCAGGAATAGTTGTAAAATTATTATCTCTCACGCTAACTAAATCATACACATCCGATATGTATGTCCTATTACCATCCAAATGCTCAGCATTATTAATTAAAATAATTTCATAACTTTGATTACTTAAATGCGGAACAACCCATTCAATATAATCAATCACGCTATCATTATCTAAATCAACCACACTAAAGCTTGAAGCCTCTCTCGTTCCATTATTTAGCCATATTAATTTTATTTTATTTGCTTTTTCTAAAGAAATACTTTTAGGCAACTCACTATAAGCCAAAATATTCTGGTAGTGTAACTCCTCAGGACCAGAGATAATAATTTCTTTTTTGTTTTCACTAACTAAATTTTCATAAGATTGTGGAGCTTCAGTTTCATATTCAATTTCAAATTCACTGGAGTTATCGGTAATCACAACTTCTAAAACACCCTCAACCTCTTCGGTAGTCACAACCTTTCCAGTAATTTTAGAGAAAATATTTTTAATAAACTTCAAAAACTCAGGTTCCTCTTCCTCTAATTCTAACTCCATAGAAACTTTTCCAGAAACTACCTTCCCACTAATAGATATTTGTTCTTCAGAAACTTCAACCACATCTTCCCCTTCTTCATTTTTAGAAAGTCCAACCCCATCAACCTCCAACTCCTCAGATTCATCCTCACCTATCACCCTAAAAACCGAAACATTCTCAGCCTTAGCTGGAAGTTCAACCGAAATATTTTCTTCATCTCCAAAAGAAGTAACTTTCTTCTTCCACTTTACAGGTTTTCCAATTACCGCTCCATACTGAATGGTCTCAATTGTTAAATTTAGAAGTGTCTCATTAACAACGCTCACATTCAGTTCAGTAATATTACTCAAAGTTTCATTCAGAGTTATTTCAATAATTACTTCATCCACACTTTCGTTTACTATCTCTTCAACAACTTCCTCCAATGGCGTCTCACCTATTGGCATAACAACAATATTAATAGTCTCAGAAACTATTATTTCCCCATTAAAGTTCAAATCAAAATCAACCTCACCACTTTTTGCCATAATCTCAAGTGAATCCAAATCAATCTCTAATTCTAAAGCTAAATCACCCAAATATTCCTCTCCAAAGCCTTCTTCATTTTCTGAATAATCAGTTGTAATAGTGACCGTAGTACCATCAACAGAAACTTCAACATCTCCCTTAACAATACTCACCTCCTGACCCTCTTCAATCTCAAAACTATAAGAATTTTCTTTTGTTACCTCTCCACTAACTAAATTTTTAGACTCAGAAACAACCTCTCCAGTAATAGGAGAACTAACTGACTTGCCCCCATCTTCAACTATCGGGGGTACACCCTTGGGTGCCACCTCTTCCTTTTCTTTCTTTTCAGGTTTTTCCTTCTTTTCTTTAACCACTTCAACTTCTTCAACTACTTCCTCCACCTCTTCTACTGGTTCACTAATTTCTTCTTCTGACTCTTCTTCAATTTCTTCCTCTGTCTCTTCTTCCATCACTTCTTCTGCTGGTTCACTAACCACCTCACCTAAAACCTCTTTAGAAGTTTCCCCCCCATTTTTTCCAGAACCTGAACCACCAGAATTCGAACCCTTAACATCTTTCACCACAACCTTAAAAGAAACATCTGGGAAAACCTCTTTAACTCCAATAGCTCCATACCCCTCACCACTTCCACTTATGCTCTCACCTTCAACATAAAACTCACCCTCACTAGATTCTTCAGAAACAATATCCCTCAAAATAAACTCATAATTCGAATCATTAAAATTTACAGAAACAATAGAATCCACAGGCAAAAATTCCCCAGAATTAAGACCAATAATTAAGCCACCTTCAAGCATTTCTCCTGTAGAGTAAACCTCTTTAACATCCAAAACAAAGTCCCCCGTAAAATTACTAAAACTAAAAAACATTAAAACGAAAACCAAGGAAAAAATTAGTAAAATTGAAAGGAAATTCTTAGTTACTCCACTGAAAAAATTATCATCCGGCATCTTTATATATCTCTTTTTCACCTTGCCATCTTCTCTGTAACTTTCATAAAAATAAGGTCCATAAGTCTTTCCATCACAAGTAATATACTTTTTATACACCATCTTTTCAAATCACAGTATATGTAGAACAACTACACTTAAAAGAGTTTTCATTCTAAAGAACAACTAAAAAAAGTAGGGTAATTTATTTTTATCTCTTCATAAACTTTTCAATCAAATCCATAGCTTCTTTTCCATCAATCTGCCCTCGAAATTCCTTCATAACTAATCCCATATATGCCTTAGAACTAAGTCCTGGCTTTTCTTTAATTATTTTCATAACTCTCTCTTCAACCTCTCCCTCATCTCTCTTATTAAAAACTATGGCAGACTTTGGATCTTCGCCCTCAACAACTTTTTCAAAAAAATGCTTAACATAGGACTCGCTTATCTTCTCTTCAGCTAAATTGCTAACAGCTAAACGCATAACATCCATATCTAAGACTTTCAAAACCTCATTCAAACTCTTGTTAAACTTCTTTGCAATCTCTTTAGGTAACATAAAAAAAATCTTTGCCAAAACCATTGGCTTGGGTAAAATAGAATATAACTCTTTATATTCCTCCAATTTATTCTGCTTAAACAATGTCTTAATCATTTCCTCACTCAAGCCCTGCCCCTTCAACTCACCTTCAATATTAGACTTCAGTTTAGGTAAGCTTTTTTTAGCTTCATTAATAAAATCTCTAGTTATTTTCAAAAGTGGAACATCTGTCTCTGGATACATTCGAGCACTACCTGGCATAGGACGTAAAAACTCAGTAGTCCCATCCGCCAAACAATTTCTAACCTCACTTTTATTACGCTTACCAGAATCTACAATTTTCTTCTGACGCAAAAGTTCATTTTCAACCGCCTTAATCATAATTTTTGTATCCTGAAACCCCTTAATTTCAACCCTATTACTTCCCTTTATTGAAATATTCAAATCCTGCCGAATTGTTCCAATGCCACGACGAACCTTACAACTACGAAAAATATTTCCAATATGAAGAGCCACCTCTTTCGCCTGTTCTGGAGATTTAATGTCAGCAGTCGTAGTAATCTCAACCAAAGGAACCCCCAGCCTATCAAGTCTATAAACAGCCTTCTTGGAATCACGCGAAACAGGACGAGCCGAATCCTCCTCTAAAAAAACACTCTCAATTCCAACTTTACCTAATTCAGTTTCTACGTACCCACCACGCGCAATTAAAACCGTCCTCTGAAAACCACCAGTATTCGATCCGTCAAGAACAGTCTTTCTCATTATCTGAGTAATCGGAATTATCTCACAATTCAAATGAAGAGATATCTGTACAGCAATCTTCAAAGCTTCCAAATTAATAGCATGCGGAGGCTCTTCATCCAATTCAACCAAACACGTCGTATCATACGCCTGATAAACAAATTCCTTATCCTGCTTAGCTTCGTGCCTAACCGCCAAATCAACCTCCCCAGATTCCCCAGCAACCGCATGAAGCCTACGACTAACCTCAAACTCGGGCTCATCACTCCTTAAAACACTTGGGCAATTACAAAAAAGCTTTCGAGTATCAAGCTGTTGATGAATCTCTAAACCAGATTTCATTCCCAATTTTTTATAGTCAACTTCCATAAAAAGACATGCAAAGAATTATTATTAAGGCTTTTGGTATCTCTCTGAAACAGAAATAATATTAGAAATTAATGAAATAACCAAACCAAAAGCACTAATAAACAATCCAAACAAGTCAAGAACATTAGCTCTTAACAAAAAAATAATAAAATAAATAAAAATCAAAAAATTTATTATATGAGAAATAATAGAAAATCTATCTACAAAATCCATTTTACAAAAATAATGCTCTAATTATACCCAAAAGTAATAAGCCAATGGCAATAACTCCTAAAATCCACACAACATAATACCAAAAACTTATCTTATCTTTTTTCATAAAATATAATATGTTTTATTATTAATAATACTTTTGGTAAAATTAAAACAAACAAAAACACTCCAAATCAAAAATAAAAACACTTTAACACATAAAATACTCCTCGATAAACCAAAAAAAACAATAACCTTTTTAAAGTATATAACATTAAACATATTAACGAGATATATATTACAATGGGGTGGTTTTCAAAAAAAGATAAAAAAGAAGAGGTTCCGAAACTAGCGGAACTCCCAAAATTACCAAGTCTTCCTTCTATGCAAAACAAAACACCAGGTCAACAAAAATTTAATCAACTTCCAACACTTCCGGGCAATACACCAGGAAAAGAAGTTTCACAAAATACTATAAAAGAAGCGATAACTGGGGGAAAAGGTGATATGGTATCGTCGGCAGATAATATGTCGACGCTACCTAAATTAACTCAAGAACTAGAAGATGAAGCAAGTGGAATAAAAAGAAATGAGTTGGCAAGAGAAGTCGGAATATCTCCAGACGTATTTGAAGAAAATAGGAACATGCAAATAGACGAACCAGTATTTATTAGGATAGATAAATTTGAAGAAAGCATACGAATATTTCAAAAAACTAGAGAAAAGGCAGAAGAGATTGAAAAAATGCTAATAGATATTAAAAAAATAAAAGAAGAAGAAGATAGAGAATTAAACTTCTGGGAAAATGAAGCTCAAGCAATTAAAGGGCAAATTGAAAAAATAGATTCAAAACTTTTTTCTAAATTAGAATGAAAATCGAAAACCCAATTCATATAAAATTATCACATAGTGAAGCAGTCAATCTAAAAAAAGATATGCTAGGTACGCAAATGAGCTCCATAAGAATAGCGAGAACTATACAAAAATTTAATGACTTAAGACAAGAAGAATTAAGAATAAAAACAAGTCTACAAAAAAAAATAAAAGAATTTAAACATGATTTAAAAGAAATGGAACATCTTTTGCCAAAACCCAACATTCCAAAAATTCTAAAAAAAGACGAAGAAAAGGGAATAGAAAAAAAATTATGCCCCATTGCATCAGCAAGGGGTACGCCCGAAGGTGAAAAAAGTGCAAACCTAGAAGAACAACTTCAAGAAATACAAAACAGGCTAAATTCTTTAGAATAAAGAACAAACATCATCATTCCCATAACTCTTTTAAACTTCCCACCCTATCTACTTTTACAATGATAACCAGAGAAAAATTAATAGAAAAATATCTTTCATTCTACGAATCCAAAGACCATAAAAGAATACCCTCAGCCAGCTTGGTACCAGAAAACGACCCAACAGTTCTTTTCACTACGGCAGGAATGCATCCACTTGTACCATTTCTCTTGGGTCAATCCCACCCACTAGGAAAAAGGCTAGTAAACGTTCAAAAATGCATAAGAACAGGGGATATTGAAGAAGTAGGAGACGCTACTCATCACACATTTTTTGAAATGCTTGGAAATTGGTCAATTGGAGATTATTTCAAGAAAGAAGCAATAAAATACTCTTTCGAATTTCTAACAAAAACTCTAAAAATTCCAACTGAAAAATTAGCAGTTTCGTGCTTTGAAGGAAATAAAGACGCAAAAAAAGATACTGAAGCAGAAAAAGTATGGCTAGATCTAAAAATTCCAAAAGAAAGAGTTGCATTTCTAGATAAAAAAGAAAATTGGTGGGAAACTCCCGGACCCGGACCATGCGGACCAGACACAGAAATATTTTACTGGGCATCAAAAAAACCAACACCAAAAAAATTCGACCCGAAAAATAAAGCATGGGTAGAGATAGGAAATAATGTATTAATGCAATACGAGAAAGACAAAAACAACAAATACACAGAAGCTAAACAAAAAAATATAGATTTTGGGGGTGGTGTTGAAAGACTCCTTGCAGTTCTAAACAATCTAGAAGACAATTACGAAACGGAAATTTGGAAACCATTAATTAAAGAAATAGAAAAATTATCAAATAAAACATATGCCCCAACACATCAGAGTGGGAGCACATCCGAAGATGCCACAAGAAAGGCTATGCGCATAATAGCCGACCACATAAAAGCATCTATCTTTATAATTTCAGACGGCATCGTACCATCAAACACAGAACAGGGATACGTTTTACGTAGATTAATACGTAGGGCAATTAGATACGGAAAAACAATAGGAATAAATCAAAAAGACGACTTAACAACTCCTCTAGTAAAGGCAACAATAAAAATATACAAAAACACCTACCCAAAACTAGAAAAAAATAAAGAAAAAATAATTAATGAACTAAATAAAGAAGAAGAAAAATTCGAAAAAACACTAGACAAAGGACTAAAAATTCTAGATAAGCTTGAAGGAAAAACAATCTCAGGCAAAGATGCTTTTTTACTATACCAATCCTACGGATTTCCAATAGAAATGACAAAAGAATTAGTAAATGAAAACAAAATAAAAGTAGACGAAAAAGGATTCCAAACTGAACTGAAAAAACATCAAGAACTCTCACAGACTGCAGCAAGTGGAATGTTCAAATCAGGTTTAGCAGATAATTCAGAACAAACAACAAAACTTCACACCGCAACACACCTACTACTGGAAGCTCTTAAAACAGTTCTAAAAAATAAAAACATAACTCAAAAAGGTTCAAACATAACCCCAGATAGATTAAGGTTAGATTTTAACTTCGACAGAAAATTAACCAATGAAGAAAAAAAAGAAGTTGAAAACTTAGTAAATAAAAAAATTCAAGAAAAAATAGAAATAACAAAAGAAGAAATGAGCCCAAAAGAAGCAAAGAAAAAAGGAGCAACCGGAATATTTGATGGAAAATACCCTGACATAGTATCAGTCTACACTATAGGAGCTTTCAGCAAGGAAATATGCACCGGACCTCACGTAAAAAACACGTCAGAAATAGGTAAATTCAAAATAAAAAAAGAAGAATCATCATCCTCTGGCGTTCGAAGAATTAAAGCTGTTTTAGAATAATTTCGAACGACAGGGTCTGGAGTTGAGTAACTCTGAAATTTCTAATAAACAAAAATTATCATGAGCTTAAAGAAGATTTCACGGGTTGCGAGTAAGACGAATTAAAGCAATTTTAGAATAACTACGCGCCATTAGCTTCATCAATAATTCTACGTGATTCATCGCAAGAATTTGCTTCTGAGCAAACAAAAGAACAATAGCAATCTCTAAATCCAGCCAGATATGACGGAGCATGCTTAGAAAGATAATCCGATTGAACTTCTCCTGCCGGAACCTCATGACCCTTTTTTTCACCAAGAAACCATGCATGTCTTTTCATTTCTACCGCCAGATGAGGCTTTTCTTTTTCCAAGAACTCTCGTAATTTTATACATGTCATATTATTTACACCCACAAACAAATCTCTCCTTTTAAAAACTATTGTTATAATTTCTACTATATTTTCTAACCCTACCACTCCATCACAAAAACCTTTATTAAGCAAATTACGATAATTTTACTATGGTGAGCGAAATCTGGACAGAAAAATATAGGCCGAAAGAATTTTCACAAATCGTCGGTCAGAATGACATAATAAAAAGAGTCGAAGGACTAGTAGACTCTCTAAACATACCCCATTTGCTCTTTGCAGGGCCAGCAGGGACCGGAAAGTCAACACTAGCACTAGTTGTAGTAAAACAGCTCTACAAAGGAGACTGGCAAGATAACTACCTGGAACTTAATGCCTCTGATGAAAGAGGAATAAACATAGTTCGTGAAAAGGTAAAAAATTTCGCAAGAACAAAAGCCATAGGAAATGTCCCCTTCAAAATAATTTTCTTAGACGAAGCAGACGCACTAACACCCGAAGCACAACAAGCACTAAGAAGAACCATGGAGAACTACTCAAGCACCTGTAGATTCATAATGTCATGCAACTATTCAAGTAAAATAATAGACCCAATTCAGTCAAGATGCGCAATTTTTAGATTCAAGCTTTTAGAGCAAAAAGACATGGAAATCTACACAAAAAGAATATGCGAAGGTGAAGGAATAACGATAGAAGAGGGAAGCTTTGAAACAATTTACGAAGGAAGTGAGGGAGATTGTAGAAAAGCAACAAATATACTACAATCAACAGCCGCAATCTCTCCAAATATAACAGCAGAACTTATTTCAACAATAATTTCGAATGCAAAACCAAAAGATATCAAGATTGTTCTAGATTACGCAGTAGCAGGTGACTTTGTAAAATCAAAAGAAAAACTATTAGATATCATGCTAAAAGAATCAATTTCGGGTCAAGACATAATTAAAGCAATTCAAAAAGAAATCTGGAACCTACCAGTAGAACCAGAAGTAAAAGTAAAATTAATAGAAAAAACAGGTGAAGCAGAATTTAGGATAGTGGAGGGCTCAGACCCATTCGTACAACTACAAGCCTTGCTAGCCTCATTCGTTTTAGCAGGTTCAGGAAAATAGAGGTATCTCAAAATGACAAACAATTCAATATCTTGGCCTGAAAAACACAGACCAAAAAACTTTAATGAAATTCTAGGACAGAATCTAGCGATTGAAACAATAAAAAATTTTATCAATCACTGGGGAAGAAGCAGAAATAAAGCACTAATTCTTCACGGACCACCCGGAACCGGAAAAACCACCCTAGTACACGCAACCGCAAACGAAACAAACTCTGAGATATTCGAACTTAACGCCTCAGACCTACGAAACAAAGCAAAACTCCAAGAAATACTAAAACCAGCACTAGAGCAACAATCACTAACAAAAAGCAAAAAAATAATCCTAATTGACGAAGTTGATGGAATTTCGGCCGTAGATAGAGGCGGAGCAACCGAGCTTCTTTTACTAATTGCAAAAAGCCCTCATCCAATAATAATTACAGCAAACGACATTTGGACAAAAAAACTCTCAAACCTAAGAAAAAAATGCGAACTAATACTACTAAAAGAACTTGATTATAAAATCGTAAAAGACCTTATGATTCAAACCCTAAATAAAGAAGGTAAATTCATAGAAAACGATACCCTAACAAAGATAGCAATAAAAGCAAAAGGCGACCTAAGAGCAGCACTTAATGACTTACAAGTAATAGCCTCCACAAAAAACCCAGAAGAAATAGTATTCTCAGAAAGAAACAAAGAGACAAGTGTATTTGAGGCACTAAAACTAATATTCAAAACCAAACCAAACGAAGAAACTATTAAATCATTCGACCAAGTAAACATGCAACTTGATGAAATACTTTTGTGGATGGAAGAGAATGTCCCATCCGAATACAGCGGAGAAGAACTAGCAAAAGCATACCTAGCAATCTCAAACGCAGATCTATTCAAAGGACGAATATACAAAAAACAATACTGGAGATTTATGGTCTATCAGAACATATTTCTAACCTACGGAATTTCTGCAGCAAAAAAAGAAATAAAGCAGAGTTTTTCAAGCTACAAAAAACCAGAAAGAATCCTTAAAATATGGATAAACAATCTACGAGTTGCAAAGAAAAAATCAATTGCAACAAAATACGCAAGCAAAGTTCACATCGGACAAAAAAGAGCAATGCACGAATTTCCTATGATAAAAAACATAATAAAATCTAACCCAGAAATTCAAAAAGAGCTAAAGCTCTCAGAGGAAGAAATCGAATACGTAATAAGGTAATAATTTTAAAAAAGATTCCAACAACTTCGTGATATTCATCAAAGTGTTAAAAAAATATCACCCTTCACATATTCGAGGAGGATTCATTAAAGGAAACAAGGGGTTCCTTTGATTAGCAACTAGCAACCGCGCTTGCTTCACCAACACTTCCAAATCCAAAACCTGGACCAGGAGTTACACTCGAAACATCAGCACTAACACAAGCCTCAGGAGCATCGTTAAAGGTACTACAAATTGTATCTACATATGCAGCTGCACTTCTTCCGCTCTGAACAATAGCACCGTTCACAACCAAAGTCGGACTTCCTTGAACTCCATACTGTTGACTTAACGCCGAATCTGCAGCATAATATTCATCAGCCCTACCAGAGCTGATACAGTCATCTATTACAGTACTATCAATTCCAACTTCATCCATACAAGTCTGAGGATCTTTTCCAACATAAGGACTCTCTCCATTTCCTTCTAAGAAACATCCTAGATACTTAATGAACTTATCAGGTTGCTCTTCACGAATACAAATCTGCCTTGGAGTCTCATCAGGCTCTTCACCTTCACCCTTATGTAAAAAGTAATGTACAAACTTAATTGATATGTCTGCGCCAGTTTCTTTTAGAGCATCGTAAGCAGGCAAAAATCCCTTTTCAGCCTGAGTACCATAAGGACAATGAGTCATAACGAATAATTCAACTTCGGGATTATCTGATTTTACAACTTCTGCAGCAGCAGGAGTATTAGTAGTAGGACTATCTGAAACAGCATTTCCAGTTATTGGAAGTAAGCTTGGAGTGTAATATTCACCATCTTTAGTTACATATATAGGAAGCTCCTCTCCTTTGTATTCAACCGTAACCAAGTACATTGCTCCGTCATCTTCAACATCAACAAGAACAACATCTCCATCAGCAATTGTATTCAAGTATTCAACTAGACTATCTCCAACAACATCAGAACTAACAACATTTCCAGTAACTCCACCAGAAAAATTACCTAAAAAAAGTAAAAGCAATACCACAGCACCAAGTACTATTGTAGACAGCATCCATGGATTTTGCCTCATGCTTTTAGCAAGTTGCTGTTCTTTCTTAACACTCGGTTCATGATTATGATTTGGAACAGCACCCATAGAAACAACAGGTTTTTCTTCCTTTTTCTCGACAACTGAAGACACATCCGAGTGTCCCATACTTTTCTCACCATCGTCGTGAGATGGAGGAGATCTGTCAGAACTCATATTAGAATCACCGCCTTCTTTTTTTTCATAATTTTCCTCTTCCATGAAAACCTTAGAGAAATTCCATTTAAAAACATTTTGGTATTTTTACACCTACTTTTATTACATGAATATACTTTCATATATAATAGTAAAAAGAAAAAGCGGAGCCAATGCGCAATGCAAAGGCTCCGCCACCAATTCGAACGTTACTCCCCAGAAGCAGAAGGAATCTTCTACCCTTCTCCCCCGGACTTCGGAGACCCTTCTCCAGGCGCCTTAGACTCACTCTCCAAAACTTCCCCCTGAGGAATAATTTCCAAAAAATGACCCGTGGACCTGGATAAAAAATAACTTCCAAGAAGCGAGTTCCATTCCGACAGCCGAAGAGAATCATCCTCCACTGCAGGAAAATAGACTTTCTCAACTATATCGGAAACCTCCTCGTTCGAAAGAAGACTCAGATGATATGCCATTTCTGAAAATTCTCTTTCACTAGAAACAGCATTTGCCCAACGAATAAAGGCCCCCTTAAATATATGGCGACCGCTATACAGAAGAAGAAAATGCTCCTTACATTCATCGGCAGACTCAGGAGGATACTCATACATTCTCCGCAGAATCATCTCCCGAAGAAAAACCTCTTCCGGACTGTCAAGAATCACTCTCTCCCAGCACTCAAAAGCCTTCGAGAAACTCCTAGAACCATAGATGACACGCGTCCACGACTCCCAGTTTATGGCTGTCCTCTCGCCAAGATTTTCGAAAGCAACCTTTCGTGCTTCCATTTCAACAACCTCCGCCCTCTTTTCGGCCCGCTCCAAAACAAAACAACTATACTGGTAGGAAATCCCCCAAGCCAAACCAATAAGGAGGATGCCAAAAAGAATTGCCTTCCCAAAGACAGCTTTGTTAAGGGGAGGTTCAATCGATTTACCATCCCAAAAAGAAAGAAAATCTGGATAAGGAGGACGATTTGGCACAAAAGCTTTTCTTTTCCTACCCTGAGTATGGCAAAGCTTACCATATTCCTGAACAAAAGGAAGCAACTTATTCCGCCTCCAATCCTCATAACGCTCGAAAACCCACCTTTTTATGCACTTCTCTGAAGTATCTGTCAGAGAGACAACTGCCGCAACCAAAACGCCCACAAACAACACAACATATATGCTCAAGATATTCATGACACTTCTCCTTCATTTCTGACCCTACGGGTCATAACCAAAACACACTATATCCACAAAAACAACCCCACAAGAAGTTGTCTATCACTCTTTATTTTATACCCCTTTATACTACCCCTAAAAAAGGACGACACACTTTTAGAAGAAATAAAAAAGCCGGGCCATCGCACGAATGCAAAGGCCCGACTCGGAACTACACAACGTTACGAAGGACGAATATTTCCATCGGCAATCTGCCGACCTGCATCCTCCGCATCTCGACCAGCAACCTGACCTACCTTGTCACCACTCTCTTTGTCAAAAACATCAAAGTTGTGAGGCGTCAGTCCAAGAAACCCGTCCGTTACTCCATCGTTCTGTTTGACTTCGTATTCGTTCGTCATGATCTTTCTCCTCGCTCCATTTGGAGCATGGTAGTTTTTAGTTTTGAATCCCCTTTTTGACCTTCCTCTTTCGGCAAAAGCCAGCTATCTCTATTCCTTGAAAAGGAAATATAAAACAAATAATCTCTCAACTTATATCTTTCATATGAATCCAGACTAAACAGGAAGGATGGAGCGACCTAGTCATTTTCGACGATAAACTAAGTCACTCCATCCCAAATCACGCTACGCGCCGATTTGCCAAAAGGAGCATCATGGTCATGCTACTTGTTTTACAAGCAAATCGGCACTATACTATCCCAAATCAAAACAACACCTTCTTCAGGACTCGGCCGACCAGATACAGTACTCATCAGCACTCTCTCCCTTTTTACGGAATCATTTCTCACTGACTCCACGCCTCAGATAGACAGATATGCCCATCCATACACACAACCTAGTTTCCATTCTCAGACGATTTTGACCGAACCGCCACGGAAGAACAAACTGTTCATGGCATCTCCTTCTTTGTTACGGAATCGTTTCACCGACTCCAAATCCAAGACAGACAGATATGTCCATCTCGTATCAACCCTCCACGACATACGTACCGCAGAGAAAGCAAAAAAATGGTGCGGAATGCTGGATTCGAACCAACGACAACTAGATTAAAAGTCTAGCGCTCTAACCTCCTGAGCTAATCCCGCATAATGGTATAATAACTTATTAGGCCTGTTGGGCGGGCCGACCTAGCTTATAGGAACCTCTATCCAAGCTAGGTCGCCCGCCCTCTTTCGCATCGAAATTCCGCTTGGCGATGCTACGTTACCAACTTATGGCCGGCGATATTCTTCTTCGGATTGACGTCGCTCAAAAACCCATACCTACGCATAACTCTAACTCCTTCTTTTTCGAAACTCTCAATGGTTGCCCGTTGACAATGTACCCATATTATTGAGTTTCTCGCCTGACGGATAAGCGGACCAATTCCACCTATCCCAAACTACAAACCCCGCAAAGTATTCCTCACGAGGAGAATAGACAAACAAAACCACCTTGAAAGAATATATATGAATGTATAAGTCCAAAAAAACGGGACGGCCCAATAAATCGAGCCGCCCCAAACTAACTCGCTTCCATCTATTCAAGGAAACTTTTTTCACTCAGCCAAGGAGGCGTTCTTAAGCGATTTTTCCCTCAAAAATGGAGGCGACGGCGAGAACAATGGCATCGGAGGGGGTCCTCGGCGCGGCCAAAGCCAGCTTGACTTCGACGTTGTCCAAAACCGAATGAATGCCAGCGCCGGCCGACCTTCTTTGTGCGGGGACATAGGCATAGGCGGTATCAGCCATCGTCACGGCAGCCATAATTTGAATGGAAGTGGCCGTTTTCTTCGTCGTGTCAATAGCCATCGTCTCGGAAGCCATCGATGTCAAGTAGCCAAGGCCGGCCCAAGAACTTTCCATCGTCGCGTTTCCGTCAAGCATCGCGCAATTCAGGGCGCTAACGCCGTCGGTCGCCATGATGTTTTCCGCGCCGCCGAGGGCACAGACTGCTTCACCAATTCCGAACTTCTCATTCGCCGGAAAAACCGCGCTGGTTTCGTCCGCCACCGCCACGGAATGGGTTATCTTGGCAGTAGACGAATCAGCCTTTACAGCCGCTTCTTGCTGAGGCAGGAAAGCTATATATCCCACCGCAAAAACCACCGACATTATCGCAAGGGACTTGAGCAAGCTTCTCATAACAAGAACCCTCTCTTCTTTCTGACAGCACACACTGTCTTTAAGCTCCACGCAATCAGTCAACACGAACACATCTCACCCCTTTCCCTATTCCTCTGTACCCTAACCCATTTATCATAAACATCTGCATAACCCAATGACTACAACTACTCTCCTTCCTTGTTAATAGTCACGCGTAGCATTTGTTGCCTACAACAAACAGGTAAAAAACCAATGGTCGCTTCGTAGCCCTTCTGATAAAGGGGGTGAGCCTCAAAAGAAAGGCTACGAAGCTAGCGCTATTTGGGTAGCGCCTAAAAAACTATAGCGATTTCCTAGCTTTCCGTCGTTACTAACTAATCGGAAGTTTTCACAAACAGAAAGCTAGGAAACCACGACCCCACATACATCTCCGCTGGAAGACGCATATGTAAAAACAATGAGTTGGGAGAATCGTAAACGAAGAGAAAGGAGAGCGTCAGCAACCCAAGCCTCCGAACACGATTCCCCCGAAAAACAAAAACAGCCGACTGCCCTCAAAGTTTCCCCAAGTAAAACTCAAAAGAACAGCCAGCTGACAAGCCCGCCGTAGGGAACAAATCCACAGCGGAAACGATAAGAGAAAAAAGGGAGAGGACAATTGCCATAATCAAACTGATCGTACCGATAGCTCTAACGAGGCAAACCCAACCGCAAAGGTTTAAGGAATAAAGCGCCATGTCAACTTGACTTAAAATAACAACATCCTCTCGGGGGGGGGGAACGAAAAACGAGGGAATCGCACGAACAGGCAAACCTCTTTACTCTCAGAAAGCCCAAAAGAGCAAGATAAAGAATCCGTGCCAAAATCCTTAATGCCAATTACAAATGCGATTCCCTCAGGGGAAAGAAAACAGAAAAAGGAAGAGTTGCCGAGGGTCCCAACCGATTAGCCAATAGGAATCGTGCACAAAACCGTACAATCAGCAGAAAGAAAGTTCTTCCTTCACCTTCAAAGCAACTCTCCCGTAGAAAACCTATATTAACTAAAATACACACGCATTCGCACGTATTTCAGGGTATTTCGCCTAGATCAAACACTAACGAATAGAAAACTTCCAAAGCAAACTGTTTCCAATTTACTTGTCTTTGCACTCTACTTCTAGAATACATCTCGCAAAAAATTCCAATTGAAATTTTCAGCGAACGATTTTAAAAATAAATACTGCAACCATTAAAACTCTAAAGAGAAAACTCTAAAGGGCCCTAAAGGGAGTAATTATCTCGAAAATCAAATATTTGTGAATATTATCGTGATCGTGATTATTGTGTATGCATTTGTATGTAACTACCAAATTCTTGGCTTATTTTTACATACTTTTTCCAACCCTTCTCATTCTTTTCCTCGTGAACACACACTAAATCCCTATCCATAAGGGCCTTTTTTGCATTATTTCCACGCCTTGGAGAAAGCCCGACTTTCTTATAAAGTCCAACCGTACTCTCCGTATGATCTGGATTGTCTATTAGGAAGCTTATCAAACTGACTTCATCAGCCGCTAAGTCCTTTAAAATATTGGATTTTAGCACTTTTAAAGTTTTTTCTTTACCATTATCCACTATTCCCTCAACTTTTTCAACCTTTTTAGCATCTTCCTTAATTTTCTCATTTTCAATAATTTCAACTACATGTTCAACACCAGACTCCTCATCTGAACTGATACTAATCTCCAAGCCATTCGAAATACCATCAATATGAGAATCTTTAATTTCAAACCCGCTTTCACTCTTGCTTTCATCAGCTCTAGCTTCCTCCAACTTTTTCTTCATAGCATAATCTATAACATTCACTACATCCTCTTCACTATAGAGACCTTCACCAAGCCCACTATCTAAAATATTTTTAATCTCAAAAAAACTATCTCCTAATTTCAATCTCTCACAAACTAAATCATATAGAACACTTTCAGCCCCACTTAATCCAGTAGCCTCAACCTCCCCTACAACCGGAATTTCATCCATAACTAAAGGCGTGGCCTCAACACTAACCGATTTAGGAACAACAACTTCTTCAACAGGAACTTCAATAGGCTTAATTTCAATATTACTTTCACTCTTTAATCCACCTGCATCACAGGTTCTCGTGCCCCGGTGGGTATCATTACTTGGAACCTCATTAAGCTTAACCTCAACCCTTTCAGGATTCAAAACCTTCTCGCTAAATTCAGGGTCAACTTTCTTACTAAAGTTTAATGCATCAAGCAAAAATCCCATTCTTTTCTTTATTTCTTCATTATCAATTACTTTTTCTTCTGATTGAACAAACGGAACCTCAATTAAAAACGGCGAAGTGTATCTCTCAGCCAATTTAACAATTGCACTACCAACAACCAGCTTAGAAAAATACTCTTTATTATCTCCTAACTGCATCAATAGACTAATATCTCGTATATCCTCGGGCAACTGTTGCTGAAACGCAACATGACACGCACTATTACCCTTTACCGTATCACTAAGTTTTGAAATATGCTGGTCCAAACAAATCAGACTAGTTCCATATTCACGCATTTCCCTATAAACCATATCCGTAACACTTTCGTTAACAAAATTAGTCTTATCCTTCAAGAAAATATTATGCGCCTCGTCTACTAAAATAGCATGTTCAAAGTTATCTCTATTAGTATTTTCTCTCGCTTTCTTTAATTTGTAAATATACGTTAGAACAAACTCACAAAAGAACTTCTTTTCAATATTACCCAGAGCACTCAACTCAAAAATAACTTTACTCTTAAATAAATCATCTACTAAAACAGAATTTCTCTCTTCAGAATTAATAACTTCACCAAAACTACCAAAAGTCAAAACGCTTGCAATTCTCAAAGCACTTTCAAGCCAGGTAGCCTCACGAGCTCCTTTGGTATTAGCCATTTTCTCTTCAAGCATTCTCTTCACATGTCTCCACGTCGGATAATCCTTAGCATCTTTATAGACACCCCATCCTTCATACAACTCATCAAGAGTCTCTAAAAGAACCTTATGCACACCAAACGAAACCGAAAAACTTTCAGTAAGCAAATCGCATAAAACATTAATCCACTCTTTCGGGTTAACTCCCTTGGGCGGTCTATTGATATTTGTTCTAAAAGTATTACTTACCTTATCATCTCCAACCGTAAAACACATCATATTCTTATCTTCACTCAAAAGCGGACGAAAACTTTTCTTCCAATCAAAAACAAAAAAAGGCTTATCCTTTTCCATAAAATTTCTTAAAATCTGAAACGCAAAAGTAGTCTTACCACTACCACTCATTCCACTAACACAAACGTGTCTCGGAAAATCATGCTCTCTTAATGCAAAATCATAAAGTTTCTTACTAGCATAACTAACTGCACCAAGTGGATACTCGCCACGAACAAACTCTTCTTTAGGCGGCTCTAAAAGAACGTTTCTATCAAGTAACTGAGAAAGATTTTTATGATAAAGTGCATTTAATACCTGCCCCATCTCTTCCTTCTCTTCACGAGAATCAGCCATTGCATATTGTAAATATAAATCATCAATTTTTTTACCATAAACCGGTCTAAGTTTAACACATATTTCCTCGATAGTTAATGCTCTTTGTACCATTATGCAACAGCTCCCACTTTTTCAGCACTTTCTATATTAGCTTCTAAAACAGAAGCCTTTACACGTAAATCCTTCATCTCAAGCTCTATTAACGGTCTTGCTTCTTCTGGACACCCTCGAGCCTCTAAACGCACAGTGCCAATTCTATAACCAACAGCATCTTGACAAACAGTCCAATTTTGACTCCTTAAAGCTTTTTCATAAACTTCACAAAATTCATTATAATCCATTATTCAAATCCTCCTTTCATTGCCCGTTCTAATTTTGGTGGCATAAAAAAAACTACACTATTAGTTTTATCACCAAAGCCATTATTTGCAGATTCAAAAGGTGAATTTCTATAAAACCTTCCCTCAACTTTTCTTCTATATGCAACAAGCAAAGGTTCCTGATTTGCCACAACGCCCATATGATATATCTCTCCTTTTTCAAGACGTGAATCCAACTCATTAACCCACGCTATTAAAGACCCAGTTTCTGGAGAATCCAATCTCTTAAAAGATTTAACAAGTTTTGTGTGATCTCCTCTATTTTCATCACCAAACCATATCTCATCATAAACTCCCGCATCCTCTGATTGTTCACCAATTAAATATAAAGCAGTTCCTATACAATTGGAAACACCTTTCTCTCTAACTACATTCCTTCTCTCTGCAACATCTGCTAAAAAAGCTAATCTCTGATTCATTCTACATCCTCCATTATTCCTTTAAGCATATCCATACGACTCTCCTTTTCCGAAAGCTGTCTTTGGTATTCACGAAGCTCTCTTTTAAGTAAAGCAATATCCTTCCAAGAACTAACTTTTTCATTCATCTGCAATTCCGAAACCTCAATTTTCTTATAACGTAAATCATTCTTTTGTTTAGCAACATCTCTACCCTCCATCGGGTCATCAGTTTTCAAACTAGCATTTTCAATTAAAAAATTATTTATTTCTGTTTTTAGATTTTCAGCCGAGTCAAATATGTCTTTACTCAGACCTCTTCTGCCAACAATCAGCTTTTTTATATCTAAAATAGCCTCTCTAAGTGATTCTACTTTAACTTTACCTATTTCTGATATTTCGCCTCCTTCGAGACTATCAAAGGGTTTTTCGGGGTCTTTCCCATTAAACGTAAACCCACTTTCAGGTGTAATATCTTTTAATTCCATGAAATAACCATAAATAATACCTTTATAAATCTTTGTATTTTGTACCTATTCTATAATAACAACAAACATGCGAAATACCCTAATTATAACTCCTTTTCTCGCTTTACAGCCACCGGGGCCTCTCCTCCATGCCAAGTAAAACGCGGTCGCATTCTCATTGGATATATCCTCTCTGAGTTATCATCTAAAATTATCGCCGCACCCTTCAGTGCCGGAAGCTCGTCCATATATCTTTTAATCGAGTTAAGCAAATAGCTCTGCATTATATGATTTAAGGCCTCTAAATCTGGTGCCGAAGTTACTCTATGAGCAATCACTAAATCTGACTGAGTCATCACATCTCGATGAATTTGCCCCGGCTGCTGGGTTGCCAAAACTAACGAAAGTCCAGGCTGACGTCCCTCTCTAAGCAACTGAACTAGGGCATCTGTTGCAATAGTTTTTCCAGTTAACGGCAAAAACTCGTGTGCCTCATCAATAAATATCCAAACTAACGGGTGCTCTTTTTTCTCCGATGTCCTAGAAAAATCCAACCCCTTCGTTACCGCTTTTATCTCTTCAGACTTTCTTGCATCCATTCTCTGATTGAATATTTTTCTTGAAAGAAGGCTAATGGCCAACGCTCTTACGTTAAATGCCCCTACTGCATTATACACACTTAAGTCCAATACCGAGGTTGTTCCAGCCGTAATTAAATCCTCTACCCTTGTTGCATCTTCAACTGTTTCTGAAAAAATCCCCCACCCCTTTGCCGCTTCAAAAAGTGCAGATGCAGCATTTTTCGTCTCAGTCGGAGATTTTTTATCCTTTTCAATTTCAGTTATGATATCAGAAAGCGTAAACGTTCCACCCTCATGCATTCTTGTTAGAGTTCTTTGAATTAAAATAGATACAGGATCTATTATATTCAAACCAAATGTTAAAACCCAGTCTTCTGGATTCATTTCTGTCACATCTAATGCAAATTTTTCATCTACCGGAATACCCTTTGATATATAGCTGTCATAATGCCCATGAGGCACAAACACCTTCACCGGTAATTCTTTCGGCTTTAAATCCCATTCTTCTAATAATTTCTTATCCTTCTCATTTCTAAACTTCATAGTCCAATATATTCCCATAGTATCAAACATCAATGTCGCTATGTTTTGGCTCACATCTTTCGGCAAATTAGATATTTCTTCAGCCAAAACGCCCAACGTATAAGATTTACCCGAACCTCTTTTACCTGCTACTAAAATAACATGACTTCTAGCAACATCCATAAATATTTTATTAGAAAGAGAATTATATCTTCCCATTTTAACGAAACCTTTTCCCACTAGAATAAGTCCACTATCTCCAAACTCTTTTTTATCTGAATCCCCTCTTCCTGTTATTATGTCGTAAGGCATGTATATTAAAACATAGACTTGCTTTTAATGTTTTTGATGGTTATTCACTTACAATAATCTTTAAATAGCTCTGTATACACGAAAAATGTATACAAAATGGCAGATATATTTGATAACAAAATTCTTTGCAAGAAATGCGAGACCGAAATGAAAAAAGCGAAGATAATAAAAAACGGATTATCGCTAAGATTCGTAATATGTCCAAACTGCAAAGAAAAAATAATACACCCAACAGACGAAACAGAATACAATCGATACATAAGCTTAAAAAATAAAGAATTTAACGTTAAAATGCGAATAGTCGGAAACAGCTACACAGTATCAATACCGAAAGAAATTGTCTCTTTCATGAACGAACAAGAAAAAATACTAGACGATATGGTAAAACTATGCTTTGAAGACATGGGATTACTTTCACTAAAATTCCACAAATTTGACGACAAACTATAAAATGATAAACAAAGAAACAAAACTAAAAGTTGTAGAATCTCTCCAAGACGACGCCTATAAAGGAATCGCAAGAATAGATGAAAACGTAATGAAAGAACTAAATATAACAAGAGGAGACGTTATTTCAATAACCGGCGCAAGAGAAACAATAGCAATTGCAGACCGAGCATACCCAGCAGATATTGGAGAAGGAACAATTAGAATTGATGGGGTTCTAAGAAAAAATGCAAAAACTGGAATTGGAGAAATAATAACAATAAAAAAATCAGAAGTGGTTGAGGCAAAAAAAGTAATTATTGCTCCAGCACAAAAAGGAATAATAGTTCAGGAATCAGGTGGAATAAAAAAGGGACTCCTAGGAAGAGCAATGGTTAAAGGAGATATAATAATGCTTGGCGGAGTACAAAGAAGAAGAGATTTATTAGGAGGAGATATGCCCGAAGAACTTGGAGGACTAAACGAAATGCTCGGAGGACTTATGGACAACATGACCGGGAACCTAAGTGGCGGAATAACTCAAATAAAATTCATTGCAACGAATATAACTCCAAATAAACCAGTAATAATAACCGAAAATACCGAAGTAACCCTTTCAGCAAAACCAATAGAGGTAGGAGATGAGAAAATTCCAGAAATTAATTATGAAGATATTGGGGGACTAACCGAAGAAATAAAAAAGATAAGAGAAATGGTTGAAATTCCAATGAAGCATCCCGAGATTTTTGAAAAACTAGGAGTAGAGCCACCTAAAGGAGTACTCTTGCACGGACCTCCAGGAACCGGTAAAACTCTGCTAGCGAAAGCCGTTGCAACTGAAACCGAAGCAAACTTCATACTCTTAAATGGCCCAGAGATAATGAGTAAATTCTACGGAGAATCTGAAAAAAAAATACGAGATATTTTTGACGAAGCACAAAAAACCGCTCCAACAATTATTTTTATAGATGAAATAGATGCAATCGCTCCAAAAAGAGAAGATGTAAATGGAGAAGTGGAAAGAAGGGTTGTTTCTCAAATTTTAACCATGATGGATGGACTAAAAAACAGAGGGCGAGTAATTGTGGTTGGAGCAACAAACAGAGTAAACGCACTAGACCCAGCACTACGTAGACCCGGACGTTTTGACAGAGAAATAGAAATAGGAGTTCCTGGCAAAAAGGGAAGAACTCAAGTATTAAAAATACACGCACGAGGAATGCCTCTAGATAAAAGTGTTGATATAAACAAATTAGCCTCACTTACTCACGGATTTGTCGGAGCAGACCTAGAATCTCTAACAAAAGAAGCTGCAATGAATGTCCTAAGGCAATTCTTACCAAAATTAAAACTAGGTGAAGAAGAAAAAATACCAACAGAAATACTAGAAAAGTTAATAATAAAACAATCAGATTTCATGGACGCACTTAAATCAGTAAGACCTTCAGCTATGCGAGAAATTTTAGTAGAAACTCCAAATACAAGCTGGGACGATATTGGAGGATTAGACAAAACAAAACAAGAATTAAAAGAAGCAGTAGAATGGCCAATGAAATATCCAGAAAGTTTTACAAGAATGGGAATACGACCAAGCAAAGGAATACTTTTATATGGACCTCCAGGAACCGGAAAAACACTTCTAGCAAAAGCAATAGCAAAAGAATCAGAAGCAAACTTTATTCAAATAAAAGGCCCATCACTGCTAAGCAAATGGGTAAACAACTCACACAAAGGAATAGAAAAAATATTCGAAAAAGCAAGACAAGTTTCTCCATGTATAATTTTAATAGATGAAATTGAATCAGTTGCATCAAAAAGAAACACGGAAAACGCATCCGGTCAAGAAGGAACGAAAGTTCTAAATCAACTTCTCTCAGACATGGATGGATTAGAAGATTTAAAAGAAATACTAATAATCGGAACTACAAATAGACCAGATATGCTAGACCCAGCAATAATGCGACCAGGACGTTTCGATAAAATTCTTTTAGTAAACGCACCCGAAGAAAGCGGAAGAGAAAAAATAATAGAAATTCACACACAAAAAATGCCATTAGGAAAAGATAATAAAAAATTCGAAAAAGAAGAAAGAACGGAACTTATACAAAGAATCGCAAAAAAAACAGTTGGTTACACCGGAGCAGATATAGAAAACCTCGTTCGAGAATCAGCAATGACCTCACTTCGAGAATCAATGGATTCAGAAATCGTAACCGAAGAACACTTTGAAATAGCACTAAAGAAAACTCAGCCAAGTGTATCAGATTCAACCATAAAAGTCTACAAAAAAGTAGAAGAGAACTTCATAAAGTCAGCAAAGGGCGCAATCCCTCAAGAGCAAACGAGTTATTTGTCGTAAGGTTAAACCTACCCAGTCGTCACAATAACTTCACCCTCATCAATCAAAAACGTATGCTCTGCCTGTGCAACGTTTGCACCACTAGCTTCAACCAACTGAGCAAAATGATGCAAATTACCATTAGCCTCTAACTGACTAAGGCCAAGTGTAGCCTTATTCCCAAGTTTTTTAACAATCCACCGACTACAAAAAGGCAAACTCCCATACTCTTCAATAATATAAGTCAAAACTTCACGGGCAACCGGACTTCTAACATTTTTATTATTTACCAAAAGATAAATTCCAGAAGGATTACCATCATGAACTCGCCCATCTCCTTTTGTCGCAAAAGGCTCAACTGCATAAACTCCAACGCCAAGTTCATTAGTAGAAGAATCAGGATGATTAGGAATAGTAATTCCAGCATGTAAATCGTATCTATCTATTTCATGCCCAGATAAATTAACAATCGGATTACATTCATGAGAAATCATACTACGAAGAATCTCTTTCCCAATATCGTTAGTAACCACACCTTTTTTCATAAGCTTTGAGGCATTTTCGAGAGACTCTTTCGCCGCCTCAATTAATTTCAAATTCTCTTTATTATTATCTAAATCAACACTAAACGCCGTATCTGAAATATATCCATCAACATGCACACCCAAATCAACCTTCAAGAGCCCATGCGCCAACGACTCATCTTCCGCATGCGGAGTATAGTGCGCTGCAACTGAATTAATGCTCAAATTGACCGGAAACGCAGGCTCCCCGCCAAGCTCCCTAATCTTACTCTCAATATTTTCAGCAATTTCAAGAAGTTTCATATCCCTTTTTATAATTCCCCTGGCATAAGCTACAACTTCATGAGCAATCTTACCCGCCTTCAAAAGCTTCTCTCTTTCTTCTTCTTTCATACTATTATTAGAAATTTCAATTTTATAAATTCTTATATATCACACAAATAACAACAATCCTTAAAAAAACCTAATATCATAAATCTTTATGCCAGCAAACTCGTGGAAAAAATACCAAGGTGCCCAAAAGAAAATAAGAGAATCACGGCTATATACAAAAACTCCACCCGAAGAAACAATTAGAACACAATTAAGACAATTGGCCAGAACAAGTAAATGCGGTCACGGAGAAATTCTTCATAGAACAAGTACACACTTAGATACCGAATTGAAACTCATAGCACCAATTTTAGAAAAATTACTAAAAGAAGAAGCAATTGTTTTTAACAAAAAATCTCTTAATTACGAACTACCAAGACATTATTAATTATTTTTTATCTTCAACCTTCTGTTTTTAGGAACAAAATTACCAATCTTCTCAGCCGAAGCCTTCCCACACCCCAAAAAATAATCCTTATGCTTCATAACAACAAACCCACTCATTCCACTCTTAACATTCAGCTCCGACCCCTCCATCCATTTTTGCGCCTGCTCAGAATCTAACTCATATATATTCTTCTTTATTTGATCCCTCAGAATATGAACCCCTTCTATACTTAGTCTTATTTCACCTGCATCACAGGTTCTCGTGCCCCGGTGGGTACCGTGATGCATTTTCGCAAAATAAACTCCACATCTCTCAATATTAAGTCGCATATGCTCGAGTTCCACAATTTTACTAATAGGTAAGTCGCCAGTATAAAAAAACAATCTATCTGTTCCACGAGTTAAAATAATTCCATCTAACTTTTCAATCCCAAACTGCTTATTCAACTTTTTAACAAATTCCTTTTTCTCTTGCATTGAATATATCTTAAAATCCGGAATTCTTTCTTTAAATGCCATTATCCTACCCTCCTAAACTTACTAACAAAAAATCCTTCAGTATTATTATCATGCGGATAAACTCTCGCAACATCTTTAACACGAGAATCAAAGCTCTCACCCTGCCACTCTTTAATACCCTCCCTAAACTCAATCGGTAAATCCATTTTTACTATTTCAATAGAATCTCCAAATTCTTCTAATGCCCAACTAACAACCGCCTCATTCTCTTCGGGAGCATGTGTGCAAGTAGAATACACCATCTCTCCACCAACCTTCAAACAATTAAACGCCTTCTTAAACAAATTCTTTTGAACTCCACATAAAGATTTGACCGTATTAATATTCCACATAGAATAAGTCTTTAAGGAACTACGCAAAGTCCCTTCTCCACTACACGGAGCATCAACTAAAATTTTATCAAACGACACATCATTGTTTTTTAATCTATCGCAAAGTGCACCACCCTCACGCTTAGTTAAAATAGCATTACTCACCCCACACCTCTCCAAATTCGAAGCCAAAATTTTTATCCTCCCCATAGATAATTCATTTGCAAAAATTCCACCCTTACCATTCATAAAACACGCAGCTTGTGTCGTCTTACTCCCCGGAGCGGCACATAAATCTAAAAAACGCTCTCCTTCTTTTGGCTTTAATGCAATAATCGGCAAAATCGAAGCAAGTTCCTGAATATAATAATAACCAAGTAAGTGTTCAAGGCTCCGACCAAGTTCTCCTGGCTCGAGTATAGTTTCAACAATCATAACTTCAGGATACTTCTTCCATGGCTGAGATATCTTCCACCCTTTCTCCTCCAACCTTTTCTTCAAATCCGATGGAGAAATCTTAAGCGTATTGCACCTAAAGGACTTAACCGGAGCAACTTTCAAAATCTTCAAATACTCCTCCAAATCCTCACCACTAAGTAGCTCCTTCATTCTTTCCAAATATAATTCCTTCAATTCTGGAATCTTTCGACCTTTTCTAACTGCAATTTCCATAAAATAGCTAAATAATGTTGTGTTTTAAACCCTACTATCAAAAAAACTCCCCCAACCCCGTCTGCTTCTTATCCTCCCTAAGCTTATCCAACTTCACAATCTGATTATCAATTCGCTCCTCACTAAAACCATGACGAGAAACCAAAATTTCCTTAATCTTCTCGCTGTCAACCTCTCCAAATTCAAATTCCACATCAAGAGATTCATGATTCTTAAATAAATCAAACACAACCTCCCAATCAAACTGATCTTCCTCCTCCATCTCCTCAATTTTATCCTTAACAGATTCAAATATTTTTTCAGGAGTCTTAAATTCTTTAACAATTTCGAGAGCCTTTTTCTGCCCAACTCTAAAAATCCCTTTAGGATTATAATCCGTACCAACCAAAATTCCTAAACAAATCAATTGGTCTAAATTAATTTCCAACTTCTCCAAAACATCTTCCAACTTTATCAAAAGCGTACTAACATCAACATACCCCGAAGGAGTTTTTCTCTTCCTGGCCAAAGTTAAATTCTGAATCAAATACGGCGCACCAAAAAGTAAACTATCATAATCCTGACTAGCAACTGCATAAACCTCATCTTTAGTTTTAGCCAAATACGATGCCTCGGCCTCACCTTCAGACGGAGCCTGAACAACCGCAATCCCCATAGCAATAAGCAACTCCTTACTCTCACGAACCATGTCATCATCTAACCTAACCAACTGACTGCTATATTTTCTCATAGCCGCAATATCCTCCTCTTGCTTCGCAACTTCATAATTCTCTTTCGCCTGTTCTTTCACTTCCTTTCTCTTCTTGTGTGTCTTAGCCTTCAAATCCGGAGCCTTCCCATCAAACACATAAACAAGTTTCACGCCCTGAGAAAGAAGCGCAACATTACGATAAAGTATTCCAGATAAATGACTAGTAATCCTACCCTCTTCATCCTGAAGCGGAGTTCCATCCATCTGCCTAACCGAAGAAAGAAACTGATACAGAGTATTAAACGCATCAACACAAATAATCTTACCCTTCAACTCACTAATCTCAAATTCGTTTCTGGGAATAATATCCCGTATACTAAGTCCCATAACAAAAAATAGAAATCATTACTATAAATAATTAATTATTTATTCCAATACGGATTTAAATCACTCCACGCATCATCTTTTTCCTCAAAACCTATGCCACCCATTCTTCCTTGAACAACGCCAGCTTCTTCTCTTTCGGGCGTAAAATCTCCAGAACTTTCACTAGGAATATCCACAATTCTTTTACCAGCTTTATACAACTTTCTAGGCTCTCCGTGCAAATCATCTAAAGAGACATCCTTTTCCTGACATCCTAGATAAAAAGACTCAGCAGAACCTCTTTTTATATTTGCCATAAGCTCTCTATCATCATAAACCACTCTTGGAATAACAGCTTTCCATCTAAAAGAACCTCCAAGCTCTATACTAGGAAACTCACGACTCAATTTTTCTAAACTTTTCTCAGAAGCACGAGAAAGCTCCTCATTAATAACATCCGCTAAAACCTCTCCCTCTAAATATAAACCAAACAATCTCTCTATTCGCCCAAACTCACTCATTCCAGTAACACCATATTTTTCATCAAACCTTCCTTGAGCATATAAGTCATCGGCTTCTACAACATCTCTTTGCATTCTTCCATCACTAAAATCATCTTCTTCCATGTTTTAACTCCTCAATAGTGGTATATAAATGTTTCTACAGGGCAATTTCCCTCCCAAACTTAATAAACTTCAGAATATACCAAAAAAACATGAAAACCAAATTCATTCCAATAGATTACGACTATTTCGATTTAGATGGAAAAAACTACATAAAAATCATAGGAAGAGACGAAAAAGGCGGAAGAATATGCGCAATTGATAGCTGTGACACCTACATGTGGGCAATCTTAAATGACGATGTTTCAACTAAAAAAATAGAAGAACTCAAATTCAAAATATCAAAAATAGAAGTAGAAAAAAACAACAGAACAACCAAAATAGAAAAAATAGAACTAAAAGACAAAAAATTTCTAGAAAAGAAGGTAAAAGCCCTAAAGATATACGCAACTAACTACAAAGATTTACCAGAAATAGCAAGCAACCTAGGCTTTGAAGAAATTTTCAAAAGAAGAGGACACGATCTAGGATTTGTAACACACTACATAATAGAAAAAAAGCTAAAACCATTATTCTGGTACGAGATAGAAGGCGATGACCTAAAAAATAATCCAAAATTCATAGATGAAACAGTCGGATTAAAAGTAGACTTCTGCATAAAGATAGATAAATTCAAAGAAATAAAAGAAGAAGAATTCATACCAAAAGTCTTATCTTACGACATCGAAACAGATTCACTAAAAATAGGAGAAGGTGACATACTAATGATATCTCTTGTTTCAGAAGATTATCAAAAAGTCATTACCTGGAAAAAATCCAAAACGAGAGCTCAAAACTATGTGGAATATGTGGAAGACGAAAGAGAATTATTAAAAAGATTCGCAGAAGAAGTAGACAAACTCTCACCTGACTTTATAGTTGGATATTTTTCAGACGGATTCGACCTACCGTACATAAAAGAACGAGCAAGAATCCTAAATGTAAGACTTCCAATAGGAATAGATAATTCATCCCCAAGACTCAGCAGGGGAAACCAAATGACCGCAAAAATAAAAGGATTAGTTCATATAGACATTTTAAGATTCATAAAAACCGCATACGCTCAATACATGAAATCCGAATCTCTATCTCTAAATGAAGTAGCAAAAGAATTCCTAGATGATAAAAAAATAAAATTTGAACTAAAACACTCTTCAAAAATAGAAGACAAAAACTGGAACGAATACTACAAATATAACCTACAAGATAGCATTCTAGTCGAAAAACTTTTCAAAAAAATGTGGCCAGATTTACTAGAATTCTCAAAAACAATAAACGAACCCATATTTGATACCTCTAGATACGGACTATCAAAATATATCGAAAGCTACATCTTACATAACCTAGAAAAATTTAACGAAATACCAGAAAGACGACCAGGCTATAACGAATCAGGAGAAAGAAAAGCAACAAGAAAAGTAGAAGGAGCTTTCGTATTAGAACCCACTCCCGGACTATACGAAGATATAGCAATGTTCGACTTCACATCCATGCATACAAGTATAATAATAACTCACAACCTCTCAAGTGCAACACTACTTAAAGAAAAAACTAAAGACGCATTCGAAACCCCAGAAATAGAAACCGAATATGGCCTAAAAAAATTCTATTTTTCAAAAAAACCCGGATTTTTTCCAGAACTATTAAAAGATATCTTCGAAAAAAGAAAAAAATTCAAAAACGAATATAATAAAAATCCAAATCAAATGACATATGCAAGAAGTAATGCCTTCAAAGTTTTATCCGCTTCAGCTCACGGATACATAGGGTTTTTCGGAGCAAGATACTATTCAAAGGAAACCTCAGCAGCGGTACTAGCTTTTGTAAGAAAATTTAATCAAGACATAATAGAAAAAGTAAAGAAAAAAGGATTTACACCAATTTTCGGAGACACTGACTCAGTGGGATTTTTAATGAACAACCACACCGAGAAAGAAATAAAAGATTTCTTAAAAAAACTAAACGCAGAATTACCTGGCGTAATGCATCTAGAACTTGAAGGATTTTTCAAACGTGGACTCTGGGTAACTACACGGAGCGGAACAACAGGAGCAAAGAAAAAATACGCAATGATTGACGAAAATGGAAAAACAAAAATAAGGGGATTCGAAACCGTAAGAAGAGACTGGTGTAAACTCTCTCGTGAAATGCAAAACAAAGTAATAAAACTAATACTAGAACAAGGAAACGGGGAAGAAGCTCTAGATTATGTAAAAAAGGTAATAAAAAAAATAAAGAATAGAGAGATAAAAAAAGAAGACATAATGATTAAAACACAACTAAAAAAACCAATTGAAGAGTACAAAGCAATAACCCCTCATGTAATAGCTGCAAAAAAAATGATAGAAGCTGAATCTCCTGTCACAGAAGGAGGAATAATTGAATATTATATTGCAGAAACAAAGACAAAATCAAAATTAGTTAGAGACAAAGTCGCCCTTCCAGAAGAAAACAAAGATTATGAAATAACCTACTACCTCGAAAAACAAATCCTCCCAGCAATTGAAAACATCTTTCAAGTTTTAGATATTGATGCTAAAAGTTTAATTGAAGAAACCTCACAAGACAAATTAGATAAGTGGTTTTAAGCAGCAAACATAGTTGCAATATTTATTCCACTGGACCTATTTTTCATTTCTTGACGCTTTTTCATTTTTTTCCATCTCTCATCAGACTCAACATTCTCTACATAATCTAAAAGACTTTCACGATGTTCAGCGTCCAATCCTTCATACATCTCACGACAAAATCTCCAATTCTTTTCCCAATCCATCTCCAAAGCTTGAGCAATTCTCAAATAAATATTATTATCAGGGTTATACATATATTCTCTATCTTGTATAGATGGCATAAAAAACAAAACCAAAACAACTATTTAAAATTATAGAAACTCAAATAACATCGCAAAAATTAAATGGAACTCTGCCTTCGTCTTCAGAAACAAAAGTCCCCTGACGATGTCGCCTAGTCGCCTCTTTCGCCTTTTGTAAATTCTCTATAAAGTCCCACGTCTCTTTACGAACCTCCATAGAAAGGACTCTACGATAAAAATCATCAACCTCTTCTCGAACAACTAGTTCAAAATTGTCATACATATCTTTAAATTTATCATAATCTATTCCAAAAGCTTTAGCCATTCTAAAATAATGTCTATCAAAAACACTCCAAGCCATAATATAAAACTACCTCAATATTACTTAAACATTATCATAAAAAACTACCGACTTCTTCTATATCCAACAACGTTTCTACCTTCATATATTGGAAGCTCTTGTCCTCGAACTCTTCCTCGGCCTCCACTAGAATACCCGCCACGATTAACCAAAAAAGCTGCACCAAAAGCAACTAAAAGAACTCCAGCAGCAGTTACATAAAAGTCCGGAGTACCGGCAGGAATTGGGAGCACATCATAAGCTTGAGGAATAAGCGGAGCCGCAACTAAAAAAACCCCAGCAAGAGAAATCACATATCCTATCACTTTCTTCATATCTAAACATATACTTTTATTTTTATAAACATTTGCATAAACCCACAACCTTTAAATTCCCCAACCCACTTACCCAAATATGAAAAAAAACTTCCGAGCATTCAGCTACTTTGGAGATATTGCACTAATAAACTTCCCGAAAGAAACAAAAGAAAAAGACAAAAAAAACTTCGCAAATAAAATTCTAAAAGAAAACAGCTCAGTAAAAACAATTCTAGAAAAATCAGACACATTCAAAGGACGCCTAAGAAAAATGAAAACAAAACACCTTGCCGGAATAAAAAATAAAGAAGTTCTGTATAAAGAAAACAACTGCACTTTTAGATTTAATATAGATTCCACATACTTCTCACCAAGACTATCAAACGAAAGAAAAGAATTGGCAGAACTAATAAAAAAGAATGAAGAAGTTTTAGTAATGTTTGCTGGAGTTGCCCCATTCTCAATAGTAATAGCAAAAAATTCCAAAGCAAAAAAAGTTTACTCCAATGAAATAAATAGAGAAGCAAATAAATACGCAAAACAGAACATAGAGCTAAACAAACTGAAAGACAAAGTAGAGCTTCTTCCGGGAGATGTAAAAAAAGTAGCAACAAAACTACACGAGAAAAAACAAAAATTCGACACCATAGTAATGGCACGCCCACAACTTAAAGACAGCTTCCTAGAAGACGCATTTAAATTAACAAAAAAAGGAACCAAAATCTATTATTACGACTTCTGCCAAGAAAAAGACAAAAACACAATAATAGAAAAAGTAAAAGACCAAGCAAAAAAAGCAAAAAAGAAAATAAAAATAACAAACACAAAAAAAGCAGGGGAAATAGCTCCATATAAAATGAGATTCAGAGTTGATTTTAAAGTGTTAGATTAGGTTTTCCCCAATGCATCAGCATGAGAGAACGCCAGGAGGTACATGGACTCCCTTAGTAGATATGAGAGAAAAATAGAATTATTAGATTTCAAAAAGAAATGCCAAGCATTATGAAAATCACACCAAGAATTAATAAAATAACCCCAAACGAAAAAAGAAAATATCCAGCAGTAAGTTTACTTTTATATATTATATCTATAGCTTTTCCTCTAATAATTATTTTTTCACCAAACAATTGATTTAATGAAAACAGATTAGTATAAACACCAATTTTTTTTATTAAAGTACCCAAAAAAATAAAGCAAAAACCAAAATATAAAAATATTGAGGCAAATCCTAGCAATGGTAATCTAGAATAAATTAAAAAAAACAGTAAAATCCACAAAAACACAGACCCCACCAGCCCCAATATTCTAAATTTATTTAATTTATTAATTTTATTTTTCATATCTTGCGAATAACCATTCTTTTCAAATACATCAGTATTTATTCTAGAATTAACTTTTTTCGTATGACTAACTATATTTTGCATTTGTTTATCAGTTAAACCACTCATGAAAAAATCCCACTTTTTCGTTCTAGGCTGCCAATCATACTTTGACATTGCCTCATCATTAACCTTAATGGCCAAAACTTTTGTGAATAATCTCATAAATAATCTTTGAACTTTTATTGTTTCCACATCCTTTATGAGAATTGCCATTCTATTGCCACGACCAACTTTCAAAATTATTTTATTCTCAAAAATTTCATAATACGCTTCTTTACGAAAAATATAAGTTTTATATAATCCATAAATAAAACCAGGAAGAAAAATCATAATATAAAAAAGACAAGATATAATTATAGAAAAATCATCGAGATTTAAAAACAAAATAAACAATAATATTAACAAAATAACAAAAAACAAAAAAAGCATTCCATAAAAGGGTTTAGGTTTTATCCTCATCTTTCTAAACAAACATTTAACTTATTTAAACATTCTCAAAACCTCATCATTTCAAAACATTTATAATCACAAATACTCTTTCTTAATAAAAGAAGATGGTGAAGAAAAAGAAAAAAGGCATTATTCCAGATTTTCTGAAATTAAATGCTCCAACAACAAGCCTACAGATGACCTTTGGCCAAAAGGCAGCAGACAAACTTTCAAAATGGGCAGGTAGCTGGACATTTATTATTACCTTCGTTGCATTCTTGGCATTTTGGGTAGCTGTAAACACGACTTGGATAATATTCGGAAAAACATGGGACAACTATCCATTCATACTACTAAACTTAGCACTCTCTTGTGTCGCAGCACTTCAGGCTCCAATAATTTTAATGAGCCAGAATAGACAAGCCGAAAGAGATAGAATCCAGGCAAAATACGACTACTCCGTAAACAGAAAAGCCGAAAGAGAAATCGAAGAAATACTAAAACAACTTAACAGAATAGAAAGACGTCTTCAAAAGAAAAAATAATCCCTGACTCTATTCTAAAAGTCTATTATTTAATTCACCAACAAAATTAGTCAACATCTTTTCTTTAACAACTTCTTTATCCTTAGCCCACTCTACATGTCCAAGCACCCACCCCAATTTAACAAATGCAGTTTCAGAAAGCATATCTTCTAAATAAATTATTCCCGTATCTAACATCTCTCTCCCATTTGAATAAACCATCGGATTAAGTCCACCATAAATAGTTTGAGCAACAGCGCAAACAATTAAACCCTTATCTTGCACCTCTTTTAATTTATTCGTCCAAGGCTTTTTAGCCTTTTTTGTAGGAGCATGCCCAAGTCCAGACATCTCTAAAATAACACCCTTATAACCATTCTTCAAATAAAAATCTAAAATCTCAGGATCCTGTCCCAAAACAATTTTTATAACAGCTATTTTTTCCTCAAATTTCAAATCAAGATTAACCTTATTCTTATTTCGAATATTATACTCTCTTAAAATTTCAACTCTATCTGAATAAACTTTTGCAAAAGGCATATCATTAACAACCTTAAATGCATCTCTTCTAGAAGAATGAAATTTTCTCACTTTCGTTCCAGGCATAACATTACAATAATCGTCATTTGTTGTAGCATGACCAACCAACACTACTTCCGAGATATCAGATATCGCAACCAAAGCCGAACATCTTAAATTCAAATCGGCATCTGAAGATGCCCTATCAATACTTCGCTGCGAATATGTCAAAACAACCGGCTTATTCACCTTACCAAGAAAAAAAGACAATGCTGCGGAAGTATAATGCAAAAAATCCGTACCATGAGTAATAATAATTCCCTCTATATCCTTATCATTCAAAAATCCTTCAACAACTTTAGCAATTTTTTTCCAATCCCTATAATCCATATCTTCACTCCCTTTCATAAACGGAATTTCTACCTTACTAACATTACAAACTTCAAAAATTTCTGGATAAAATTTAAACAATTTATCCGGACCATCTAGCCACTTAACCCCACCAGTTTTAGAATCATAACTCGAAGCAATAGTTCCTCCCGTGATAATCATAGCTATATTAGGTTTGCCCTTATCTTTTTTTATCTCAAAACTCTCCTCTTTACTCTGACCTTTACCAACAACCTTTATTTCCAAAACATCTTTTTTCTTAAAACCAATATTATACCCATTATCAAGCTTCAATAGAACAAGCCCTTTCTCACTCTCAGGACTCTCTAAAAGGACTCCTTCATAAATAATCTTACTCAAATGAATTTCTACTCTATCTCCAGCGTTTGCCATAAAAAAAATAAACCGAATATCTATAAAAACCTATTCCTTTAACATATTAGCATGACAGATTCATTCAACCAAAGAAAAAGCGAAGTTCTAAAAAAAATAGACAAATCTTCAAAAGGAAGTTGGGACAAGCCAATCCAAAAACTCTGCGACAAAATAAACAAGCAAGAAAATTACTATACAACCTCCTCATGCTCTGGACGAGTTCTAATAATGATAGATCAAGAAAAAAAAGCAAAAGGACTTTTCAACTGGATATCTCATAAAAAAATCTCTTTCAAAGAACTAAAAAAAGAAATAGAAAAACTAAAAACAAATATTCCAATAAAATTCAAACAGGATCCCTGCATTTTACACGTAGCCTGTAAATCAATTAAAGACGCTCAAGCACTATATGATAAAGCAAAAAGAATAGGCTGGAAGAGAAGTGGGCTTATTTCATTTGACAAAAGAATAATTCTAGAATTAAACTCGACCGAAAAACTAGAATTTCCAATAATGCAAAACAACAAACTTCTAATAAATGATGAATTTCTAGAAACTATAGTAAAAGATTCTAATAAAAAACTAGAACGGGGCTGGAAAAAAATAAAAGAACTTAGAAAAACTATTCCCTAACGCCTCAGCGTAGGAGAACACCAAGAGGTGTTAAACATTTTAAAAAACTATTTAAACTAAACTTATCTAACATATATAATAAAATGGGTGCAACTGGACAAGCTATCGAATCTGCGGAAGAAATTTTTTTAACCTATGGGATAGTTGCAGTATTTGTAGCGCTAGGAGTAATTGCTTTCTTTCTAATTTTAGGATTGTACATATACCATTCTTTTGCATGGATGACAATAGCAAAGAAAAGGAAACATAAAGCTCCATGGTTAGCATGGATACCTTTCGCAAACCAAGCAATGAGATTACAGTTAGGTGGATTTGCATGGCAATGGATATTCTTAATACTAATTCCAATATTCGGATGGGTTCCGTTATACATAATGTTAGTTATTTCCAGCTGGAGGATTTTTGAAGATTTAAAATATCCAGGATGGATAAGTTTAGCACCACTACTAGATTTTGCAGGAGCCGAAGGAGTAGGCTTCTTATTAAATCTTATAGTAATCGGAGTAGTGGCTTGGAAAGAACCTGATAAAAAACAAGCAAAAAGAAATTCTAAGAAAAAAAAATAACCCCTAGTGCTTCAACACAGGAGGACACCAGAAGGTGTTTATTCTAGGCAAAATTTTAACTAAAACTTCGCTCCTTTCATCTTTTTGCCGAATTTTTTCGCCATCTTCATCATCTGTTTCTGACTCATACCTTCACTCATATCGGAATCAGCTCCCATCTTCATCATATCATTTAACATATCATACTGCTTCAAAAGCGCTCTAACCTCAGAACCATTTACCCCAGCTCCCTGAGCAACTCTTTTAATTCTTCCAGTTTCTTTTTTCAAAACTTCCGGATTCTCGCGCTCTTCTTCCGTCATAGATTTAATAATATGCTCCCATTTTGCAACTTTGGCTTGTTGCCCCTCAAGCACATCCTCATTAATTTTCGCATCCTTAAAACCCGGAATCATAGACTTTATCTTATCCACTCCTCCAATCTGATTCATGCTCTTAACCTGCTCAACAACATCATTTAAACTCAATTTTCCACCTTCAAGTTTTTCCTGAATTTTCTTCTGATCTTTTTCGCTTGTAACCGATCTAATTTTTTCCAAAAGAGAATCCAAATCCCCCATTCCAAGAAGTCTAGATAAAAAACTCTTAGGATTAAACTCTTCAATATCATTAACTTTTTCACCAGTGGTAATAAAATAAACAGAAGCACCAGTTTCAGCACATGCACTTAAGGCCCCACCACCCTTAGCAGTAGAATCCATTCTTGTAATTATTACACCACTTATATTAAGCGCTTCCTTAAATTTCTCCGCTTGAGTTTTCGCGGTCTGACCAACATCGGCAGGCATAACAAGAATTGTCTCAGTTGGTTCAATTTTTTTATACAAACTTTCAATCTCCTTCACCAACTCTTCATCTAGACTATGCCGTCCAGCAGTATCAATTAAAACCACATCGTACTCTTTCAAATCATCTCTGAAATTCTTCCAAGTCTTAATGGCATCATCCTCATCCATATCCACAAATACATTCAGATTGTTTTGTTCACCAAGTTGCTTTAGCTGAGTCTTAGCAGCGGGACGATGAACATCCAGTCCAACAAGCGCAACTTTTTTTCCTCGTTTAGCATAATAATTACCCAATTTTGCAATAGTTGTAGTTTTACCAGCCCCATAAAGACCAAGTAACATAATTCTATTCTGAGTATCATTAATTTCTAACTTTTTTTCTTCTCCCAAAATACCTAGAAGTTCATCATGAAGAAGTTTGACTATATGCTCTTTCTTATCAACCCCTTTAATTCTCTCATCTACAGCCGCCTTCTTTATCTTATCAGAAATTTCCTTAACAAGAACTATGTTAACATCTGCCTCAATAAGTGCTCTCTGTAAATCACGAACTATTCCTTCAACTAAGTTTTTATCTAAAAATATAGCATTCGCTAACTTATCTGTCGCTTTCTTGAATGCCTCACCAAGTTTCTCAAGTACCATAGAAAAGTATGCATATTCAGGCTTAATAAAGTTTAGGATTTTAGAAAATAAATCAAAAATACTCAAAAAAATATATTTATAAAACCCAAATTGTTTAAACCAACATGAAAAAAGATGATAGCAACAAACTTATTCTCTGGTTATTCTTAATAATTCTCTTAGGTTTCGAACTCTACTCTATCTCAATACGAAGCACTTACGTGTGGGACGGACTAGCATTAATTGGATTTTTCATCTTTATCTACTACATAAAAGATAGACTGCACCTACATCCATTTCATTTCTTCCTTTTAGGAATATTTTTAGTAGCACACAATTTGGGAGTCTTTGGACTTTATTTTAACTCATATTACGGAATCGAATTCGACACCTACGTTCATTTCTATTTTGGATTAGTCTCAACCCTTATTCTTTTTAGAACCTATGACCATATTGTAAAAATAAAAGACAATAAAATAAAATATTTTGCACTCTTAGTAATGATTCTTGGAATGAGCGCATTCCATGAGTTACTTGAATATGCCGGAGGAGTAATGTTAGGAGAAGGTATGGGATTCCTAAAGGCCGGAGCAGGAGATATAGAAATGTGGGATACTCAAACGGATATGCGAAACAATGTTTTCGGAGGACTTTTAGCAATTGCAATTTATCACTTCAAAACAAACCTCAAAAAAAAGAAATAACTACAATCCTAACTCTTCAATAAACTTTAATTTATCAAACTTTTTCAAATCAGAATATTCTTGCCCAACTCCTAAATATAAAATTGGCTTACCTGTTACATATCCGACCGAAAGAGCAGTTCCACCCTTTTCATCAATATCGGCTTTGGATAAAATAATACCATCAATAGAAATTGCCTCATCAAACGCCTTGACCTGAGCAGCAGAATCATTCCCAGCAATACTCTCTCCTAAAAATATTTTCGAATCAGGCTTACAAACTCTAGCAACTTTCTCTAATTCAGCCAAAAGATTCTTTGATGTATGCATTCTTCCAGCGGTATCAATTAAAACACAATCCACTTTATTTTTTTTAGCATATTTTATAGCATCAAATCCCACGGCAGCAGGATCACTACCATACTCATGGGCAATGACCGGAACATCTAGCTTATTTCCATGAACCTTTAACTGCTCAATTGAAGCCGCTCTAAATGTATCTCCAGCCGCCAGAACACAACTCACGCCCTCATCCTTAAGCATATGAACAAACTTCGCAATTGTTGTAGTTTTTCCAGCTCCATTAATACCACAAAATAAAATAACATACGGCTTCTCACCAGCATCCTTCTCTCTTATTTTCACCACCACATCAAACGGCTTAACTAAAATATCACTAATTACCTCCCCCAAAGTAATTCTAACGTTAGTATCCAACTCTTTTTTAGGAATTTCCACACCAACAATTCTATCCTTCAATTCTTCCAAAATTTTATCCACAACTTCAACAGCAACATTATTCTCTAAAAAAATCATCTCCAAATCATCTTTATATTTATCATACTCTTTTTCCGATATAGTTATCTTGCCAAGAGCACTAGATTTAATTTTTTTCAAAATACCTTTATCTTTCCCCTTGTCCTCAGGCAAGTGGACATCCGAAGATGCAGCCTCATTAGATGTAAGAATCTCATCAATCTCATCACCTTCTTTCTCTATTTTTACCAGCTCTTCCTTGTCTTTTTTTATCTTTTCTTCAAGTGCCTCCCCCTTCTCCTTAATCTCTTCTAAATCTGGCTCAAATTTTTGCATACCAGCATTAAACTTGACAGGAACATCTACCTCCTTCCTCTTTTCTTTTTTTTCCAGTTCCTTCAATCTCTTCTTATCTTCCTTTATTTTCTTCAAAAGCTCTTTTTCTTTAGAATCAACAGCCTCTTTTTTATCCTTTAGTATCTCATCTACCTTTTCACTAACTTCTAAATCCTCAACATCAGAATCAAAACTTTCATTTTCAGACTCAGTCAAAATCTCCTCAGATTCCTCTTCAGAAACACTTTTTACCCAACCCTTAAGCTTATCCTTTAACTTGCCAAACATGCCACAAAAAACATTTACAAACTTATAAAAGTATTGTAAAAACACAGCAATTATTAAAAAGAAATCCTCCTCACTACTAGCATGATTACCTATAATGATATCTATGAAGCGGCAAGAAAAGAAAGATACACTGAGCAACTCCAAAAAATCTCAAAAAAATTCACTTCAGACGTTTCAACTTATCTAAAGGAAAAAAAAGAAACAACTAAAAAAAACACAGACGCATTTTCCGAATCAGTAATAAAAACAAAAAAACAGCTAGAAAATGCCATAACTCTTTTTAGAGAATTAATGCTCAGAAGAAAGAAAAAAATTCTAAATCTAGTTCTAATAGCAACCGAAACCGGTATATCAAGACAAGATTTCGACAACATGCTAGAACTAGAAAAAGAACTTTTTGAAGATATAATGAAATGTGTAGAAAAGTCAGACAAAAACCTTGGAGATAGATTAAGTGGAAATAGCCAAAATGAAGAACAAAAAAACGACCTAATTTACTTTACTGAAGAAATAACAGAATTTACAGACATGACTGGTAAAACAATGGGTCCATTCAAAAAAGGAGAAATAGCAAATCTTCCAAAAGATATTGCTCAAGTATTCATTAACGACAAAAAAGCCAAACCAATTACTAACTAACGCCGACTCTTTTTCCCGCCAACAACCTGCCCCCAACTATCACTAACATATTCAACATTAAACCCCTCGTGACTAACCTCAATAAATTCACACAGCCTCAAAAAAAAATCTTTAGAGATTAAACGACTCTCATTAAAATAATTCTTTAAAGTAGAATACGGAACATCAAAACCAAACTGCAGAAAAGCACGCAACGAAGGACAGTTAGAATCCTCTAAAACTTTCTTCAAAAACTTCCGCTGCTCTCCTTTCTTAAATTTAACACGCATTTTAAATTTCCATTTCTTGGACACTTCAGTGTCCCCGCGATTTTAACCAAGGTGTTTTAAAAAATCGCCCTTCAGGGATTCGAGGAGGATTCGTTAAAGGAACCAAGGGGTTCCTTTAACTACGGGACCACAACTATAAAAACCTTTTTAAACCCAAAACTATCTCTTAATTCATGAAAATTCCAAAGACAACAAATAGATTTTGTCCCTACTGTAAAAAAAAGACAGACCAAAAGATAAAAGCAGTCTCAACTGGTGGAAACCGTGGAACTCTTAAAAGAGGCTCATTGGCCAGAGCAAAACTAAGAGGCTCAAACAGAGGAATCGGAAGTCATGGAAAATACTCAAAACCTCCTGTTTCAAAATTCAAACGTAAATCAAAAACAACTAAAAAAACAAACCTGATGTACACCTGTCAAGAGTGTAAAAAATCTAAATACCAGAAAAAAGGTATCAGAACGGGTAAACTAATACAAGAATAAAATGGAATTCAAAAATAAATTAAATAATTTCTTTGTGGTATCCCCAAGGTGTGGAGAAGATGCCACCCTTCAGTGCTTAGAGGAAGCTAAAAAGAAACCAAGGGGTGTCTTTTAATGGCAATCGCAAAAAGAAAAAAAAGATTTTTTGACGTAGAAATTCCACTAATTGGAAAAACAACACATCTACTAGCCTTTGACTTAGAAGAACTTAAAGACAAAATAATTACCTACGACTTAACTCGATTATTAAGAGGAAAATCAGCAATACTTAATGCAAAGGTAACAATAGAAAATGAAGAAGCAATAGCTCTTCCAACTCAGATGAAACTAATGAGCTATTACATAAAAAGACTTGTAAGAAAAGGAACAAACTACGTAGAAGATTCATTCTCAACTGAATGTAAGGATGCTCAAATAAGATTAAAACCATTCCTAGTAACCCGAAGAAAAGTTTCAAGGAAAGTAAGAAAAGCTCTAAGAGAAGAAGCAAGAAAAGAACTTATCGAATACGCTAAGGATAAAAACATAAACGATATCTTCGACGACTTAGTAAAAAACCGAATACAAAAACCAATTAGCCTAAAGTTAAAAAAAATCTATCCACTTTCAATCTGTGAAATTAGAGTTATAAAAATCGAAAAGATACTAGATGAAAAAACAGAAAAAGTCGAAGATGCCCCAATTTCTCAAAATGGGAGTACGCCCGAGGGTGACAAAACCAAAAAAGAAGAAAAAGTCGAAGATGCCCCAATTTCTCAAAATGGGAGTACGCCCGAGGGTGACAAAACCAAAAAAGAAGAAAAAGCCGAAGAGAAAAAGGCAGAAACAAAAGAATAATTCTTAAAATTATAAAAACATTTAAATACCCAATCTACATTAATACACCATGAAGGTGAATTTAAACATAGAAAAAAAGTATGCTTATACTATTATTGGTCTATTGATTCTAGTCGCTGGTTTTGTAGCTGTTAATGCTGCTGGAAATATTGATCAAAGCAATGTTAATCCTGATGACGCATGGCATGACGGAAGTCAAATTAGATTTGACGCAGACGGCCAAAGTTTAAATAAAATAATAATGGATATGGATGATCGAATTGATGGTTTAGGGGGTGCAAATATTTTATATACCATACAATGTAACTTTGCTTCAGATGGTGACGAAACAGGATATGAATTAAACGGTGTCCCTCAAGTCACTGGAGATAACGATTACGCAGGTTATGTAGACTCAGATTATAAATATTGTAGATGCTCAGAGACATCGCATATTGTTTTGGGCGGTAGAATTTGGTGTGAGGGAAATAGACTTTTAGGTGATAGCGAACACTATGTTTATGAAGATAATCAATACTATGATTATCAGTCATGGGGTGGACATTGTTACGGTAATGTAGGTGGTGTGAGAGGAGCAAAAAAGCCCCCTCAAGTCATTGAAGTAGTATGTTTAGATGCAGCCTAATTATTTCTTACAAAATAATTTTATTTTTTATTAATTAAAACATTATTTTTTATAATAAAAATAAACCCCTACTTCCCGCCAACCAACTTCTTCCTATTCTTATACTGAATCTTAGTACCCGCCCCAAACTTCAATTTTGTTGAAGGATTCTCTTTTAAAACCATATACTTAGCAATTTCCGAATACTCTTTATTATAACTTTTACGACCCTTTGCGGGCAAGCACACTCTCTTTAAATTACTCTCATGAACATCTTTATGATACGGAACAACACCTATTACCTTTAATCCCGTAATCTCCTCTACCTCTTCTGACTTAACCTCATGCTTACTATTAACAACCTTGTTTAAAATTATGCCATCTATTTTAACCCCATTCTCCTTTGAAATAAAAATTGCTTTCAATATACAACTTATCGAAGCATAATCCGGACTAACAATCATAACTAAACTATCAGACGCTTTAGCAGCTGCAACAATTTCCGCATTAACATTAGGAGAAGAATCAATTAAAATAAAATCATAATCCGTTTTCAATAAATCAATATGCTCCTTTAAATCGCTAACCTTTGTCGGCTTGTTATTATTCAATTTGGCAGGTAAAACATGAAATCCATTTGGCGTCTCATAAATGGCCTCATAGGCCTCAGCATTACCTCGAAGAACCTCATGAATTCCAACCTCAGGTTCCTCCAACCCAAGATAAATCCTTAAATTCGGAGCCGAAAAATTAGCATCTACTACCAGAACCTTCTGCTTATACACGTTACTTAAAACATTCGCCAGATTGCAAACGCTAGTAGTTTTACCGACACCCCCCTTAATTGATATTACCCCTATAGACTTCCCCATCAAAACGCCCTCTTGAACTCATTTAATAACTTCTCCTCAGCAACCTTATCAATCTTTCTTATCTTAGTCTTCTCTACCATCTCAACATGAAACTCCTCCTTCCCCCTAAGCCCAGCAGAAACCAACCTATCTCTACCCGTATTCTTAGCACTATATAACGCATTATCAACCCTTTCCTTCATCTTAGCAATAGTATCACCAGAAAAATACTCCGTAAGACCTCCAGAAATAGTCAACTTAAATTTTTTCAAAAAATCATCTTCTTTTACCGCAATCCTTATTCTTGACGTAACCTCTTTTGCCCTTTCAATCCCCGTCTCAGGAAGTAAAATAACAAACTCCTCTCCACCAAATCTCGCAACAATATCAGACTTTCTAGTCATCTTCATCAAAATCTTTGCAAGTCTCTCAAGCATTTCATCAGCCTTCATGTGCCCATACGTATCATTTATTTTCTTAAAGTGATCAATATCTATCATAAACAAACTAAGACGCTGTTTCCCACGCTTCGCCTTATCAAACTCCATCTCAAAAATCGTCTTAAAAAAATTAAAATTATAAACACCCGTCTTCTCGTCATTCGTCGCAGCATTATAAAGCATCGAAATAGACCCATTCACATCCTCAAATATATCTTCAATCTTTTTCCTAAACGCCGGATCTAAAACACTAAGCTTATCATTTATATCCTCTTTCATTCATATCACCAATCATACAAACAAAACAAATTTACTTTTTATACCTTTTCAAAAACAAAGCCTACAAACAGAAAATAATTTATATAAAATAAACACTCTTTATATTTAAAGTACCACTTAGAACATCTTTTCTCTGCTTATAATTCAATCTTGGAGGATAAAAACCATATTTTTTCCAAATTTCAACCTTAGTTAAATGCCGAGGATTTCTAAAATCAATCAATTTCGTATACTTTGCTAAATTTTTCTTCCCAGCAAGTTCAATTTTATAACCTTTAGAAATTCTATTACTCCTCTTATCTAAATAAGACGTTGGATAAAAAATTACACTAAATCCAAAATATTCTAATAAATCCCTCATTTGTTCAACAAAAACACGACTTTTCATCTTCATCGTAATTATCGGCTTAGAATGCTTTCCAAAATAATCTTTCTTGAAAGTCATACTCCCCTCAGTATCAAACACTCCTCTAATAAAAGATTTTTTAACTTCATCATCAGAATTAAAAATAAATCGAGGAATACAGTTGTTATCTACCTTCTTCCCACTTTTAACTCCCAATTTATTAAAATATTGAGCTATTGCCTTTGAATATAATCTCGCAATCAATTCATCATTTCTCTGACTACATATTTTAAAATTTGTATTAAACAAATTAAAAAATATTTTATTAATAAAATCTTCGTAATACGCCTTATCTTCAGAAAGACTTCCAGAAATATTCAACATATAAATAACTGTTTTAGAATATTTTCTTCCACAAATTAAATGCCCATCTCCTAAAATAATACCAATTATCTCGGATAAATCTGGGCAGAGCTCACCAGGAAGCTTAACTCTCTTTATAACGTCTCCGTGGCTAAATTTAATATCATCGGAATATTGTTTTAAATTGTATTTTTTATCTCCTATTCTTTACTTTTAACGACGATACAAAGACTTTTCTATATATAAAACTTTCTAACAAATAAGACAAGATTTATAAATACTAAGTTACCTAAAATTGTATGCCTGTATAGCTCAGTGATAGAGCAATTCCCTTGTAAGGAATAGGTCGGGGGTTTGAATCCCTCTACAGGCTTTCACTATCTTTATCCACAAAAACTCTTTTAAAACAAACTTATTTACTAAATTCATGAAACAAAAAACAATAGCCCAAGGAGCAGAAGCAGTAATAACGCTAGATGAAAATAAAATACTCAAAAACAGAATTCCAAAATCTTACAGAATAAAAGAATTGGATGAAAAAATAATAAAACTAAGAACACGAGCCGAAAGTAAAATCCTAACAAAATCAAAAAAAACACTAAACGTTCCAGAAGTTCTAAAAACAGAAGATAACAAAATAACAATGGAATTCATTGATGGGCTAAAACTCTCAGACAACTTAAACAATTTAGACAAAAAAGAGCAAATAAGAATATCTCAAAAAATAGGAACCGCAGTTTCAAAACTCCACAACGAAAACATAATTCACGGAGACCTAACAACCTCTAATATGATTCTAAAAAAAGATAAAATATATCTAATAGATTTCGGACTAGGGTATCAAAACGGAAAATATGAAGACAAGGCAGTAGACCTACACCTCCTAAAACAAGCACTCGAGGCAAAACATTTTGAATTTCATAAAGAACTATTTGAATCATTTAAAAGAGGATATCTAAAAATAAACGAAACCGAATCTAAAAAAGTCTTAGAAAGACTAATCGCCGTCGAAAAACGAGGACGATATAAAAAACATTAAAAACAAAAAGAAAAAACGCCCCAGTATATCAATACGGGAGCACACCCGGAGGTGAAAAAAAATTATCTTCTTAACAATAAGCATCCGCCAGACTTATTATAAATCTTAGCAATCAGCCAACCAATAACAAATCCGTCTACATAAGCAAGAACTGTTCCCCATACTACACCAAGTAAAAATCTACCTGGCCAATATCCCAAAGGACCATACATTACATCAGCAAGCATTACCCATCCTGGAGCTCTTCCAGACATTGCCAAAATAGACACAATAAAAATACATAACGCAGAAACTTTACCTAATGCATTACCGAACTTCTTTGCATCCAATCGCAGAGAATCACTAGCCTTTAATTTCAAGCTAACAACCTTATTCTGAACTGACTTACGACGCTTTGGACTAGCCCTCTTACGAGCAGACCTTTTGACGACTTTTTTTCTAACCATATCAACCTCCTTTTATTTATACTAATAATCAATCTATATTTAAAAACCTAATGTTTTGAAAAGATATATCACAACCTAGATATTTAAAAAATAAACATCAAGCCTGTTTTTCAACTAGAGTCTCTATATCGAAAGAACCCCAAGAAGAAAACTCTCTTCTTAATCTTTTATTAAAATCAACACGGGAAGTCCCATATTTTTTACCCTTAGACTCCAAATGTGCCTCTCTCTGGTATTTAGCATCATTTTCACCACGCCTTGCACCACAACTAAAATCTCTCCTGGTCATTCCCCCTAAATAAATAGCCGGCATATATCAACAAATAAACAACACTTAATAAATACTCACTTTTACCGTCGTCAGTCCACAGTGACAAAAATAAAGCGTAAGATATTTAAAGAACAGAGTCTATGTTCTACTATGAAAACTAGGTTACAACACGAATCGCTGAAAAGAACATGCAAGTTTAACTTAGAGGGCTATATAGTCTCGCCCACACTTCATTAATCCAACAAAGTTTCTGGATTAATGAGGAATAATTCTAAGTTAATTCAGGGAGAGGGTGGATTGTGACCAAAATGGAAAACGAAATGGAAATAAATGAAAACACCGCTGTTGAAAGAGAACTTAATTCAATAATGGAAGCCACACTAAGGCTTGAGAACGAATTATTTAATGCTTTAAGCGCTATAAGAGCGAAATAAAACAGCCCAATAAGAGGAAAAGAAATACGTAGACACATCCAAGCAAAATGATACACACAAACACGAACAAGGGGAAAGGGAAGTTTTACCTAGTGTGTACATCGATCAAACCTTTCAATTAATTAAACTTTTAATCCTAATTAATTGAAAGATATTTCTCAGTTAATTAGAATTAATTCATTAAATAAAAAATGGAGGAAAAAATGAAAAAGAAAAACGAAAACGAAAAAGCTTTTCTAGAAAAAGAGTTAGCTTCGCTTTTAGAGAAAACTCTTAACTTAGAGAACGAATTATTTTCGGCACTAAGAAAAAACTAGCAAAGCTTTTTAAAGAAATAACCTTAGTCAATACTGATACAAAATGGATATGCCAATAGATATGCAGCACCAAGCGATGGGATACGATAGAACAGCAACTATGTTCTCCCCAGAAGGACATCTACTTCAGGTAGAATACGCTGAAAAAACAGTTAGACTAGGCCCCTCAAGCATCGGACTTGTTTGCAATGATGGTGTATTTATTTTAGCAGACAAAAGAATTGATGACAAACTAATTGTCCCAAAATCAACAACAAAAGTACACGAAATAGACGAACACCTAATAACAAGCGTTGCAGGAATCGTCTCAGATGCCCGAGTTTTAGTAGAAAAGGCACAAGTATTAGCACAACAAAACAAAATGACCTATGATTCTCCAATCGAACCAGAACTTTTAATCAAAGATATTTCAAACATCAAACAGCAATTCTCACAATACGGTGGAGCACGTCCCTTTGGGGTTTCACTAATGATTGCCGGAATAAACAACAACACCCCAGAGCTTTTTGTAAGTGACATTACCGGAAATTACATGGGGTACTACGCTACAGCAATAGGAGAAAACGATGACACAATTAAAGAAAAACTACGAGAAAGCTACAAAAAAGAACTAACCATGAAAGAAGGAGCAAAATTAGCACTAAAAATAATAAAAGAAGTCCAAGAAGACAAATTCAACATAAAAAGATTTGAACTAGTATATGTTCCGACAAAAACAAAGAAACTAGAAAAAATCGAAGGCGAAAAAATAGAAGAGTTTTAGAATTCTTATTTACAAGTTTAGTTACTCATTTTTCTAACTAATAAAAAAATTACAATTAATAAGACAATTAAAACACCAATACCAACAATCCAATAAATTAAATTTGACCATTGAATTCCCCCTACGCTTTCACATTCCTCTTTAGTGGAATAATCGAAAGGATTATTACAGCCAGAAGCTCCTTCTAATTTACATTCGCTTGATTCAGAATTATAAACATAACCTTCCCAGTAAGCATCACAAGTTCCTACTTCACCAGGACTACCTGTATAGATTGTATCTAACTCGGCATATGTAAATTCTTCATCTTGATTAAATGCGCAGAGCCATTCAAATTCAGAACCAACAGGCACAGTTACAGTAAACCCTATACTCCCCAAATCTTCATATTCAAGCCCATAAGACTCAAGAACTTCTTCTGCTTTGGGTTTCGAAACTTCATCATTCCAATCATAACCAACTAAAACTTTTCCAGAAGAATAACTTAATTCTCCAAGTTCTAAATCATAACTATCATGTACAAAATTTTTCGATTCCCATTCAGCAACACATTCATCTATATTAAATTCGGCAACACACCCATAAATCACAACTGCAGCACATCCTCCATTTTCGGAGGGGACGCAAGGAATTACTGTTTTTTCTCCTTCACTACAAACACAATTAGAAGACTGAGGAGAATCCTCACAATAAACTGTTTCTTGAGCAACCACTATCCCAATTAAAGCAATTAAAAAAACTATTCCAATTACTCCAACAATCATCCCTCTTCTCATAACAGGCTAAAGAATATTTTCTTTATAAATTTACGCACCCCAAAACATTTATAAAGAAAATTTCAACTTAATTTAATATGGTAACAAAGAAAGGAAAGAAAATTACAGGCGGAAAGTATATTGCAAGCAGAAAGAAAAAACTATGCGAAAGACCTGGACAAAAACGAACAGTTAAGCTAGGCGAAGAAAAAAGGCGAACAAAAAGAACAATGGGCGCAAACAAAAAGACTTTCATGCTTAAAGCACAATTCGTAAACGTAAAAGATAAAGGAAAAACACAAAAAACCGAAATTAAAAACGTTTTAGAAACTCCATCGAACCGTTTTCTCGCACGTCAAAACGTTCTAACAAAAGGGACAATTCTTGAAACAGGACTAGGAAAAGTAAAAGTAACAAACCGACCAACTCAAGAAGGCGTGGTTAACGGTGTTTTATTAAAAGAGTAGATATTTCTCAATAAAAGTTAATAATATTTTTAATAACTATTCAAACAAAATTTTTTAAAGATTTTTTATTTAGACGAGGCACAAAGGTTTCGCCGTGTATTAACATACACAAGAAAGCTTTTAACGAAGTCAAAATGAAAAAGATTAAAAAATCACGGCTTAACCCAGCCTACTTCGTAATATAATACATCTCTCTCATCATCAACAATAGCTAACAACAACTTCTTCTTTGTTGAATGCGCAACTCTATTCTTACTACTAAACTCATTCCATGTAGTTTTATTTGATTCATTTTCAACAAAAACAATCCACCTAGCATGACTCTCCCCCATCTTCTTACCTTTCTCATAAACTCTAAAATCTGCACCAAACTTCAATGCCGTTTTAACAACATATCCTTTCTTTCTCAAATCACTAAACACAGCATACTTCATCTGAATCTTCTTATCAAATCTCAAAAACTTCTTCAAAAGAGCATCAAAACCCAACTTCTTTTTACCACTAAAAACATCCATCTTCTTACCCTCAACCAAAAACAAAGCTTCGCTAAAACTATAAACAACCTTCCCAGAAACCTTCTGCCCAAACACACTTTTCTCAAAACCACTAAACGCATCAGTCGAGCTACTAGAAACATTCTCTCCAAGCAAATTAGCATTAATCATACCAACCTATAGTAATGACAATATTTAAAAGTTTATGAAAGGTATTTTTTATATGGAAATCAACTTCGCTAAACTAGAAAAAAAATGGCAAAACAAATGGGAAAAAGAAGAAACATTCAAAGCAGATAATAATTCTAAAAAACCAAAATATTATTGTCTTGAAATGTTCCCTTATCCCTCAGGAGACGGACTACATATGGGACATTCTTTTAATTTTACATTAGTAGATATATTGGCCAGATTCAAAAGACTATCAGGATTCAATGTTATGTACCCAGTAGGGTATGATTCTCTAGGTCTTCCTGCAGAAAATGCTGCAATAAAAAATAAAACACACCCGAAAGAATATACGGATAAATCAATTCCAAATTTTAAAAAACAGCAAAAAGGCTTAGGTCTAAGCTACGACTGGTCAAGACTATTATCAACTGCCAATCCAGAATATTACAAATGGGACCAATGGATTTTCCTAAAAATGTTCGAAAAAAATTTAGCATACCAAAAAACACGAGCCGTTAACTGGTGTCCAAAGTGCAAAACCGTTCTAGCAAACGAACAAGCACAAACAGGAAAATGCGACAGATGCGACACAAAAGTAACAATCAAACATTTAGAACAATGGTTCCTAAAAATAACAAATTATGCCAACGAATTATACGAAGGGATAAAAGACCTAGACTGGCCAGAAACAACAAAAGCCATGCAAAAAAACTGGATAGGAAAAAGCCATGGAACACAAATTAATTTTAAAATTAATAAAAAAATTTGGCCAATCTTTACAACACGTCCAGACACAATTCATGGAGTAACATTCATGGTCGTATCAGCACAACATGAAAAACTAAAAGAACTAGTAACAGAAGGTCAAAAAAAAGACGTTGAAAAATTCTTAAAAAAGGTGGGAAGTGTTTCAGAAAAAGACATAGGAGATCTAGAGAAAGAAGGAGTATTTACAGGTAGCTACGCAATTAACCCCATAAATAACGAAAAAGTCCCTGTATACGCCGGAAACTTCGTTGTCGCAGACTATGGAGCAGGAATGGTAATGGCAGTTCCAGCACACGACCAAAGAGATTTCGAATTCGCAAAAAAATACGACATTAAAATAATACAAGTGATAGATGGAGAAATAACCAAAAAAAGAGCATACACTGGGCCCGGAAAATTAATCAACTCTGACGAATTTGATGACCTATATAATAAAGATGCAAAAGAAAAAATTACAAAATATCTTTCAGAAAATAAACTAGGTAAGAAAGTTACAAATTTTAAACTAAGAGACTGGGGAATCTCACGTCAAAGATACTGGGGAACCCCAATCCCAATAATTCACTGCGAAGGATGCGGAGCTGTACCAGTGAAGGAATATGACCTACCAGTAAAACTCCCATATGACGTAAAATTCGGAAAAGGAAATCCTCTTGAAACAAACGAAAAATGGGTTAACGTAAAATGCCCAAAATGTAAAGGAAAAGCCAAACGAGAAACCGACACAATGGACACATTTGTAAACTCATCATGGTATTTCTTCAGATACGCTGACCCAAACAATAACAAAAAAGCATTTAATAAAAAGAAAGTAAATCATTGGTGCCCAATTGATACTTACATCGGAGGAGCAGAACATGCATGTATGCACCTAATCTATTCTAGATTCTTTACCAAATTTCTAAACGACTCAAAATTACTAAACTTCAGAGAACCCATAAAAAAACTATATCACCAAGGTATGATCAATGATGAAAAAGGCCAAAAAATGTCAAAATCAAAAGGTAACGTAACAGAACCTTTAGAAATGATTAAAAAATACGGAGCAGATGTGCTTAGATTCTTTACCATATCAGTTGCCGCACCAGATAAAGGCTTTAATTGGGACACAAAAGGAATAAACGGAAGTTCAAAATTTATAAACAAAATATTTGAATTCTTTGAAAACTATAAACAAAATAAAGACTCAGAAGAAACAGAAAACAAACTAAACAAAACCATAACAAATGTGACAAAATACTATGATGAATTCGAATATAGAAAAGCAACAATTGAAATTAGAGAACTTTTCGACCTAATAATTAAACAAGACTCAGCATCAAAAGAAACTCTAGAATCAGCACTTAAGCTCCTTAATCCCATCTGCCCACATATAACAGAAGAACTTTTCGAAAAACTAGGAAATAAAAACTTAATCTCAACTTCAGCCTGGCCAAAAGCAAAATCAATAAAAAAATCTTCTAAAAACACAGAAGACCTAAATGAAAAAATAATATCCCAAATAGAAACAATATTGGAAAAAGTAAAAGGAAAAGAAAATATATTCGTCTATGTTATGCCATTCGAATTAGGAAAAATAAACAAAAAAACAATATCCTCTCGGATAGATAAAAAAATAGAAATTTACGCAACAAACGATAAAAACAAACACGATCCCGAGAATAAAGCAAAAAAAGCACACCCAGGAATGGCATCTATATATCTAGAATAAACAATTTTACGGAGCCCAATTCATAGAAACAACATTCCCCGTAATAGATTTTACATTCAAAAAAACCTTATCGAGCCAAGTAAGATAAAAATCAAAAAAAACACCAATATTATTGTCATCCAAAAAAGAAAGATTATTATTAGCTATTATTAAAAGTGCAAAAAACATGAAGACTATCACAAAAAATAATAAAATTTTCATTTTATTCTAAATAACCAGACACCTTATCGACTTTATCATCAACTGATTTTTCAACATCAGAACTAGTGCCCCAATCCATTTTTATCGCATTAGTAGTTAGTTTGGCAAAATTACCCACAACAGAACCAATCCAGGCAAAATAGATTTTCCCAGCATCCATGATTCCAGACGGACTCTTCAAGTTAACATCACTTCCACGAAAAATAATAGCAGCCGACAAATACGAGAATAAAATCAAAGCTATTAAAGCAACTGCAAATATCTTGTGCTTCAGTCTTTTTACCTCTATAATAACCCAAATAGCAATAATTAATACCGCTATTATGAATAATGTAACTCCTACTACCATAATGGATTAAAAACTAATAACTATAAAAAGGTTGCCCCAACACATCAGTGTGGGAGGACGCCAGGAGGTGCCCAAGAGGATGTCCGAAGACGAACCCAATGCTTCAGCATAGGAGGCCTCATCAGAGGTTCTTGCCTCAAAGAGGTTCTCGTGACCTTTGGTTATGCCCAGATGGGTATGTCCGCAGACGCCCCAACGTCCCAATGAATAATCTAAAAATTCAAACAATATTTCTCTAAAAATTCTTCTGGTTCAACCTTAGAAAAATACTCTTTTTGACAATGATCCCAAAGTAAAAGCTCTAAAACTTCTTCATCATAAATAATCTCAGACGCAAGATTATGCTCCTCATTAGGATCTTCCTTAATATTATAAACTTCACTAATTTTCTTATTTAAATCAACTATAACCTTCAGGTCTCCTCTAATCATTGATATCAAATATCTATGATTTTGCGTATAAAAAAATATTCTATTATCCTTCTTCATAATATCTCCCAAAAACTCCTTATGTTTTCCAAATCCAAGCAAATCTGAAAGCGTTGGTAAAACATCTATATGACTAACCGACTCTTCAATTCTCATTGGGCTAGTCCCAGGAATATAGAATATCAAAGGAATTCTCGTCTCATCATTATATATACTCATTCCATGCCCATCAACATCATGAAACCCAACTAAATCATGTCCATGGTCCGCACTAATAATTATGACAGTATTGTCAAATTTGCCAGATTGCTTAAGTGAATCAACCACCTTACCAACCTGAGAATCAACATAACTAAGAGAATTATCGTACCTGTTTTCCATATTTGAAATACCCGTTAAACTAAACGGACCAACAGAGCGTATATCATCTGGCTTATATTGAGCATACTCTTCTGGATAGCTAAGAGGTAAATGGGTAGCCTGAAAATTAGCATACAAAAAGAAGGGCTCGTCACCAGAACTCTCAATCCAATTAACTATTCTTTCAGAATTTTTGTGGTCATAATCTTTTTTTGCCAATCCACCTCCATAATCATACTCCCCATCACTTAACGAATAGGAATATATATCCAAAGAATCAAAATTATAATAATCACTCATTCCGGCCCAACTATCATCCTGACTAGAAAAATAAACAGTTGTGTAATTTTTCTCACTAAAAACATCCCACGCCATTTTCCGCTCATGGTCACCATCAAAGAAATTTCTATAACCATTAACAATCATATATCTCGAAGATAAATAAGTCGGCTGAGCATAATCTGAATGAGTAGCTGTAGTATAAGCATTCTCAAATAAAATTCCATTTTCGGCCAAATAGTCTATATTTGGCGTGACGTCCCTTCTGTAGCCATACGCCCCCAATCTTTCAGAGCTCACCGATTCAAGCAATATCATAACAACATTTGGTTTTTCTAAATCAACCTTAATATCCATAACCTTTTCACTCTCTATTTTTTCCGGAACAACATAAATTACATTGCCATAAACATAAGATTCAACCAATGGATTAAAAATACTAAACATAAGCGGAATAACGAAAATAAATCCAATTAAAACGAACGAACAAATTAAATTTATCCTGGAAAAGGTTTTTCTAGTCGCCTTATCTATTTTTAAAAATCTTATTTTTTTATGAAGCACAAAAACTAAACTTATACCTATAATAAACACAAAAAGAAAAGTAAAAGCTAAAGTTGTTTTTGGATAAATCTTATAAAGAAACCATAAAGACTGTTCACGAATAATCTGATTTGTTAAAATAAAGGTAATATTAGCCCAAATATAGGCAACCGTATAGAGTAAAGTTGTAAAAATAAAAAAACTCTTTATTCTACCTACATAGAAAGTCTCATCGTTCATAACAAATGCCAAAGAAATTAAAACCACTATAGACAATAAAGAATACATCGTAGATGTAACAAAAACTCTCAAATCAAGGATAGGAGAAAAAATTGAAGAAACAATAGTAAGAATAATTAAGGCCGAAGCAAGCACACTTGAATACCAAAAGTACGTTAACTTAAATTTCTTCTTTTTCGGTCTACCTCTCTTCATAACAAATAATGGGCATTTTAGCTTAAATAGTTTTAGAAACGGAAATAAATCGATAGCCCCTCCAGGATTCGAACCTGGGTCACGAGATTCAGAGTCTCGTATCCTTGACCACTAGACTAAGGGGCTATATAAAAATAAGAGAAAAAGGCATTTTATAAAATTAAGTATTAGGGTATTGTTTTAAAAATAATCAAATTTATAAACTAAAAGTAGTTTTGAGGATTAGCAATTTGCCCCCATAGTATAGTGGCCAAGTACGCTGCCCTCTCAAATATTTCCTTCGGGAAATTTCGAAGTTGGAGAGGTGATCTAATCTTGATGAAAGAGTGAGGTCTAGCATCTCAATGCAGTCTCCCTTTCTTGGAGTAAGGCAGTAACCCGAGTTCAAATCTCGGTGGGGGCGTTTATTTACTAATTACATCGAGTTTTGAACGAGCAGAGGAAAATCTCGGTGGGGGCGTTTATTTACTAATTACATCGAGTTTTGAACGAGCAGAGGAAAATCTCGGTGGG